>LNAP01003049.1_pt1 | contig 16215 bp, 9 predicted proteins | sample 602601 | NCBI WGS metagenome assembly LNAP01 (sample SAMN02440304, study PRJNA202911) | soil metagenome | biome: Subtropical and temperate rainforests or woodlands; isolation source: soil samples (1 kg each in a 20% v/v slurry with milli Q water) were... ... | reverse complement strand
ATAACTGGCTCAGGCCTCATCAGGTCAATGCCGGACTGCCTCCAGCTGTAGCCGAGAAAAAACTTAACCCACTGTCCGGGATGGCTTGACCACTACAGGAGCGATCCTGCAGCCTGCAGCCTGCAGCCTGCAGCCTGCAGCCTGCAGCCTGCAGCCTGCAGCCTGCAGCCTGCAGCCTGCAGCCCGCGTCGCCGCGAGGGCGCGCCTCCTATAGGACGAGAGTGGCACTGGCTATGGTTGTTGGACTGCAGCCGCCAGGCATTCTTCCTCGCGCTGCTTACAGTACTCCACGAATTGCTCCACCTTGAGCGGCGGCGAATACCAGTAACCCTGGGCCAGCTGGCAGCCCATGTCCCTGAGCATCTGCGCCTGTTCCTCCTTCTCCACCCCCTCGGCCACGGTGCTGCAGCCGAAATGGCCGGCCATGTCGATCACCGTTTCTGCCAGATGCTGGTCCTGAAGGTTGGTGTCCATGTGGCTGACGAAAGCGCGGTCGATCTTCAGTACCGAGACGGGCAGGGTCTTCAGGTAGGCCAGCGAGGAGTGGCCGGTGCCGAAGTCGTCGATGGCGATCGACAGGCCGTGCTCGGCGAGGCGCTGCAGCTGGCGGCGGGCCAGGTCGATGTCCTGCATGAGGCCCGATTCGGTGACTTCGATCTCCAGTGCGCCAAGCGGCAGACGGCTGGCCTGGAGGCGTTCGAGCAGGCGTTCGGCGAAGTCGTCCTGCATCAGCTGCAGCGCGGCGACGTTGACCGCGAGGCTGAAGTCGTCATCGACCTGGTCGGCGTCGCGCCAGGCTTCGAGCTGGCGGATGGCGCGGTCGATCACCCAATCGCCGATGGGCAGGATGTCGCCGCTGGCTTCGGCCAGCGGGATGAATTCGGAGGGGGAGACGAAGCCCAACTCGGGGTGTACCCAGCGCAGCAGGGCCTCGGCGCCGCAGACCCGGCCAGTACGCAGATTGATCTTCGGCTGGTAGACGAGGAACAGCTGCTCGCGTTCGAGGGCCTCGTGCAGAGCCTGGCGGTAGCGGGTGCGCTGCTGCAGTTCGGCTTCCAGGCTGGGCTGGTAGAGGCGCCACTGGCCGCGCTCCTCAGGCAGGGCAAGGGCGGCCAGGCGTACCAGATGCTCGGCGTCGTCGTGGGGCATGGCGCTGTGGCTGACCCCGAGGCGCGCGCCGAGGCGGATCAGCAGGTGCTCGAAGCTGAAGGCGCTGCCGGCGCAGTCGAGGATCAGCCGGCAGCGCTGCGCCAGCTCGCTGGCGTCGAGCAGTGGCTGGTGGATCACCCATTCATGGCTGCTCCACACGGCGATGCCGGCCGAGCTGCCGAGCTGCTGGCGCAGGCGGTCGCGCAGGTGGCGGGCGAGGGTTTCGCTGCTGCGCGCGCCGTGCAGGCGGGCGATCTCGTCGAGGCCGTCGAGGGCCAGGTAGCAGAGGGTCAGCGGCTCGCCGCATGCTGCGGCCCGTTCCAGGCTGGCCAGCAGCGCCGGGCGATTGGGTAGGGCGGTAATCGGGTCCTGGAAGGACAGACGCTGGATCTCGGCGGTGCGCTCGTCGACCAGGTGGCGCAGCAGCAGGGCCTGGTCGCTGCGCTCGCGCAGCAGGGTATGCACCTCGAGGGTGTTGTGGATGCGCTGGAGGACTTCCTGCTGGTCGAAGGGCTTGCCGACGAAGTCGCGGGCGCCGCGGGCCAGTGCTTCGAGGCGGGTCTCGCGGTCGGTCTGCGCGCTGAGCACGATGACCGGCGGCGCCTGTTCGCCCCAGCGCGCCCTGAGCTGGTCGAGCACCTGCAGGCCGCTGAGGTGCGGCATGCGGATGTCGAGCAGCAGCAGCTCGGGCAGCTCCTGTTCGAGCTGGCCAGCGAGCTGACGCGGGTCGCAGAGGCCGCGGGCGTGCTCGTAGCCGTGTTCGTCGAGCAGGTCGAGGAGCAGCTCGACGTTGATCGGGTTGTCGTCCAGCACCAGGATGCGCGCATCCCGGTAGCCGTTGGGCATGGCGGGCATCAGGCGCGCTCCTGGCGGGTGAACTGGTCGAGCAGCTCGAGCAGCCGGGGGATGTCGAGGGGCTTGGTCAGGTAGGCGCTGAAGCCGGCGGCCTCGGCCTTGCGCAGGTCGTCGGGCATGGCGCTGGCGGACAGGCCGATGACCGGGATGGCGTGGGTCAGCGGGTTTTGGGCGAGCTGGCGCATGGCTTGGTAGCCGTCCATGCCCGGCAGGTTGATGTCGAGGAGGATCAGCTGCGGCGGCTGCGAGCAGGCCAGCTCGAGGCCCAGTTCGGCGGAGTGGGCACACTGCAGGGCGAAGCCGTCGAGGTCTTCGAACAGCTCCTGGAGCAGGCGCTGGTTAGCCGGATTGTCCTCGATGTAGAGCACGCGCAGGGCCGGCGCGTCGGATTCCCCGGTTGGCTCGGCGGGCGTTTCGCCGCGCCCGCGCGCCACCTCGCCGCTTCCTGCTGCGGGGGCTTCGCCGTGCGGCAGCTCGAACCAGAATTCGCTGCCGACACCTTCCTCGCTGCGTACGCCGATGCGCCCGTCCATCAGTTCGAGGATCTTGCGGGTCAGCGCCAGGCCGACGCCGGTGCCCTCGATGCTGCCGCTCTCGGCGCCGAGGCGGTTGAACGGCTGGAACAGCTGGTCGAGGCGGTCGGCGGGGATGCCGATGCCGGTGTCGCGCACCGATACGCGCACGCAGCCGGCGAGGCGCTGGCAGTCGAGCTGCACGTTGCCCTGCGGGCGGTTGTACTTGATGGCGTTGGTGATCAGGTTGATCAGCACCTGCTTGAGGCGGGTGTAGTCGGCCTGCAGCCAGCAGGCGAAGTGCGCGCCCTGTGGCGGCTGCAGGGTGATGCCGTACTGGCGGGCGATGGGCATCAGGGTGGTGCAGGCGTCTTCGAGCACGTCGCCGAGGTGGATGCGTTCGATGGACAGGTTGATCTGTCCGGCCTCGATGCGCGCCAGGTCGAGCACCTCGTTGATCAGGGTCAGCAGGTGCTGGCCGCTCTTGTAGATCTGCTCGACCTGGCGCTGCTGGCGCTCGCCGAGCGGGTGCTTCTGGCTGCTCTGCAGCAGCTGGGCGAAGCCGAGGATGGCGTTGAGCGGGGTGCGCAGCTCGTGGCTCATCGAGGAAAGGAATTCGCTCTTGGCGCGGCTGGCGTTTTCCGCTTGGTCGCGGGCCTGGCGCAGCTGTTCGGTGAAGCTCTCGCGCTCGTTGAGCTGGCGGTACAGCTTGATCAGCAGGGCGCAGGTGGAAATGAACGGCTCCAGCCATTCGACCAGTTCGGTGCTGTACGGCTGCGCGCCGTTGGCGATGGCGAACATGCCGATCACCTGGCCCTGGTCGAGGATCGGCACGCCGAGGAAGTTGCTCAGCGGCGGGTGGCCGGGCGGGAAGGCGCTGTGCGGGCTGTGTGCCTGCATGTCGTTGCGCAGCACGGTCTGGCCGTCGGCGAACACCCGGCCGAGCAGGCTGTTGGGGTTGCTGAGCAGCATGCGGCCTTCCTTGAACTGCTCCATCAGCTGGCGCGAGGCGTCGTCCCAGGACAGGTCGGTGATGGCGTGGATCTTCAGCGCCGGCTGGTCGTCGACCGCCAGCACCTCGCCGATCAGCGCGTAGTCGCTGCGGGTCAGTTCGCGCAGGGCCTGCTTTAGGAAGCTCCACAGGCGGTTGCCGGACATCAGTGCCTGATAATCGGTGAGGCCGCGGTGCAGCACGCCGAGCAGCTGCTGCTGGCGCTCGAGCAGGTGGTTGGCGGTCTGCACCTCGCTGAGGTCGGAGAGGATGCCGATGAAATCGCAGTCCTCGCTGGCGTCGTCGTACTGCACGCGGCTGACCGCCAGGTGCACGGGGATGGCGTGGCCGTCGCGGTGCAGGGCCTCGACCCGGCGGCCCTTGCCGATGATGTGCGCCTCGCCGCTGGTGTGGTAGTTGCGCAGGTACTGGTCGTGATCGACGGCCCAGCGCATGGGCATCAGCCGGCTGACGTTGGCACCGAGCAGCTCGTCGCGCTGGTAGCCGAGCAGGCGCAGGGCGAAGTCGTTGATCTCGAGGATGCGCCCCTGGCTGTCGATGCGCACGATGCCGGCGGCGGCGCCGCGCACGATGGCTTCGTAGCGGGCGGCGCGCTTCTGGCTGCGCAGGCTCTCGTGGTCGAACAGCAGGCGGTGGTGGTGCAGCTTGAGCAGCTCCTCGACCTGGCCGGCGAGGGCTTCTAGCTGGCGCAGCTGGCTGGCCGACAGCTGGCGCGGACGCCGGTCGATGACGCACAGGGTGCCGAGCACGTGGTGGCCATCGGGCATCAGCGGGATACCGGCGTAGAAGCGGATGTACGGCGCAGCGGTGACCAGCGGGTTGCCGGCGAAGCGCGGATCGGTGTGGGTGTCCTCGATCAGCAGCGGCCGGCGCGAGGCCACGGTGTGGTTGCACAGGGATACGTCGCGGCTGGTCTGGCGGGCGTCGAGCCCGACGGCGGACTTGAACCACTGGCGCTCGGCATCGACCAGGGATATCAGCGCGATGGGCACGTCGAGCAGTTCGGCGGCCAGCGCGGTGAGGCGGTCGAAGGCCGGCTCGCGCGGGGTGTCGAGGATCTGCAGTTCATGCAGCTGGCGCAGGCGTTCGAGTTCGTCGTTCGGGGTGGGCATGACTCTGCTCTGATGGGGGCTGTGCGTTCAGCAGGCGATCTGTTCGCGTGCGGCACAGAACTCGATGAACTGCTCGACCTTGAGCGGCGGCGAGTACCAGTAGCCCTGGGCCACTTCGCAGCCCATGTCCTGCAGCATTGCGGCCTGTTCTGGTTTCTCGACGCCCTCGGCGACGGTGATGCAGCCGAAGTTGCGCGCCATGTCGATGACCGTCTCGGCCAGGCGCTGGTCCTGAGGGTCGGTGTCCATGCTGCTGACGAAGGCGCGGTCGATCTTCAGGACCGACACCGGCAGGGTCTTCAGGTAGGCCAGCGAGGAGTGGCCGGTGCCGAAGTCGTCGATGGCCACCGACACGCGGTGGCGGGACAGCAGCTTGAGCTGTTCGCGGGCCAGGTCGACGTTCTCCATCAGCCCCGACTCGGTGACTTCGACTTCCAGCGCGCCGGCCGGCAGGCGGCTGCGCAGCAGGCGATGGAGCAGGCTGCGGGCAAAGTCCGGCTGGGTGAGCTGCTGCACCGAGACGTTGACCGCCAGGTGGAAGTCGGTCGCCACCTGGCGGGCAGCGAGCCACTCCTCGAGCTGACGGATGGCGCGGTCGATGACCCAGTCGCCGATGCGCAGGATCTCGCCGCTGGCCTCGGCCATGGGGATGAAATCGACCGGGGAGACGAAGCCCAGCTCCGGGTGAACCCAGCGCAGCAGCGCCTCGGCGCCGATGATGCGGCCACTGCGCAGGTCGATCTTCGGCTGGTAGACGAGGAAGAACTCGTGGTTGTCGAGCGCGATACGCAGGGCCTCGTGCAGGCGGATGCGCTTCTGCAGGGCGTCCTCGATGCTTGGCTGGTACAGGCGCCAGCCCGAGCTGATGTCGGGCAGGGCGAGAGCGGCCAGGCGCAGCAGTTGCTCGGCGGACTGGTGCGGCATGCCGGTGTGGCTGATGCCGATGCGCGCGTCGATGTGGACCTGGATCTGGTCGATGGCGAAGGGCTGCGCGATGTGGCGCAGGATGGCCAGGGCCTGTTCGCCCACGGCGCCCTCGGCCAGCGGCTGGCGGGTGATCAGCAGCCACTTGCTGCTGTTCCACACGCCGAGGGTGCCGTGCTCGCCGAAGTGTTCGAGCAGACGGTCGCGCAGGTGCAGGCTCAGCGACTCGCTCATGGCGTGGCCATGCAGGCGGGCGATCTCGTCCATGCCTTCCAGGGCTAGGAAGTACAGCAGCGCCGGCTGGCCTTTCTGCAGCAGATCATCGAGCTGGGCGAGCAGGGCGCGGCGGTTGGGCAGGTGGGTGACCGGGTCTTCGCGGGACAGCCGCTCGATGTCGGCGGTGCGTTTCTCGACCAGGTTCTGCAGCAGGGCGGCACGGTTGTTGCGCTCCTTGAGCAGGAAGTGCACCTCGAGGGCGTTGCGGATGCGCTGCATCACTTCCTGCTGGTCGAACGGCTTGGTGAGAAAGTCGCGCGCGCCGAGGTCGAGGGCGTGCATGCGGGTGTCGCGGTCGGTCTGCGCGGTGAGCACGATGACCGGGGGGGCCTGTTCCGCCCAGCGGACCTTCAGCCAGCTGAGGATGTCGTGCCCGCTCAGGTGCGGCATGTTGATGTCGAGCAGGATCAGGTCGGGCAGCTTCTCCTCGAGCATCGGCTCGATCCAGCGCGGATCGCTGATCCCGTGGCTGTTGTGGTAGCCGTAATGCTGGAGCAGCGCCAGCAGCAGCTTGACGTTGACCTGGGTGTCGTCGACCACAAGGATGTAGGCATCGGAGTGAAGCGGTAAGGGCGACGGCATGGATCCTCCTGCCAAGCTGCTCGGGAGCGCCGGATTCGCTGGGATGCTCTGGAACTGCGGGCGGTGCGGAGCACTCGGCCCGGGCAGGTCGCTCCCTTCGATCCTGGGGCCTGAGATCGGCGGTCGGCCCCTCGATGGATAACGGCCCGGCACGCGAAAACTTGAGCGGGTGTTTTTTTATTTGTCAGCTGCTGCGCATTTCATCGGAGAAAAGTCTGCGTCCACACGCGCGGTGGTGACAGTAGGGCGGGCGAATGCACCGTTCGCCGAGGGTTTGTCCTTCAGAAAAGGAGCGGCAGGCCGATAGGTCATGCAGGTGAGCGCTCCCGGGTGGGCGCATCGTCTGCCTTTTGGTCCGTACCTGGAGTCCGCATGAATCCCTCCACGCTTATCGGCATCCTGTCCAGTGTCCTGCTGCTGGCGGTGGTGCTGATCTTTTCCGCCGAGGACCCGAGCCTGTTCCTCGACCTGCCGAGCCTCGGCATCGTGCTGGTGGGCACGCTGGCGGCGACCTTCATCAGCTACCCGCTGGGCGAGGTGCTGCGGGTGTTCGGCCTGTTCGCCACGGTGATGCGCAACGAGAAGCTGTACACCCGCGACGACATGGAGGAACTGGTCAACATCTCGCGGCTGTGGATGTCCGGCAACCTGCGCCAGGTGGAGGAGGCACTGCAGCATGTGCGCAATCCGTTCCTGCGCACCGGGGTGCAACTGGTGGTCGACAACACGCCTGAGGAGGACATCACCGAGCTGCTGCAGTGGCGCATTTCCCGCCTGCGCGCCCGCGAGCATGCCGAGGCACAGCTGTTCCGGGTGATGGCCAGCTTCGCCCCGGCATTCGGCATGGTCGGCACCCTGGTCGGCCTGGTGAACCTGATGTTCCTGCTCGGCGATGGCGACATGACGGCCATTGGCCGGCAGATGGCGATTGCGCTGATCACCACGTTCTACGGCGTGCTGCTGGCCAATCTGGTGTTCAAGCCGGTGGCGGTGAAGCTGGAGCGGCGTACCGAACAGCGGGTGGTGGTGATGAACATGGTGGTGCAGGGCATTGCCATGATGTGCAACAAGCGCAGCCCGGGCCTGATGCGCGAGACGCTGAAGTCGTTCATGGCCCAGTACCAGGACGAGATCAACGATGGTGGCGCCGGTGCGCGCAGCGTCGATGGCGGGCGGGCTTGAGGAGCGCTGAGCGATGAGCGAACAGCCGGCCGAAAGCGCCGAGAGTGGCGGTACCACGACGGCGATACCCGCCAAGCAGGCGCTGCTGCAGCGCCAGCGCGAGCTGGAAAGCGAGCTGGCCCATGCGCGCCAGGCCGCGGGGCGGGCCAAGCGTGGGGCGGCAAGGGACGATGCCCTGGCGGTCGAGCCGGAGGAAGAGTCGTGGCTGATGACCTACCTGGACATGATGACCCTGATGCTGGTGCTGCTGGTGGTGATGCTGGCGTTTGCCGGCAAGGGCGGCGGGCTGGAGGGGATGAAGAAGGCCGTCGGCGACCTGGCCTCGACTCGCGACGGCGTGCTGCCGGCCACCGATGGCCTGCTGCCCGAGTCCGCGCTGCAGGTGCCTACACCCTTGCCGCAGAAGCCGGTCACGGACCCGCTCAAGGGCCTGAAGCTGGACCAGCTGGGCGACGACATCGATGTGGTGGTCAACGAGAGCACGGTGAGCTTTCGGATCAGCAGCGAGATTTTGTTCAGCTCCGGGCAGGCCGATCTCAGTCTGGCCGGCCTGGCGGTGCTCAGGCGCCTGGTCCCGGTGCTCAACAGTACCAGCCACGTGATCGCGGTGGTGGGGCATACCGATTCGGTGCCGGTGCGCAGTGGCCGCTATCCGTCCAACTGGGAACTGTCCGGCTCGCGGGCAGGCGGCGTGGTGCGCTATCTGGAGGCCAACGGCGTGCCCAGCCATCGGCTGCGGGCGGTGGGCTATGCCGACACCCGGCCGCTGGCCGACAACGCCACCGCCGAGGGGCGGGCCAGCAACCGGCGGGTGGAGCTGATCATGGAAACGCCCGGCTCGTAATGGTGCATTAGCTTGCGCGATTACGGTGCGAGAGTCCTTTGATTGTGCGTTATGCGTGCCCATGACGGGAGTCTCGCAATCTGCATGATGGCGTTTTGATGGCATGCTTATTGCTGTGATTTGGTTATCACTTTGCAGCAGGGAATACTCATCATGTCGTCACTTCAGAGCAAAGGCATGGCGCTGTCGTCCGCCGAAAGGCGCTGGCTGCCGTGGCTGGGGCGAACCGGCAAGCTGGCCATGGGCTGGTCATGCTGGCTGAACCGTGACTCGCTGCCCGAGATGGAGAAGGTCTTCGAGGGCATCGCCCAGACGCGGGTGCGCCTGCTGCAGAACTGGACCCGTTCCCACTGGGCCTGGCTGGCCGAGCTGGCCGATGGGCTGGCGCGCGACTTCACCTGGCTGGACAACGGCCTGCTGCAGGACAAGCTCGCTCAGGCGCGCGACTTCTCCGAGCTGTTCGTGGTGTCGCCGGAGGGTGTGGTGCTGGCGTCCAGCTGGCCGGGGCACTGCAAGGTCGGCGATGTCGATCCCTATGCCCTGAAGGCTGGCCTGCGCCGGCCGTTCCTGCACGGACCCTATGTCGATCCGCTGACCATCGAGATCGGCCCGTCCAGCTCGCGCTTTCATGATGAAGTGACGCTGATGTTCTATCAGCCGATCCGCCGTGACGACCAACTGCTTGGCTGCCTGTGCGGGCGGGTGCCCAACGACGTGCTGGGTGACCTGATCCAGCGCGAGGCCGGCCATGTGTACGCCGAGTCCGGCGACAACTACCTGTTCATGGTCGAGTCGCGCTTCGACTCGCGCATCCGGCCGGGCACCGCGCTGTCGCGCTCGCGCTTCGAGGACAACACCTTCAGCCATGGCGACAACCTCAAGAGCGGGGTGCGCACGCGCTGGGGCACCGTGCAGGTGCGGCGGCATACCGAGCTGGAGCTGCGTTTCGTCGATCCGGCCACCGGCGAGCTGCACCCCGGGGTGCGCGAAACCATCCGCAACGGCTCCAACCTGTTCGTCAGCTATCCCGGCTATTCCGACTACCGGCACATTCCGGTGGTGGGCAAGGGGGTGACCTTCCAGTTGCCCGGCTCGCCGGACCGCTGGGGGATGATGTGCGAGGCGGATCTGGAGGAGGTCTACCGCCGCCGTTCGCTGACCTTCGGCCTGATGCGCACCTTCCTGTTCACGATGGGCAGCTGGTACGCCATCGATTTCGCCCTGCACAACTACAGCGGGCTGGCGCAGAACGTGCTGGACCCGCTCAGTCTGGGCCTGCTGGCGCTGTTCAGCCTGCTGTTTGCCGCCTTCGGCCCGCGCCGGCTGGCTCGGCGCATGGGCGAAATGACCGGGGTAATCCGCGCCATTGCCGAGGGGGGCGGCAACCTCAGCCAGCGCCTGGATCGCACGCGCATGGCCAACGACGAAACCGGCGACATGGGCCGCTGGATCAACAGTTTCATCGATCACCTCGACGGCATCGTCGGCGAGGTGATCAACGCCTCGCACAGCGTCGGGCAGACCAATGCGCAGATGCTGGTGCACAACAACGAGGCGTGCAGCACCTCGACCTCGGTGGCCGAGGCGATGCGCAGCATGCTGCAGCTGGTGGAGGAGCAACTGGGCGAGATCCAGCAGGCGTCGATGACCGCCGAGGACATGAAGCACGCCATGGACGCGGTGATCAGCAGTGCCCGCGAGAACACCCAGTCGATCCGCAATGTGGTCGATCGCTCGGCCAACAGCGTGCAGTCGCTGGACAGCCGCATGGGACAGATCGGCAACATCGTCGAGCTGATCAGCGAGATCACCATCCAGACCAACCTGCTGGCGCTGAACGCGGCGATCGAGGCGGCGCGGGCCGGCAGTCACGGTCGCGGTTTCGCGGTGGTGGCCGGGGAGATCCGTACCCTGGCCTCGCGCACCGCCAGCGCCGCCGACGAGATCCGTCACGTGGTCGAGGGGCTGCAGGCGGAAACCCGCGACGCGGTGGCCTTCATGAACCATGGGGTGGAGAACGTCGATGCCAGCCTGCGCCAGGCGGAGCAGGGAGCATCCGAGAACATGCGCCTGCAACAGGCGGTGGAGCGCATGTTCGGCCTGATCAAGCAGCTCGACCAGCGCAGCCAGCACTATGGTGTCACGGTGCGCGGGGTCGATCAGGTTTCCCAGGAGATGAACCAGACCCTGCGAGCGCTGCAGGGCAGCACCTCCAGCGTGCGGCACACCACCAGCAAGTTGCAGCAGCTGGTGGGGCAGTTCGCGGTGACCCAGGGGTAGTCGCAGTGAGCCCGGACAGGACGTCCGGGCTTGTACTCGGCGTCTCAGCCGGCCATGGCCAAGGCCAGCGAGGCGGCGAGGTCGTTGTCTTCCTTGTTGTCGACTTCGGGGTCGAGGCCGAGCTTGCCGAAGGCGGCAACCTGGCTCCAGTCGACGGCGGCCAGCAGGTGGTCGGTGCCGTAGTAGCCTTGCAGAACGGCGACCTGAATCACGTCGGTGTAGTCGACGGTATCGGTGTCGCGGCTGAAGTTCAGGTGCTGAGAGGGAATCGAGGCAATGGAGTCGGGGAAGTTCCAGTGCTGCAGGATACGGTCGCCGATCAGCGGGTGGATCTCGTCGATGACGAACGCGAGGCTCTGCGGGTCTTCCAGCAGTTCGGGGTGGTTTTCCGCGTAGGTCAGAATCGGCAGGGCGCCAATCTGGTGGACGAGGCCTGCCAGCGCCGCCTGGTCGGGAACCAGTCGGGTGTAGTGGCGGCTCAGCACGTAGCTGATGCTGGAGACCTCAAGGCTCTTGCTCCACACTTCATGCATCTTGCGCTCGATGACGCGCGACTTGGAACGGAACAGCTGTTCCATGGCGAGCCCGATGGCAAGGGTGCTGGTGTAGTTGATACCGAGTCGACTGATCGCCATCTGCAGATCGGTGATCTCGCTGCGCGCCCTCAGCAGCGGGCTGTTGGCCACCCGGATCAGGCGTGCGGTCAGCGCGGTATCGCTGCCGACTTCCCTAGCCAGTTCGGCAATGCCGATGTCGGACTGCTGCGCGGCTTCACGGATGCGCAGGGCGGCCTCGGGCAGGGTGGGGAGGACCAGTTGATCGTTGCGGATGGCTTGCAGCAGTTCCTGGCAGACCGTCTCGGCGAGTCGGCTCATGTCTCGATATTTCCTTATTGATTCAGGTGTTTGCGCTCTCGGAACGAGCGACTCCGGATGCTCACGGGCGGCAGTATTGCCGATCAGGCGGGCAAGTGCGAGCTGTCGCCCTATCGGCGTCAAAGACGCCTCGGGCCTTGTGCATGGCGTGATGGGGACGGTGGCCAACCCAGTCGACGTCACTCAGGCCGATAAATCGTCGGTGGCTTCAACTGCTACTCAGCGGAAATCGAGGCCGGCCTGCTCGAACACCCGGCCGACGCCCAGGTCGCCGTGCCCGACGTGCGCAGGGGTGATGCATGCCGATTAATGATGTGTATGATCAGAACCAGCCGTTTTTAGAAACCACGATGCATGGGGGCTGCACGCGTGCCAGTGGGCCTCTGGTCCTAAGCCGGTTGCGCTGCAGGCTTCGCTCCGCTCGTTTGGTCCCGGCCCGATCCTTGCCGAAGGTCAGCTCAGGGCTGGCTGTAGCCGAGGTGCACGAAGCTCTTATTCATACCGGTTGCCTTGTGGCAGCTTCTCGAAATTCTCCGCAGGAACAGGGTCATGGAAGCCAATAGTCGTCCTCTGATGCGCATTTTCGAGCCCACCGTGTGCTACCAGATTCCGCTGTTCCAGCGCCCCTATGTGTGGCGGCGCGAGAGCAACTGGCAGCCGCTGTGGGATGACTTCGAGCGTCTGCTCGGCCTGGCGCTGACCGACCAGAAGCTGCGCCCGCACTTCCTCGGCGCGGTGGTGCTCGAGCAGGTGTTCGACGCCAGCGGCTGGGTGCAGCTGCGCCAGGTCATCGATGGCCAGCAGCGTTTCACCACCCTGCAGCTGTTGCTGATCGCCCTGCGCGACCTGTGCGGCAGCCTGGGCAGCAAGCGCTACTTCGAGCGCTTTGACTCGCTGGTGTCCAACCGGGCCTCGATGGTCGACAGTCCGGAGGAAATCTTCAAACTGCTGCCGACCAACTTCGACCGCCGCGCCTACGCCCTGGCGCACCGGGCCGGCAGCCCCGAGGCGCTGCTGGCGCAGCTGCAGGAAGCGGGCGAGGCCGTCGACCCGGAGCAGGGCATCGCCGGGGCTTACCTGTACTTCCACGCCCAGGCCTGCGACTGGCTGGCGCAGCCGGTCGAGGAGCGGCCCTATCTGGAACTGGAGGACCGCTTCGAGGCGCTCTGGGCGGTGGTGCAGAAGGGCCTGCAGTTCGTGGTGATCGAACTCGGCGAGCACGACGAGGCGCAGGTGATCTTCGAGACCCTCAACGCCCGCGGCACCCAGCTGCTGCCGGCCGACCTGATCAAGAACCTGCTGTTCCGCCGCGCCCAGGCCGAGGGCGACGACATCGACCAGCTGTACCGGACGCACTGGGCGCAATTCGACGGCGAGTTCTGGCGCGAGGAAATCCGCCAGGGCCGCGAAAGCCGGCCGCGCATCGACATCTTCATCCGCCACTTCCTGACCCTGGCCATGCGCCGGGACATCCGCTTCGTGCATCTGTTCGACGAGTACAAGCACTACGTGCAGTACACCGACGACTGGCGCTCGTGCCTGATCGGCGAGGCCACCAGCGCCCGCGAGCACCTGGCGCTGCTCGCCGGTTATGCCGAGCACTTCCGCGAGTTCGCCAGCCCCGCGCCGGGCTCGCACCTGGCGCGCTTTCTCAAGCGCCTGGAAGCGCTCGACACCTCGACCATCTATCCGCTGTTGCTGCTGTGCAGCCAGCACCTGCGCCCGCAGCAGGAGGAGGAGTTCGAGGCGATACTCAGCGTGCTCGAGTCGTTCCTGTTCCGCCGCATGATCTGCGGGCTGACCAGCAAGAACTACAACCGCCCGTTCCTCGACCTGATCCGCCATCTGGAGGACCAGAGCAGCATCAGCGCCCGCGCCGTCGAGCAGTTCCTGCTGGCCAGCGAAGGCGAGGGCGCACGCTTCCCGACCGACGCCGAACTCAAGCGCGCGATCCTCGACCATCCGCTGTACCAGTGGTGGCCGCAGTACCGCGTGCGCGCCGTGCTGGAAGCCCTCGACGCCGCGCTCGGCAACCAAGAGTGCGCGGCGGACGCCCAGCCGTCCGTGCTGGCCATCGAACACATCCTGCCGCAGAAGTGGGATGAGCACTGGCCGGTGCCCAAAGCCGTGCAGAAGAACCCGCAAGGCAGACAGGCCTTCACCGAACAGCGCGACCGCCTCAAGCACACCCTGGGCAACCTGACGCTGCTCGCCGGCAGCCTGAATCCGGCGCTGTCGCGCTCGCCGTGGGAAGTGAAGAAGGCAGAGTTGCTCAGGTGCGGCACGCCGGGGCTGAGCCGCGAGCTGCATGAGGTGGGGGACTGGGCGGAGCGGGAGATTCTGGCGAGGGGGCAGGTGCTGGCGGATGTGGCTTGTGGGGTGTGGCGTTATCCGGTGGGGGAGTGGGAGGGTGTGTGAACAGCCCGGGCTGAGCTACTGCTCCCGGATGGCCGCATTCGACCCAAAGCAGACGTTCTCAGCAGGCAGAAGTCGGCCAGAAGCTGCCATCCGAATCATTGGACTGGATGCAACACTAGCCACCATAGATGGCTATGCAACGGCACAATACCGGTGAGCTGGACGCCATGACGCATTCCTGTGAAGGGCAATTCCCGGTTTACAACCGTGTGAGCCAGCCACACTAATGCATCCTCGGTGCCGGTATGGAGGATGGGCGAGTGGCAGTGAACCTTCAGGCTCCACGTGTTGAGGCCTATCGCGATTTTGATACTTAGTGAGAGGCTGTCACTTCCATAGGATGGCGACGACTTCACTTCAAGGACACAATCATGCTGCCAACCACTAATCAACTACCGACGCTAGGCTACCTGCACAAGGTCGTGTGCGAGTGCCTGGGGTTATGGAACAGTGACAACCAAGACATCACCTTCAACGTAGCCGCCACGGAAAAAGATCGGCGCACAGCGTTGCGGCAGGCTTTCGAGGCAATTAGAAAAGACAACGGTGTGTATGGCTCGCTCAACGACCTGGTCGCGGTGACGGCCCAGCTTGCCCCAAAGGATGAGAAGAAGGTAAAGAAAAGTAGAACGATTCAGGCCTATGTCAACCACCTATCTAAAGCCGACTTTGAATCCTTCGATGAGTACATAGAATTGCGCCAATACATCCAGGCGCTGATCACTGAGCGTTACTCCCGCTGGGGAGTAGCCGAACTGGCGGTTGGCTTTTACGTGTCAGCGCTTGCCAATTACAGGGAGTTTGTCAGAGAGTACGCCTGCAGCATACAGAGCCAGAAGCACAGCTATCAGTGCTTTCTCAGCCAAGATCTTCGCCAACTGACGGCGACGCTAGCCGGCGCGCTGTTACCAGACGATGCCTGGCCAGATGGCGAGCGGGATGAGCAGTGGCCCTTGAGAGGGTTCGCTGACGCCGCTTGCCGGATCACCGGCATTTCGCTGCATAAACTTCACCAGTACCACGAGTATCAGAAAGAGCATCCGCTCGATGAGCAAGCCTGGAACCGTGACTTCACCTCCCTGCCGGTCAATACTCAGTCCAAACAGGTTATCGACCGACTACGTAAGCATAGCCGGATGAAGTGGGAAACTTTTTATCCAACCCTTCAACCGCTGGCCTACCGCCTGCCGGAGGCCATCCCTGAAAAGGCATTCGCGATTCACGCTTTTGCGGCCATGATCGCTCACAATCTCAATGTCCATGTGGCTGATTGCGGGTCATTCGAGCCTCCGGCGCAGAGCCGCCTGACGCTCGGCCAGGTTGAGCACAGCCACTCAATACCCAGCAGCGATTTGCTTGATCTTTTATTCAACGAATATCCCATCGGCCATGAAGTCTTCGCCCAACAGGCGCCTGGCCGCTATCAAGCTATGCTCGACAGAATCAGGACCTTTACTGGCTCACTGAACCTCGCTGCAGACATTCCGAATAGCTTGGAGCTAGTTTACAAAAATAAACATAGGCGGTTCACCGAAGGGGCATGGCACGTAGCCTTAGCGAACGGCCCCATCTGGCTCAACGAGTGGATACGCGCCCGGGATGCAATGTTTGCCGGTGACGGCCTGTTGGCGCTCACGCACTTCAATACAGCACTCGAACAGGCAAAGTACGTGGCGGGGCCGTTATTCATTCCTTTCTACATCCAGGTCTGTGCGTTCTGTAAATCGCAGTATCGGATGCTTTCAGAGCGAAAAGAGGAGGATTTGTTCGAGAGGTTCTACGAAAGTTTGGGCAGCAATGCCGCGCACTACGCTGGACTGATGGGCTACACACCACATCACGTGCGAGACCCTGAGACTTTGATACCCCAGAGCATGCTGCCTCTGAGGTCTCAGTTGATGATCGGTGAGATCAACGCACTGGCAAGAGTTCTGGTACAGCCGTTTGCCGCGGGTGGTGCCCTTCCTGGCTCGGTAGGCACCTCCGCTTCGTAACGCTGCGCTGGGCTTGGTAACCGCCCCAACGAGAACGCTAGGGAGCCCTGGCCGAGGGCTCCGGAAAGCACCCCGAATTTATTCATTAACCCTCATGCCTTGGCGGTTGCAGGAACTGAGTGCAACACAGTTACTGGATTGAGGCGGGAGCCTCGTGATACTTGGCCATCAGCTCGGTCATGACCTCGATGGGGCACTTG
>LNAP01003930.1_pt1 | contig 16218 bp, 15 predicted proteins | sample 602601 | NCBI WGS metagenome assembly LNAP01 (sample SAMN02440304, study PRJNA202911) | soil metagenome | biome: Subtropical and temperate rainforests or woodlands; isolation source: soil samples (1 kg each in a 20% v/v slurry with milli Q water) were... ... | reverse complement strand
AATGTCCCAGTCACTTTCGGCTTTGCGCGCAGGAAAGTTCTTCTCGCAGTGCAGGGAAACGGTCACCGCTTCGGGGGTGTTGTGCAGGATCCGTGCAGTCCCGTCGCCCTGATGCACATCGCAGTCGAAGATCAGCACCCGATTCACACGGCCGCTTTCCAGCAGGAAATGGCTGATCACCGCCAGGTCATTGAAGATGCAGAACCCGGCAGGATGGTCGTAATGCGCGTGATGGGTGCCGCCAGCCAGATGACAGGCCAAACCATGCTCCAGCGCCTGCTCGGCCGCCAGCAGCGAGCCGCCAACCGCCCGCACCGTGCGCCGGGCCAGGGCTTCGCTCCAGGGCAGGCCGAGGCGCCGCTGGTCTTCACGGGACAATTCACCGCCCATGTAGCGTTCGATATACGCAGGGTCATGTGCGAGCGCGAGAATCTCTGGCGGGCAGAGGTCGGGGCGCAGCAGGTCAGCGTCGCGAGTCAGTCCGCTGTCCACCAGGTGATCGCGCAACAGGCGAAACTTGTCCATGGGGAAGCGGTGTTCCGCCGGGAACTCGGGGCTGTAGTCTTCGTGGTAGATCAGGGGCAAGGGCATGACGAATTAACGTAGGAATGAAGGACGGATCCTACCAGCGTTGTAGACTTGTGGCATGGGAACGGGGGAGCACGATGGAACCGATACTGGAACTCGAGAGCGCGCGACTGCTGTTACGGCAGTGGAGCGATGAGGATTTGCCGGAGTTTGCGGCGATGTGCGCCGATCCACAGGTGATGCGTTATTTTCCGGCGCCTTTGAGTCGACTGGAAAGTGCCTCGCTGATCGGACGGATTCGTGGCCATTTTGCCGAACATGGCTTCGGTTTCTGGGCGCTGGAGCGCAAGGACACCGGGGCATTTATCGGTTTTACCGGGCTCGCCGTGGTTGGCTTCGACGCGCGCTTTGCCCCGGCCACCGAAATCGGCTGGCGCCTGGCTCGCGAACACTGGGGCCTTGGTTATGCCAGTGAAGCGGCGTGGACCGCTCTGCGCTGCGGGTTTGATCGGTTGGCGCTGAAAGAAGTGGTGTCCTTCACTACCGAAACCAACATGCCGTCGCAGAAAGTCATGCAGGCCATCGGCATGCATCATGATTCAGCCAATGATTTCGAGCACCCGATGCTCGCGGCCGATCATCCCCTGCGTCACCATGCGTTGTACCGCATCACCCGTGAACAATGGCTGCAAACCTTGCATGGCTAAGCCGACACGGACGTTTACAATGGCTGCCGTGGGCCCTGGCCAGAAATTGAATCGACCGTCGCAGCCAAGACTGCGCGGCATGCGTTGTGTGAGGAGAGTCTGAATGAGCCAAGTGTTGGATGATCTGGTTGACCTGCTGACCCTGGAACCGATCGAAGAAAACCTGTTCCGTGGCCGCAGCCAGGACCTGGGTTTTCGTCAGCTGTTCGGCGGTCAGGTGATCGGCCAATCCCTGTCGGCGGCCAGTCAGACGGTCGAAGAAGCGCGTCATGTGCATTCGATGCACGGTTATTTCCTGCGCCCCGGCGATTCCGCGTTGCCTGTGGTTTATCAGGTTGACCGGGTACGCGACGGCGGCAGTTTCAGCACGCGCCGGGTGACGGCGATCCAGAAGGGCAACCCGATTTTCACCTGCAGTGCGTCGTTCCAGTACGACGAAGAAGGCTTCCAGCACCAAGCCGAGATGCCGGTGGTGGTCGGCCCGGAAAACCTGCCGTCGGAGCTGGAACTCACTCAGCAGCGCGCGCACCTGATCCCTGAGCACATGCGCGAAAAATTCCTGTGCCCGAAACCGATCGAGTTTCGCCCGATCACCGAGAAAGATCCCTACAACCCGCAGCCGTCCGATCCGATCAAGTACGTCTGGTTTCGCGCCGACGGTGCCTTGGCCGACTCCCCGGCGCTGCATAAATACCTGCTGGCCTACGCTTCGGATTTCGGGTTGCTGACCACCTCGATGCAGCCCCATGGCAAATCGGTCTGGCAGAAAGACATGCAGGTCGCCAGCCTCGATCACGCGCTGTGGTTCCATCAGGATCTACGTGCCGATGATTGGTTGCTGTATGCGATGGACAGCCCTTGGGCGGGCAACTCCCGCGGTTTCTCCCGTGGCAGCGTGTTCAATCGTGCCGGGCAACTGGTGGCGTCGGTCACTCAGGAAGGCCTGATTCGCCACCGCAAGAGCCTGGCCGAGGTGCGGCACTGGGTGTTCGACATGGACGGCACCCTGACGGTGGCCGTGCATGACTTCGCGGCGATCCGCGTGGCGTTGGCGATTCCTGCCGAAGACGACATCCTGACCCACCTCGCCGCGCTGCCGGCCGATGAGGCCGCCGCCAAACATGCGTGGTTGCTGGAACATGAACGCGACCTGGCACTGGGTTCGAAAGCGGCACCGGGCGCGGTAGAACTGGTGCGCGAGCTGGCCGGGCGCGGTTATCGCCTGGGCATTCTCACGCGCAATGCGCGCGAACTGGCGCATGTCACGCTAGAGGCGATCGGTTTGGCTGACTGCTTCGCGGCGGAGGATGTACTGGGCCGCGATGAAGCACCGCCAAAACCGCATCCCGGCGGTCTGCTGAAGTTGGCCCAGGCCTGGAATGTCCCGGCCAGCGAGCTGGTGATGGTCGGCGATTACCGCTTCGATCTGGATTGCGGTCGGGCGGCAGGGGCGCGGACGGTGTTGGTGAACCTGCCGGATAATCCCTGGCCTGAGTTGGCGGATTGGCATGCGGCGGATTGCGTGGCGTTGCGGGAAATGTTGTCGGCTTGAGGGCTTAATCGCGAGCAGGCTCGCTCCCACAAGGTTCTGTGTTGATCACAATACTTTGTCCAACACAAAACCTGTGGGAGCGAGCCTGCTCGCGATGGCGTCAGATCAGACGCCACACAACTCACTGACCGAACAACGCCTTGCGCCCCTGCGGCGAGTTGAACATCCCGTCCCCGTCATGCCCGACCCCGGGCACTTCAATCAGTTGCTGATTCAATCCTTGAGGTTGCAGCCGCTTCAGGTGAGCAAAATAATTGCGCCCGCGAGCCAATCGATTGGCTCCCTGAGCCTGGGCTTCACAGCTTTTATCCAGCGCCGACTGCTTAGGGTCGTTATCCTGCTGTCCGATTAGATAAACGACATCACGTTTGACGTAGATTTCCTTCAACTGCTTGGCAGTTTGCCCTTCGGCATAGGCGGGTAAATTCGCCAGCCCATATTTCCAGCGATTGAAATTCGGGCAACCGGCGTGGTTGAACGCCACGGGTCGTCGTTCATCGAAGTACGCATAAGACGACGGGTTGGCAATGACGTAACGCACCTGTATGTCGGCCGCCTTGAGCGCTGGCTGGTCGTGGCCCAGCAACGCGTATCGCTGCACCACCTGAGCGCCGCCGGAGTGACCGGCGATGACAATTTGCTTCACGTCCGGAAACTGTTTTCGATCGCCGATTCGGCCGATGATTTCGTCGAGCGCCGCGTAGGAACTCATGGCAAACGGTGCGGTGGATAAACCGCCCGCCATCCAGTCGTTGCCCTGCCAGCGCAATACGCTGTCCGCCACGGGATGGGCTACGACGTCGGCTTCATTGAGAAATTGCGGAGCGATCACCAAGGTGCTGGCGGTTTGCCCGGCCTGTTCGGCCACGCGCACGGCGCTCTGGCGATAGGTATCGGCATTGCGCAATCGACCATGGATGATGATCAGCACGCGTTCGATTTTCGCCGGCGCCGGGCCGATGCCCACCGCGATTTCACCTGAAGTCAAAAGCAGGCGTCCGGAGCTGACCTCTTTGACCGCATGCTCGGCAGCCTGGGCGCTTGCGCAGGTGATCAGTAGAGCTAACAGCCACTTGTTCATTTATAGGTTTTTCGCTGCAAAGGTATCGCACTGGCCGACCTGGCCTTGTGCGAATCCGATTTTGAACCAGCGCACCCTTTGCGCCGACGTACCATGAGTAAACGAGTCCGGCACCACGCGCCCCTGACCTTGCTGTTGCAAGCGGTCATCGCCGATGGCATTGGCGGCGTTCAAGGCTTCTTCAATGTCACCGGGTTCCAGCCAGTTCAGCCGTTTCTGCGCATTGTTGGCCCAGACTCCGGCCAGGCAATCGGCCTGAAGTTCCTGGCGCACCAGCAAACCGCTGTCGCCTTCCATCTGCCGACCCTGTTGGCGGGCAGTCTGAACTTTCGCCGATACACCGAGAAGCGTCTGCACGTGGTGTCCGATTTCGTGAGCGATCACGTAGGCCTGAGCGAAGTCGCCAGCGGCGGAAAAGCGTTGGGACATTTCCTGGAAGAAACTCATGTCCAGGTAGACCCTCTGGTCCGCCGGGCAATAGAACGGACCGGTCGCCGAACTGGCCAGACCGCAGGCCGAGTTGACGCGGCCGCTGAACAGCACCAGGGTCGGGTCCTTATATTGACGCCCGGCCTGCTGGAATATCTGACCCCAGGTGTCTTCGGTATCGCCGAGGATCGAGCGCACGAACTCGGCTCCTTCATCAGTGGCCGGTGGCGCCTTGCGGGTTTGAGTCGGGGCCGGTGCCGATTGCTCGCTCATCTGTCCGGTCAATTGCCCGAGGATTTGCAGCGGGTCCTGTCCGGTCATCCAGCCGATCCCGACGATCAAGATAATCGCCGTCAGGCTCAGGCCCTTGCCGCCACCGAAGCGCATTCCGCCACCGCCACTGCCGACATCATCTCCACGGGCATCGACCACGTTGTCGCTGCGTCGGCCTTTTTTCCATAGCATGTGGGAATCCTCTGATTGTCCGTGGGGATGAGTGTTGCTGCTGAGTGGGAGCGGCGCCAGTCCGGTCGTCCATCTTTTGTTGCGCACAGCAGCCGTCCCGGCAACCTGTGGTGGGTGGCCGGGAGTCTTCCAGACTCGTATTGAACACAGACAACCCATCTAATTCCTTCGGGCGGTCGGTTTTTATCGAGCAGGCGACCGCCTGCTTCGTTTTCGGACAGTGGGTTCCAGATTTCGCATACGGTCGGTTGTCTTCTAGAATCGGACAAAATTTGTGTGGAACCTCTCAATGGCAGGCAGTCAGATCGAACGTGTTTTCAGCGTGCTTGAAAGTCTCACCAGTGACCCTCGTGGCCTGCCGATGCAGAAGCTGGCGGAGCAGCTGGATATTCCCAAAAGCGCGACTCACCGGTTGCTCGCCGAGCTGATCCGGCTGGGTTATGTGCGACAGAATCCGGAGAATTTGCGGTATCACCTGTCGACCAAACTGGTGGCGATGGGTTTCCGTTACCTGTCGGGCAGCGGCGCCGATATTGTGCAACCAGTGCTGGATCGCCTCGCCCAGGAAACCGGCGAGCTGGTGCGTCTTGGGGTGATTGAAGGTGAGCGGCAGATCTGGATCGCCAAATCCCAGGGCGCCCGTTCCGGGCTGCGCTACGACCCGGACATGGGCCGTGATGCACCTTTGTTTTACACCGCGTCCGGGCATGCGTGGCTGGCGTGCATGAGCGATGCCGAGGCGCTGTCCCTGGTCGAACGACAGGGTGTCGAGCGGCCAAAGGACCTCGGGCCAAATGCTCCGCGTTCCAACATCGAATTGCTGGAACGCCTGCGCCTGGCGCGGGAGCAGGGTTATGCCTGGGTCGAGGAAAGTTCGGCAGTGGGCACTTCGGCGATTGCTGCGGTGGTGCGACATCCCAGTGATGGTCGAGTCATCGGTGTGCTGAGCATCGCCGGGCCCAGCGCGCGGATGCCGGGGGCGCGATTGCATGAGTTGGCGCCACTGTTGTTGAAATTCGCCGATGAGCTGTCGGCGGCCAGTCTGGCCTCTGAGTTGTTCAACTGATCGCTCCTACAGAAACCGTGCGCTGTTCGCACACTTTTTTGGTTTACCTGTGTAGGAATCTGGAACAAGGTTCTAAATTATTCGGGTTCGTCTTTCCGGTAAGGGATGCTTTTAAATAGTTGATGCACAACACAAGGGATACCGAATGACCGTCAGCACTCCGCTCTCAGGCGTAAACCAACCCTTCAAAGGGATTGTGCTGATCGTCGTTGCGACCTTCCTGTTTTCCAGTCACGACGCCTTGTCGAAATACCTTTCAGGCTTCTACCCGGTCGTCATGGTGGTCTGGGCCCGTTATCTGGTTCACACCTTACTCATGGCCGGGATTTTCCTGCCGCAATCCGGGTTGGGTGTCCTACGCACCAAACGGCCGTTGCTTCAGCTGTTGCGGGCGTTGTGCCTGCTGGGCACCAGTCTGTTTTTCACCACCGGCTTGCAGTACATCCCTTTGGCCGAAGCCACGGCGGTCAACTTTCTTGCGCCGGTGCTGGTGACGGCGCTGTCGGTGCCACTGCTGCGCGAGCACGTCACGCGTGGCCAGTGGATTGCGGTGATTTGCGGCTTCATCGGCGTGTTGATCATCGTCCATCCCGGCGGAGATCTCTTTACCCCGGCGGTGTTGCTGCCGCTCTGCTCGGCGCTGTTTTTCTGCTTCTATCAGTTGCTCACCCGCAAGCTCAGTGAAATCGACAGCCCGACCACCAGCAACTTTTTCGCCGGGCTGTGCAACACCCTGGTGATGAGCGCGCTGGTGCCGTTCTTCTGGCAAGTCCCCAGCCTGGGCCATGGATTCATGATGGTGGCGCTGGGCGCCTGCGGGATGACGGCTCACTTGTTTCTGACGCAAGCCTTCCGCCATGCAGCCCCGGCGTTGTTGGCGCCGTTCGGCTATTGCCAGATTGTCTTTGCCGGTTTGCTGGGCTGGTTGCTGTTTTCTCACACGCCGACCCTGACCACCGTGGTCGGGATCGCGGTGATTTGTTGCAGCGGGTTGGCTGCAGCCTGGCAGCAGAGTCGTCGGTGAGAGCCGCAGGGCAGGCCTGGAATCAGGCCTGCCGGGAGGAGGGGATTTACGGGGTGACGGTCGGAATCTTGCGCGGTGCCATGAAGTACATCCAGATCAGCGCGATGAAGTACATCGCCGGAATCATGGTGAACAGCACGGTGTAATTGTTGTTGGTGATCGTCAGAATGTGGCCGACCAACTGGGTCATGAACATCCCGCCGATGGCCGCGCACATGCCACCGAAGCCGAACACCGTACTCATCATGTGTTTAGGCGTGTAGTCCATCACCAGGCTCCAGATGTTCGCGGTCCAGGCCTGGTGCGCACCGATGGCCAGGGAGATGGCGGCCACGGCGACCCACAGGCTGCTCGAACCCGCCGCCATGATCACGCCGACGATGCAGCAGGCGAACAGGAACATGGACATCAGCCGCGCCTTGATCGGGTTGACGCCTCGGCCGATCAGGAATGAGGACAGGATCCCGCCGCCGACGCTGCCGAAATCGGCAGTGAGGTAGATGATGATCAGCGGGATACCCATCTGGGTCACGTTGATCCCCAGGTTGTATTGCTGATTGAGAAACGGCGGCAGCCAGTAGAGGTAGAACCAGAACACCGGCGCGGTGATCGCATAAGCCAGGGCGAAGGCCCAGGTGCCACGCATGCGCAGGATTTTGGTGAACGGCACGCGGGATTGTTCCGGTTCGACTTCTTTCTGGATGTAGTCCAGTTCCGATTGTTTAACGCTCGGATGATCTTCCGGGTTGTAGTACTTCAAGCCCCAGAACAGCAACCAGATCCCGCCCAGCGACGCCATGCACAGGAACGCGGCCTGCCAGCCCCAGACATGCAGGATCAGCGGCAACAACATGGGGGTGAACATCGCACCGACGTTGGTCCCGGCGTTGAAGATGCCGGTGGCCACGGCGCGTTCGCCGGCCGGGAACCATAACCGTGTGGTCTTCACGCACGCCGGGTAGTTGGCGGCTTCCGTCAGACCGAGGATGAATCGGCAAACCATGAAGCCGACGGCCGAAGTGGCCAGGCCATGAGCGCCGGTGGCCAAGCTCCAGAGCAGCACGGCGAAGAAGAACACGCGCTTGACGCCGACCCGATCGATCAACCGGCCTTGCAGCACGAAACCGATGGCATAGCCGACCTGGAACCAGAAGTTGATGTTGGCATAGTCCATCGCCGTCCAGCTCATTTCCTTGGCAAGGATAGGCTGCATCACGCCCAGTGCGGCGCGGTCGATGTAGTTCAGGGTGGTGGCGAAAAACACCAGCGCCAGCATGCCCCAACGGGTTTTGCCGACCGCCATGGCGCCGCGGATCTTGTCGCCGATGCCGCCAGTGGCAGGAGTCATGGAGGAACGCTCCACGGGAGAGCTTTGAGAAGGAGTCATGTAGTCCACCGATTATTTTTATGTGGTGTTCTGGGTCTTGGGTAACCGGAGCCCGCGGTTGATGACGGGACCCAATGTGGCGTTGATGTTGCGCAGTGGACGAAAAATCGTCAATTCGCCCAAGGCCATTGTGTTCGATAATCGCACGCAAAACTAACCGGGTAGTACACTTTAAATTGCTGTGTCGATTCCCCCGGCCAATAATTCGCTCACAGATAAACGCGATCCCTGATCTTTGTAGGAGCTGTCGAGTGAAACGAGGCTGCGATCTTTTGATGTCAGTTTTTAAGATCAAAAGATCGCAGCCTCGTTTCACTCGATAGCTCCTACGTAAAAGCGAAAGCGTGCGATTGATAACAAGATTGTCTCCACTACCGGGAGTCGAAATATGCAGCGTTCCATTGCCACCGTGTCCTTGAGCGGTACCCTGCCGGAAAAACTTGAAGCCATTGCCGCCGCCGGTTTCGACGGGGTGGAGATTTTCGAGAATGACCTTCTCTACTACGACGGCAGCCCGCGGGAAATCAAACAGATGTGCGCCGATCTCGGGATCGCGATCACGCTGTTTCAACCCTTCCGGGATTTCGAGGGCTGCCGCCGTGACCGCCTGCCGCGCAACCTGGAGCGGGCCGAGCGCAAGTTCGACCTGATGCAGGAACTGGGCACCGACCTGGTGCTGGTGTGCAGCAACGCTTCGGCCGACGCCATCGGTGACGAACAAATTCTGATCGATGATCTGCGCTTGCTGGCCGAACGCGCCGGTGCTCGTGGTTTGCGGATCGGCTATGAAGCGCTGGCCTGGGGCCGCCATGTGAACACTTATCAACAGGTGTGGAACATCGTCCGTCAGGCCGATCATCCAAGCCTCGGCGTGCTGCTGGACAGTTTTCACACGCTGTCGCTCAAGGGGGATCCGAGCGCGATTGCCGAAATCCCCGGCGACAAGATTTTCTTCGTGCAAATGGCCGACGCGCCAATCCTGGCCATGGACGTGCTGGAGTGGAGCCGGCATTTCCGCTGTTTCCCGGGCCAGGGCGAATTCGATCTGCCGGGTTTTCTCGCGCCGATCATCAAGAGCGGTTACACCGGGCCGTTGTCGCTGGAGATCTTCAACGACGGCTTCCGAGCCGCGCCGCCACGGGCCAATGCCGCCGACGGTTTGCGCTCGTTGCTGTACCTGGAGGAGAAAACCCGCGAGCGTCTGGCGCAAGAAACCACGTCACCGGTGACTGTCGACATTCTGTTCGAGACGCCCAAGGCCAGCGAGTACAACGGCATCGAGTTTCTTGAGTTCGCCGTGGACGAAAGCCTTGGCGCCAAGCTGTCTCATTGGCTGGAGCGGCTGGGTTTCGTCAAAGCCGGCCAGCATCGTTCCAAGAGCGTGAGCTTGCTGCGTCAGGGTGATATCAACCTGATCCTCAACTCCGAGCCTTACTCCTTCGCCCACAGTTTTTTTGAGGCGCATGGCCCCTCGCTGTGTGCCACCGCCGTGCGGGTCAAGGACAGCGCCAGTGCGCTGGCCCGGGCCGTGGCTTATAAAGGCCAGCCGTATCGCGGGCTGGTCGGCCCCAATGAACTGGAGCTCGCCGCGGTGCGCGCACCGGATGGCAGCCTGATTTATCTGGTGGACCAGGACGCCGATGTCTACGGCACCGACTTCAATCTGCAACCTGCTGCGGTGGCCAGCGGTGGTCTCAAGCGCATCGACCACATGGCCATGGCGCTGCCGGCCGACAGCCTCGACAGTTGGGTGCTGTTCTATAAAAGCCTGCTGGATTTCGAAGCCGATGATGAAGTGGTGCTGCCTGACCCATACGGCCTGGTAAAGAGTCGGGCGCTGCGCAGCCGGGACAGTTCGATCCGCTTGCCGCTGAACATTTCCGAGAACCGCAACACCGCAATCTCACACGCGCTGTCGAGTTATCGTGGCTCCGGCGTGCATCACATCGCCTTCGATTGCGACGACATCTTTGCCGAAGTCAGCCGGGCCAAGGAGGCCGGCGTGCCGCTGCTGGACATCCCGCTCAATTACTACGATGACCTTGCTGCGCGGTTCGATTTCGACGACGAGTTCCTCAGCGAACTGGCTTATTACAACGTGCTCTACGACCGCGATGCCCAGGGTGGCGAGCTGTTCCATGTGTATACCGAGCCGTTCGAAGGGCGCTTCTTCTTCGAGATCATCCAGCGCAAGAACGGTTACGCAGGTTACGGCGCCGCCAACGTCGCGGTACGACTGGCGGCCATGGCCAAGTCTCGAAGCGGTGTCGTACGCCAGGCCAAGTTGTAGGGAAATCGTAAACACGGGCACAAACCGCTGCCGCGCGGCTTCCTTCACTGTGCGGAGCGGCCCATAATCGCCCACCTGTGCAGTGATGGCCGTGAGCCCGCAATGACAATAACTTCAGAACTCTCCACAGCACCCGACAAGCCGATTGTCGAGCCGCGCAAGAGTCGCAAGAACAACCCGGAAAAGACCCGCGAGAATATCCTTCAAGAGGCGATTGTCGAGTTCGTCCAGCAGGGGCTTTCCGGCGCTCGCGTCGATGCGATTGCCGAGCGCATCCACACCTCCAAACGCATGATCTATTACTACTTCGGCAGTAAGGAACAGCTCTACATCGAGGTGCTGGAGAAACTCTACGGCGATATCCGCAATACCGAAAACCGGTTGCACCTGACCGAACTGGCGCCGGTGGACGCGATTCGGCGGCTGGTGGAATTCACGTTCGATCACCATGATCACAACGTCGACTTTGTGCGCATCGTCAGCATCGAGAACATTCACAACGCGGAATACGTGAAGCGCTCCGATGCGATCAAGGCGATGAACAACACCATCCTCGATTCACTGGGCGAGATTTTGCGTCGCGGTGCTGAGGAGGGTGTGTTCCGGGCAGGGCTTGATCCGTTGGATGTGCATCTGCTGATCAGTTCGTTCTGCTTCTATCGCGTGTCGAACCGCCATACCTTAAGTGAGATTTTTCAGATCGACCTGCCGGAAGAAAGCATCAAGCAACGTCATCGGGCGATGATCTGCGAGGCGGTTTTGCGCTATCTACAGGCCTGACGCCTTGGCTTTTCAGCCATTCATGCTCTGAAAATGCTCGAGCATTCGCTGCGCATCCGGCACCACGCCGCTGAACAACTCAAACGCCTTCACCGCTTGAAACACCGCCATGTTACCGCCATCCAGCGTGCGGCAACCCAACGCGCGGGCGTTGCGCAGCAGTTCGGTTTCCAGCGGAAAGTAAACGATCTCCGCCACCCATAACTCACCTCGAAGCAGCTCCACCGGCACCGGCATGCCCGGCAGTTTCTTCATGCCCACGGGGGTGGTGTTCACCAGACCGTCAGCCTGGGCGAGAGTGCTTGGCAAGTCATGGCCCGCCACAGCCCGGCCGCCGCCGAAATGTTGATTGAGGTTGTCCGCCAGGCTCTGGGCGCGGCTGGTCTCCACGTCGAAAATGCTCAGCAGCTGCACGCCTTCACTCAAGAGTGCGTGGGCCACTGCCGCGCCGGCACCACCGGCGCCCATTTGCACGACGCGCTCAAGGGCAACGCCCTTCAAGCCGCGACGAAAACCCTCGGCGAAGCCCAGGCAATCGGTGTTGTGGCCGATGCGTTTGCCGTCCTTCAACACCACCGTGTTCACCGCCCCAATGCCGCGGGCCTCCGGGGACAATTCGTCGAGTAGCGGAATGATCGTCTGCTTGCACGGAAAGGTGATGTTCAGGCCGGTGAAGTTCATCCGCTCGGCGGCTACCAACAGGTCGGGCAGGGCACTGCTGTCGAGTTTCAACGAGTCCAGGTCGATCAGGCGATAGAGGTAACGCAACCCCTGGGCATCGCCTTCATGCTCGTGCAGCGCCGGGGTGCGAGAAGCCTGGATGCCGGCACCGATCAGTCCGGCCAGTACAGCGTTGGTCTGAGTCACGGTCTTCATCCCTTTAAACGTTGGCTGAAATGCTCCAGCGCCAGACGATAGCCGTGGCTGCCGAAACCGGCCATCACCGCCGTGGCGATGGCCGACACAAAAGAGTGGTGGCGGAAGGGCTCGCGAGCATGAACGTTGGACAGGTGGACTTCGATCACCGGCAGTTCGCTGGCGACCAGGGCATCGCGAATCGCGACCGAGGTGTGAGTCCAGGCGGCCGGGTTGATGACGATCCCGGCACAACGGCCGCGCGCGGCGTGAATCCAGTCGAGCAGTTCGCCTTCATGATTGGTCTGGCGAAACTCCACCGCCAGGCCGAACTCTTCGGCGGCACGACCGCACAAGGCTGAGAGGTCGGCCAGGGTTTCGTGACCGTAAGTCGCCGGTTCACGGGTGCCGAGCAGGTTCAGGTTCGGGCCGTTGAGCACCAGAACGATAGGGGGCATCGGGGGTCTCTCCACTTATTGTTTTTGGCATTGGCCGAGGGTTTCAGCCTGTGGAGATAAATTGTACTAGCTAGTTAATTTGGTCAATTGCAGAGGCCGTTTTCAGGGTTAATGTGTGCGGTGATCGGACGGTTTTGACTTTCAGCGGGGCAGATGCTCAACGAGAAAATCGATGAAGGCCCTCAGGCGCAACGGCATATGACGAGTTTGCGGGTAGAGCAGGGTGAACGGTCGCGAGCGTCCGCCATAGGGCTTGAGCACTTCCACCAGCGAACCATCGGCCAGTTCGTTTTCGACGATGAAGCGATAGGTCTGGAACAGTCCCGCACCATGTTTGGCCAGGGTCACCCCGCCCAGCACATCGTCGGAACAACTGAGATTGCCCTCGGCCAGAATCTCCCGCTGCTCGCCATTGTCGTTGAACAGCCAGGCAATCCGCCGACCGCTGCTGGGCAATTCGTACTGGATGCACTCGTGCTCTTTGAGATCATCCAGTGTTTGTGGAATGCCCGCGTGCTTGAGGTAGTCAGGACTGGCAATCATCACCAGCGCGGCGTCTTCCAGCTGTCGGGCGATGAGGCCGGAATCCGGAATCGCCCGCACGCGGATCGCCATGTCATAGCCTTCCGCGACGAAATCGATGTTGCGATTGCTGATGTGCGACTCGACCTTCACCGCTGGAAAACGCGCCCGGAATGCCGGCAACAACGGCAGGATCCGGTGATGGGCATAGGTGGTGGGAATGCTGATGCGCAAGGTGCCGGAAGGCTGTTGCTGCTGCCCCATGACTTCACGCTGGGCCTCGACCAATTGCGCCAGCGCCTGGCGACATTCCTCGTAATAGCGCCGACCACTGTCGCTCAGCTTGACGCTGCGAGTGGTGCGGGCGAACAACCGCACGCCCAGGCGTTCTTCCATGCGCGACACCGAGCGGCTCACAGCCGCGGGCGTCACGCCAGCCACCAGCGCGGCGGCGGTAAAGCTGCCAGCCTCGGCAGCCAGGCAAAACAGTTCGATGCTGCCCAGCTGAAGATCGTCGAATTGTCGCTGCATGATTAATTACACCGGGGATCAAATGAAGTGTGTGAGTCAGTGTTTATCAGAAGCCAGCACACAGATACAGCGAGTTTGTGATGAGCAAACCAGCCGGGTTGATTGCCTGACAAGCCAAGACGGCCGCCCTCGGGGCGGCTTTTTAGTCGGCGCCAGGAAAGGATTGCTTACCATTTAGCGGTGTGATCCACCGGCCCAAGCCGAACCTTGGCGCTAGTCTCAAAAGTCGCAATGACGAATTCAACGCAGCGCCAGTTATCGGATTTTCCAAGGAATGTCGGGTCTTCGGATTCATTAACCTAACGGATGGGTTAGCATGAGATTATTCAGCTACAAAGGATTTTCAATGGTGATCATGTTGCGCGATGAGCACTGTCCGCCGCATGCCCATGTAGATGCCGGAACCTGGAGTGCGCGCTTCAAATTCAGCTTCTGGCACAACAGTGTCGAGCTGTGGGACGTGGTTCCTCATTCTCGCCGGCCACCTGTGGCGGTGCTGGAAGGGTTGCGTCATGCACTCGGACAACCCGCTCATTTGCGCCGCGCCCGGTGTATCTGGTGGGACAAGTTGCACACGGTCTGCCTCGATCATCAGATATGGGACTGGCAAACCAGTGAAGTCGTGGTGGTGAAAAGGGTCGCCAGTACGACCTGCATGATTGGCTCGGCTTGCTATGAGCCCGAGACGAACAAGACCCTGCTGGCGCTGATGGGCGTTCCGGAGGGCGTGGAGATCGAACTATGAAAACGATAACAGCAAAAATGTTGGTGGATCGGCCGGTAACCGAAGCCACGCTGGATGATGCCATCCAGCGTGGCCAACTGCGCCACAAAGGCGGTCTGCGGGCGACCTCGGTGACCTTTGTGGAACCGTGTCTGGCGGTCAGTTTTATTGATGGCAGTGGCGTGCTGTTACCCGTGCAGCACTATCCGGAGTTCGATGATTTCGACATCGAGGATTTCGCCGACCTCAAAGTCGGCTTTTCCGGGACAGCCCTTTGCCACGAAGGCAAGGACCTGCAGGTCTCCATTGCCGGGATGATTTCGGCGAGCAAGCCGCTGATGGATATGGCCGCATCGGTCATCGCCTCGCGTAATGGTCGCCAAAGCAGCGCCGCCAAAGCAGAGGCGGCGCGGGCGAATGGCCGTAAGGGCGGGCGTCCGCGCAAGACCGATATCCCCCTTTAAGCACGCACAAAAAAGCCGTCGTGATGACGGCTGATCTGTTTCTGCCAGGGGCAATCAACGACGGGTCAACAACACCCCGGATTCCATGTGATGGGTCCACGGGAACTGGTCGAACATTGCGCAGCGGGTGATGCGATGGGTGTCGTGCAACTGGGCGATGTTGGCCGCCAGGGTTTCCGGGTTGCAGGAGATGTAGAGAATGTTGTCGAAGCGGCGGGTCAGCTCGCAGGTGTCCGGGTCCATGCCGGCGCGAGGCGGATCGACGAAGACACTACCGAACTCGTAGCTCTTCAGATCGATACCGTGCAGACGACGGAACGGACGAACTTCGTTCAGGGCTTCGGTCAGCTCCTCGGCGGACAAGCGCACCAGAGTGACGTTATCCACAGCGTTTTCGCTGAGATTGCTCAACGCAGCGTTGACCGACGCCTTGCTGATTTCAGTGGCCAGCACTTTGCGTACGCGTGTCGCGAGCGGCAAGGTGAAGTTGCCATTGCCGCAATACAGCTCCAGCAAATCATCGGAGCGATCACCGAGTGAGTCGTAAGCCCAGTTGAGCATCTTCTGGTTCACAGTGCCGTTGGGCTGGGTGAACGCGCCTTCCGGCTGGCGATAGCTGAAGGTGCGACCGCCGACGTCCATCTGCTCGACCACATAATCGTGACCGATCACTTCGCGTTTGCCCTTGGAGCGGCCGATGATGCTGACGTTCAGCTCGGCCGCCAGTTTCGACGCCGCCGCGTGCCAGTGCTCGTCCAGCGGGCGGTGATAGCACAGCGTGATCATCGCATCGCCGGCCAGGGTGGTGAGGAACTCCACCTGAAACAGCTTGTTGCTCAGGGCCGCACTGGCTTGCCACGCTGCCTTCAGCTGCGGCATCAACTCGTTGATGCGCAGGCTGGCGATCGGGAATTCCTCGATCAGGATCGGCGTGCGCTTGTCTTCCTGGGAAAACATCGCGTAGTGACGCTCACCGGCTTCACGCCACAGGCGGAATTCGGCGCGCAGGCGGAAGTTTTTCAGCGGCGAATCGAACACCGCAGGTTCTGGCGCACCGAACGGGGCCAACAGGTCACGCAGGCGCGTGACCTTCTCTTCGAGCTGAACGGCGTAAGCCTTGGAATCAAAAGTCATGCGTTGAACCAACCCAGCTTGATCACGAACAGAATCGACAGAATCACCAGTGCCGAGTTCAGCTCACGGCCGCGGCCGGACAGCAACTTGATTGCGGTCCAGGAGATGAAACCGAAGGCGATGCCGTTGGCGATGGAATAAGTGAATGGCATGGCCAGTGCGGTGACCACAACCGGTGCGGCGACGGTGATGTCGTCCCAGTCTATTTCGGCCAGGCCGGA
>LNAP01003048.1_pt1 | contig 16220 bp, 13 predicted proteins | sample 602601 | NCBI WGS metagenome assembly LNAP01 (sample SAMN02440304, study PRJNA202911) | soil metagenome | biome: Subtropical and temperate rainforests or woodlands; isolation source: soil samples (1 kg each in a 20% v/v slurry with milli Q water) were... ... | reverse complement strand
GAAGCGACCAGCGCGTCGCGCAATTCGTGCGGCTCCAGCATGCGGCCGCTGCCGACGTCGCCACAGGCCTGGTCGCCCACCGCCGGCCCCAGCAGCTGCGCGCCGTGCTGGCGCAAGGTCGCGATATTCGCCTGCACTGCCGGGTGCGCCCACATCTGCTGGTTCATCGCCGGCGCCAGGTACAGTGGCGCGGCGCTGGCCAGGCACAGCGTGGTCAGCAGGTCGTCGGCCATGCCATGCGCCAGCCGCGCCAGCAGGTCGGCGCTGGCCGGTGCCACCAGAATGCGTTCCGCCCAGCGCGCCAGTTCGATATGCCCCATCGCGGCCTCGGCCTGCGCGTCCCACAGGCTGACCCGCACGGCCTGGCCGGACAGCGCCTGGAACGTGGTCGGGCTGACGAAGTGGGTGGCACCCTCGGTCATCACCACGCGCACCTCGGCATCGAGATCGCGCAGACGGCGAACCAGTTCGCAGGACTTGTAGGCGGCGATGCCGCCCGACACTCCGAGCAGGATGCGGCGTTGGGCAAGACTCATGTAAGGCGGGCCTGACAATCGGGCAGACACGTAGCTTACCGGATTCACCCACCTGCACCGCTGTCTGGCGAGGGCGTCGTCCGGCAAGTTGGGGACATGAGCATCCGCGACTGGCCCGAAGGCGAACGTCCCCGTGAAAAGCTGCTGGCGCGCGGCAGCAGCGCGCTATCCGACGCCGAACTGCTGGCGGTGCTGCTGGGTAGCGGTAGCCGCGGCAAGGACGCCCTCGCGCTGGGTCGCGAACTGCTGAACACCGCCGGCAGCCTGGGCGCGCTGCTCGGCCGCACCGAGCAGCGCATCCGCGTCGGCGGACTGGGACCGGCCAAGCGCGCACGCATCACCGCCGCGCTGGAACTGGCCCGGCGCAGCCTGGCCGAACAGCTGCAGGAAAAACCCAGCCTGGGCAACCCGCGCGACAGCGGCGACTACCTGCGCGCGCGTCTGCGCCACCTGCCGTACGAGGTATTCGGCTGCCTGTACCTGGACAACCGCCACCGCGTGCTGGCGTTCGAGGAGCTGTTCCGCGGCACCGTCGACGGCGCCAGTGTGCATCCGCGCGAGGTGGTGCGGGCGTGCCTGCAGCACAATGCCTGCGCGGTGATCTTCGCCCACAACCACCCCTCCGGTGTGGCCGAACCCAGCGCCGCCGACCGGGCGATCACCCATGAGTTGCGCGATGCGCTGCAACTGGTCGGCGTGCGCGTGCTCGATCACCTGGTGATCGGCAGCGGCGAGCCGGTGTCGATGGCGGCCCGCGGCCTGATCTGAGAGCCTGTTCGCGGGCAAAAAAACGGCGTGGCACAAGCCACGCCGTGAGGCCGATTGGGGAGGTGGGGAGAGCGGCATCCCCGGTTGCCACGGCATGGAGGGGAGTTCATGTCCTGGCGCGGCCAGTGTCGCAGCGCCGCATGACAAACCGATGACCTCCGTGTTCTCCCGGAAGTGCCGCCAAGTCGCAACAACTTATGCACATAACCGTGATACCGGCACTTGCCGCGCCCATCGGGACCTTGACTCTAAGTTGACCCCATAATCGACTGATATTTATTAATAATTTATTGCGACAGCCGGGTTTCCGGCGTTCCCGGGCGCAGGCCAAACCGCCAGTCGCCGCGTTCCCCACAGACTTATCCACAAGACGGCTCGCCGCGGCGCATCAAAGCCCGGTAGCCACGGTGCCGTCCCATCCGCCCACGCCGCGATGACCCCTTCCGGCGCGTTTCGCCGGCAGGACGGTCTGTTAGGATTGGCGGTTCCATCACGAAACCGACCCCACCCGTGAAAGAACAGCTGCGTGACCTGGTGCTGCAGGCGATCCAGGCCCTGCAAGACGACGCCACCCTGCCCACCGATCTCAGCCTGCCCGGCTTCGTGATCGAGCGTGCGCGCAGCCGCGAACATGGCGATTTCGCCAGCAACGTGGCGATGCTGCTGGCCAAGCACGTCCTGAGCCACGTCGAAGGGGCGGCGCGCGCCAAGCCGCGCGAGCTGGCGGAGAAACTGGTCGCCGCGCTGCCGGCGAACACCCTGGTGGAGAAAGTCGAGATCGCCGGCCCCGGCTTCATCAACTTCTTCCTCAGCGCCGGCGCCTACCACGCCGAAGTACGCCGGATCATGGCCGAAGGCGACGCCTACGGGCGCAGCGCCAGTGGCCACGGCAAGACTGTCGGCGTGGAATTTGTCTCGGCCAACCCGACCGGTCCGCTGCACGTCGGCCACGGCCGCGCCGCGGCGATCGGCGACTGCCTGAGCCGCCTGCTCGACGCCACCGGCTGGAACGTGAAGCGCGAGTTCTACTACAACGATGCCGGCGTGCAGATCGCCAACCTGGCGATCTCGGTGCAGGCGCGCGCCCGCGGGATCACCCCGGACGACAGCAGCTGGCCGGAGAACGGCTACCGCGGCGACTACATCGCCGACGTGGCGCGCGCCTATCTCGACCGCGAGTCGGTCGTCGCCGACGGCGAGACGGTGACCGCGGCCGGCGACGGCGACGACCTTGACGCGATCCGCCATTTCGCCGTGGCCAGCCTGCGCCGCGAGCAGGATCTGGACCTGCAGGCATTCGGCGTGGGCTTCGACACGTATTTCCTGGAATCCTCGCTGTACAGCGACGGCAAGGTCGAGGAGACCGTGCGCGAGCTGGTCGCGCACGGCCACACCTACGAGGACGGCGGCGCGCTGTGGCTGCGCAGCACCGATTTCGGTGACGACAAGGACCGCGTGATGCGCAAGTCCGACGGCACCTACACCTACTTCCTGCCCGACGTGGCCTATCACCTGAGCAAGTGGCAGCGCGGTTACGAGCGTGCGATCACCGAACTGGGCTCGGACCACCACGGCTCGCTGGCGCGGGTGAAGGCCGGGCTGCAGGCGCTCGATTGCGGCATCCCGAAAGGCTGGCCGGAATACGTGCTGCACCAGATGGTCACGGTGATGCGCGGCGGCGAGGAGGTGAAGATCTCCAAGCGCGCCGGCAGCTACGTCACCCTGCGCGACCTGATCGACGAAGTCGGCCGCGACGCCACACGCTACTTCCTGATCTCGCGCAAGTCCGACTCGCAGCTGGTGTTCGACATCGACCTGGCGCGCTCGCAGTCGAACGACAACCCGGTGTACTACATCCAGTACGCGCATGCCCGCGTCTGCAGCGTGCTCCGCCAGGCGCCGGAGAAGGGCTTCACGGTCGACCTCGCCGACGGCCTCGCCCACTTGGCGCGGCTGGACAACGAGCACGAGCAGATCCTGCTCACCGAGCTGTCGAAGTACCCGGAGCTGGTCGAGGCCGCGGCGGCGAACCTGGAGCCGCACCTGGTCGCGGCGTGGCTGCGCGAACTGGCCAACGCGTTCCACACCTACTACAACTCGCACCAGTTCCTGGTCGAGGACGCCGCGCTGCGCAACGCGCGCCTGGCGCTGGTGGTGGCGACCCGCCAGGTGTTGAAGAATGGTCTGGATTTGTTGGGCCTCGGCGCCCCGGAGAAGATGTAATGGCAGCACGCAAGGGCAGGGGCCGGCAGGCCGTGCGCAACGGCAGCAATGGTTTCCCGGGCTGGGGTTACGCGGTCATCGGCCTGGTGGCCGGCGCGATCCTGATGGCCGTGATGATGCGCGGCAGCCTGCTGACCAGTTTGCGCAAGGCCGACGGCCCGCAGGCGAATCCGCAGGCCACGGCCGAGCGCGGCAGCGCACCGGGCGTGCTCGAATCGACCGGCGACAACGCGCCGAAGAAGCCGCAGTTCGATTTCTACTCGGTACTGTCGGAAAAAGAAGTGCGCATCCCCGACGCCGAGATCAGCGCGCAGGCGCGCGTCGAGCAGCAACAGAAACAGCAGCAGGCGGCACAGTTGCAGGCACAGCAGGCCGCCCAGGCGGCACCGACGGTGGCGCCAGCCAATGCACCGGCAGCAGTCAGCCAGGACGTCACCGCTGCGCCGGCCAACGCCGTGCCGCAACCCGGTGCCGGCAGTGGCTACCTGCTGCAGGTCGGCGCCTTCCCGAACGCCGCCGACGCGGAAACGCTGAAGGCAAAACTCGCGCTGCAGGGCTTCGTGGCGAACGTGCAGTCGGTCAACATCGGCGGGCAGACCTACAACCGCGTGCGCCTCGGCCCGTTCCGCTCGGCCACCGAGCTGGAGTCGACCAAGCAGCGCCTGGCCGGTGCCGGCATCAACGCGATTGCACTGAAGGAAGGCCGCTAAGCCGGCCGCAACCATCTCCCGCTAAACTTCCTCGCATGACCAAGACTGTCTGGATTACCGGCGCCACCTCCGGGTTCGGCGCCGCCACCGTGGAGCGCTTCGTGGCCGGCGGCTGGCAGGTGATCGCCAGCGGCCGCCGCGCCGACCGGCTGCAGCAACTGGTGGCGCAGCATGGTGCCGAACGCGTGCACGCCACCGCGTTCGACGTCCGCGACGAAGCGGCGATGCATGCTGCGCACGCAAACCTGCCACCGGCATTCGCCGACGTCGACCTGCTGCTCAACAACGCCGGCCTGGCGCTGGGCACCGCGCCGGCACAGCAGGCGGACCTGGCGCAGTGGAAGCAGATGATCGACGTCAACGTCACCGCCCTGGTGTCGCTGACCCACCTGCTGCTGCCGCAACTGATCGAGCGCCGTGGCGCGATCGTCAACATCAGCTCGATCGCGGGCAGCTATGCCTACCGCGGCGGCAACGTGTACGGCGGCACCAAGGCCTTCGTCACCCAGTTCTCGCAGAACCTGCGCAGCGACCTGCACGGCACCGGCGTGCGCGTGACTTCGGTGGAGCCGGGCATGGCCGAGACCGAGTTCACCCTGGTGCGCACCGGCGGCGACCAGGCCGCCTCGGACCAGCTCTACGCCGGCGCCCACCCGATCACCGCCGGCGACATCGCCGACACGATCTGGTGGATCGCCAACCTGCCTGCGCACCTGAACATCAACCGCATCGAGGTGATGCCGGTCAGCCAGTCCGCGGCGGGACTGCAGGTCGCGCGGGACAGCTGAACCCGCTCAACCGGGATCGCCGCGATGCACGTCGTGTGTCACGAAGGGATGCTCGGGGTCGGGGGCGGCCAGCCACTGCGGTTGCGCCAGCGTGTGGCGCATGTCGTCCAGGCCGCTCTGCCAGTGGCTGCGCATGCTGGCGGCGCTGAATTCGTAGTCCTTGAAATGGCCTTCGTGCGGCTTGTTCCGATAGATCAGGTGGATCACGTTGGTCAGCGCCTCGGCGGCGCGCACCTCGGCATGGCGGTACGCCGGATCGCCGCGGCGATCGGCCGGCACCAGCGCCATCACGTCGTGCAGCAGGCGGCGCTGCTCCTGCGTGCGGCGCATGAATTCGGTGACCAGCCGGGTGCGGCTGGAGTACTGGATCTCCTTGCTGCGCTCGGCCACGTCGGCAAGGTCGCGCGGCAGCGTGCCGCGGGCGCTCCACAGGTCGACCTGGAATACCAGTGTGTCGCAGCCGGGACGCTCGCTCAGCACCTCGTATAGCGGCGTGTTGGAAACCATGCCGCCGTCCCAGTAGAACTCGCCGTCGATCTCCACCGCGGGGAACCCCGGCGGCAACGCGCCGGAGGCCATGAAGTGCTCGGGGCGCAGGCGCTGCTTGCGGTTGTCGAAGTACGCGAAGTTGCCGCTGCGCACGTTCACCGCGCCGACCGCCACGCGCATCGCGCGCGGGTCGTTGAGGCGGTCGAAATCCACCAGCCGTTCCAGCGTGGTGCGCAGCGGTGCCGTGTCGTACCAGCTCACGCTGCCCGGCGTGGCATGCGCGCCCAGGAACGGCGGCGGCTGGCGCGGGCGGAAGAAGCCGGCCTGGCCTTCGGTCATCGCGCGCCAGGCGGCCAGGCCGCTCAGCCCGTTGAGCCACGAGGTCGGCCACGCCACCGCGTCGAACCACGGCAGCACTGGCGTGCCCGGCCACAGCGGCGAGCGGCAGATCGCCTCCCAGAATTCGCGTAGCCGCTCCACCCGTCGTTCGGGTGCGTTGCCGGCGATGATCGCCGCGTTCAGGGCACCGATCGAAATACCCGCAAGGCGCGTCGGCTGCAGCCCGGCCTCGTCCAGCGCCTCGAACACCCCGGCCTGGTAGGCACCGAGCGCGCCGCCGCCCTGCAATACCAGGGCGACAGTGCGGTAATCGCGCGCCACCGTGGCGGCCAGCGACCCCGCCGGGCCGGGCTTCGTCACTGCATGAACCAGCCGTGGCTGACCACGATCGACTGCCCGGTCAACGCCGCGGACGGGAAGGTGGCCAGGTACAACGCGGTCTGCGCGATGTCGTCGACGGTGGTGAAGGTGGCATCGACGGTGTCCTTCAGCATCACGTTCCTGATCACGTCCGCTTCGCTGATGCCCAGCTCCTTCGCCTGCTCCGGAATCTGCCGTTCGACCAGTGGCGTGCGCACGAAGCCGGGGCAGATCACGTGCGAGCGCACGTTGTGCGGCGCGCCTTCCTTGGCCAAGGTGCGGGCCAGGCCGAGCAGGCCGTGCTTGGCGGTGACGTAGGCGGACTTCAGCTTCGACGCCTCGTGCGAGTGCACCGAACCCATGTAGATCACGATGCCGCCTCGGTCATCCTTGTACATGTGCTTCAGCGCGGCCTTGGTGGTGAGGAAGCCGCCGTCGAGATGGATCGCCAGCATCTTCTTCCAGTCGGCGAACGCGAACTGCTCGATCGGGTTGATGATCTGCACGCCGGCATTGGAGATCAGGATGTCCAGACGGCCAAACGCCGCGACCACCTTGTCGGTGCCGGCGTTGACCGCATCCTCGCTGGTGACGTCCATTGCCACGCCGATCGCCTTGCCGCCGGCCGCGTTGATTTCCGCCGCCACCTTGTCCGCCGCGTCCTGGTTGATGTCGGCGATCGCCACGCTGGCGCCGTGCTGCGCGTACAGCTCGGCGATCGCCTTGCCGAGACCGCTGGCCGCGCCGGTGATCAGGGCGACCTTGCCATTGAGAGTTGTCATGCGCTGCTCCTGTAGCGAGGTGATTTGCTGTGTAGGAGCGCACCCTGTGCACGATGCTTTTTCCCGGGTGCCCGATGAAAAGCATCGCGCACAGGGTGCGCTCCTACGGTCATTTCGTTTCTTCGGCGAGATAGGTGTACGCGGTGAGTCCGCCGTTGAGCGTGTCGTACAACTGCCCGGCTTCCGCGCCGGTCACGCCCGCGCCGGCGATACGCTCGCGGTAGCTCTGGCGCAGTACTTCCAGGTCGTAGCCGACGTAGTCGAGCATCAGGTCGGTGGTGTCGCCGCGGCGTACGTGGGCGAAGGTGTAGCCGTCGCCGTCGACGCGCACGTTGACCGCGTCGGTGTCGCCGAACAGGTTGTGGATGTCGCCCAGCGTCTCCTGGTAGGCGCCGACCATGAAGATGCCGAGCCGGTAGCTTTCGCCGTTCCGCAGCGCGTGCAGCGGCAGGCTGACGTCGACGCCCTCGGCGTCGACGTAGTGGTCGATGCGGCCGTCCGAATCGCAGGTGAGGTCGACGATCACGCCGCGCCGCGTCGGCCGTTCGTCCAGCCGGGCGATCGGCGCGATCGGGAAGATCTGCCCGATCGCCCATACGTCCGGGATCGACTCGAACACCGAGAAGTTGACGAAGTACTTGTCGACCAGCTTCTCGTCCAGCTCGTCCAGCGCCTGCCGGTGCGAGCGCTCGGCCGGCAGCAGGCGCAGCCGCACCGCGCCGGCGATCGCGTAGTACATCTCGTCCAGCCGCGCGCGGTCGGCCAGCGCCAGCTGGCCCAGCGCGTACAGCGTCTGGCCCTCGCTCAAGTGATGCTGCGCCTCGTGGAACAGTTCCAGCGCGGGGCGCCGGTCCAGTTCCTCCCAGGTCTCGCGCAGGCGGCGCAGCACCGCCGGTTCGTCCGCGCACGGCGGCGGGATCGCACCGGCGGGCACCTCCTCGACCTCGGTCACGTTGACCACCATCACCGCGTGGTGCGCGGTCATCGCGCGGCCGGCCTCGGTGAGGATGTGCGGCGCATCCAGGCCTTCGGCAGCCACCGCCTCGGCCAGCGGCTGCACGATGGTCGAGGCGTACTGCTCGATCGAGTAGTTGATCGAGTTGTGGCTGCGCGAGCGCGAGCCCTCGTAGTCCACGCCGAGGCCACCGCCGACGTCGACGATTTCCAGCGGCACGCCCATCCGGCGCAGCTCGACGAAATAGCGCGTGGCCTCGCGCATGCCGTTGGCGATGTCGCGCACGTTGGAGATCTGCGAGCCCATGTGGAAGTGCTGCAGCTTCAGCGTGTGCTTGAGGCCGGCGCGATCCAGCCGCCCGATCAGGCTCAGCACCTGCTGCGGCGACAGCCCGAACTTGCCCTTGTCGCCGCCGGTGTTCTGCCACTTGCCGGCGCCGATCGAGGCGAGCCGCACGCGCACGCCGAGCAGCGGTTCCACGCCCAGCGCCTGCGCCTCGCTGAACACGTGGTCGAGCTCGGACAGCTTCTCGATCACGATGTGCACGCGCAGGCCGAGCTTGCGCCCGATCAGCGCCAGGCGGATGTATTCGCGGTCCTTGTAGCCGTTGCAGATCACGATGGAGCCGGGCCGCGCCATGGCCAGCACCGCCATCAGCTCCGGCTTGGAACCGGCTTCCAGGCCGAAGCCGTGCGTACCGGCGGCGACCAGCTCGCCGGCCACGCCACGCTGCTGGTTCACCTTGATCGGGTAGATCGCGGTATAGCCGCCGGCATAGCCGTGCTCGGCGATCGCCTGGGCGAACGCACCCTGCAATCGCGCCAGACGGTCGGCCAGGATGTCGGGGAAGCGCACCAGCAACGGCAGCCGCAGGCCTTCGGCGCGGGCGCGTTCGACAATTTCTGGCAGCGACAGCGCCGGGCCGCACGCGCCGCACGGGCGCATCACGATCTCGCCGGCCGCGCCCACGTCGACGTAGCCGTCGCCCCAGTGCGGCACGGCATAGGTGTGACGCGCGGTGTCGGTAGTCCAATGGTTCGCCATCAGCGTTGCTCCCCGTGCAAACGAATGAGGTCGTCGCAGCGGCGAGCCTTGACGCTTTGCTCCACAAGAGCACGAGCCCGAGCGACCGGAAGCCTCGCACGCCGCGGGGCCGATCGGACTGGTCGGCCGCCGGCGCGCTGCGCCGGCAAAGCCAGCCGCCATTGTAATGGCCGCCTGTGACGATATGCGCATGGAACGCCCGGGCGCTCTCGGGACGTTCACCGCGGTTGCCGCTACAATGGACAGTCTTGTTCTCCCAACCCGGTTCGCCAGGAACACCCGCCATGTCGCAGCAGCCCACTCCGAATGAAGCCAGCTGGTTCACCGAGGCCCACCAGGCCTCCGGCTCCTCCATCGGTTTTCGCACCGAGCAACTGCTGCACGCGGAGAAGACCCCGTTCCAGACCATCGAGATCCACAAGACCACCGACTGGGGCAACCTGATGGTGATCGATGGCTGCGTGATGCTGACCACCCGCGACAACTTCTTCTATCACGAGATGATGACCCACCCGGCGCTGTTCACCCATGCGCGCGCCAAGCGCGTGGTGATCATCGGCGGCGGCGACTGCGGCACGCTGCGCGAAGTGCTCAGGCACGAGGAAGTCGAGTCCGCGGTGCAGGTGGAGATCGACGAGCGCGTGACCCGGCTGGCCGAGCAGTATTTCCCCGAGCTGTGCGAGTCCAACGGCGACCCGCGCGCCGAACTGCTGTTCATCGACGGCATCAAGTACATGGCCGAGGCCGAGCCCGATTCGCTGGACCTGATCATCGTCGACTCGACCGACCCGGTCGGCCCGGCCGAAGGCCTGTTCAATGCCGCGTTCTACGCCAGCTGCTACAAGGCGCTGCGCCACGGCGGCCTGCTGGTGCAGCAGAGCGAATCGCCGCTGGCCCACCTGGACCTGATCAAGTCGATGCGCTCGGCGATGCGCACCACCGGCTTCAGCGCGGTGAAGACGCTGCCGTTCCCGCAGCCGTGCTACCCCACCGGCTGGTGGAGCTGCACGATGGCGCGCAAGGGCGGCGACCTGTCCGGCTTCCGCGAGCGCGGCGCGATCAGCAAGAACTTCCCCACCCGCTACTACAACGCCGACATCCACAAGGGCGCGCTGGCGCAGCCGGAGTTCATGCGCGAGGCGCTGGGCGAATAAGCCGGGATTCGGGATTCGGGATTCGTCAAAGCCGCGGCTCGTCGCTCTTTCGAATCCCCCATCCCGAATCCTGGCCCTCAAAACATCTTCGAGCGCACCTTCGGCAGCAGCACCAGCAGCAGTGTGGCGAGCGGGCCGAACAGCAGCGACAGCAGGAACCACAGCAGGCCGCTGCGATTCTTGCCCTGCGCCAGGGCGGCATTGATCAAGGCCAGCGTGCCCCAGCCGACAAACCAGGGTGCGCCGCCGGCGAATGTCGACAGATGATCCACTACGCGTCTCCCGAACGATGACATGAGGGCGCGGCCCTGCGCCGGGGACACCCATCCTAGCAAGCCTTGCCGCGACATCGCCTTTTCGCCGTTCCCCCGGATCAGCCGCGCTTAATCCGCAAAAGGTATGCTGCGCGCTTTGACTGCAGACCCGAGCCCATGATGCGTGGATTGCGTTGCCTCGCCCTGACGTGCGCCTTGTCGCTGGCCATCGCGCCGGCATTCGCTAGCAAGACCGCCGCTGGCAAGAGCCGCGGCGGACCGGACGCGGCAGCCCAGGCCCGCGACAAGGCCCAGCTCGCGTTCCAGCAGGATCTGGTCAGCGTACTGGCGCCGGGCGGCGATCCGCTGCGACTGCTCGGCGCGGCCCTGCTGGCGCGGCCGCTGTTCAACCAGACCCCGAGCAACAGCTTCCACCGCCTGATCGAACGCGCCACCCAGGCCGAAGGCGCCGGCGCGGCGGTGTACTGGGTGCAACTGGCCGATTGCGACAGCAACGCCGACGCCTGTCCGAATGCCGTGGCGCTGGAGCATCTGCTCGGCCAGGCACCGGACAACGCCGCGGTATGGCTGCTCAAGCTCGGCGCCGACGCCCGCGGCATGAAGCAGGACGCCGCCCGCGACGACCTGGCCAAGGCTGCCGCGGCGAAACTCTACGACGACTACGCCGGCACCAGCCTGCAGGCGCTGGCCAACGCGGTCGGCGTGTTGCCGCCACCGGCCGACACGCTGGACCCGACCCACCCGGGTGGCGCAGTGGGCATGCAGACCGTGCTGGTCTTCGGCCTAGCCACCACCCAACCGCAGCCAAGCCTGCAACTGGTCGCCAAGCTGTGCGAGAGCGCCGGCGAGGATGCCTCGATCAAGGCCGATTGCCTGGCCCTGGGCAAGACGCTCGAGTGGGGCTCCAGCCCGCTGGTACGTTCGCTCGGCCTGCACTTGCGCGAAGTGCTGGCCGATGATCCGGCGCAGCAACAGGAAGCCAAGGACGCCCGCCGCAACCTGGTCTGGCAGGTACAGAGCTTCGCCCAGCTGCTGGCCCGGGCGCAGGACGATGCGGCGCTGGCCCAGCGCCTGCTGACACTGGCCCGCAACGGCGGTACCGAGATGAGCCTGCAACTGGCCGCCCTGCGCGACAACAGCATTCCAGCCGAAGCGCCCGCCGACTGGCAGCCGCGCAAGGTGCAGTAATTCGGGATTCGGGATTCGGGATTCGGGATTCGGGATTCGGGATTCGGGATTCGGGATTCGGGATTCGGGATTCGGGATTCGGGAAAAGCTTGAAGCGTGCGCTGCATGGTTCAAGGCTTTCCCTCGTTTCTCACTCCTGCCAGTCATTCCTCGCCTCGCCCTGCGACTGCAGGGAGTCCCCTTGCGGGATTCCCCTTTCCCGCCTTGCCCGGTAGGCTTGGTCCACCTTCCGTGGCAGGGGTGATCCGATGCTTACGACGCTGGTGGCAAGCAGCAAGGGTGGTTGCGGCAAGAGCACGCTGGTGACGCAACTGGCGTCGCACTGGGCACAGGCGGGGCAGCACACCGCGATCATCGACGCCGACCGGCAACACTCCAGCTTCCGCTGGGCCGAGCTCAGACCGGACAATGTCCCCGGCGTGCTGGCGCTCGACAGCGGCCGCCGCAGCCTGCAGCGCGTGCCGCCGGACACCCAGCAGCTGCTGATCGACACCCCCGCCGGTTCCGGCGAGCGCGAACTGGAGCCCTTCATCGACGTGGCCGACGTGCTGCTGGTGCCGGTGCTGCCGTCCTCGTTCGATCTCGACGCCACGCTGCGCTTCCTCGGCGAGCTGCAATCGATCAATCGCATCCGCCGCGGCAAGCTGCCGGTGGCGCTGGTCGCCAACCGGCTCAAGCCGTGGACCCACGCCAGCCAGGACGCGATCGCCCAGCTCGCCGAGCAATCCCCGTTCCCGATCGCCGCGCAACTGCGCGACAGCCAGGCCTACGTGCTGCTGAGCGGCCTCGGCAAGGGCATCTTCGACTACCAATCCGAACAGGTCCGCAGCCACCAGCAGGACTGGAAGGCCCTGTTGCGCTGGATCAAGCGCCAGCACTGAAGCGCGCCCCTCCCGACGTTCATCGCGCGCCTCGCGCAACCACACCCCCGGAGTCCCCCATGCACGAACTGATCCTGTTGCGGCACGCCGAAGCCGTGCCGATAGAAACCTCCGGCGACGACCAGCAGCGCCCGCTCAGCGCGCGCGGCGAGCAGGAAGCCCAGGCCGCCGGGCTGTGGCTGGCCGCACACGGCCTGCGCCCCGACCGCGTGCTGTGTTCGCCGACCCGGCGCACCGACGAGACCACCCGACTGGCCTTGGCCGCGATCGACAACGCACCGGTGCCGCAACAGGCCGACGAGATCTACGACGCCTCGCCCGGCGAACTGCTGGCCCTGCTCGACCAGCACGCCGACGCCGGCACGGTGCTGCTGGTTGGCCACAATCCCGGCATGGAACGGCTGGTCGCCCTGCTGGTCGAAGGCCGTTCCGACGAATTCCGCGGCATGCCGCCCGGCGCGCTGGCCGTGCTGCACCTGGACGGTGCACTGGAGCCGGGCAACGCCCGCCTGGACGCGTTCTGGTCGCCCTGACGCGCACGCCGGCCTGACCTGCGCAGGTCGCGCCGGCCATCCGGCGCGACCACGCGACGCCTGCCGCCACTCCCTCACGGTCGCGGCACGCACAAAACGTATCATTCCTGCATGCCTGTCCTGCGCCGACTTGTCCTCCCGCTGCTGCTTGCGCTCCTGTTGCTGCAAGGCTGCACGGTATCGCGTGCGCAGATCCGCCGTGCCGATGCGGTGGTCGCCGCCACCACCGATCGCCGTGTCAGCTGCACGCAGGCCGACCATTGCGCGCTGCCGTCGCCGCTGCTGGCCGCAGCCACCGAGGCACTGGCCGCCTCCACGCCGGAGCAGCCGGTGCATGTGGTCACCCTGCTTGACGACACCGAGCCGGCCATGGTCGCGCGGATCAACCTGGTGCGCGCGGCGCGGCAGTCGATCGACGTGCAGACCTTCATCTGGGACCAGGACGATGCCGGCCAGCTGATGCTGGACGAGCTGGTGCAGGCGGCACGCCGCGGCGTGCGCGTGCGCATCCTGGCCGACCAGCTGTTCTCCTTCGACGACCCGGACCTGCTCGACCGGCTGGCGCGAATCAGCCCGAACCTGCAGGTGCGGCTGTACAACCCGACCTTCCAGAAAGCCCACACCCAACCGCTGGAATTCGCCGCCGGCGTGCTCTGCTGCTTCATGCAGTTCAACCAGCGCATGCACAACAAGCTGCTGCTGGTGGACGGGCGCATCGGCATCACCGGCGGGCGCAACTACCAGGATCGCTACTTCAACTGGGACGACACGTTCGACTACGTCGACCGCGACGTGATGGTCGGCGGCCCCGCCGCGCAGCAGATGACGGCCAGCTTCGAGCTGTTCTGGAACCACCCGCGCTCGGTGCCGCTGACCCATCTGCGCGACGTCAACCGGCGCATCCTGTCCGACCGCGCGCCGCCAGCCTGGCCGACCCCGCATTACCTGCGGCCGTCGCGGGTGGCCCGGGTGCAGCAGGCCGCCGAGGATCCGGCCTGGCTGCAAGCCTGGCTGGTCGATGCTTCGCTGCAGGTAGGCAAGGTCGATTACTTCAGCGACCTGCCGGCGAAGACCGACAAGCCGGACAAGCGGCGCGCGCTGGATTTCACCCACCACATCATGCGCATGATCGGCGCGGCGAAGCGCGAGGTGCTGCTGCAGACACCGTACCTGGTGATGAGCAAACACGCCCAGCACATCTTCCGCACGCTGCACCGGCGCACCGATCCGCCACGGGTGATCGTCTCCACCAACTCGCTGGCCTCGACCGATGCGTTTGCCGTGTACGCGATGTCATACAAACACCGCAAGCGCTACCTGAAGAAATTCGGCTTCGAGATCCACGAGATGAAACCGCACGCGCCAAGCGCGGCGGTGGACAACGAACTGGCCAACCTCGGCATGAATGCGCCAGGCCTGCCGCGGGAAATCGCCGGCCCGGCCAGCGCCGCCGAGGCGCGCTTCCACCTGCTCGGCAGCCGCGGCAGCAGCAACCGTCCGGTGCCGCTGCACAGCGCAGGCCGCCGCTTCGGCCTGCATGCGAAGTCGATCGTGGTCGACGACGCCTTCGCGATGGTCGGCTCGCACAACTTCGATCCGCGCTCGGACCGCTACAACACCGAAGCCGGCGTGATCGTCTACGACCACGGCTTCGCCGACCAGCTGCGCGACAGCATCATGCGCAGCACCCAGCCGGAGAACGCCTGGGTGATCGCACCGCGACAGTCGAAGGTGCCGGTGCTGACCGACATCAACCAGGCGATCGGCACGGTCTCCGAGCAGCTGCCGCTGTTCGACCTGTGGCCGTTCCGCTACGCCACCAGCTACGAGCTCAAGCCCGGCTGCCAGCCACTGCGCGCCACCGATCCGAACTTCTACGCGTGCTACCAGCCGGTCGGCGATTTCCCCGACGTGGCGCTGTCGCCGAAGCTGATCATCACGCGGCTGGTCACCGCGTTCGGGGTGGGCGCCAAGGGCGTGCTGTGAGCGTCGCGGAAATCGCTTTCGTTGCTGCTGCCTTTTGAAGCACGAGCGCAGAGCTTTCGTCCTCCTTCGGAGGGCGAGTTACTTTCTCTTTGCGTGCTCAAAGAGAAAGTAACCAAAGAGAAAGAGCACCCCGCTTGGCACTTGCCGCCCATCCATGGGCGGCAAGTCCGTGAGCCGGGGCCGGGCTTTTCGAACGGGCATCCTGCCCGTGCGAAAAGGTATCGACATCCTTGTCGATACCCGCTGCGCGGCCTGTCGACCCCGACTCACCGCCGCGCAAGGGACCCCGGGTAGAGCAGCGGGCCATCGTGGCCCGCACTCGGTGAAGAGCTGAAAGGCCAGAGCCAAAGCGAAGCGTCGCTCTGTTGTTGATCTGGCTCTGGCTGTTGACTTGGCTCTTCTGAAGAGTGCGGGCCACGATGGCCCGCGGCTCTACCCGGGGCCCCTCTGAAGCGGCGGGCGGGTGGAGGAAAAGCCCGCAGGGTGGCCGGCAGGGACGCCGGCCAGTTTGGCGTCAGGGCAGGATGCCCTGTCGACAAACCCCGTAACCCGACCGCGGACCTTGCGGGCAGGATGCCCGCAAGGCGCGCAAGCGGGGTGGCCTTCTCTTTTGGTTACTTTTCTCTTGGCCACGCAAGAGAAAAGTGACTCGGTCGCCGAAGGCGATCGACCGCCTTGCACTTGAGCTTTTGCTTCGAGGCACACCAGGGCAAGCGAGAAAAATTGATTCGCCCTCCGAAGGAGCGCGAAAGCTCTTCGCCCTGAAAACGACAAAAGTGTCGTTGCGGCTGGACAAAAACCCTACGGCAGTTGCGCGATGCGGTCGCCCTGCGAGGAGAAGCGCATCGGCAGTTCGCCGCTGAGGCCGTCGGAGCGATCCGGCGGTACCGCGAAGCGCCAGCCGTGCACGCTGCGCAACGCGTGCTCGTCGAGCACCGGGTCGCCGCTGGACTGACTGACGCTGGCGCTGCGCACCTTGCCGGCGCCGTCGATGTCGACGCGCAGCAGCACGCGGCCGTCCAGATGGCCGCGCAGCTTGTGCCACGGTTGCGAGGTATCGCTGGGCATCGCCAGCGGCACCAGTTCCGGCGGTGGCGGCACGCTGGCCTGCGCAGCGCCAGCGTCGACGGCGGAGAGATCCATCGGCGCACGCGGCGTGCGCACCACGCGGGCAGGAGCATGGGAGCGCCGCGGCGAGGGCAGGGCACG
>LNAP01008615.1_pt1 | contig 16224 bp, 10 predicted proteins | sample 602601 | NCBI WGS metagenome assembly LNAP01 (sample SAMN02440304, study PRJNA202911) | soil metagenome | biome: Subtropical and temperate rainforests or woodlands; isolation source: soil samples (1 kg each in a 20% v/v slurry with milli Q water) were... ... | reverse complement strand
CGTCATGGATCAACCCAGTGCAAGCCCGCAACGCAGTTACACCCGTGGTTCCCAGGACAAAGCCTTGCTGGCGATGACCATCGGCCAGGCGTTCGACAACACCGTTGCGCAGTACCCGGACGGGGAGGCGCTGGTGGTGCGCCATCAACAGCTGCGTTACACCTGGCAGCAATTGGCCGAGGCCGCGGACCTGCACGCCAGGGCACTGCTGGCGCTGGGGCTGCAAGCTGGTGACCGCCTCGGTATCTGGGCGCCGAACTGTGCGCAGTGGTGCATCAGCCAAATTGCCACCGCGAAAATCGGCGTGATCCTGGTCAACATCAATCCGGCATATCGCAGTTCCGAACTCGAATACGTGTTGAAGCAATCCGGCTGCCAATGGCTGGTGTGTGCCGGGGCCTTCAAGACCTCGAACTATCACGCCATGGTGCAGGGCCTGGTGCCGGAACTGGCGGAGCAGTCCATCGGCAAATTGCTCAGCGAGCGGTTGCCGGAGTTGCGCGGCGTGATCAGCCTGGATGTGCAGCCGCCCAGCGGTTTCCTGCCATGGTCGCAACTGACGGATCTGGCTGGCAGCGTGTCTCCTGAACAATTGCGCGAGCGTCAGGAAAGCCTGCATTTCGACCAGGCGGTGAACATCCAGTACACCTCTGGCACCACCGGTTTTCCCAAGGGCGCGACCCTCAGTCACTACAACATTCTCAACAACGGTTACATGGTTGGCGAAAGCCTGGGCTTGACGGCGGCCGATCGCCTGGTGATCCCGGTGCCGCTGTATCACTGCTTCGGCATGGTCATGGGCAATCTTGGCTGCATCACCCATGGCAGTACGATGATTTACCCGAACGACGCGTTCGATCCGTTGCTGACCCTGGGCACTGTCGCTGAAGAAAAGGCCACTGCGCTGTACGGCGTACCGACCATGTTCATCGCCATGCTCGATCAACCTCAGCGTGCCGGGTTCGACCTGTCGAGCCTGCGCACCGGGATCATGGCGGGCGCAACCTGTCCTATCGAGGTGATGCGCCGGGTCATCAGCGAAATGCACATGAGCGAAGTGCAGATTGCCTACGGCATGACGGAAACCAGTCCGGTGTCGTTGCAGACCGGTCCTTCAGACGACCTGGAGCTGCGCGTGACCACCGTCGGCCGCACCCAGCCGCAGCTCGAAAGCAAGATCATCGACGAAGCGGGCAACCTGGTACCACGCGGTACCATTGGCGAGCTGTGCACCCGCGGTTACAGCGTGATGCTCGGTTATTGGAACAACCCTGAAGGCACGGCGGACGCCATCGATCAGGCTGGGTGGATGCACACCGGTGACCTGGCGAGCATGAACGATGAGGGTTACGTGTGCATTGCCGGGCGCAACAAGGACATGATCATCCGTGGTGGTGAGAATATTTACCCGCGGGAGCTGGAAGAATTTTTCTTCACTCATCCGGCCGTTGCGGACGTGCAGGTGATTGGCATTCCCTGCTCGCGCTACGGCGAAGAGATCGTCGCCTGGATCAAGTTCCACCCCGGCCACAGCGCCACTGAGCAAGAGCTGCAAACCTGGTGCAAGGAGCGCATCGCGCACTTCAAGACGCCGCGCTACTTCAAGTTCGTCGAGGAGTTTCCGATGACGGTGACTGGCAAGATCCAGAAGTTCCGGATGCGCGAGATCAGTATCGAGGAGTTGCGCGAAAAGCAGGAATGAAGAGGAAACCTGTGGGAGTGAGCTTGCTCGCGATGAGGGTGTGACATTCAACATTTGTGCTGACTGATCCACCGCCATCGCGAGCAAGCTCGCTCCCACAGTATCTTGAAGAGTTTTCAGAATCGCAGACAGCACAAAGGGGAGCCGAAGCTCCCCTTTAATTTTCGTTGCGCGTGCTCTTTTTTTATTATTGAGGGTCGGTCTGTTTTTGTTTTTGGCAACCGTTGCCCTTTACCGCTGTTTTTGGCGATCCCCATTCGGGATCAAGAGCAAACGTATTTTTTTGAGCGCTGATCTACTTTCTCGCTGAGCGATCCAACCAGTTCGGGAGCTACCTGAAGGTAGTTTTATTATTCTCTGAAGCACCCTGAAAAGCACATCTTCTCCAAAAAAATCTGTTAGCTGCGTCTCTGCCGTGTTGTTTTTGTTATGTCAGAGTCGTTACGTCTTGTTTTTATTAGGTTTGCCGCAATTTTTTTATTCTTGTTATGCGATAGATATAGCAGGAGGCGTGCCAACTTTATAAAAACCTTTAAAATCAATGGTTTGAAAATTTGTAGGGTTTTGCGCCTCAGGCAAAACCCTACAATTTGTTTCCGTGTTACTCGCTTGTGCCCACGTTTCAGACACAGCGGTAACACCCGGACACACTCAGCGCACTCACTGTGCGCTGCGGGCCTTGGCCACGCGGGAACCGGTAGGGCGGCCCAATACCGTGCAAATCTGCTGACCGGCGAGCATCAGGGCGTCGAGGTCGATTCCGGTGTCGATGCCCAGGCCGTTGAGCAGGTAAACCACGTCTTCGGTGGCGACGTTACCGCTGGCGCCCTTGGCGTAGGGGCAGCCGCCGAGACCTGCGATGGAGCTGTCGAACACCGAGATGCCTTCCAGCAAGCTGGCGTAGATGTTGGCCACAGCCTGACCGTAGGTGTCGTGGAAGTGCCCGGCGAGTTTCTCCCGGGGCACCTCCTTCGATACCACTTCAAACATCTTGCGGGTTGCGCCAGCGGTGCCGGTGCCGATGGTGTCCCCCAGCGAGACCTCATAGCAGCCCATGGCATACAGCTCGCGGGCGACCAGGGCGACCTGCTCCGGGGTGACATGACCTTCATAGGGACAGCCCAGCACGCAGGACACGTACCCGCGCACGGTCACCCCATGTTGTCTGGCGGCGTCCATGATCGGCCCGAAACGCTCCAGGCTTTCGCTGATCGAGCAATTGATGTTACGCCGGGAAAACGCTTCGGACGCCGCCGCGAACACGGCCACTTCCTTGACCCCGGCGGCGAGGGCATCTTCGAAACCGCGCAGGTTGGGGGCGAGCGCGCCGTAGACCACGCCCGGTTTGCGCTGGATCTGCGCGAAGACCTCAGCGGAGCCGGCCATCTGCGGCACCCACTTGGGCGAAACGAAACTGCCGACTTCGATATAGCCGAGCCCGGCTGCGGTCAGTGCGTCAACCAGTTGCACCTTATCGGTAACACTGATGGGTTGGGCTTCATTTTGCAGGCCGTCGCGTGGGCCGACTTCGACAATGCGTACGTGGGTGGGGAGGGGCATGGGGTTCGACCTGTGCTGATTGTTCAGAGAACCCTGTAGGAGCAAGCCTGCTCGCGATGGACTCCCAGGCACCGCGTTTATCCAGCAGGCACGCGTTGTCGTTAACGGCCATCGCGAGCAAGCTCGCTCCTACAGGGGGCAGTGTGGATTTACTGAATCGACTCCTGGCTTTTGAGCGTCTGCTCCAGCGCCTGCACGCAGCGTTCTTCGGCGGTATCGAGTTCCAGTTTCATCTGTTCGATGTCCAGCATTTGCTGTTCAAGCTGCTCCCGGCGCTCGCTGATTTTCGCCAGCATGCTGTGCAACTGTTTGGTGTTACCGCTGGACGGATCGTAGAGCTCGATCAGCTCGCGGCATTCAGCCAGAGAGAAACCGATGCGCTTGCCCCGCAGGATCAGCTTCAGGCTGACCTTGTCGCGAGGCGAGTAAATACGTTCCTGGCCCCGGCGTTCGGGGCTGAGCAGGCCTTGTTCTTCATAAAAGCGAATGGCACGGGTGGTGATGTCGAGCTCGCGGGCGAGATCGGAAATGCTGTAGGTCTGGCTGCTCATGGACGCGCTCGCAAAAGGTCATGGCGCTAAGCTAATGGTAGGTTGACGTTTACGTCAAGGGGCAGGTCTTTCCGGTGTGGAGAAGGGCCTCATCGCGAGCAAGCTCGCGATGGGGACACCTCGGTATCAAGCCCTACACCTTCTCGAGCTTTTTCTCCTGCGCCGTCACCTGCTGGCACAACTCGATCATCTGTTCGCGCATCCAGCGGTTCGCCGGGTCCTGGTCAGTGCTTTCGTGCCAGTAGAGGTGGGTTTCCACCGGCGGTACATCGTTGACCGGCAGATAAAAGGCGTGCAAATCGTTACGACGAGCGAAGCGTTCCGGTACGGTCATGACCATGTCGGTCTGCTGCAACACTTGTGAGGCCATCAAGTAATGCTGGGAGCGCAGGGCGATCTTGCGCTGAATGCCCATCTTGCCCAGCGCCAGGTCGACATAGCCGAGGCCGCTGCGACGACTGGAAATATGGATGTGGGTCAGGCTCAGGTAATCGTCCAGTGCGAGTTTTTCCTTGCCCGCCAGCGGATGCCCCTTGCGCATGGCGCACACGTAGCGGTCCTCCATCAACTTGACGTGACGCACCTGCGGGTCGGTATTGAGCGGCGCATCCACCGCAAAGTCGAGGCGTCCGGCGGCCAGTTCCTTGGTGGTTTCGCGACGTTTGGACAGGAAGCTTTCGATGATCACCGCCGGAGCCAGGCGACGCAGGCGCTGGAACAGCGGCGGCAGGATCACCGCTTCGGTCAGGTCGGTCATGCTGATGCGATAGGTCTTGACCGCTTGCTGCGGGTTGAAAATGCGGCTTTCCTGCACCGACACGCGCAGCAGCGAGAGCGCGTTGCGCACCGGGCCGATGATGTTCTGCGCCATGGGCGTGGGCACCATGCCCTGGGCGGTGCGCACGAACAACGGGTCGTTGAAGGTCTCGCGCAACCGGGCCAGAGCGTTCGACACCGCTGGCTGGGTAATGCCCACAATCTGCCCGGCGCGGGTCAGGTTGGCTTCGGTGTAGATCGCGTCGAAGACGATGAAAAGGTTGAGATCGACCTTGCTCAGATTCATTACGCGGCTCTCTTATTGTGTGGGCGGGCTGACCGTGACGATCAGCCGATCATATATCGGTGATGAATGTTTATACACGCCGAGAATAGGCTAGGTAAATTATCAACGCTGTTCTAGCATCGATACATGACCTAAAACAACCTCCCCCAAGAAGGTATCTCGCTCATGGATTTCGCTTATTCGCCCAAGGTTCAGGAACTGCGTGAGCGCGTAACAGCGTTCATGGACACCTACGTCTATCCCGCCGAAGCCGTGTTCGAGCGTCAGGTCGCCGAGGGCGATCGCTGGCAGCCGACGGCGATCATGGAAGAACTCAAACTCAAGGCCAAGGCCGAAGGCCTGTGGAATTTGTTTCTGCCTGAGTCCGAACTGGGTGCCGGCCTGACCAACCTCGAATACGCGCCACTGGCGGAAATCATGGGCCGCTCGCTGCTGGGGCCAGAGCCGTTCAACTGCTCGGCACCGGACACCGGCAACATGGAAGTGCTGGTGCGCTACGCCAACGAAGAGCAGAAACAACGTTGGCTCGAACCGCTGCTGCGGGGCGAGATCCGCTCGGCGTTTGCCATGACCGAACCGGATGTCGCGTCCTCCGACGCCACCAACATGGCCGCCCGTGCCGTGCGCGATGGCGACGAGTGGGTGATCAACGGCAAGAAATGGTGGACCTCGGGTGCTTGCGACCCGCGCTGTAAAATCCTGATTTTCATGGGGTTGAGCAATCCGGACGCGCCACGTCACGCCCAGCACTCGATGATTCTGGTGCCGGTGGATGCGCCCGGTGTGAAGATCGTGCGCCCACTGCCGGTGTTCGGTTACGACGATGCACCTCATGGGCACGCCGAAGTGCATTTCGAAAACGTGCGGGTGCCATACGAAAACGTCCTGCTGGGCGAAGGACGCGGCTTCGAAATTGCTCAAGGTCGCCTTGGCCCTGGCCGGATTCACCATTGCATGCGTTCGATCGGCATGGCCGAGCGCGCCCTGGAACTGATGTGCAAGCGCTCGGTGAACCGCACAGCGTTCGGCAAGCCTCTGGCACGCCTGGGCGGCAACATCGACAAGATCGCCGACTCGCGGATGGAGATCGACATGGCACGCCTGTTGACGTTGAAAGCGGCGTACATGATGGACACCGTCGGCAACAAAGTGGCGAAAAGCGAGATCGCGCAGATCAAGGTCGTCGCGCCAAACGTGGCATTGCGGGTGATCGACCGGGCGATCCAGATCCATGGCGGGGCAGGGGTGTCCAACGATTTCCCGCTGGCCTACATGTATGCAATGCAACGCACCCTGCGCCTGGCCGACGGCCCGGATGAAGTGCACCGTGCGGCAATCGGCAAGTTCGAAATCGGCAAATATGTGCCGAAGGAGATGATGCGTAGCGGGCATTGAAGCGAGCACTGCGCCGAACCAGCTTTGGTCTGGATCGGCGCAGTTCTGGTTGTGTGAGCAGCCGGGCGAGAAAGCAGAGCCGTCAGCGCTGGATGCCGTACAGGACTGCTGCGTTGGGGGTGCGATAACTTATACCGGCAATAATGAATCGGTCCCCTTGCATCACGATGTCATAGGGAACACCTCTTAAGGTACGCCCATAAAAGTTGTTGGCAAACGTGGGATCCAGCGAACCGTCCTTATTCAAACGCCCCGAGAACATTTGATTCGATGAGCCGGGCATCCAGCCGGCCACCACAATCTTGTCATCCTCGGGTTGTACGCCGACTGCCGTCAAAAGGCGTCTTTCACTATTCAACTCAACTTTGACCTCCTTGCCCTGATTGAACTGAACATCAGGAGTACCGTTTGCGTTGTATCTCATCATCAGTGCGGCTGTACCCTTGGCGTTCCCGACACAAATCAGTTTGCCATCGGGCTGAGTAATCATCTTTCCAAGATGGTATGAGTCTACCTCGTGACTCAGGTGGGTATATCCGTCAATGCCAAAACTCGTATCGAGTTTCCCCCGTGACGTGTAGCGACAAAGGACTATTTTGGAAGCGGTTAACTGCTGCGTTATGTAGTTCATGCCTATGACAAATTTGTCATCATCCTGTACCGCCAGGCTAATCATTCGAATGAACTCGCTACCCATATCAATCTCGATGTGACCTTGATCTCCAAAGGACCTATCGAGCTCTCCATTGTTGTTCCAACAAGTCAGTAAACCCCTGTCGGCAAAGTCTTTATTAAGTCGCTGGCTGAGTATCAAAACTCTCCCGTCCGAGAGTACGCCCCCGTCGCAAGGATCTGCATTTGAAGAGAAAGCCGGGAGGGGGACAACGACGGATTGAAAAACCAGGTCAGGGCTACCGTTTTCATTCAGGCGTTTGGCTGCCGGTTTTCCGCCTGCATCCTCCAGCACATCGCCGACGATCAGTATTTTCTTGTCGTGCGAAACCAGTCGGGTCGGTTTTGAGTTGTTACCGGCCTGGAATTGCCCCGTGACGCTGCCATTATTGCCAAACGATGGATCAGGCAGGCCATCGGCGTTTATGCGGTAAATTTGATATTGATTTGAGCTGTGTACGGCATAAATCAATCTACCGTCGGGTTGCGAGACCACCGAGTGAGTCGTTCCGCCTACGGGACCGTCTACAGCGCCGTTGGTGCCGAACCGGGTGTCCAGATCGCCGGGTGTTTTGGGGGATGTTCGCTCAGCGCTCATGAGTATTCCTCGAAAATCGCCTTGATGTACCGACGTCACCTGCATTCGGGCCAAATGTGCAGGACAGCATTCGTGGCGAGCTTACTTCAGGGAAATCGAGCAAACACCTGTCAATGTTGACAGTTTTTTAGTTCATTTTGCTTGGTCTGTTTGCCAATCCAACGTTGTGACGCCTAATACACCCAAACCTCAACCCGCCGATTCTTGATCCTTCCCTCATCGGCGCTATTGGCCGCCACCGGCATTTCCGCACCGAATCCGCGAATCTCACGAAACACCACGCCGCTCTTCACCAACTCCCGCCGTACCGCCATGGCCCGCAGCTTCGACAACAGATCGGCGCGCGCCGGGTCGCTCTTGGCATCGCCAAACCCCACCAGCGTCACTTGCCCAGCCGTTTTGTCGTGCTGCTTTATATAGTCGAGCACCCGCCACAGGTCTTGTCGGGCCTTGTTGTCCAAGGTGGCGCTGCCTTCCTCGAAACGGAAGTTCACCGACAACCGTTGAGCATGTCTGCTTAGCGCCTGATAACCCTCTGGCATCAGCGCATTGGGGGTAACGGCCATGGCCTGGACGGTTTGGGCAATAAAACCGTTGGCGGCCACAATGGCCTGACCCTTAGTGCTTTGGGCAAACGCCACCAGGGCATTGGCCCAGGGATTTTTCCCGTTGGGTGGCAGATAGAAGAACAGCCGACGGGACAGCGGATAATCTTCCGTGGCAATCAGGCTGTTGAGCGGCGGCATGGCTTGCGATTGACCGTCGACAATGGCCACGGCTTTAGCCTGGCGCACGTAGGGCAAACCGATGAAACCGATGCCTTGCGGGTCTGCGCTGAGCGCATCGGACAGTTGTTCGCTGGACTCGAAGCGCTTCGCCGCACCACCGAGGGTTTTCCCGTGGCCGCTGAGGACCAGTTCCTTGAAGGTGTCGTAGGTCCCGGACTGATCATCCCGTGCATACAGATGAATCGGCCCGCCGCGACCGCCAATGTCTTCCCAGCTCTTCACCTCGCCACTGAAAATGCGCGCCAGTTGCACGGTGTCGAGTTGGTTCAGCGGATTGTCCGGATGAAGGATGATTGCCAGGCCATCGATGGCAATGACCTGCTCGGCGCTCGGGCTTTTCAGGTCACCGAGCGATTGCAGGCTGGCCAGTTCGCTGTCCTTGATCGGGCGCGACGAGGCGGCCAGATCGGCGCTGGCTGCTTTGAGTGCAGTGAAGCCGGTGCTGGAACCATGGGCCGCTACCTCCACCACGACCCGACGGCCCTGAACGGTTTCGCCGACGATGCGCAGTTCGTTGGCGGTGTCCGGGGTTTCACGGCGGATCTTGCGCAGGCCCTGTTCACTCAACAGACCCTCGACCAGCGCCGGCCCCAATGCCGCACCGATTGTGTTGGAACCCTGAATCCGCAGCACCGGGCCGTGTTCGGGAGTCGGCAAGTCGCCGGCCGAGACCGCCTGCGGCAAGCCCGTGCACAGCATCAACAGGAGCAACACGCGCAGCATCATGCCGGCACCTTATAAAGCCAAAGGAGGTGTCGGGAGATTAAGTCAGCAAGGTTTCCGAAAAATGACAAATTGCAGTGGTGATCCCCGGTGGTTGGTCCTGAATCAGCTCAACTCAAGCCAGATCGGCGCATGGTCCGAAGGTTTTTCCATGCCTCGCAGTTCATAGTCCACACCGGCGGCCTTCACCCGTGGCAACAGGCCATGGGAGGCGAGGATCAGGTCGATGCGCAGGCCACGCTTGGGCTCGTCTTCGAAACCACGGCTGCGGTAGTCGAACCAGCTGAAGGTGTCGGTGACGTCCGGATTCAAGTGACGGAAACTGTCGACCAGGCCCCAGTTTTTCAGACGGGCCATCCACTCGCGCTCTTCCGGCAGGAAGCTGCACTTGCCGGTTTTCAGCCAGCGCTTCATGTTGTCCGGGCCGATGCCGATGTCGCAGTCTTCCGGGGAAATGTTCACATCGCCCATCACCACCAGCGGTTGGTCGTTCTTGAACTGGCTTTCCAGCAATTGCTGCAGGTCGCCGTAGAAACGCTGCTTGGCCGGGAATTTGGTTGGATGATCACGGCTTTCGCCCTGTGGGAAATAACCGTTCATGATGGTCACCGGTACGCCATTGGCGTCGGCGAAGGTGCCCCAGATGAAGCGCCGCTGGGCGTCCTCTTCGTCGGTGGCGAAACCTTTATGCAGGGCCAGCGGCTCCTGGCGCGAGAGCAGGGCCACGCCGTAATGGCCTTTTTGCCCGTGGAAGTACACGTGATAACCCAGAGCCTGCACCTCGGCCAGCGGGAACTGTTCGTCGTGGACCTTGGTTTCCTGCAAGCCGATCACATCGGGCTGGTGCTTTTCGATCAGCGCCGCCAGCTGATGGGGACGGGCGCGCAGCCCGTTGATGTTGAAGGAGACAATCTTCATGGTCGGCAGTCCTGGCAAAAGGGCGATGCTAGCTGACATGTGGGAATCGGGCCAGTGCGGGGTGAGGGGATTCGGCTGTGCCTGTCAGTTGAGTATGGGCAGTGATGGCCCTTTCGCGAGCAAGCCCGCTCCCACAAAAGCAAGGCTGGCGCATCACCTGTGGGAGCGGGCTTGCTCCGGGCGGCGTTCCGACGAAGGCGATTTCATTGCCTACACTCATTTCGGAACTGTGTCAGCGCCAACACAAGAGCGCAGCCACCCGAGCTGTGCCGGGGAGATCAACCGTCATGCCCGAAACCTCGACCGCCATCGCCGATATTCACATGCTCGACAGCGGCTACGCTCGCGAAGCGCGTTCGTTGCTGTACCAGGCTTATCGACACGAGCCGACCTTCGGCTATCTGTTCGAAGCCGAGCGCCCCGGCTACGAACAGCGGGTTCGCGCCACCGTGCGCGAGTTGGTGACCCAGCACTTTTTTCAGGACCTGCCGGCCATCGGCCTGCTGGTCAATGACCGCCTGATCGGTATCGCCCTGATCGCACCGCCACAACGTCGCCTCGGCGTCACCGAAAGTTGGGCCTGGCGCTTGCGCATGGTGCTCAGTACGGGATTTCGCTGCACCCGTCGCTACCTCGAGTATCACGCTGCCGTGGAAGCCTGTGTGCCAAACGACTCGGTGCACGTCCTGCCGTTGCTTGGGGTTCATCCGCAGTTCCAGGGTAAACATTTCGGTGAACAACTGTTGCAGGCCGTGCACAACTGGTGCGCTGTGGATGAAAACTCACAGGGCGTGATCCTCGATACAGGGAACCCTCGCTATCTGGAGTTCTATAAGCGCCAGGGCTATCAGGAAATCGGTGAAGTTGCCGTAGGACCGATTCGCGAGCACGTGTTTTTTCACCCCAATCCCCAGGTGTTACAAACAGCAACGGCTTGAACGGCGAACTTTCTTTGCATGTCGGTCTCTATCACGCTTCCATGTTCATGATTCATGCTCGTGATAGCATCCGCGCCTATGAAGTTTCCAGGAAGAATTACCAGCGGTGTGCTGATGCTGATGACCAGCTGCGCAGCGCTGGCACAAAGCGAATTGGATGTACGGATCAAACCGTCCAATGACGAGCTGAAAGCCAATATCGAAGGCTATATCGGCAGCCTCGGCGATCGCGATGAAGAAGCGTTGCTGCGCTTCAGCCGCGGCGCCGAAGAACAGGCGCGCAAGGCCGCCCAGGCCCTGGGCTATTATCAGCCGCACATCGACAGTGAAGTGAAGGGCGGCGAAAAGCCGCGCCTGGTGTTGACGGTCGACCCCGGCGAGCCGGTGCACTTGCGCAACGTCACGGTACGTGTCGACGGCCCGGTAGCCTCCCTCAAGGCCTTTCGAATTCCCAAGAGTGACGCGCTCAAGCCCGGCGCCGTTCTCAACCATGGGCATTACGAGGATGCCAAGCGCCTGATCCAGAATCAGGCTTCGCGTTATGGCTTTTTCAGCGGCCGTTTCACCCGTTCAAAGCTGTCGGTCGACCCCCGTGCCGGCGTCGCCGATATCGAACTGATCTATGAAAGCGGTCCGCGCTATACCTTGGGCAAGGTCAGTTTCGAGGGCGATACGCCGTTCGATGACGAGTTGCTGCAACGCATGGTGCCGTTCAAGACCGGCACGCCGTATGACTCGGAACTGATCGCCGAACTCAACCAGAACCTGCAATCGAGCGGCTACTTCGAAGGCGTGCGTGTGGACGCGGCACCTACGGCGTCCAGGGACGAGGCGATCCCGGTGGACGTCAAGCTCGAAACCCGCAAGCCGCGGACCATGGGCCTGGGCCTTGGTTTCTCCACCGACGTCGGCCCGCGGGCCAAGGCCAACTGGACCCGGCACTGGGTCAACGCGCAAGGACACAGTTATGGCTGGGAAACCGAAGTCTCGGCACCTCGGCAAAACGTCGGGCTGTTCTACGACATTCCGCTGGACCCGCCACTGACCGACAAACTGCGTTTTGCCGGTGGCTACCAGAATGAAGAAATCGCCGATAAGGACAGCCACAGCAAGCTGCTGACCCTCGGCCCCGAGTGGCACAGCAAACTGCCCAGCGGCTGGCAACGGGTGGTATCGCTGAAGTGGCAGCGCGAGGATTACCAACTGGGCGATGACTCGGGACTCAGTACCTTGCTGATGCCCGGTGTGAGCTATTCGTACCTCAAAAGCGACAACCGCATCGACCCCCACAACGGCTATCGTCTGCAATTCGAATCCAAAGTGGCCAAGGAAGGTCTGGGTTCCGACAGCAACCTGCTCTACGGCACGGCATTGGTCAAAGGCCTGACCACGGTGTTCGATAAACACCGCCTCCTCGGGCGGGTGCAGGTCGGCGGCAGTGCCACCAATGGCTTCAAGTCGGTGCCGCCATCGTTGCGCTTCTTCGCCGGTGGCGACCAGAGCGTGCGTGGCTACGACTATCAGAGCCTGTCCCCGGAAAACTCCGACGGCGACCGCATCGGTGGTCGCTACATGGTCGCCGCCAGCGCGGAGTATCAGTATTCCATTGCCGAAAAATGGCGGATCGCGACCTTTGTCGATCAGGGCAACTCCTTCAACACGCTCGAACTGCCGAACCTCAAGACCGGGGTTGGTATCGGTGTGCGCTGGGTATCGCCGGTGGGGCCGATCCGCCTCGACCTGGCCCATGCGCTGGACGACGATGGCGGTATTCGACTGCACTTTTCCATGGGGCCTGAGCTGTGAAGCGTGGTTTGAAAGCAACACTGCTGACGATGGTGGCGCTGGTGGCAGTGGTTGTCCTGACGCTGGCCACGGTGCTGGGCACGGCGACGGGCAGCCGCTGGGCATTGGGTTTCGTGCCGGGCTTGACCCTGGAAAACTTCCAGGGCCGGTTGGGCGGGCAGTGGAGTGCCGACCGGGTGCTGTGGCAGCAGGACAGCAACCGGGTTGAACTGAGCAAGGTGATTTTCGCCTGGTCGCCGTTGTGCCTGACCCGCATGACCCTGTGCATCGAGCAATTGCAGGCCGATCAGGTCAGCCTGACGTTCCCGCCGGGTGCCGAAGAGCCAGACAGCGGCCCGATCACGCTCCCGGAGCTGAAGTTACCGTTGGCCCTCGAACTGGGAGAGATCAAGGTCGGCAGCCTGTTGTTCAACGGCAGTGAAGAGCTCAAGGGCTTGCAACTGGCGGCGCACTGGACGACGGCCGGTTTGAAGATCGACGCGCTATCGATACAGCGCGATGATCTGAGCCTGAATCTGTCCGGCCTGCTGCTACCGAGCGGTAACTGGCCGCTCAGCGCCGAAGGCAAGCTGACCCTGTTGTCGACCCCTGAGCCCCTGGCACTGGCGTTGAAGATCGACGGCGACCTGCTGAAAACCCTGAACCTGAAAGCCGACAGTAGCGGTTACCTCAACGGGCAACTGACCGGCGAACTGCAACCTCTGGTGGAAAACCTGCCGGCCAAGGTGCGGATCACCGCCGATGGCTTCAAGCCCAGTGCCGATCTGCCGGACACCCTGCAACTCAATCAGCTTGAACTCACGGGGGCAGGCGACTTGAAGAGCGGCTACGCGCTGCTCGGAAAAGCCACGCTGCCCGCCGAGCAAGGGCCCGTCACCCTGGCGCTGCAAGGCAAGGTCGACGCCAAGGGCGCGCAGATCGCTGCGCTGGACCTGACCGCTAACGACAAGCAAAGCCTCAAGCTCACCGGACAGCTGGATTGGAGCAAGGGCTTGAGCGCCGAGGCGAAAATCGACTGGCTGGATTTCCCGTGGCACAGGCTCTATCCGCTCATCGACGAACCGCAGGTTGCGCTTCGCACGTTCACCGGCGAAGTTTCTTACACCGACGGCAAGTACCTCGGGCATTTCGCCGCGGCGGCGGATGGTCCGGCCGGCGCCTTCACTCTGGCCAGCCCTTTCGCGGGAGACTTGACGAAAATATACCTGCAACAGATTCAACTCCAGGCCGGTCAGGGCAAGGCTGAAGGGCACCTGAACCTGCAGTTTGCCGACGGCATTGCCTGGGACACCGCGCTGGACCTGTCGGCGATCAACCCGGCGTACTGGGTCGCGGAGCTGCCGGGCACACTGGCCGGGCCGTTGCGCAGCACGGGTGAGATGAAGAACGAGGTGCTCAGCCTCATTGCCGACCTGGACCTCAAGGGCAAACTGCGTGGTCAGCTGGCGGTGATCCAGGCCAAGGCCGATGGCCGGGGCGAGCAATGGAACCTCAATACCCTGCAAGTTCGCCTCGGCGACAACAGCATCAGCGGCAAAGGCAGCCTGCAACAGAAACTCGCCGGCCAGATCGATCTCAAGTTGCCGCGCCTGGCCCAGCTCTGGCCGCAACTGCGCGGCCAACTCAATGGCCGTGTGGATGTCGCCGGCACACTCAAGGCACCTCAAGGCAAACTTGACCTGCAAGGCTCACAACTGGCCTTCCAGGACAATCGCCTGCAAAGCCTGAACCTCGACGTCACACTGGACAGTGCGCAACGGGCGAAAGTCGACCTCAAGGGCAGCGGCATCCGGGCGGGCGACACTTCACTGGGAACCCTGACCGCCAGCGGCCAGGGCGACATCAAGAACCAGAAGCTGAACCTCGATCTGCAAGGGCCGAAGCTGAAACTGGCGCTGGGTCTGGACGGTGCGCTGGACAAAGGCAATTGGCGCGGACGCCTGGCCAGTGGTGATATCCAGGCCGGTGGCCAGGACTGGAAGCTTCAAGGGCCGGCGAAACTCGAACGCCTGGCGGACGGCAAAATCAACTTTGGCGCCCATTGCTGGGCCTCCGGCCAGGCTAGCCTCTGCGGTGAAGACTCGCGCCCGAGCCGAAGCTGCGTTATCACCTCAAGCAATTCCCGATCGACAGCCTCGCGCAGTGGTTGCCGAAGGATTTCGCCTGGCAGGGCCGGCTCAACGCGGACCTGCAACTGGACCTGCCGGCCAGTGGTCCGAACGGCCAGATCAGCGTCGATGCTGGCGGCGGCACGTTGCGCATCAAGGACAAGGACCAGTGGCTGGACTTCCCTTACCAGACCCTGAAACTCACCAGCAAACTCACGCCCAAGCGCATCGACACCGAGCTCAACTTCGTCGGTGGCAAACTCGGCGAACTGATGGTGCAGGCGCAGCTTAATCCGTTGCCGAAGAACAAACCGTTGAGCGGCTCGTTCCGCTTGAGCGGGCTGGACCTGTCGGTGGCGCGACCGTTCGTGCCGATGATCGAGAAACTGACCGGGCGCTTGAATGGCAGCGGCACGATTTCCGGTGGGCTGCTGGCACCGCAGGTCAATGGCAGTCTGCAACTCAGCGACGGTCAGATCTCCGGTCCTGAATTGCCAACGGAGCTGAAAAATCTGCACCTCCAGGCGCTCATTGTCGGTGAAAGCGTGCAACTGAACGGTGGCTGGGACAGCGGCAAGGCCGGGCATGGCAGCCTGAACGGCAACGTCGCGTGGGGCCAGGCGCTGGTGGTGGATCTGGCGCTCAAGGGCTCGCAGTTGCCAGTCACCGTCGAGCCTTACGCCAAGCTTGAGGTCGCACCTGACCTGAAAATCTCGATGAAGGGCGATGAGCTGGCCATCGCCGGCAAAGTGCTGGTGCCCAGGGGCGACATCACCATTCGCGAGTTGCCGCCATCGACGGTCAAAGTCTCCGATGACACGGTGATCGTCGGTCAGCAGACCGAGGAGGGCAAGCCGCCGCTGGCAATGAAAATGGACATCGAAGTACTGGTAGGTGAGGACAAGCTGAGCTTTGCAGGATTTGGCCTGACTGCGAATGTGCAGGGGCATGTGCACATCGGCGACAACATGGACACCCGTGGCGAGTTGTGGCTCAACGATGGGCGATATCGCGCCTACGGCCAGCGGCTATCGGTGCGCCGGGCACGCTTGCTGTTTGCAGGTCCCATCGATCAGCCGTACCTGGACATCGAGGCCATTCGCAAGACCGACGACATCATTGCCGGCATTCGTTTGAGTGGCAGCGCCGAGCAGCCGACCACGCAGATCTTCTCCGAACCGGCGATGAGCCAGGAACAGGCCCTGTCCTATCTGGTGCTCGGGCGTCCGCTGAGCAGTAATGGCGAAGACAACAACATGCTCGCCCAGGCGGCCCTCGGGTTGGGCTTGATGGGTAGCTCCGGGGTGACCAGCGGCATCGCCAAGAACCTGGGTATCCAGGACTTCCAGCTGGACACCCAAGGCAGTGGCGACACCACCAGTGTGGTGGCCAGCGGCAATAT
>LNAP01003046.1_pt1 | contig 16224 bp, 14 predicted proteins | sample 602601 | NCBI WGS metagenome assembly LNAP01 (sample SAMN02440304, study PRJNA202911) | soil metagenome | biome: Subtropical and temperate rainforests or woodlands; isolation source: soil samples (1 kg each in a 20% v/v slurry with milli Q water) were... ... | reverse complement strand
TTATCTAAGAACCACCAAACACAGGTCGGAAGGTGTAGAGTCGTCCTAATGGCGCCTCGATTCTTCAGAGCAGGTCACAGCTTTGTGTGTTAATGCCACAGGCACCAGAACACAGCAGCTCTTCCTCAGCGGGTGTTCAAAGCTGTTGGATTTTTTGACGTGGCCAAAAGCTTGGACTAATAAGCGTTTCCATAGTGCCAACAATGCTACACAATGCATATAAAGAGAAACATGCAGTTTAATTCCCGTTGGGATACACGTCAAAACTGTTTGATCTCAATAATGGAGTCTCGCATAAATCTATGATGTCTACTGATTATCTCTATGCCTGAATTCAAGCTGCCAAATCCCATCAGGGTGCTTGTGAGTGTATTAAATAATCATTGACAGCAAAAGTTGCCGAGTTTACCCGAAAGGCGAAGGAGTGGATGTTTGTTAAGTTAACATTGTTAACTTACAGTACCTGCTGTCTTAAACTTTATGGCGAATTTCGGAACGCCAACGAAGCTAAAAGAAGAAAAGATGTTTTATGTTCACTCTTAAGCAATTGGACGTTTGGAGGCCGCATTAATCTGTGTCGGTATAGATACATCCGATTGTCCGCAGCAACTTCATCCTTCTGCGCATAGTGCCAGCTGGCGGATCGTATGAGATAGTGGAGAAAGTTTGGATCAAGAACCGGTTAAATAATGACTAAGGTATAAACCCATATAGTTTCGAAAGAATATAATATGGCTACTGATGAATGGAGCGTTCCTGCGCCACGATCGTTCCTCGGCGCTATGGTGCCAACGGAGGGTCCAAGTTCCGCCCTGAACAGAAAGTACCTTTAAGTTTAAAGATTTACGGAATACAGTTGTTTGAATTACATGGACCTACTTTATTTCATATTAACCAAATTGAACGAAAGAATTTACTATCTGTTTGCGGTCACATTCACTTCAGCGAAAACTCCTTTTGGAAACCATTTTTGACTATAGTAGAGACCTTGGAGACTATTGTTTTGTCTGAAGTAGATTCATCACCTCCGGCGACACGCTGCAGCCCCACAAAGAAATATATCGCAGCCGGGGGCAGTGATCACTGAAGCTAAGTGCGACAGCATCCGTCACAGATGTTGACTTCTCAATCCTCAACACCAACAGGGCTGGACATTTCGTGGACAATTCTAACCAGTCAGCTTCTGTGAAGAGAATCTTTCCCAATATTAAACTCGTTAACCTTGTAGCGCCTGTGATGGAACGCGCAAAATCAGAACTAAGCTGCTCACCTTTGTAGCAGTACAACATTTCCAGAGTTGATTCGCTACCGAGTAAGTAAACTGCAAAGCTACCCGTGACGCGTGTAGCCGTTATCTGTAATGTCTTCAGACTGCTTGCGTTGAGCGTGGAAAAAGCGTTGTCAGTGAGTAACTGGCAACCACTGACATTCAAATCTTCTAACTGTCTGCAGTGCGTGCCGACTGCCTGAACCGCTGCATCGGTAATACCCAGGTTCTGCACGTCAAGTGCGAGCAGCTGTTTTAGAGCCCTTGCCAAAGCAAGCACACCCAAGTCAGTTACAAGTGGCCACCTGCACAGATCGATACTAGTGAGCAATTTGCATTCATGTACCAGCACCTCAATGTCAGCATCCCCCACCGTGCTGTGTTGATAGTCTACATTTATCCAACCCAAACAAGGTAAAGCAGTTGCCATGGCTCGAATCGCACTGCCCGTCAGGGACAATGTGCGCGATGAATCAGAGCAGTTAAAAATCTTCACATTGGACACAGATTGGAACATTGTGAACACTTTCTCCAGATCGAAGCGTCCGTTTAAGAGTACGTAGTTCAATTCGACACAACTTTGAAGCAGTGCGACAAGTGCAATCTCACTCAGGCTTGCGCAGCCTAGCACAAAACAGCGTGTTAACTGGGCACAACCTGCGATACCGACCACAAAGCTTTCATCAGTGATATTGGGGCAGTCAAAAATGGTTAGGTCGGTTAAACCGGAACAAACTGACAGCCCGCTGATGTCATCAAAAGTACAGCTTTTGAGAGACACATCCAACAGATTGCTCGAAAAAGTCCAGTGCAGAAGGTTGTTGTCATGCGATAATGTCAACTTTGAGAACTGAATGTTTTTGACATGCAATAGAAGATGCTGGATGTATGACTTCTGTTCTGGCTTTGGATCTCCGTTAAATTCCATGTTCGTAATGAATATGTCACGCAAAACAAGCCACTTGATTTGGCTACAATCACGTATCTTCAATTTACAACGTGTGAACCTTTTGCAACCCCTGATATTTTCGTGAAATGTCGCCTGATCTGATCTGTTTGCAGCTGCGCTGTCTAACCTTGCAAGGTCTTCCACTTTTGACAAGAAGTACACCACACAGTCACGCCATATAGCTTGAGGTAGTTGAAGCAATGAAGGCATTATTCCTTGAATAAACGAGTTGCTCGTAAAGTAAAATAAGACTGATGCGTGAACACCATCCGTTGCAAAGTGCTTTTAATAAGGCAGTTGTTATATATGTGCAGGAAAGTGTTCGTGTGGTTGGCAGAATGGTCATTACCAGACTAACAAAAGTTGAATTGGTAATCAGACATACTTACAAATGGGCAGGCTCTGACAATGCAAAGGAAACAGTGCATTGATGATATTAAGGTGCACGATACTAGAGACCGTGTGAAAGGTGTTTTTAGACACATTTTGTAATCAGTAATCATGTACCTTAATTTCAGCAACGCATTGTTTCATTTATATTGCCATAGCTTGCACATTTATTCAAGTCATATGGCGCAAATTAATTGAACTGGACTGCTCAATTTACGACGCAATGCGCCTGCTGTAGACCATTCTGATTACAGCTATTGCAGTATATCCAAGCCGCTAAAATACCCCTCTTTCAATCTCTCTGGGAAAATATGAACTTAAATCATGGTTTAAATGACGAGGACGTATCTTCAATCCGAAATGTAGCCACATTGGTTGCTGGTCAGAAACGAAAAGCAACAGATGATTACCTGCCGGTCGTGAGAAAGGTGGTGAAGGTAACGTGATCCTGCTTCACTATTTTAGTTTCACTTTCTTTGTAGCTGGTTGTTCACATGCCGAGCAATACCGATACTAATTTTTAATCTATCCGTCAAAATCTTCCACTCGTAGGGCGTCGTGGAGTCAGGTACAGCGCATAGCCCAATTGGAGAGGGAACAAATTGCCCTGCTGGCACTCTTGAAGAAGCGTCGTATATCACCTTGGCTCAATTAAATGCAGCTTTAGCCCCGTTGAATGCCAAGGTCGGCAATGTGCGTTTACGATCGAAAAACAGCCGATTGCAACCCAACCAGGCGTGGCTCCCGTTACAAAGAGACAAACCACAGGTTTTGCTGCCAAACGGCCAGTTGAGCGCTGCGCCTGGCGAGTTACCCCCCGCCGGTGCTATTCCAGATCGTACTGCGGTGAATGGCCTGTCTGTGATGACCCTAGCGCACCTTCAAGCGTTGAGTGAGCACTATGGGGAAACCTTCGACACCTGGACCGAACTAGAGGATTACTTCCGCCATTAGAATTGATTTAAACAGTATGCTTCGTGGTCATCTCTGTGATGCGTTATTCAACATATGTATTCAATGTTGTTTTTACTTGCAAAACCGCTCCGCATTTTTTGTTAACTGTAAAAAATAAAATTGTTATGCTCTGTGTTAACTTTCCACGGTAGTTTCTTAGCTTGACAAAGTATGAAAATGGGAAACGAAACTGTGTAAAGCAGTATCACATTAATATGATTATCACTGTTATTGTGATAAGATGCCCAAATAAGACACGCTCAGCAACAATAAAAACAAGAGAACAAGAGCGGGAATTTGTCTATGTCACTTACATACATTCAATAGATTTGATACTAACGATAATTAATCATAAAAAATGTAAGCAACATAAAGGACACAAAAATAACCAATTTGGTCTCAGAACTGCCCCACGCTAGGAACCACTATTCGTAACGGCTCTGCACGAAGGTTGCACACAGTGAATAACTGCGAAAAATTACTATGTCAGCTTAGACAATCAAAACGCTGTCGGTTGGTAAGGTATCGCGGGTATAATTTTGATGAAACAGCACAGCTTTCGAGATGTTTTCTGCCATTACATACGATAATTCTGTCATATTATTATGTACTAAATCTGCCATATAACGTATTTCCAGATCTTTAAATGCTTTTTCATCCAGAAAGACGGTACTGGTAGAGTGTGAGGCAGCGCGATGCGTCGGAATATGCTGGGTAGTCCCAAACGTGGTAGGTTCAATGCCATAGTATGTGTGATTCGCCAAGTCATTCTCTCCTATCTTAGTGCTAGTCTTGAGAATAATGTGGTAGTGATCGTTGGCTAGGGGTGGTCCGTATAGATGAAATAGTCCGTTTAGAGGGTTTCGAATGTGTTTTGCGTTGGGAAAATAAGGCAGCTGATTGGACACCAGGAGCTGCAAAAGCGTCGTGTTCACCCCATGTGCTTGGATTCTCTGGATGGTCTCTTTGTCGCGCAGCAACCACGCTGGCGCATACACCCGACGCACATTGGTCAGTGCAATGTTCTCGCCCAGATGAAGCTGCACGTTGCACCAGGAGAACTGCCAGGATTTACCTTTACATTCTTTTCCATTGCCAAATGCTTTATCCGGTCGAATAGTTTCCCGCATCGCGTACAGTCGTGCATCCTTCTCAAGCCACTTGTTCGTTTGATTGATATTTATTAGGCTATTGTATTCTATAAAGTCGCGTTTGTGTGAATGACCAATCACAGCGTGGCTGACAGGGACCCTGTTGTGATAGTCCATTCCTTTTTTCTTCACCCAAAAATCTTTTCGCATGACAAAAACAATATCTCCATACTGCGAATCTAGTCCGTGACGAAATTGTGCGCCTTTATTGATGATGGAACCGTCGCGGGCGCAACAACGAATGTAATGTGAATCGTTGCTATTGATGATCGTGTACAGGACTGTTATCAACGTGTTGTGCGTAAAGAAAAGAGATTTAACGATACCAGCAAACACAGGAAGGTATTCCATCTCTCCGTTTGACACTCTGATATCAATTACTGTAAATAATAATGCCCATGGACAGGCCTAGCGAGCAATCTATGCATAATCCAAGCGAAACCAAATACGTAAAATGTTTCGAATCTAAAGACTTTTTATTTCCACACCACTTGCGTATTAAATATGATATGTGTTAAGTGCCTCGCCACAATCATTACTGTGTGCCTGTTAGCAAGCACAGTGGACATGGGTATACGTGGTTTGCGAAGTTTTCTTGATGAGAGAGTAAGAGTCTCAAAACGAGTTCTCCCTACTGGGTCGACGCTGGTTGTTGATGGGGATGGTTGGATGTTCCATTTGCTTCAGTTGTGCAAGGGGGAGATGTACATGGATATGGGTGGCTCTTATGGAGATTATGCATTGGCTATTTCTGCGGAAATTCATAAACTTCAATCGTGTGGTCTTAAGCTTCTTGTTCTATTTGATGGCCCAAAGAATTCTGTGAAGGAGCGGACCACCAACGAAAGACTTAAAGTCCGCGAAGATGAGTGGACATCGTTGCACAAGTTTTGCAATAACGAATCTTCTGTTCACCATCAACACAGTTTCCCGCTTGCGCCGTTATGCAAAGAACAGTTGCTTGCTATTTTGGATACGTGTTCTGTTCGTTACCAGCATTGCACCAATGAAGCAGATCAAGAGATTGCCTTACTCGTGCAACAACAAAACCTCCTGTCCACTTCAGAACCCTGCTGTTTTGCTTATGCTCTAGACAGTGACTATTTGGTGATGAAAGACTGCCCTTACATTGAGTTTGGCAGCATTAAGGTCACTACAACTGGCAACCCTTGTGCCCCTGTGTGGAGCAGAATCGATGTGTGCCGAGGTTTGTGTATTTCCGAAGCACAGTTTCTGGATTTTGTGCTGTTTCTCGGCAATGACTACACAGCACCTCTGGTGGTGCACACAGACTTGTATGCTACCATGCAGCGCTCATTCAAGGGCAATGCTCGGGCCATCATGCAAGACTGGCTGGGAAAAGTGGCCAATCAGCGGATGGTGCAATTGAATGCAGCCGATTTATTCCAACCTCATCCTCCTCACGGCAATGCAGCAGCACAAGATGCAAGAATGCAACAGATGGTGGATCTTCAGTTTACCATTGATTTTTCACGTGCGTTGTACAATTTGGAGCCGCTCGACCAGTTTTACGAGTACGTTTGGCTGACCTTTCCTCCCACTGTACCATACTCCAGTGCGCCGTGTGTGTTTGACTTCCACCACTACAGTGACACGTCAGAGGGAAAGTTCTTTGCAGATCTAAGCAGATACGTAAAAGCGGCGGGGAAAATGGGAACGCAAGGAGTCGATCGCGGTGTCGCCGTGCATGCATTGACATATCTGAAACGGAAGTGCGCAACTCCTGCTAATACAAATACTGCTGCTGGTCCTGTCGTCACCGACGAACATCGTGCTGCGATTCAAGCGATGCTGCAGCAGCTGCAACAGCATCCTTCTGGGACGAAAATGCCTGCTCGGGGAGGTAAACTGGCTTTTCGCCCACAATGGGAAGATTTACTGGCTGCATACGTGTACCAGAAGACATGCGCTTTGATGATAAAATCTTTCCCAAGAAGTGCCTTTGTTGGTGACCACAACACACCTGTGAAGATTTTCGATGGTGCGATCTTTCACGCCGCGCTTTGCGACCTGCGTGCAGTGATAACCTGTTCCGACAGTGTGCGAGTCGATTCTCTTATCAGCAAGCCAAGTTTTAATTCTGCTGTGACGCAGCCTACGAATGTTCCTGGTGTTACGAAGCCTGCAAAGGGCCCTGTTGTCACCAAGCCGACCCATGCGTCCAGCGAGCCGCCTAGTAAGCCACTGCACGGCCCCGTTCGGAAGCCATCTTTGGCACAAGCGCAGAAAGAAGAGCAGATTGCATTGTGGCGTTACAATACACGTCAAAGTCAAAGCGAGCGGGAAGAGCCAAATATTATTGCGTCAGACCACACTATTGATGAACCCTCTTCATGGATTAGTGCAGCTACATATCCTGTGAATACCGCTGCTTCATTTTGGGTTGATGATGATTTAGTACTTCCAACTTCGACTTCCCCCGAAATTTTGGCCACCGATTTTTTTGAAGCGGAGCCTGTGGAAATTTTGCGCAGTGTCAACAGTCAGGATGAGGAATGTGCAATAAAGCGAGAAACAGAACTTCAAGATGAGAGTTACAGTGCACCTTCACATCTCCCTGTGTTTTCATCATCATATCTGCGGAAAGAATCTGTTCCGGATGTGGTCCTGTCTACTTCACTTCCTGCGGAAACCGTGATCTCGCGGTATCAAGCCCCGAAAGGCCCAAAGCCAATAACAAAAGCGGAGCGAAAAGCAGAGAGAAAAGCCCAACGACGTTTATTACGAGAGCGAAGGGGGCACAAGGAAGTTACTTTAAGGACCCGTGAACGGCCAGTGCGTCAAGCTCCACCTGTTCCTGTTACCGCTGTTCTTGATGCTGCCTCTCCTTTGGTTGCTTCCAATCCCTTCGAGCAACTGCCGATTGATGCTCATCGGGAAACCATTCTCCGCCACATTCACCAGAACCGTGTGACGATCATTCACGGTGAAACCGGCTGTGGCAAGAGTTCCCGCCTCCCTCAGTTCCTACTTGAGGATTGTGAAGCTTCTAACCGTCCGTGTAAGATCTTTGTGTCCCAGCCGCGCCGCATCGGAGTAGTCGGTATGTTGAAACGGCTGCGGCCTGTGCTGGGTGACAAGGTTGGCATAAGAATGGGCTATGGCGTGCGCGATGAGACCGCTGACACCAAGCTGCATTACGTCACTACCGGGTACTTAGTGCAGCTGGTGGCGCATCATCCTGCGGCCCTCAAACGGTGCACTCATATTGTGATCGACGAAGTGCACGAACGCTCTGTGGATGGCGACCTCATTTGCCTATTGGTGCGCGATCTGTTACTGTAAGTGAAACCGTATTGTGTTTCTTGAATGATGTATTCTTATTGGTTTTGTCCGTTTATTTTTGTTGTTGCTACAGTGAGAATTCCAAGCTGCGCGTGATTTTGATGTCGGCCACGATCAACACAGATCTCTACCAGGAATATTTTGCCCAGTACGACGACGGTTCTTTTGGCCAAATGGACGGCCTCTTTGTGGGTGTTAAGCGATTTCCTGTGGAGATTCACTATTTGGAAGATCTGTTGACAAAAGAACTGGTAGGGAAAGCGGGGACGGATGAAGTACTACGGCACGTTCGTAAAGTGTCAGAAGAAAATTTCCTTGCGCCTGCTTGGGTTGAGGCACAGTACAACCTCGTAGTGGCGCTGTTGCGCACTGTGTGCAAGACAGGCTCCACTGTGCTGGTGTTTATTAGCGGCATGGACGACATTATGAGCATTGCGGCGCTGCTGGAGCCCTATCCTCAGTTTCTAGTGTGTCCGTTACACTCCACCACGCCTGAAGAAGAACAAGATCTGGCTTTCGAGCCCACTCCACTGGGAAATGTGAAAGTGGTGTTGGCGACCAATATGGCAGAAAGCAGTGTGACAATCCCCGACTGCGATGTGGTGATTTGTCTCGGCACCCACAAGGCTGTCTCTTTCAGCGATTCCCTGCAGCGCACACACGTGGCGTTCGGACTGATCAGTAGAGCCTCCGCGACGCAGCGCGCAGGTCGCACCGGTCGTGTGCGTCCCGGTACGGTATATCGTCTGTACACAAAAGAAACCTACCAGAAAATGAAAGAGCACGAGTTGGCCGAGGTGCTGCGCAGACCTTTAGATGACGTTGTGTTGAACATGTGGACTGTGCTGGAGAATGCGGAGAATTTTCAAGGCGTGACTCCGTTCTTGAATAGGTTGATGGAAGCCCCAGATATGAAGTATATTGAGAAGTCATACGAGAAGCTTTTTGAAGCCTCGTTGATCACCTTCCCCAGCGATGACGGCTGTCTCACCCCGGCTGGTCGTTTTGTCTCTGCGCTGCCGCTGGACCTATCTCTAGGTCGTATGCTCTCGTATGGAGTATTGCTGGGTGTACCAGCGGAGGCGGTGGTAATGGCAGCAGCGTTATCGTTGCCTCGCACACCGTATCGTATCGGCAGCTCCCTCTTTCTCGATCCGAATCAATTTAACGCTCAAATTCGACGACGATTTGAAGCTGAAGTTCGATTGGACCAGGGCGATTATTCCGAACCAATCGCTCTTGTACGTTTGTTGCTAGAATGGCGAGCGCTAGACTCAGACAAGGCGCGGAATATTTTTTGTTACAAGAATAATCTCCAAATCTCAATCATGAAGCAATTTGAAAGCGCGGCGGTGAGTCTGGCTAGAGAGGTAGAGCGTCTCCAGCCATTCCAGCATGGTACTGCAGAACCAATGAATTTGGACTCAATCGGCAAAATAAGTCCCAAAACAATCAACCTTCTGCGTCTCATTATGGCGTGGTCTTTTTCTGAGAACATTATGCAACTACAGAGACATTCCCGCAAGTTGAAGAAGATTGTGGAGACAAAAGGCACCATAAAAATTGAATCCGACCGTTTGTCAGAAACGCATTTGAAGACTCTTTTTGGCCATATTCCCTATGTCCTAAACGTGCAAGAGGATGATTCGTGTTATTCCTTCGACCACAAGATTGACTGGAGTGGACCTGATCCTTTCTCTCGTTTTGTGTCGCTGTTGGACAGGCTGGCAACTGTTTCAGAAAGTAATTCTGTTCGTTGCTTTGCGGTGGTCGTAGAGTCGCCGGACGTAGAGGTAAATCTAGTCGTCTTTGTTGTGCTGTCTGGCGAGACCCAAAGCGATCTGATTGAGCAGTTTCACGCCGATGTGTTGTCCGAAGAACACTTCACACAGGATCACCTGGCTCAACGGCTCCTCAACGAATGTTCGAACATCTATGACCGTGACGCCGTTTATACCTGCGATGACGCTTCACAATCAGAAGTAATTAATCTATATGAGATGTTACGCCGTGTTGGCGATGCTATCACAATGACCGTGAAGGTGAATGAATCAGCGTGTCTCAAATCTGCAAAAACAATGCTCAGCGCGGAGACGTTAGCTTTTATATTCGGTATATTTTACACGAAGAAAAAGCAATTAAAAACCTTAGTAATGAGTTTTCCGCCTGAAAAGAAAACCACACTCAGCTTTCCAGAGGAAGCAAGTAAGGAGTGGAAACGCACAGCCCTTATTGAGGATCTTCCGCTGGGTCATCGGTTTATTGAATGTTGCCGCGCTAGCCATAAAAATTACAAACTTGTGGTGAAGCTGCAAGCCTCAGAAGTAACCGAAGAAGATCTTGCGGCGCAGGTGAAAGAAGTTCCTTACAAAGTCAAGCGCCCAGAAAAATGTCCTCAACGAGTTGTTAATGTTTGGTCCGTTACCCCCAATTGGCAGTATTTTTACAACGGTTCCCAATTCCCCGCAAAACTTCCTCGACAAAGCATGATGTCCGCATCTTTTCACTGCGGTTTCCATCCATTGTACGCTGTAGCGCACAGTGTACTTCCAGTCACAAAACTAACTGGTACGAATTTTGTGGTTGGGGGCGTGACTTTCCTCCCTACGGACCCGACCTGGTTGCAGCTTGCGATGCGTACCATAGGTAAGGACCACATTTTAAACAATTTGTGGGAAGATGCAGACAAAGAAGAGGCACGCGAGGTACCGCAACAATTACTGGATCTAGCGCGCGATGTCGACAATGCTGTACAGGACGCCTCTGAATTCGTGCGGCGCGACGATATCATCGACAAAGTGCTCGCGTTGTTTGCTCAGTACACAATAGAACCGGAAATAACTGTTGCAGACCTCGCTCAAGAAGACGAAGACGTTGTAAATGCTGATGCTAATGCTGATAATTCGAATAATCCTGGTAATGAGACCGTAGAGGACGCTAAAAACAACACAGAGCTGAATTTATCTATTGGCATAGAAGCAGCTTTTGCCGCACTAGATACGGAGAGTGCTGTCACTGAGGATGTTCAAGTCAATTGCGGAGATGATCAAGCTAAAGCCAATAAATCGGCGCATGATTGGCACAGTCGCGCTGCTGCAGACACCTCTTGCACTACTTTACAAGTAACACTTCCAGAGCCAACCGTTGCGCACAGTACTACGCATCACAGGGTGGGAAATAATGATTCTGTGCGGTCGAGGGCGCACAGCCAGTGTGTACTGTGTTGATGATTGTGAAACACCTTGCGATGAAGAGGATTGGGAGACAAATGCCAATAAATTTAGTGCTCAGCTAAAAATCACGGGGTCTGTTTAAAAGTAGGAATTAGACATGTGTTGTAGATTGACACCGCATAACGGTAAGATTTTTTAGAAACACACCATATTTAATTTTAAGAAATTCAGACCGATCGACCTCCAGTCTATCCGTTTGCATTTTGTTGAAAAGATAACCATATATCCAACTTAGCAAGGTGGTTTTCAAACATGAAAGAAAAAGGCAGCTTTCTCTTTCACAGGGGTAGAAATACATAACACACCTTTATATACAAATTCATCATGTACGTAATCAATGTAACCATTGGCGCTCTTTACCACGACGCCACGCCCCAGTCGGCCATCGTCAGCAACGCCACGAACGTCGCCACGCCACAAATACACAATGTAATAATTCCCGGAGTGGTCATCTTGTTGTGCTCCGCCTTGATGTCAAACACGGCTGTGCTGGCCAGCACGGGCGACGAGAAAAACACAATTTCTTTGTCCAGCAGCACCGCGCCGGCGATGGAGGCACTCATGAGGATCAGTACCAGCGCGAACGAACTGGAGTACTCGACGTATGCTTCCAGGAAACCAGTCGCAATGGGCATCAGCACGCGCGCGAGCGAGCCCATCAGCGCAAAATGTCCCTGGGCCTTGGCCTGCCTGCCAGCCTTTTGGAGAGAAGAGAACACACCGAGCACGGCGCTGTTGCTGATGGGGTAGGCGAAGGCGTAGACAACATACATCGACAACACGTACTGCCACTCGGGAATGGGGTGATCCTATATATAACAAAAATGGATTATTCAAAAACATTATTGAAAACATTATTGAAACAAAGTCGGTCAGAAAATGTGAAGCGTACCGGTCCCCAATTGATCACAAGCAGCTGTGCAACAGCAAACAATGTGAGACCGCCCAGCATAAGCTGAATATCAGTGTAACGCGCGCACCAGAACTGTTTGAAGAAAATGAGTTGGATGGTTCCGATCACGCCTGAAGAGCAACACAAAAAAGATGGAAAGTTGAGTTGATGAAAGGTGGTGTGATGGTGCACCACACTTACCAGCCATTGACACTAGTAACCCAAGCTTCCACTGCGGCATGTGGTACTGATCAAGCAATATCTGCGAACCCTGAGTCTCATATACTGCAATGCCTCCACGCGTGGTGAAGTTGAGAAACATCATCAACAGAAATACGCGATTGCGGAGAATTGCGTTATCGTTCGTCACTGGTTGTTCCGTTGATCCTGCTGGTGACTCAACGTCTGGATCAGCTTGTTGAGCAATGATCGGATTAAATGTAGGGCTAAATGTGACAACAGAGTCGTCCTGATGGGTGGATGAGCTGACGAGGTTGTTGCTTGATGTGTTTGTTTGTGTGTGGTTTGGCGAGTTGCTTCTCATTTCTGGTTTCACGTCTTGCTCTGCCGGTTCGTGTACGTACATATCTTGAATATCTTGGAATACAAAGTAAAGCAGTCCGAAGCAGATCAACGAGAGAAGAAGCACAAGATAACCAGGCAGTGCAAACTCCATGGTTTTGGAGATGGAGCCACCAGCCACCACGAGTGCCGAGCCTAGCAGCGGGGTAGCGGCGAAGCCCGCGTACTGAAGGGCCGATAGACGAGCCAGCATGTAGGTGCGCTTGGCGGGGGCCACCTGTTCAACAATGTACGACCGGGTCACTCCCAGAGATCCAGTTCCCAAGCCCAGAACAAACTGGGCGACATAAAGCACAGGAAGAGGGCCAATGAACTGCACATTTCCCCACACGGCCGCTCCCAGAGAGAAAATTGCACCAGAAACTAGGAGAGCAGCTCTGTGACGGTACTTATCAGACAGGATGCCCATTCTACTCGTTATGACGAGACGGCCAACCGAGAAGATGGAAACCAGGAACCCTGAAATACAGTGTAAGTGTTCAGGAATAAGGGGTGAATGTTACAGTACTATAAAGACGAAGAACGACGACGCTTTGCAGATAATCTCACCATAGTCCACTTTATTTCCGTGAAGAGACTGGCAGAGTGGCCACAAAACTGGAAAGAGAATTCCTCTGGCACAATCGCCAACGAATGTCACCAAGCCAATGGTTGCCACGGAGGCATCGGCTTCACGTTCGATGTTGTGCTTGCTCTTTTCATTCGACTTTTCATCGATGTCGACATGATTGGTGGCCATATTAGAGACAGCTTCCAAGTTCATATTAGGATTGGAGATGAATAATATAAGTTGGTTTGCTGGCAGAACTGTTATTATTATAAATAGGGCTTATGCTTTGCTATGACGGACTTCCAAGACAAATTGGATCTGTTTGATGTGGCACCAATCCACTTCGCACACCTATTCAAACAGCTGAACCAAAACCATTTCCGCTGGTTATTAAACGTGGCGAATTTTTGAGAATCAGCATCGGCTGGCCAAAAAGACCACCATCTTGGCAAAAACTTTCTGAATGCATATTTCTTATTATTACTTACAGATTCAAGGTAGAGTGTAGTGCTCAAGTTTTTGCACTACACACTACCTTGACGGCTTAAGTAACAATAAAATAAATGTGTTCAGCTCTCTCTTCCACAGGTGTCCACACATTTCCACATCAGTCCACTGGTAGTAAATCAAAGCTTCGTGACCACAACATGGTTGTCGTCATCCCGATCCATTCCTCTCTGTGGTTGTGTTGTTTTCTGCTGTTTGTTCTTGTCAGTCCTGTTTGTGGGCTGCTCTGTCCCGTATCAAGGCAATACGACACAAACCAATTTTACCACCGCTATCCAGACTACTTTTATCAACCCAAAGTTGAAAGTGAAACATTGGCTGCTTACAATTGCAACACCCACTACGCCCTAAAGAACGATGTACTTAGTTTATGCGATCGGAATGTCACCTTATGCCCTGTGAACGAAGAGAACATACGCTCGGCAATGAGTGCCGCTTCGTGGCCACAATATGCAGAGGTTTTTAGACTCATCGGTGAGAAGACAGACATAAATGTATTCTACTTCGGTGGCAGCATGACTCATGGGTCAGATACGCATTGCAGATGTCGTTGCAGGGACACTGAGGATTCTCGATGCCCTCCACTTTCCGTGCCGGCACACTTCGAAAGCCAGTACTGCAGCTGGCCTACCCACCTCTCTCATTGGCTGAACCACTCCTATCCAGCCACCACGTTCCACTTTCATGATTACACTGCCAGCGGTCGTGCTTCAGATAGTTCGTCACATTTCGTGCAACTGGTGCATACGTCCTCTGCAGTTGCCAACTTCTCACATCCTGCGCTGTTCTTTCTGGACTACTCAGTCAACGATGTCCACAAAATGACTTCTATCCACCTGGAGACGTTCGTTCGCACTATTTATGACAATTTTGGTCGCCATTACAATGTCCGCCCGACTGTGATCTTGCTCGAGCAATATCCGTTTGCAACCTTCCACAACACAGCTCAATCTGCATCAAATACAGATTATTGGTGGACCTACCGAACCATTGCTGAACGCTACAATCTCATACTGTTGAGTCTACGGGAGGTGTACTGGACGTACTTTGGTCTACCACAGGACAGAAATGTTACTCACCCCGACCCTTCCAAACGGTAGTACCCTATCTCTCCATTGCATTATCATGTGCACCAAGTGATGCACCCTCCCTGGTACGTTAGCTTGTTCATGGCAGATGTGGTGGCAGAGTGCATGAAACGCATCGTGGTGCAGTTTAAAGGAAAAGCTGCCTTGGGTGCGAACGCCTTTCAAAATTTGCACGATAGAACGCTGGTGCCCAAAATGACATATTTACTGCCCGGTCCATTACTGGCGCCACTGTATAATCACAGCGCAGAGCTGCAAGAAGTGTGTAACATCTCGATACCATTCATCCTAAGCGCAATTCCCCGAAGTGTGGATATACCTGCAGAAAAGATCAACTGGCGCAAAGGTTGGATTGAACACGTCAGTCACAGCACGCCTGGGTGGGAAATCAACAATCAGTCCAACCCGTCGAGTCGCGCGCTGTCCTTTCCGCTGCAGGGAGACACCGTTCGTTTAACAGGTGCCATAGTCATGGTCAGCTATTTAAGAAGTTACGAAGGAATGGGCACCGCGATAGTGCATGCCTGTGGTGCTGTCTTGTCCACCGCCGCTGAAATGAATGGGTTGGTCGCAGGCCATGTGTCCATCCCGTTCTCTGTGTTTCATGTAATTAACAGTACAGACATTGTGCGCTGCCAGCTACTGAAAGAAAAGAAACGATTTTTGAGTGTCGTTTATACACCAGGGACAGATGAAAAGCCATTACGCGACCAACATGGTCATTTGTTCAAAGTGTTCAGTGTCCAAGTGTGCACGCCAGTGTTGGTACCGACCTAGTTCCGCATCGTGAAAAGTGTTTCTTGTACCCGTTTTAATCGTTTTAATATAGAATTTGCGCAAAATAAATTAACGATCAATAAGAATTTTTGAACACCGTTACGTTATTCTATTCAATTTTATTCAGGTGCTGACACAAAATTGTCTAGCGTCATTTCGCGTGATGAAGGTTTTGCCTAATTGGTGAAAAAAGAAATCCTTTTCAATGTCGTATTCTACTCATGAATAAAGAGGCAGATGTCCCTTCCTCTGGGCTAGAAACGCGCAAAAGTAGTCTCGGTGGATTCAACACATCGATTAAGAACATTTAATACAAAAAAATACACCACTTTATGCACAAATATACAAACTGCACAATTCCATGTGGAGCAATTAATTCGCAGGTCTAGCCAAACAATGTTGTGCACAGTTTTTAGCACAGAAACAAACGTACATACATCACCTTAATAGTAGCAATCTGAGCAAACGAATGTATTCATAACAACAATTGCCAAATCATAGCCAACATATTGCTTTAATCCGCCAGCATAGTGTACTTAATCTTGAATCGCTCCAAGATCGGGAAGGCCTCAATCACC
>LNAP01008111.1_pt2 | contig 16226 bp, 18 predicted proteins | sample 602601 | NCBI WGS metagenome assembly LNAP01 (sample SAMN02440304, study PRJNA202911) | soil metagenome | biome: Subtropical and temperate rainforests or woodlands; isolation source: soil samples (1 kg each in a 20% v/v slurry with milli Q water) were... ... | reverse complement strand
CATGGCATTCTCGTTCGGCATCCTCGTCGCCAATGGGTTTTCGGTGTGGGTACTCGCCATCATGGCGGTGATCTTCATCGGGCTGTCGGCCTATCTGCTCACCCGTCCGGCAGCGTGATGGCCGCCCCGCTGGTCGGCCTCATCCTTGCCGGCGGCCTGTCGCGGCGCATGGGCGGCGGCGACAAGACGCTCCGCCTGCTTGGCGGGAGGACCATCCTCGCCCGCGTCGCGGAAAGGCTGCGGCCGCAGGTCGACCATCTGCTGCTGAACGCCAACGGCCCCAATGAGCGCTTCGGGCTCGACCTGCCTGTCGTGTCGGACAACCTGCCCGACACCCCCGGCCCGCTCGCCGGCATCCTCGCCGGGCTCGATCATGTCGCCGCTCATATCCCGGAGGTGCGCTACATGCTGAGCGTGCCGGCGGACTGCCCGTTCCTGCCAACCGATCTCACGGCCCGGCTGCTTGCCGGCCTCGGCAGTTCTCGGGCCGCCTATGCGCAATCGGGCGGGCGCGCACACCCCGTCATCGGCCTGTGGGACGTGACGCTGCGAGATGAACTGCGCCGCCTGCTGGTGGATGAGGATAGCCGCCGCGCCGATAGCTGGACGCAGCGCGCCGGCGCGGTCGCGGTCGAATGGCCGGCCGCGCCCTACGACCCGTTCTTCAACGTGAACACGCCGGAAGAGCTTGATGCGGCCGGGCGCATCTTAGAGGCCCACCCCGGCATCTGACGACATCAGCGCCAGATGATGTCCTTGATCGCCACGGCGTGGCGCTCGACGAAATCCGCGATGGCCTCGACATCATCGAGATGCAGCACCGGCACCGGCGCGCCGGGCAGCGCCACATCCGCCGCGATGCCGATGATGTAGGGGTCGTCCGGGTACAGCAGCGGCTTGCCGACCTCGGCGCGGTGTATCTCGATCTTGGGATGATGGTCGCGCTTGAAGCCTTCCACCAGCACCAGATCGACCTCGGAGAGATGCCCCAGCAATTCCGGCAGGTCCGGCTCCTTTGTCCCGCGCAATTCGTGCATCAGCGCCCAGCGGTTCTCGGACGAGATCAGCACCTCGCTCGCCCCCGCCAGCCGATGAGTGTGGGAATCCTTGCCGGGCTTGTCGACGTCGAAATTATGGTGCGCATGCTTCACCGTGGAGACGCGCAAGCCCCGCGCCACCAGCACGGGGATGAGCCGCGCCAGCAGCGTGGTCTTGCCGGCGCCGCTCCAGCCGGCAAAGCCGATCAGCCGCATGCTCGTCTCCTGTTCCTCACCCATCGGCAATCGAATGACGGGGCGCCGGTGTCAAGGCGGTTCAGGCCATAGCCCGATCGCGGTTTCCGCTTGCCGGTGTCAAAGGCGCGCCCTAGGAGACCGCCTATGGATGACGAGACGCCGCCCTCCCAGCCGGTGAAGCTGGACCTCAAGGGCCTGAAATGCCCGCTGCCGGCGCTTCACACCCGCCGCGCGCTGGAGCGCGCCGCGCCCGGCACGCGTTTCGAGGTGGCCTGCACCGACCCGATGTCGGTGATCGATATTCCCCACATGGTGCAGCAGACCGGCAATGTGCTGGAAGGCCAGGAAGCGCCGGAAAATCGGGCGCCCGGCGCCGGCTACCTGTTCCGCATCCGCAAGGCGGATTAGGCTCGCACGGCGCACGGCCCGCCGAATTGTCAGGTGTTGCTACATCTGCCGTAAGGCAGCTCATTCGGGTGCGGCGATACGAATGGGACGTGTTCCAACCGGAGCGCCGGTCGCGCGGTCGATGGTCACGGGATCGATCTCTGTGCCGGTCTCGGCGTCGAAGAACCGGGTCACCTGGCCCCCGCCGCGATGCTTGCGTCCCCACGCGCCGATAGCAAAGAGAACCGGCAGAAAGTCGCGGCCGGCTTCCGTCAGTACATAGTCGTCCCGCGGCGGACGTTCGCAATAGCGGCGCTTCTCCAGCAGCCCCTCCTCGGTCAGGGCTGAAAGCCGCCCCGTCAGCATCGTCGGCGCGATACCGAGGCTCTTTCGAAAATCATCGAAGCGGGTCAGCCCGCTATGGGCGTCGCGCAGGATCAGCATGCTCCACGCGTCCCCCACAAGCGCCAAGCTCCGGGCGATCAGGCAGGGTTGGTTCGACAGATTCTTCATATCAATATCTTTTTAGTAGTGACTAACTATAAATTTGATAGTAACTGATTGCTCAACGATGTTCCACGACGAAATGAAAGCCGAAACCGATGAGCAAGACAGAACGCGGTATCGCCCTGGTCACGGGCGCCTCCTCCGGTATCGGGCTGGTAACCGCAAAAGCGCTGCGGCGCGACGGCTACCGCGTCTTCGGCACCAGCCGAAAGCCGATGCCCGCCATCACGGACGGGATCACGATGCTGGTCTGCGACGTGATCGACGATGCATCCGTGCAGAGCGTCGTCGACGAGGTTCTGAGCCAGGCAGGGCGGATCGACCTTCTCGTCAACAATGCCGGGATCGGCTTGCTTGGCGGCGCGGAGGAATCCACGACGGAACAGGCGAAGGCCATATTCGACGTGAACGTGTTCGGCATCATGCGCATGACGAACGCCGTGCTGCCCGTTATGCGACGGCAGCGCAGAGGACGGGTCGTCAATCTCAGTTCGATCCTCGGGCTGATCCCCGCTCCCTATAACGCGCTCTACGCATCCACCAAGCACGCCATAGAGGGCTATTCGGAATCGCTCGATCATGAAGTGCGGACGCAGGGCATCCGCATCGTGCTCGTCGAGCCCGGCCTGACCCGCACGTCCTTCGAAGAAAATCTCACGCGAGCGGACCGGCCGCTTGCGATCTACGACGCGGCTCGCGCGGGCGCCGAGAAATTGATGCGCGAGATCATCGCGAAGGGCGATGCTCCCGAGGTGGTTGCTGAAGCCGTCGTGAGAGCTGCCAATGCGGCATCGCCAAAGCGACGCTATACCGCCGGAAAATCCGCGGGACAGATCCGCCTCCTGCGTCGCTTCCTGCCGGAGTCCTTCGTCGACAAGAGCCTTCGGAATTTCAACAGACTTGCCGGTTGATCTTCATCGCCGCTGTGCGGACCCCTTCAGGCGGAATCACCTGCGGTTTGCGCTAGGCCGCGTCGCGCCAGTCGAACGGCAGCGGCGCCTCGCGGAAGGCGAAACGGTCGAGATGGTTGGCGAGCACGGTCTTCATCCGCGCCAGCACGTCGTCGTCGACCGCTTCGAGCCGCACGTCGAGCGCCTCGGGCGTCGCTTCCATCATCGCGACGGTGCCCTCGGGCAGGTTCACGCGCCCTTTTTCCGGCGTGCACTCAACCTCGAACTTGTGCGCCCAATGCTTGCAGAGCTGCTGGAGATAGCGGCTGCCATTCGCGGTCGGCACGCGTGCGGTGCTGCTTGCCATGGTCTTCCCGCTCCGTGCTGATGATGGGGACATGAGGAAACCGGGGCATAGCCGGGGGCCTGCGGATTAACAAGCCAATCTAATGTGAGCATCGGACAATCCTGCATCAGCGGTAGAAATTCAAAACTGGTGGCAGTTCTGCGCTATTTTCGCTGTGCCCGTTCCGGCACTGGGCTAAGTGTGCCGGACGATTTGACCACAGCCCCGAGCCGCATCATGGCCGATTCCGATATTCTCTATGCCGGCGTCCTCGAGCACATGCCGGGCGGCGTGCTTGCCATCGACATGCGTGGCCGCGTGCAGGCGTTCAATCCGGCCGCCGAGCAGATGCTCGGCCTGCCCGCGGAGCGCGTGAGGGATCGGCTGTTCGCCGAGCTTTTCTTCGACGATGCCGCTCAGGACGAGGTCGCGCAGGCGGTGCTCGACGCGATCTATGAGGCGAATGACCGGCACATCAGCGACATCCCGTATCGTCGCGGCGACCGGACGATCTGGCTCAACCTGACGGCATCGGCACTATGGTCCCACCCGTCGCCGAACGAGGCGCGGCACAAGGTCGGCGTCGTCGTGGTGTTCATCGACATCACCCAGCGCAAAGCTGCCGAGGAGGCGCTGCGCCGCGCCAATGACGAGCTGGAACGCCGCGTCGATGAGCGCACCCGCGAGCTTGCCGAGGCCAATGCCAGCCTGACGATCGAGATTGCCGAGCGCATCCGCGCGCAGGAACGGCTCGCCTATCTGGCGGACCATGATGCGCTGACCGGCCTGCCGAATCGCCGGCTGTTCGAGCACAGCCTGACCGCCGCCCTCACCGAGGGTGGCGATTTCGCCCTGCTCTATCTCGATCTCGACGGCTTCAAGGTGGTCAACGACACGCACGGCCACGGTGTCGGCGATTGGCTGCTGCAGATTGTCTCCCGCCGGCTGGAGCACTGCCTGCGTGACGGCGACATGCTGGCGCGGCTGGGTGGCGACGAATTCGCTATCGTGCTGCGGGCTGTTCGCACCGCGCAGGAGGTGCAGGTGGTGGCCGAGCACATTGTCCAGCATCTGTCGGAGCCCTATCGGCTCGACAGCGGCGTCGCGCTGCGCATCGGTGTCAGCGTCGGCGCGGCCCTGCGGCCGATGGACGGAGGCACGCCGCGCGACCTGATCCAGGCGACCGATGTGGCGATGTATGAGGCAAAGCGCAGCGGCCGGGGAACCTGGCGGATGGCGCCGGGCGGAGCGGCTGCGCTAAGCTGCTGAAATGTCCGATGGAGACAGGCACGCCATGACGACGCATCCCGCCGCCAATCCCACATCGTCCTTGCAGATCTATTTGATCCGGCATGGACAGACCTCATGGTCGCTGTCGGGTCAGCACACCGGCCGCACGGATATCGCGCTGACCCCTCACGGCGAGGACGAGGCGCGCCGGCTGGGCCCGTATCTCGGCGGCATCGCCTTTTCCCGCGTCTTGAGCAGCCCTCGGCAGCGGGCTCTCCGGACGGCGGAACTGGCCGGCATCACGGCGCCGATCGACATCGAGCCCGATCTGGCGGAGTGGGATTATGGCGACTTCGAAGGCCGGCGCTCTGTCGAGATTCGTCAGACCTGGCCCGGCTGGGAGATTTTTCGCGATGGCTGCCCCGGGGGCGAGTCGCCGCAGCAGATAATCGAGCGCGCCGACCGCCTGATCGACCGGCTCTGCTCGCTGACCGGGACGATCGCGCTGTTCTCCCACGGCCATTTCGGACGGAGCCTCGTCACCCGATGGATCGGCCTGGATCTCGTCGAGGCCCAGCATTTCGTGCTCGGAACCGCGACCTTCAGCATTCTCGGCTTCGATCCAAGCCACCCCGAGACAAGGGTCATCTCAAGCTGGAACATCACGCCGGCAAGCTCTTGAGATCAGTGGTGAGCCCGTCGGGATTCGAACCCGAGACCCCATGATTAAAAGTCACGTGCTCTACCAGCTGAGCTACGGGCCCCCACGGCAGGGGGCTTAAGCGTTTCAAGGCGTGATGGCAAGACACCCGGGCAGAGGCTCGGGTGATACACCCGGGCACGGCGCCGGCCTGCCCCTCCCCGCGTAATCCGGACTTCGTGGCAACTCAGCCATCCCATGCCAGATGGCATTGCATCGACGCAATAATGGTCTGTCGATCATACCGCTTTCGATGCAGGCCCGCCGGCACTAGTTTCCCGCCATGAAATCTGGGAGCCGCCGCACTGGCCGGCTCATGACCTCAGGAGTTGACTGACATGGCAAAGGTTCTCGTCCTCTATTATTCGGCCTACGGCCACATCGAAGCGATGGCGGATGCCGTTGCCGAAGGCGCCCGCGAGGCCGGCGCGGATGTCGTGGTGAAGCGCGTCCCGGAGACGCTGGCGCCGGACGTGGTTGCCAAGCTCGGCTACAAGGCCGACCAGAAGGCGCCGATCGCGACCGTCGACGAGCTCAAGGATTATGACGCCATCATCTTCGGCAGCGGCACCCGCTTCGGCACGGTGACCTCGCAGCTCCGCTCCTTCATCGACCAGACCGGCGGCCTGTGGTTCTCCGGTGCGCTGGTCGGCAAGGTCGGCTCGGTGTTCACCTCGTCCGCCACCCAGCATGGCGGCCAGGAATCCACCATCCTCGGCTTCGTGCCGACCCTGCTGCATCACGGCATGGTCGTGGTCGGCCTGCCCTATGCCTTCGCCGGCCAGATGGGCGTCGACGAGATCAAGGGCGGCTCGCCCTATGGCGCCTCGACCATCACCGATGGCGACGGCAGCCGGATGCCCTCCGCTGTCGAACTCGACGCCGCCCGCTACCAGGGCAAGCACGTCGCGAGCATTGCCGCCAAGCTGCACGGCTGATCGGCTGCACGGCTGATCGAACTATCCGCGCGCGGGAATATCCCCGCGCGCCCAGCCTTCCCCGACCTGCGCGCGGTGGGCCTCGAACCGGCCCTCCGCGATCGCAGCGCGGATGCCCTGCATCAGGCTCTGGTAATAGGCCAGGTTCACCCAGGTCAGCAGCATCGAGCCCAGCATCTCGTCACAGCGTATGAGGTGATGGAGATAGGCACGTGAATAGTCCCGCGCGGCCGGGCAGTCGCTTTCCTCGTCCAAAGGGCGCGGATCATCGGCGTGCCGGGCGTTCTTCAGATTGATCTTGCCGAAGCGCGTGAAGGCCAGCGCATGGCGCCCGGCCCGCGTCGGCATCACGCAGTCGAACATGTCGACGCCGCGTGCGATGGCCTCGATCATGTCGTCCGGCGTGCCGACGCCCATGAGGTAGCGCGGCCGGTCGCTTGGCAGGATCGGCGCGACGGTTTCGATCATGCTCAGCATCACCGCCTGCGGCTCGCCGACCGCGAGGCCGCCGATCGAATAGCCCTGGAAGCCGATATCAGTGAGTCCACGCGCGGATTCCTCGCGCAGGCCATGGTCGTCGCCGCCCTGCACGATGCCGAACAGCGCCCTGCCCTTGGGCTGCGCCTCGAAGGCGCGCTTGGAGCGCTCGGCCCAGCGCAGCGAGAGCCGCAACGCGCGGGCGATCTCGTCGGTACTCGCCGGCAGGCGCACGCACTCGTCGAGCTGCATCTGGATGTCCGAGCCGAGCAGGCCCTGGATTTCCACCGAGCGCTCCGGCGTCATCTCGTATTTGGTGCCATCGATATGCGAGCGGAACGTCACGCCCTTCTCGGTCAGCTTGCGCAGAGCGGCCAGCGACATCACCTGGAACCCGCCGGAATCGGTCAGGATCGGGTGCGGCCAGCGCATGAAGGCGTGCAGCCCGCCAAGCTCGGCGATGCGCTCGGCGGTCGGGCGCAGCATCAGATGATAGGTGTTGCCGAGCACGATATCGGCGCCGAGTTCGCGCACTTGGTTAGGGTACATGCCCTTCACGGTGGCGGCGGTGCCGACCGGCATGAACGCCGGCGTGCGGATGGTGCCGCGCGGCGTGATCACCTCGCCAAGGCGCGCAGTGCCGTCGGTCGCCTTCAGGCGAAAGTCGAAAGTATCGTTCATGGGCGCGCTTCTGGCAGCAAAAGGCAGGCGTCGCCATAGGAATAGAAGCGATAGCCGGTTGAGATGGCATGGGCATAAGCGCGCTTCTGCGTGTCGTGGCCGATCAGCGCCGCGACCAGCATCACCAGCGTCGAGCGCGGCAGGTGGAAGTTGGTCAGCATGCCGCCGATGAAACGGAAGCGGTAGCCCGGCGTGATGAAGATGTCGGTCTCGCCGCGCCAGGCCGCCAGTTCCCCGGAAGCCGACGCCGCGCTCTCGATCAGCCGCGTCGCCGTGGTGCCGACGGTGACCACCCGCCCGCCCCTCGCCTTCACCGCGTTCAGCGCCTGCGCGGTCTCATTCGAGACCTCGCCCCATTCGGCATGCATGCGGTGATCGGTGGTGTCGTCGGCCTTGACGGGGAGGAAGGTGCCGGCGCCGACATGCAGCGTCACGCGATGGGTCTCAATGCCCCGCGCGGCCAGCTTTTCCACAAGCGAGGGCGTGAAATGCAGCCCGGCCGTGGGGGCCGCAACCGAGCCTTCGGCATCGGCGAACATGGTCTGGTAGTCGGCGCGGTCCTGCGCGTCGTCGTCGCGCTTGGCGGCGATGTAGGGCGGCAGCGGAATATGGCCAATCGCGGTGATGGCCTCGTCCAGCGCCGCCCCCGCGAGATCGAAGCGCAACTCGATCTCCCCGCCTTCGCCCTTGCCCTCCACCGTGGCGTCGAGCGTGCCGAAAAGGCAGGCGCCGCCCTCGCCGCCGAAGGCGATGCGGTCGCCGGGTGCGAGGCGCTTGGCGGGACGCGCCAATGCCAGCCAGCGGTCGGCGGCTATGCGCTTGTGCAGCATCGCCTCGACCTGCACGCCCTCGCCCTGCGAGGTTTCACGCCGGCGGATGCCGTTGAGCCGGGCGGGCACCACGCGGGTGTCGTTCACCACCAGCGCGTCGCCGGGCTGCAGCAAATCCGACAGGTCATACACATGGGCGTCGGTGAGTTCGGTGGCGGCGTCGGGGCGCACCACCAGCATGCGGGCGGCATCGCGCGGCGAGACCGGCCGCAGCGCGATGCGCTCCGGCGGCAGATCGAAATCAAACAGGTCGACACGCATGGAAATCTCGGGGGTTTTCACCTCTCCCGCTTGCGGGGGAGGTCGGCGCCGCAGGCGCCGGGAGGGGGCATGGTGCCAGTGCGGCGCTCCATTTTTCCCCCAACCCTCCCCCGCAAGCGGGAGAGGGAGAGGCGCGGACTGTGCTAGTCGATCACGCGACGACGCTGGCCTTGACGATCTTGTCGGGGTTCGCCACCGGCTCGCCGCGCTTGATCTTGTCGACATTCTCCATGCCTTCGGTCACTTCGCCCCAGACGGTGTACTGGCCGTCGAGGAAGGAAGCATCGCCGAAGCAGATGAAGAACTGGCTGTCGCCGGAATCCGGGTTCTGGGCGCGCGCCATGGAGGCGGTGCCGCGCACATGCCGGCCTTTGTTGAACTCGGCCTTCAGCTTCTTGCCCGAACCGCCGGTGCCGTTGCCGAACTGGCCGTCGCCGGTCTGGGCCATGAAGCCCTCGATCACGCGATGGAACGGCACGTCATCATAGAAGCCTTCCTTGGCGAGCTCGATGATGCGCGCGACATGGCCGGGGGCGAGGTCGGGGCGGAAACGGATCTTGACCGGGCCCTGGGTGGTTTCCAGCAGCAGGTGGGTCTCGTCGCTCATTTCATTCTCCTTGAAAAAATTCGGGTCCCCTTTGCAGGACCTCACTTGGCGTCGGCGGCGACCTTCATCGAAACGATCTTGTCCGGGTTGGCTACCGGCTCGCCGCGCTTGATCTTGTCGACATTCTCCATGCCGGAGACCACCTGCCCGATGACCGTGTACTGGCCATTGAGGAACGAGGCATCGCCGAAGGTGATGAAGAACTGCGAATTGGCGCTGTTCGGGCTCGAGGCGCGGGCCATGCCCACGGTGCCGCGGGTGAACGGCACAGCGGAGAACTCGGCCGGCAGGTTCGGGTAGCGCGACCCGCCGGTGCCGTTGCCAAACTGGCCGTCGCCGGTCTGGGCCATGAAGCCCTCGATGACGCGGTGGAACGGCACGTTGTCATAGTAGCCCTCGCGCGCCAGCAGCTTGATGCGCTCGGCGTGCTGCGGGGCGATGTCGGCGCGCAGCGCGATCACCACCGGGCCCTTGGTGGTCTGCATGATGATCGTGTTCTGCGGGTCCGTCTTCGGGGCCTGCGCGGCCGCCGGCAAAGCCAGCGCGAGCGTCAGGGCGAAGGCGGCGATAAGGCTGCGGATCATGGGTGAACTCCGTTGAGCGGGCGCGGACTTGTCGTCCGTCATTATCCGGGTGTGCGGCCGAGGCGAGCGCCAAGCCGCTTGAGCACGGCGGGGGGCACGAAGGCCGAGACGTCACCACCCATGGCGGCGATTTGCCTGACCAGAGTGGCGGTGATGGGGCGGGCAATGGGGGAAGCGGGAAGGAAAACGGTCTGCACCTGCGGGCGCAGGGTCGAATTCATCCCGGCCATCTGCATTTCATAATCGAGGTCGGTGCCGTCGCGCAGCCCGCGTATCAGCAGGCTGGCGCCGTGCCCGATGGCCGCATCGACCACCAGATTGTCGAACGTCACGCATTCCAGCGTGGCGCCGACATCAGTGGCAATCGGCTCGAACACCTCGCGCAGCATGTCGAGCCGCTCATGGGCGGAGAATAGCGGCGTCTTGCCGGGGTGGATGCCGACGCCGACGATCAGCCGGTCGACGATGCGCACGGCGGCGCGCGCCACCTCGACATGGCCGTTGGTCGGCGGATCGAACGAGCCGGGATAGAAGGCGATACGCGTGGCGCTCATGAGCGTTCTCTCATTGCGCGCAAGGGTTAGCTGCGGAAAGCGCGGGACGCAAGCGCAGCCGGGCGCCGAGCGCGCTCACTTCGGCCCAAGCGCGGCATCGAGAAAGCCGGCGATCTCGTCGGCGACCTGCCGATGGATGGTCGCGCGGTCACCGTCTCTGCCATCCCGGCACACCATGCCGTCACCCTTCACGTCAGCTTCCAGCAGTTCCACAGCGCCCGGCTTGCACACTGGGAGGAAGCTGAAATGCGACGCGCCGGGAATGGCGGCGTAGCGTGTGGTGGCCGGCGGCAGCAGATCCGCGAGGTGGCGAGATTCCATGCCGGCGGGCATCCGCTCGTCGCCGCCATCGGCCGCGATCACCAGCACGGGCACGCCGACGCGGCTGAGGCTTTCCGCATCGAACCCCCGCGCCAGCCCGAGATCGAGCGAGACGACCGCTTTGACGCGCGGATCGGACAAATCCTGCTGAAGGGCGGTCTTCGCCTCGGCGTCCGCCCCGGCGCCGAGCTGGCGATAGACCTCGCAGGGGGCGAGCTTCGTGTTCTCCCGGCAGTCGGCCTCGAAGAGCGGTACATCGAACCGCGCACCGGCCAGCTCCATCACCGTCCAGCCACCCAGCGAGTGGCCAACGACCGCGACGCCGTTATTCGAGATCGCCCATGCCGGATTTCGAGTGAGTTCGTCGATGACACGGGAGATGTCGCGCGGCCGCTCCCACAGCCTCGCTCCAACGGTCTTGTCCATGTTGCGGCTGGTGGTGCCGGGATGATTCACCGCCGCGACGACATAGCCGTGCGCCGCGAGATCGACCGCCAGCCAGCCCTGATTGAACACATGGCCGCTGAAGCCGTGCGACAGCACCACAAGGCTGTGCAGGCCCGGCGCCAGTGGCGCATCGGTCTGCACCGACTGGCCCACGAATACCTTGTTGTCGCCGACGAGCACGGCCTCGCCGGCGGCGGCTGGGTACCACACCGCGATATCGAGTTTCCGGCTGCCGTCGCCGGCCATGCTCGTGAGCTGCCGGAAGCCGATCGCCTCGCCGGCAGACGCTGGCGCACGACCCAGGCAAAGGACGGCACCAAGACACGCCACGGCGATCAGCACGGCTCGCAAGGCGCTCTCCATTATCGGCAGTGGGTGGGCCGGGCCGTTCTTTTAACCCAAACCCTGCGACGCGGATATTTCCGCGCCGCTCTTACTTCAGGCGACCGTTACACCTCGGGGGTGCCGGCCTCGCCCTCGTCGGCGATTGCGCCGGCCTCATCATCTTCCTCGGTCACGCGCTCGACCGAGACCACCTTCTCGTCGGCGGCGGTGTCGAACACGATCACGCCCTGGCTGCCGCGCCCGACGATGCGGATGCCGTTGACCGGGCAGCGGATGAGCTGCCCGCCATCGGTCACCAGCATGATCTGGTCGGTCTCCTCCACCGGGAAGGAGGCCACCAGCGGCCCGTTGCGATCGTTCACCGCCATGGCGACGATGCCCTTACCGCCGCGCCGGGTGGTGCGGTACTCATAGGACGAGGACCGCTTGCCGTAGCCATTCTCCGACAGCGTGAGGATGAACTGCTCGGCCGCGCCCAGCTCGATATAGCGCGCCTGGTCGATATTGGCGGGGGCAACGGTCGCCTCCTCGCCATCGGTCTCGACAATCTCGGGCTCGACCGCCTCGTCCACGCCGTTCTCGGCAGCGTTCTGGCTGCGGCGCACCTGATTGGCGAGCTTGATATAGGCCGCCCGCTCCTCGGCGCTAGCCTGGACATGGCGGATGATCGCCATCGAGATCAGCTTGTCGGTGTCGTCCATCTGGATGCCGCGCACGCCCATGGAATCGCGGCCCTTGAACACGCGAACCTCGGGGACGGGGAAGCGGATGCACTGGCCGTTGGCGCTGGTCAGCACCACGTCGTCATCCTCGGTGCAGAGCTGGACGTCGGCAATCGCCTCGTTCTCCTCCAGCTTCATCGCGATCTTGCCGTTGCGGTTCACATTGGTGAAGTCGGACAGCTCGTTGCGACGCACGGTGCCGCCGGTGGTGGCGAACATGATCTGTAGCCGGCTCCACGTCTCCTCGTCCGGCAGCGCCATGATCGAGGTGATGCGCTCGTCGGCCGCCAGCGGCAATATGTTCACCAGTGCCTTGCCGCGCGCCTGCGGCGCCGCCATCGGCAGGCGCCAGACCTTCAGCTTGTAGACCTGCCCCTTGGACGAGAAGAACAGCACCGGGGCATGGGTCGAGGCGACGAACAGCCTTGTGACGAAATCCTCGTCGCGCGTCTGCATGCCGGAACGGCCCTTGCCGCCACGGCGCTGGGCGCGATAGGTCGACAGCGGCACCCGCTTCACATAGCCTGCATGCGAGACGGTGATGACCATGTCCTCGCGGGCGATGAGGTCTTCGTCCTCGAAATCGCCCTCGGCTTCGGCGATTTCGGTGCGCCGGGGCGTGCCGAATTCGGTCTTGATCGCAAGGAGTTCGTCCTTGACGATGGTGCGGATACGCACCCGGCTCGACAGGATGTCGAGATATTCGCGGATCTCGACGGCGATCTTGTCGAGCTCGTCCGCCACCTCGTCGCGGCCGAGCGCGGTGAGGCGCTGCAGGCGCAGATCGAGGATGGCGCGGGCCTGCTCGGCGGACAGCCGATAGGTGTTGTCTTCCGCCAGCCGATGACGCGGATCGTCGATCAGTGCGATCAGCGGCGCGACGTCCAGCGCCGGCCAGTGGCGGGTCATCAGCAATTCGCGCGCGGTCGCGGGATCCGGCGAGGTGCGGATGGTCTTGATGACCTCGTCGATATTGGCGACGGCGATGGCGAGGCCGACCAAGACGTGCGCCCGGTCGCGCGCCTTGCGGAGCAGGAATTTCGTGCGCCGGCTAACGACATCCTCGCGGAACGCGACGAAGGCGCTGAGCAGATCGTGCAGCGTCATCACCGACGGCTTGCCGCCATTGAGCGCCACCATATTGGCGCCGAACGAGGTCTGCAGCGCGGTCATGCGGTAGAGGTTGTTCAGCACGACGTCGGCCTGCGCGTCGCGCTTGATCTCGATGACGATCCGCATGCCCTCGCGGGAGGATTCGTCGCGCAGTTCCGAGATGCCTTCCAGCCGCTTGTCGCGCACCAGCTCGGCCATCTTCTCGATCATCGTCGCCTTGTTCACCTGATACGGGATCTCGGTGACGATGATGGCTTCGCGGTCCTTGCGCAGCGTCTCGATGGTGGCGCGGGCGCGCATCACGATGGAGCCGCGCCCGGTCAGGTAAGCCTGGCGGATGCCGCTGCGGCCCAGCACCAGCGCGCCAGTCGGGAAATCCGGCCCCTGGATGAAGTCCAGCAGGCGCTCGACCTCCATGTCCGGCTCGTCGATCAGCGCGACGCAGGCATCGACCACTTCGCCGAGATTGTGCGGCGGGATATTGGTCGCCATGCCGACCGCGATACCGCCCGCGCCATTGACCAGCAGATTGGGGAAGCGCGCCGGCAGCACCTTGGGCTCGCGCTCGGAGCCGTCATAGTTTTCCTGAAACTCGACCGTGTCCTTGTCGAGATCGTCGAGCAGCGAGGCCGCGACCTTCTCAAGCCGGATTTCGGTGTAACGCATCGCCGCCGGGGGATCGCCGTCGACCGAGCCGAAATTGCCCTGGCCGTCGATCAGCGGCAGCCGCATCGAGAAGGGCTGCGCCATGCGCACCAGCGCGTCATAGACCGACTGGTCGCCATGCGGGTGATACTTACCGATGACGTCGCCGACCACGCGCGCGGATTTGCGGTACGGCTTGTTCCAATCATAGCCATTCTCCGACATCGAGAACAGCACGCGGCGGTGCACCGGCTTCAACCCGTCGCGCACATCCGGCAGCGCACGGGAGACGATCACGCTCATCGCGTAATCGAGATAATTGCGCGAGAGCTCATCGGTGATGGAAACGGGCCGAATGTCTGTGGGGCCACCGCCCTCAGGCTTCAGGGTATCGGAATCGGACAAGGAAGATACTTTCCGTGGTTGCGGAACGGGTACGCTTGTCTAGCCGATTCCGGTATCAGACGCCAGCCGAAGCGCCATTTCCGGGCGTTGAAAACCCTTTGAAAATCAAGGTATTATGGCGGACTTTCGAATGAATTTCGAGATCATGGCGGAACGGTGGCGAGGCGGTCTCATAATACCTCGTAATAAGAACCGCACCGGGCCGGCTCGATGTGCCAAGCCCCTGCCCGGCGACGCCGCCGATTGAACGATTTTTGGCGGCCGCGCGGCGATGCCCAAGCCGGGCCTGACCCCGCTTCGGCGGGGAAACCCCGGAGCATCAAGCCTTGAGCCGCCGCGCCTTGCGTGCCGCGCCTGATCGGACGTCTTTCCGGCCTGATCAGTGCCGTCCTGGCGCTAAGCCACGGCGTGGTGCCCATGTCTTAGCGCTCATCGTTTGGCGCTCATGTCTTAGCGCCGGTGGCCTGGCGCCCGTGGCATGGCCCCATCGTTTGGCGCCAGGCTAGTCACCACGAGCGCCCCATGCCTCTCCGGCAAGTTTCCGGCAAGGCGGCGCACAGTGCTGCTGCATGGCTGCACAAGCCCAGCCCGCGCCGTCCCCGCCCCTCGCCGCTCGGCTCAGAACGGGATTTCGTCGTCGAGATCGCTGCCGCCGCCGAACTTCGAGCCGCCGCCCGCGCCACCGCTGCTGACAGCCGCCGCCGGCTTGCGCTCGCCGCCATAGGAGCGGCCGCCGCCGGCCGAGGAGCCGCCGAAGCTGGAACTGGTGCCGCTGGAGCCGAAATCGCTGCCGCCGGCGCTGTAATCGTCACCGCCGCCTTCCGACGAGCCGCTGCTGCCCTTGCTGTCGAGAATGGTCAGTTCGCCGCGGAACTGGCGCAGCACCACTTCGGTGAAATAGCGCTCCGGCCCGCCGGACTGGTCGGTCGCCTTGCGGGTCTCGAGCTGGCCCTCGATATAAACCTTGGTGCCCTTGCGCAGATATTGCTCGGCGATCTTCATGAGGTTCTCGTTGAAGATTACCACGCTGTGCCATTCGGTACGCTCGCGGCGCTCGCCGGTGGCCTTGTCGCGCCAGGTCTCGGAGGTCGCGATGCGCAGATTGCACACCCGCCCGCCATTCTGGAACGTGCGCACTTCCGGGTCGCGGCCGAGATTTCCGACCAGGATCACCTTGTTGACGCTGCCCGCCATCTCGTCCTCCACGTCCAGGAATCCGCCAAATCGCGGACCCGTTCCAAGCCGCACCTTAAACCAGCGGGGCACGCCTCGCGCCGCCCGCGCCGCCTTTGTCCACACTCTTGCATGCGCGCCCGGCGACATCACGGCGCTAAGGTCCAAAAATGTTCTTGTTATGTTCCTAGCATTGAGATTAACTTCGCACAAGAGCCGAGTCACGCATTTGCACAGGCCGGGGCGGACACTATGTTAGGGCCATGAAAAACGTCGATCGCCGTTCCGACTTGTATTTCAACCGCCCGCATGCGGGCAGCAAGCGCAGCGCCCGCGCCATCGCGATACGTGCCGAGGATGCCCGGGCGGCGATGATCCGCCGCGCGATCTTCGCACTGTCGGGCGGTCTTCTCGCCGCCGCCGCGCTCGCCGCGGCCGTGTTGAAGTCTGCCGGCATCGCGCCTTAGAGCGCGGCGCCGCAACGGGCATGCCGCCCTTGTATATTAGGCCCTGAAGCGTAGCAGCCCGTCGAAAAGAGACCGGAATGAAGGACCGCGTGGATTCGCCGCGCCGCGATGCCCGTACACTCAGCATCCGCGGTGCGCGCGAGCACAATCTGAAGAATGTCGATCTGGAGATCCCGCGCGACAGCCTCGTCGTGTTCACCGGGCTGTCCGGCTCCGGCAAGTCCTCGCTCGCCTTCGACACCATCTATGCCGAGGGCCAGCGGCGCTATGTCGAGAGCCTGTCGGCCTATGCGCGCCAGTTCCTGGAGATGATGCAGAAGCCGGACGTCGACCAGATCGACGGCCTGTCGCCGGCCATCTC
>LNAP01005548.1_pt1 | contig 16226 bp, 10 predicted proteins | sample 602601 | NCBI WGS metagenome assembly LNAP01 (sample SAMN02440304, study PRJNA202911) | soil metagenome | biome: Subtropical and temperate rainforests or woodlands; isolation source: soil samples (1 kg each in a 20% v/v slurry with milli Q water) were... ... | reverse complement strand
ATTCTGAAAATTGGGTAAGGCATAAATGAATCGGCCGCCTTGCACCCGTTCGTCGGTTAGCCCCTGGGGAACCAGACCGCCTTCATCGGTTGGGACGGTGACATACGCGGGCTCGAACATCGAAAACGACTGCAGCGCCCCCAAATAGCTGGGCGCCTCGACCAGCACCTTGCTGCCCGGGTCGATAAATAGTTTGCCCAACATATCGAGCGCCTGCTGCGAACCTGACACAATCAACACCTCGTCAATCGTGACGTCATGAGCGCCGATACGTTTTTGATCCTGGGCCACCCACTCGCGCAGCGGAGCATAGCCCTCTGTAGGCCCATATTGCAGCGCTGCCTCGCCCGCCTGGCGAAGAACGCGGTCAAATGCCGCGTTGATAACATCTACCGGAAAACCCTTAGGGGCGGGCAATCCGCCCGCAAACGAGATAATTTCAGGCCGCTCGGTAACTTTAAGAATTTCCCGAATCGTCGAACTGGTGATGTTTTGTGCGCGCTGCGAAAAGGTATATGGCTGGGCAGAAGAAGACATGATGCCGCAAATTTCCTGAAAAAGAGCAAGTAACCTCTTAGATTACCGCAAGTCGCCCCAAAATGCTTGCTGAACCGCCTGAAAACCCTATAAATAACATGGTTTTTTTGAACACCGAAGCACCTGCCGCAACCGCGACATGAGCGCAGCTACCGCTCAGGCGTTTTTCCATCGCGCCGCATTAAACGGATAAGCCAAAAGAACAGCGTTAGCGAGCAGACCAGACCTGCTCCCAAAAGCGCCAGCACTACAATTTCGCCGGAAGTCATAACGGGATCCTTCTACCTGACGGAGCTTGAAAACAGTATTGTCCCATTATGCGGCAATTGCGGGAGACTCCCTTATACCGGTCATGGCCAGCATAAGGGTTCGATGCTTACTTACCGTCAAACAGCTTGCGCAATTGGGCGGCGTATTTAGGGCTGGCCTTATCAATAGCAGCCCACGCGCTTTCATTCGCCTGGGCAACAAATGCCGCCGCCTCGGCTGGCGGTAAGTCAATGATTTCGATACCGGCATCAAGAAGCTGTTTTTTCTCTTTTTCGGCCAGCTTGGCATCTTCGCCATGTTGCGCCTCGAGCTCTTTCACTTGTTTTTCAAGAAAAGCGCGTTGCTTATTGTCGAGCTTTTTCCACGAGTTCTGATTCATGAACAAGCTGACTTCAACGTTATAAAACCCCGGATCGATGCGGTATTTGGTCTTTTCCTGCCAGCCCAGATCAAAAATACCGACGCTGGGCCAGCCGTAACCGTCAACCACGCCACGCTCCAGCGCGGTGTAGACCTCACCCGGCGGCACTTGCAATGGCATCGCGCCCAGCGACTGAAAAAACGAACGATAAACCGGTACACTACGCAACTTCATACCGCTGACCGAATTATTTTCGGGCTTTTTATTGGTATAGATGTGATATTTAAGCCCATCGTGCACACGGCCAAGCCAAACCATATTGGCCTTTTCACGATGAATTTTGTCCATGAGCTCGTAACCGCCGTTGGCCCGTACCGTTTCCATGGGCGTACCGGAAAAACTCAGTACCAAGGCTTCAGGCACCAAATTCGCATGGAACACCCCGGTCGTATTGGATAAGTCCACCACACCCGCGCGGACGGCATTGCCTACTTCGAACGGAGGCATCGACTCGGGCCCGCCGATAAGATTGATCTGCACAAGGCCTTTGCCTTCAGCGTTAACCTTTTTGACAAAGGTCTCGAAGCGTCGGTCAAAAAACGAATCTTTGGCAAAAACGCTGACCGCTTTCAATGTGACTTCAGCACTGCTCGCCGTAAAAGTCATTAAGCCCAGGGCGGCAGCCACACTAATCTTGATAAATTCTTTTCTCATGTCTCTCTCCGTTATAAATTCAAACCATCAGCTGTGGCAGTCCCGTTGCCAGCCACGGCAATAGCATGATCAAACCCAAAACCAGCAATTCGATAATAATGAATGGCATGACCGAGCCATAAATTTGCGTCAGCCTGATATGGTCTGGCGCGACACTTTGCATAACCATGCACAACAAACCAAATGGCGGAGTCAACAAGCCAATTTCCATGGCCAGCAACAACAGCACCCCAAGCCAGATAGGATCAATACCGGCGACCTGGGCCAAAGGCATAAAAAACGGCAGCGTAATCATCATCATGCTGACCTGGTCGATGACGCAGCCCAATGCCAGCAAAATAAACAACATGCCAAGCACCAGCACAAACGGGGATAACTGCAACTGGGTGATCAAACCCAGCAAGCCCGTGGTGGCCCCCGAAAAGCTGAGCAACTGCGAGAATGTGGTGGAGGCAATCAACACAAATAAAATAATGACGGAAATCCGGCCGGTTTCCATCAGCGCTTTGTAGAAGGCCTGACCCGAATACACCCCATAACAAACAATGGCTATTGCCGCAGCCACAGCGCCGATGGCGGCCGACTCGGTAGGAGATGCCCAGCCCAGCAACATGCTGCCCACCACCGCCACGAAAATGCCAAACAAAGGCACCACATCGCGCATAAACGGCTTCCATTTTTCCCATCCCTCCTTGCGTGCGGAAGGATCATCGGCCGGTGCGAGTTCGGGATTAAGCTTGCAGCGCAAGGCCACATAAGTCAGAAAAGCGACAGCCAGCACGAACCCCGGAACAATGCCGCCTATCAATAATTGCGAAATCGATATGCCCGCCAGGCTGCCCAGCATTACGGCCAACGCCGACGGAGGAATCAGCATGGCAATGCCGCCCACGGCCATAATGGGCCCCATGGCAATGCTCGGGTGGTAACCGCGGCGCAGCATCTCGGGCAGCATCGTGCCGCCCATCATGGCCGTATTGGCGATGGTAGAGCCCGAAAGAGTCGCAAAAACAGTACCCCCAACTACCGACACAATAGACAACCGCCCGGGCACTTTGGCAATTAACTGCTCGATGGCATTAATCGCCCGAAAGGCCAGTCCGCTGTAAAACAATAGCTCGCCCATCAGGATAAACAGCGGAATCGGAGTAAGCGAAAAACTGCTGACGGACTGAATTGAATTGCGCACCAATTGCCCCAACCCCGCTTCACCCCCCATAAAGAACCACGCACCTAGCAAGTTAACGCCCAGGAAGGCGAAAGCCACTGGCACCCCAATCAACATCAAGACGAATAATGTGCCCAATAGAGCGCTCAAGGCCAGTTGCCACTCCATTACGCGTCCTTCCTGTTGACGAATGACAGCGCGATGCGCCGTGCAAACTCGATGGTTAACAAAATAAAGCAAAACACCATCGGCAGACCCAGCCACCAATCGGGAAACACCAGCACTTTAAACACCAGGCCGCCCTGCGCTCTGCTATCGAGCACGCCCAGCACGCTTTCCCACGCCAGAACCAGGCAAATAAACAGACAAACCACGTCGCCAGCAAGTGCCAGCCACAGTTGCACCCTGGGTGGCAATCCGCGCACCAGAACGTCTACCCGGATGTGATCGTTGGTATACAGAACCCATGGCGCCGCCAAAAAAGCAGCGACCATTAACATGTACTCGGTAACCTCTACCGACCATGGCATGGACGCGCCGCCGACATTGCGCAGAAGCACGTCGGCACACACCAGAATGGCCATAAGGCCAAACAAGAACGCCGCCGCAATTCCGGTACCCAGAACCAAATAGCGATAAGCACGCATGCCCCAATACTGATCCAGCCCGGCATGGCGCGAGCTGCAGGTTTCTGCCATGAAATTCCCTTTTTTCCGATCTAAGCCGCTTGTGCAAATCAATAGCGACGATCGCAATTATTTTACGCTTAAAGTATTTATGCGGAATTAGGGAAATCGCTAGAGGGCGACTGATTTCAATTGCGGATTTGAACGAGAAAGACGGGGCGATTTATGCCAAAATGCTTACTTTAGGCGTGCGAAACCCGATGCGGTCTCAAGAAACCCTATTTCAATCGCTGGAACATCAGGGCTGGGCCGTCTCCGACGACCTTATCCCACCACATTTTCAGCACAGCTTATATCTTCAAAGCCAAAAACTATGGCAAGCGGGGCATTTTCACGAAGCACACATAGGGCGCCAGGAAACCAGCTCGCAGCATGTTGATATTCGTGGCGACTCAATTTGCTGGCTGGACCCGCGACAACCCCTAAAAGCCCACCAACAGTTTGCTGCCTGGTCGGCAAACCTTAGAGACGCGCTCAATCAACGGTATTACCTTGGGCTGCGCAGCGAAGAGTTTCATTTTGCGCGATATCCCGCAGGCAGCAGTTATAAGAAGCATCTTGACCAGCACCGCTCATCCCAACGGCGAAAGATCTCTCTGGTTCTTTATTTGAACCCTCAGTGGGGGCATAGCGATGGCGGCGAGCTGTGCATTTATTCGCCGGAAAACGATAGCCAGGAGGTACAACGCGTACTGCCACAGCCTGCGCGCCTTATTATTTTTCGCAGCGACACCGTTATGCACGAAGTGCTGCCAGCGCGACAAACGCGCTGGAGCCTGACAGGCTGGGTTCGTACAGACTCCGATACTTATCCCTGAACAACTCGCTGATTAATATGCTGCAGCGCCTGTTCAACCTGATCAATCAGAATCAGGCAAAGATCGCCTTCCATCAGTTGTTCAAGTGCAGTATCGATGGCCAGAAATTCACCGCGAATCTCCTGCACCCGGGCAACCCGGCGTGCGTTGGTCAACCCTTGTCTTAGCAGACCCAGCACTTCGCCATCTTCACGGCCTCGCTGGCACTGATCCTGATAAAGAATCACCTCATCAAATGCATCGCCCAAGATTTCGGTCTGACGGCGAATATCAATATCGCGCCGGTCGCCCGCGCCGCTGATAACGACAAAACGCCTTTGGGCGGGTATTGTGTCAACGGCTTGCACCAGCGCCATGATAGCGTCGGGATTGTGACCATAATCGGCGATCACCGTCGCGCCGCGCCATGAAAACAGATTGAAGCGGCCAGGCGCCGTCTGGGCATCATTCACAAATGAACCCAGCCCGGCACCGATGTTGTGCCAGTCCAGCCCCAGTGCCCAGGCCGCTGCGATCGCGGCCATCGCGTTTTCAACCTGGAAGCCAATAGCCCCGTTGCGCGTAAGCGGAATACTGTCCAGTGCAATGCGGTGCTCAAAGACGCCCTCGGTCAGCACAATGTCGCCGTTATCCACCCACACCACACGACGGCCTTGTGCCCGATGGGTCGTAAGTACAGGATGATTGCCGTCGACAGCAAAAAATGTAACGGCCCCCGGACAACTTTGTGCCATGGCCGCAACCAGCGGATCCGCGGCATTGAGCACGGCCATGCCGTCAGTGGCCACATTTTCCACCACTATGCGCTTAACCATAGCCAAATCATCGGCCGTGGCGATAAAGTCCAGCCCCAGATGATCGCCTATGCCAACATTAGTAACAACAGCCACATTACAGCGATCGAAACCCAGTCCCTCACGCAAAATTCCTCCGCGCGCCGCTTCAAATACCGCTGCATCCACATCCGGATGCAGCAACACATTGCGCGCGCTGCGCGGCCCGCTGCAGTCGCCGGTGTCAATACGCTCGGCGCCAATATAAATACCATCGGAATTGGTCATGCCCACGCGCAGTCCAGTACAGGCTAGCAAATGAGCAATTAAACGCACGGTCGTTGTCTTGCCGTTCGTACCCGCCACGGCAACCAGCGGTATACGGCCATTGTCCGCCTCGGGGAACAGGTTGGCCATTATGGCTTCGCCCACAGGCCGCCCAATACCAAATGAAGGGCTTAAATGCATGCGCAGGCCCGGTGCCGCGTTGACTTCAACGACACAGCCCCCTTGCTTATCCAGCGGCTCGAAGACATTCTTGCCAACCATATCCACGCCGCAAACATCCAGTCCTACCATTTTGGCGGCGGCAACCGCCGTAGCGGCCAGCTCTGGATGAACATGATCGGTCACGTCCGTAGCTGTGCCGCCGGTGCTCAGATTCGCGTTATTGCGAAGCACCACCAGAACATCTTTTTCCAGGACAGACTCGGGCTCATACCCTTGCGCCGCCAGCATCGACATGGCGATACCGTCCAGTTGTATGCGGGTCAGAGAAGTACCGTGACCTTCACCACGGGCGGGATCGGCATTGATAATCTCGACAAGTTCGGTAATGCTGTGCTGCCCGTCACCAATCACGTGCGGCGGATCGCGGCGAGCAGCCGCAACCAGGTTATTGCCCACCACCAGCAGCCGAAAATCATGGCCCACAAAATAACGCTCCACAATCACAGCCGAACCATGAAGCGAAGCTAACGCGTAAGCCGCCATGACCTGATCACGACCTTCCAGATTGACAGTGACCCCTTTACCCTGATTGCCGTCGCTGGGCTTGACCACAACAGGGGCGCCGATTTTCTCGGCAGCCGCCCAGGCGTCCTGCGCACTGGAAACAAGGCATCCGTCCGGCACCGGCACCCCAGCAGCCATAAGCAACATTTTGGTCAGGTCTTTATCTTGCGCAATCGATTCGGCAATCGCACTGGTACTGCCGGTTTCAGCGGCCTGTATACGCCGCTGCTTGCTACCCCAGCCGAACTGCACCATGCTGCCCTGCGTCAAGCGCCGATAAGGAATCGCCCGTGTTACGGCGGCCTGAACGATGGCGCCGGTACTGGGCCCCAGGCGCGTGTCTTCATCCAACTCACGCAAGTGTGCCAGCGCAGCCGTCAAATCGAAAGTAGTATCTTGCACAGCCGCAAGGCATAGCTGTTGAGCCAGTTCGACAGCCAGCCGGCCCACAGCCTCTTCACTATACTCAACGACTACCTGATACACGCCCGGATCAATGGTTGGCACGCTGCGGCTAAAGGCGACGGGGCAACCCGCACGCATCTGAAGCCGCAGCGCAACAAAGGCCAGCGCATGAGCCATCGAATAGCTGGCATCGTGCTCAGCTGACATCAAAATTTCAATATCAGGGAAAAGGATGCGCAGCCTCACACCGAAATCGGCCATGTCCCCAATGACCTGCTCTTCTTCAGTGCAGGCCACAATGGCTTCGATCACGGTTTGACGACACCAAATGCTTGGGCCGCGCAGCGCACGTATACGTTTGACTTCCATGAAGCGTATCCCTTTAATCCCTGTTTATCGTGGTAAAGCAGCCAATGAAATGACGCGTCAGCTCGTAGCTTCCAGCGGCGGCGCTTCAGTGTGCGCTGAAGGTTCCACCGGCTCGCAACCAAAGCTCTCCAGCCCTGCGCGTACCAACTCCGGACTGATGCCCAGGGCCCAGGCTGCACCCGCCGCGGCCAGTACATTCTCGACCTGAAATGCAATGCTTCCGCCTTCAGTCAAAGGGATTAGCGCCAGTTCTAGCAATAACGCTTCGGTTTGCCCATCGGCCAGCACGATGTGCGCATCCTTCACGAATACAGCCCGGCCTCCCTGTGCACGATGCCCGGCTATTGCCGGTGCTGTGCCATCTTTACCGAATAAAATCACGGCGCCATCACACAAAGAGGCCATTGCGGCCACGCGCTCGTCGTCGGCATTAAGCACTGCCACGCCATCGGGTAGCACCACATCAACCTGAGTACGAAAAATCTTGGCGATCTGGTCGGCGTCATCAATATAAAAATCAGGCATGACTTGCGCCGGATCCAGATTGGTTACGACCCCTATCTGGCAACGATCGTAAGCCAGGCCTTCGCTCAAGATACTGCGGGTGCCGTTTTCAATGACAGCAGCCTGTACGGCGCGGTTAAGCATCACCCGGCTTGCGGCAGCCCAATTGGCGCCGTCCGTTTTCTGAACATGCCGGCAGTCGAAATAAAGTCCGTCGCTGCAGGCCAGGCCCGTGTACTGGCCATTTAATTGCAACAAACGTTCGATCAGCCGGGCAACCGTTGTCTTACCTTTACTTCCGGTGATGCCCACAATAGGAATCCGGCCGCTTTCTCCGGCAGGAAACAAATAATCGACGATCGCCTCGCCAACAGGCCGGGCCTGGCCGCTGGCGGGCTTCAGGTGCATCAGCAGGCCGGGGCCGGCATTGACTTCGACGATGGCGCCGCATTGCGCCGCCAGCGGCCGCGAGATGTCCTGCGCCACCAGGTCGATGCCGGCGATGTCGAGGCCGACGATGCGCGCGGCCAGCACGGCCGCGTGGGCCACCTCGGGGTGGACCTGGTCGGTGCAGTCGACGCTCAGGTTGCCGTTGCGCTGGATCGTCACCACCTGGCCCTTGGCCGGCACCGACAAGCCGTCGAGGCCCTGGCGCTTGAGTTCGAGCTGGAGCTTGGCGTCGGTCGCGAGGTCGATCACGTCGAGCGGGAATTCTTCCTCGGCGCCGCGGCGCGGGTCGCTGTTGAGCTGGCTGTCGATCAGCGCCGACACGCTCGATGCACCGTCGCCGGTCACGGTGATGATGTCGCCGCGCGCGGCCGCGACCACCTGGCCGCCGACCACCAGCAGGCGATGCTCATGGCCGCGCACGAAGCGCTCGACCATCACGTCGCTGCCTTCGGGCTCGGCCACGGCGAAGGCGGCCATCACCTCGTCGCGCGTCGTCAGTTCGAGCGACACGCCGCGGCCGTGGTTGGCGTCCGACGGCTTCACGACCACCGGCAGGCCGATGTCCCGGGCGGCATCCCAGGCTTCTTCGGCGCTCTCGACCACCTGGCCTTCGGGCACCGGCACGCCGCAGCTCTGCAGCAGCGACTTGGTCAGCTCCTTGTCGCTGGCGATCGATTCGCCGATGGCGCTGGTGTGGTCGGTCTCGGCCGTCCAGATGCGCTGTTGCGCCGCACCATAGCCCAGCTGCACCAGATTGCCGCCGTTGAGCCGCATGTGCGGGATGCCGCGGTCGGCGGCGGCGCCGACGATGCAGGCGGTGCTCGGGCCGAGGTAGCAGTCCTCAACCTTGGCCTTGACCGCATCGACCGCGCGCTGCACGTCGGCGGCGTCGAAGGGCGTGTCGTTGATGGCGGCCATCAGCAGGCGGTGGCCCTCGGCCAGCGCGGCGCGCGCCACCTGTTCGTCGCGGGCGCGGAACACCATGCGGTAGACGGCGTGCTTCGACGTGCTGCGGGTTTGCCCGAAGCCGGTCGGCATGCCGGCCAGGTTGAGCAGTTCGATCACGACATGCTCCAGCACATGGCCGGCCCAGGTGCCCTCGTTCAGCCGCTGGATGAAACCGCCGCGTTCGCCGACGCCGCAGTGGTGCTCGATGAGCGCCGGCAGCAGCGCCGTCAGGCGGGCGGTGAAGCCGGGGATGAGGTTGGAGGGGAAATCCTCCAGCTGGCCCAGGTCGAGCCAGACCTCGAGCACCGGCCGGTAGGTCCAGAGGTTGGGGCCGCGCAGATAGCGCGTGCGCAGCAGGCGGATGTCGTCGAAACGGGTCATGGAAACGTTCGTGGTGCTGGGGTCGAGCACGCGGGCGCCTTCAGGCGCGCTCATGGCGATGGATCAGAATCGGCGCCCGGCGGGCGCCTTCACGCGGCCTGCGACGGGTCAGAGACACAGAAACACAATGCAACATCACGATCCAGTCAGGACCCCGGAGGGCGAAGCGGGAACGGCTCCAGGCGCGCTGAAAAGCCGGCTTACAGCCGCCGAAAACGTTCTGGCCACGCTCGCGGTTGACCTCGACGCTGAACTTCGCTTTGCCGACGGCCTGCTGGCCCTGACCGATCGGCAGCTGCTCAGCCAGGGGCCGGATGGCATGTGGCGTGAGTGGGCGCTTGCAACCGGCGACCTGGCCTTGCGTCTGAGCGACCATGCCGGCGTGGGGACGCTCGACCTGTGGGGGCCGCAGGGCCAACTCGCGCGCTGGCGCTTCACCCTGGCACAGCAACCGGCGGCGCTGCGCCTGCTCAAGCTGTTCGACCAGCGTGCCGCCGGTGCAGCCCGTCCCACGCCGACCGAGGGGGACGAGCCGCTGGGCGCCGAGCCCGAGCTGCAGGCGCCGCCCTCGACCTGGGTGCTGCTGCGGCTCGGCCGCTTCGCCCGGCCCTACCGCAAGCAGCTCATCGCCGGCTTCCTGCTCACGCTGGCCTCGACCGCCGCCACGCTGGTGCCGCCGTACCTGACGATCCCGTTGATGGACGACATCCTGATCCCGTTCCAGAACGGCCAGCAGATCCCGGTCGGCAAGGTCGTGATGTTCCTCGCCGCCTTGCTGGCGGCCGCGCTCACCGGCTGGGCGCTCGGCTGGGCGCGCACCTACCTGCTGGCGCTGGTGTCCGAGCGCATCGGCGCCGACCTGCGCACCACCACCTACGAGCACCTGCTGACGCTGCCGCTGGACTACTTCGGCGGCAAGCGCACCGGCGACCTGATGTCGCGCATCGGCTCCGAGACCGACCGCATCAACGTCTTCCTGTCGCTGCACGCGCTCGACTTCCTCACCGACGTGCTGATGATCGTGATGACGGCCGTCATCCTGGTGTCGATCAACCCGCTGCTGGCGGTCGTCACGCTGGTGCCGCTGCCCTTCATCGCGTGGATGATCCACGTCGTGCGCGACCGGCTGCGCACCGGCTTCGAGAAGATCGACCGTGTGTGGAGCGAGGTGACCAACGTGCTGGCCGACACCATCCCCGGCATCCGCGTGGTGAAGGCCTTCGCGCAGGAGAAGCGCGAGGCCGACCGCTTCCACGCCGCCAATGCCTACAACCTGCAGGTCAACGACAAGCTCAACAAGACCTGGTCGCTCTTCACGCCCAGCGTGTCGCTGCTCACCGAGATCGGCCTGCTGGTGGTGTGGGGCTTCGGCATCTGGCAGGTGGCGCGCGGCCGCATCACGGTCGGCGTGCTCACCGCCTTCATCGCGTACATCGGGCGCTTCTACACGCGGCTCGATTCGATGAGCCGCATCGTGTCGGTCACGCAGAAGGCCGCGGCCGGCGCCAAACGCATCTTCGACATCCTCGACCATGTGAGCAACGTGCCCGAGCCCGTGAATCCGGTGAAGGTCGGCCGCGTGTCGGGCCGCATCGAGATGAAGGACGTGGGCTTCCGGTACGGATCGCGCGCCGTCATCCGCGACCTCGATCTCGCCATGATGATCGGCCTGGTCGGCCACAGCGGCTCGGGCAAGAGCACGCTGGTCAACCTGATCTGCCGCTTCTACGACGTGACCGATGGCGCCATCCTGGTCGACGGCACCGACATCCGCCGCTTCGCCGTGGCCGACTACCGCCGCCACGTCGGGCTGGTGCTGCAGGAGCCCTTCCTGTTCTTCGGCACCATCGCGCAGAACATTGCCTACGGCAAGCCCGATGCCACGCGCGAAGAGATCGTCGCCGCCGCGCGCGCCGCGCACGCGCACGACTTCATCCTGCGGCTCGCGCACGGCTACGACTCGCTGGTCGGCGAACGCGGGCAGGGGCTCTCGGGCGGTGAGCGCCAGCGCATCAGCATCGCGCGCGCGCTCTTGATCGACCCACGCATCCTGATCCTCGACGAGGCCACCTCGGCGGTCGACACCGAGACCGAGAAGGAGATCCAGACGGCGCTCGACAACCTCGTGAAGGGCCGCACCACCATCGCCATCGCGCACCGCCTGTCGACGCTGCGCAAGGCCGATCGGCTGGTCGTGATGGACCGCGGCGAGATCGTCGAGGTCGGCCCGCACGACGCGCTGATGTCGAGGGAGGGCGCGTACTGGCGGCTCTACCAGGCGCAGCTGCGGCAGGCCGATGAAGACGCCAGCGACGGCGCCGTGGCCGAGCGCAGCGCCGTGGCGGTCGCCCTGAGCAACCATGCGGCGCATCCCGCAGGAGAGGCGTGATGCAGATCGATTTCCAACTCGAACGCGACGCCTTCGGCCGCCTGGTGCTGATCGATGCGCAGGGCCAGCGCCACGAGGGCATCGTGCCGGTGCGGGCCTTTCCGCTGAGCGCGCCCGGCGAGGGGCTGTCGCTGGTCGGCGCCGATGGACGTGAATGCGTGTGGGTCGATCGCATCGACGCGCTGCCCGCGGCGACCCGCGCGCTGCTCGACGCCGAGCTTGCCGCACGCGATTTCGCGCCGACGCTCCTGAAGCTGCACAAGGTGTCGAGCTTCGGCGTGCCGAGCACCTGGCAGGTGAGCACCGACCGCGGCGAGACCAGCTTCGTGCTCAAGGCCGAGGAAGACATCCGGCGGCTGGACGGTGGTGCGCTGCTGATCGCGAGCGCGCACGGCGTGCAGTTCCGCATCCCCGACGTGAAGGCGTTGGACCGCGCGTCGCGCAAGCTGCTGGAGCGTTTCCTCTAGGGCCTGTTAATGCTATTTCCGGAGATTCCGGAAATAGCGTTAACAGGCCCTGGCTGCGAAACTCGGGCGTCTGCTTCAAGGAACACGCCCATGCACACCACCGCCCTCGTCCTCTTCTCCGGCGGGCAGGACTCGACCACCTGCCTGGCCGATGCGCTGTCGCGCTACGAGCGCGTCGAGACGCTGGGCTTCGAATATGGCCAGCGCCATCGTATCGAGATGGACGTGCGGCACACGGTGCGCGCGCAGTTGCACGAGCGCTTTCCCGCGTGGGCGCCGCGGCTGGGCGACGACCACCTGCTGAACGTCGATTCGCTCTCGCAGATCGGTGGCTCGTCCCTCACCGACGAGGTCGCCTTCGCCATGCAGGCCGATGGCCTGCCCAACACCTTCGTGCCGGGGCGCAACCTGCTGTTCCTCACGCTGGCGGGCGCGCTGGCGTACCGGCGCGGGCTGCAGGTGATCGCTGCGAGACCGACTATTCCGGCTACCCCGATTGCCGCGACGACACGATGAAGGCGATGCAGCTCGCGCTGTCGCTGGGCCTCGACCGCCGGCTCGTCATCGAGACGCCGCTGATGTGGATCGACAAGGCGCAGACCTGGGCGATGGCGCACCGGCTCGGCGGCGATGCGCTGGTCGACCTCATCCTCGAGGAGACGCACACCTGCTACCAGGGCGACCGCACGCAGCGGCATGCCTGGGGTTACGGCTGCGGGGCGTGCCCGGCCTGCGAACTGCGCGCCGCGGGGTGGGCACGCTACACGGAGGTTTAGGCGCTGCCGCGCACCGGTGCGCTGATGGCGGCGTCTTCGTCGATCCGGAAGGAGGCTTCGCCGATGGCCCCGCTGCCGCGCTGGAGCTGCCAGCGCCTCGCATGGAAGGCGCCCAGCGTCGAGCGGTGCGCGATGGAGACGAGCGCACCGCCGCGCCCCTTCACCTGCGCCACCAGCCGTTCGTACAGCGTGGCCTCGGCGTCTTCGTCGAGTGCGCTGGTGGCCTCGTCGGCCAGCACCCAGGCGGGTTTCTTGAGCAGGACGCGGGCCAGGGCGAGTCGCTGCTGCTCGCCACCCGACAATTTCTGGCTCCAGGCATCTTCGCGATCGAGCTGGTCGGCCAACTGCGGCAGCAGGGCGTCGCGCAGCGCCTTCGTCGGTGAACTGCGCGGCCGGCTGCGGGTAGGCCAGCGCATCGCGCAGCGCGCCATCGGGGAAGTAGGGCCGTTGCGGGATGAACATGGTGTCGGCCGGCAGATCGACGTGGCCGCGGGCGTGCGGCCAGATGCCCGCGAGCGTGCGGAACAGGCTCGACTTGCCACTGCCCGACGGGCCGTGCACCAGGACCGTGTCGCCGGGCGCAACGTGCAGATCGGCACTCGACAGCAGCGTCGCGCCGCGGGGCAGGCCCACCGTCAGGCCGCGTGCATCGATGGCGCCCGTCGACGCGCTGGTCGCGAAGCCGTCGTTGATGTGCGATTCGGCGCTGAGGCTCTCCTCGAAGCCGGCCAGGCGGTCGGTGGTGGCCTTCCAGATGGCGATCGACATGTAGTTGTCCACCAGCCAGCTCAGCGAATCCTGCACACGGCCGAAGGCCGAGTTGATCTGCATGAGCTGGCCCAGCTGGATCGCGCCGCTGAAGTAGCGTGGCGAGGCCACGATGAGCGGGAAGATGATCGCGGCCTGCCCGAAGAAGCTGCTGAACCAGGTGAGGTTCTTCTGGCTCCTGATGAGGCGCAGGTAGTTGCCCATCACCGCGCTGAAGCGGGTGTCGAGCTGTTGCCGCTCGACCGTCTCGCCGCCGTCGAGCGCGATCGATTCGCTGTACTCGCGCACCCGCACCATATGGTGCCGGAAGTTCGCCTCCAGCATCTGCTGGCGGAAGTTGAGCCCGACCTGCGGCCGCCCGATGTAGTGCGCGATCACGCTGCCGATGCCGCAGTACAGCACCGCCGCCCAGAACATGTAGCCGGGGATGTGCCACGCGCCGCCGCCCAGGAAGGCCGGTGCCGTGAAGTCGAGCGAGCCGCTCAGCGACCACAGGATGCCCACGAAACTCAGCAGCGTGACGAGCGCGTTCAGCATGCCCATGCTCAGCGTCACGGTGTAGCTGGTGAACAGGTTCAGGTCTTCCTGGATGCGCTGGTCGGGGTTGTCCGGCGTGCGCTCGGCATCGCTGGTGAAGCGCGCGAGCTCCATGCGGTAGAAGGCCTTGTTCGCCAGCCAGCGCGTCAGGTAGTGGTCGGTCATCCAGGCGCGCCAGCGCAGTTCGAGCACCTGGGTCAGATAGAACTTGTAGACCGCGATGACGATGTAGACCACCGCCAGCCAGCAGAAGCGCACGATCTGCTGCCAGAAGACCGCCTGGTCCTTGTTCTGCAGGGCATCGTAGAAGACGCGGTACCACTCGTTGATCTGCACGAGCATGTACACGGCGCCAAGGTTGAGCGCCACGATGCCGACCAGCAGACCGCGCGCCTTCCATTTCTCGTCGGACCGGAAGTAGGGTGCCGTGAGCTTGCCGACGCGACGCACGGTCTGCATCAACGACGGTTTGGCGGAGTCGGTGGCAGTTGGGGTGTCGGCGGTCGATGGCATGCGTCGTCGCGCGCGGTCAGCGCGTCTCTTGATCGTGGTTTCGCCATCGTAGCGGCCACTTCCTTAGACGGAACTGAAGCCACGCAAACACGCCCGCCCGCGCAGGCGGCGCGCTGGGAGAGGGTTCAGGGATTGCTGATGCCGCTCGACACATGGCCCGAGGGCACATGGCGCGCGGCCGCATCGACGTGGCCGGTCTGGTCGTCGAAGAAGAAGTCGGGCTCGAACTCGCGCAGGAATTCGCCCTTGGGCAGGCCGCCGAGGAACATCGCCTCGTCGACCCGCACGTTCCAGTTCATGAGCGTTCGGATGGCACGCTCGTGGGCCGGCGCGCTGCGTGCGGTGACCAGCGCGGTGCGGATGCGCATCGATGCATTGCCCGCGAGCTGCAGCCGGTGCAGTGCCGCCAGCAGCGGCTTGAACGGGCCTTCGGGCAGCGGCAGCTGGGCCTTGCTCGACTCGTGCAGCTGGAAGGCGTCGAGCCCCTCGGCCTGGAACACACGTTCGGCCTCGTCGCTGAAGAGCACGGCGTCGCCGTCGAAGGCGATGCGCACCTCGTTCGGGAAGGCATCGCTGGCCTTCACCGATTCGACCAGCACGCGCGCGGCCGGGAAGCCGGCGTGAAGCGCTTCCCGCACGTCCTGGGCATTGACCGAGAGAAAGAGATGCGCACGCAGCGGCCGCAGGTAGCCGAAGGGCGCGCGGCCTTGCGTGAACACGCCGCGCTGCAGCTTGATGCCGGCCGCCGTGCTGGAGCGGAAGATGCGCATGCCCGAGACCGGATCGTTGCGCGAGAGGATGACGACCTCCACGCGCTGCACGCCGTCGTCGTTGAAGCGCAGCAGCTTCTGCACCAGCGAGTAGGCGATGCCCGGCTGGGCCGGCACGTCGAGCCGGTCGAACTGGAGCTTCATGTAGCCCTCGGGGTCACCGGACTCGAAGAGCCGGTTCTCCTCCTCGAGGTTGAACAGCGCCCGTGACGAGATCGCCACCACCAGCTTGTCGTCGAGCGTGACGGCCATGGCTACTTCACGAACTGGTTGAGCTGGATGATCGGCATCAGCACGGCGAGCACGATCAGCATCACCACCCCGCCCATGCCGACGATCAGCAGCGGCTCGAGGATGGTGGCCAGGTGCATCGCGCGGCGCTGCACCTCGGCGCCCAGCTGCGTGGCCGCGCGTTGCAGCATCAGCGGCAGCGTACCGGTCTGCTCGCCCAGGCGTGCGAACATCGAGACGATGCCGGGAAAGCGCTTCTTCTGCGCGAGGGCCGAGGCCAGCGGCGCGCCCTCGCGCACCAGCACCAGCGCATCGAGCGCGTCGGCGCGCAGCGCGCGGTTGTTCAGGGTTTCGGCGGCGGCCTGCAGGGCCTTGAG
>LNAP01003044.1_pt1 | contig 16233 bp, 15 predicted proteins | sample 602601 | NCBI WGS metagenome assembly LNAP01 (sample SAMN02440304, study PRJNA202911) | soil metagenome | biome: Subtropical and temperate rainforests or woodlands; isolation source: soil samples (1 kg each in a 20% v/v slurry with milli Q water) were... ... | reverse complement strand
GGCGATGGTGCGGCGGCTCGACGCGCTGAACGCCGAGCTGCGCGCGCGCAAGCTGCCCGAGATCGGCCTGGGCATCGGCCTGAACACCGGAACGGTGTGCGTCGGCGACATGGGCTCGAGCATGCGCCGCAGCTACACGGTGATGGGCGACGCGGTCAACCTGGCCGCGCGCATCGAGGGCCTGACCCGGCACTACGGCGTCGACATCCTCGTGGGCGAGGAAACCCGCCGCGCGGCGCCCGAGCCGGCCGGCTGGCGCTGGCTGGAAGTGGACCGGGTGCGCGTCAAGGGCAAGAACCGCCCCGTGACGTTGTTTACGCCGGTGATCGTGGCGCCAGAGCGATCGGCACGCTTCGACGAGGAAATGCGACTTTGGCAACTTGCGCTCGCCGCGTACCGAATGCAAGATTGGAGCGATACTCTGGCCCGCCTGGAGGGGCTGCTCGAAGGGTTCGCCGCCGAGTCCGGTCGCGCCGGCCTGTACCGCCAGCTCGCCGACCGGGCCCACCACCACCGCACCACCCCCCCGCCCGCCGACTGGGACGGGGCCCACACCTTCGACAGCAAATGATCCTCAACGTGCTCGGTTGCTCCGGCTCGATCGCCCAGGGGTGCAGGACCACCGCGTTCCTGCTCGACGGCGACGTGCTGATCGACGCCGGCACCGGCGTGGGCGACCTCCCGCTCGACGCGCTGGCGCGCATCGACCACATCCTGATCAGCCACTCGCACCTCGACCACGTGCTGTCGATCGGCCTGCTCGCCGACGCCGTGATGCGCGTGCGCGAGGAGCACCAGCGCGGCGCCATCCATGTGCACGCGCTGCCCGAGACCATCGCCGCGCTGCGCACCCACATCTTCAACGGCGTGATCTGGCCCGACTTCCCCCGCCTGCCCAGCGCCGACGACCCGATCCTCAAGCTCGTGCCGTTCGCCATCGGCGACGTGCTCGAGGTCAACGGCAAGCGCGTGGAGGTGCTGACCGCCGCCCACACCGTGCCCGCCGTCGGCTTTGCCGTGCTCCCCGCCGACCCGGCCGCCGGCGCCTGGGTCTTCACCGGCGACACCGGCCCCAACCCGGCCCTGTGGGAGCGCCTGCGCACCCTGAAGGTCACCCACCTCGTCATCGAGACCGCCTTCAGCGACGAGGAGCGCCAGCTCGCCCGCATCAGCCGCCACCTCTGCCCGGCCGCCCTCGGCCACGAACTGGCGCAGCTGGAAGGCAGCGTCGACGTCCACATCACCCACATCAAGCCCGGCGAGAGCGAGGCCGTGATGGCCGAGATCGGCCGGCTCGGCTCGGCGCACCGGATCTCGGCGCTGGGGGCGGGGGATGTGATGCGGGTCGGCTGACCGGGATGTGACCAGATCGGTCGCATGCGTCCCGAACGCGGGTCCATGTTGTGAGCGCGGTGACAATTCGTGTCACATTTTCTTGAGTTTGCCCTCGAAATCAACGCTTTTGAGCGTGGCACGCACTTCGCATCTCAGTCTTCGCCTACCCACCCTTCTCATTCGGAGTTTCCATGAAGCGTCTTCAACAAGGTTTCACCCTCATCGAACTGATGATCGTCGTTGCGATCATCGGCATCCTGGCGGCAGTCGCCCTACCCGCATATCAGGATTACACAGTTCGCGCCAAGGCGTCGGAAGTGATCTTGGCCGCGTCTTCCGCTAAGAACGGCATTGCCGAGCACGTCAACCTCTACAGCGCGCTGCCGACCGCTGCCTCGTTCGTCCCGGAATCGCAAGTTTCGAAGTACGTTACTTCGGTTGGTTGGAACGGAAGTGTCGTGACGGCAACCGCCTCTGCCGCTGAACCGAAGATCAGCGGCAGCACCATCACCCTGACGCCGACCTTGACTACCGCGAGCAACCAAGTCAATTGGCAATGCGCCGGCACGATCGACGGCAAGTACCGTCCTGCCAGCTGCAAGTAAGCTCGTCTTCCGGTCCCCGCCGCAAAGGCCCCGCATGGGGCCTTTGCGCTTTCCGGCGGCTCAACGTTGGACGATGAAACCAATTGACTTTGCCCTGCGGCAGTCCGCCACGAGTGTGGGCTGGACGCTGCTGGCCGTCGCGCTGGCGCTTCCATGGTTGATGGAAACGCATGCCGCGCCGTGGACCATGTTCTATCAGGACCTCGGGACCGCGTTAGCGTTTGTCACCCTTGCGGGGTGGGCATGCGTCAGGTCATCTGCCGGCTGGCGTGTCACCGTGTTTCCGGCGGGCGCAGGTGCTCTGGCGCTGGCACCCCTGCTGCAAGCTGTGGGGGGAATGAACGCGCCGGCCGCCGGCGCAATGGCTGCCCTGTACCTCGTCGGGTTCGTGGTCGCCATCCTGACCGGCTTGCGTGCGGAGGCGTTGGCCCCGGGCCGGGCCGCCGACGCGCTGTTCACCGGTCTGGCCATCGCATCGATTGCGTCGGTCGGCGTTCAGCTATACCAGTGGCTCGGTCTCGACCATCTCGGTGCGATGGTCCTGCAGCTGCCGCTGAGAGGCCGGCCCTTCGCCAATGTGGGGCAAGCGAATCTGCTCGCGACGTTGTTGGCGTGGGGCCTGATCGCGTTGTGGTGGGCCTACGATGGCGGTCGCCTCGGTCGGTTCGGCGCGGCACTGGGCGCCGCGTTTCTGCTGCTCGGCATGGCCATGACACAGTCACGCACGGGTTGGATAGAAGTCGGGCTGCTCGCCGCGGTGGCGGTTGCGCGTCCGCGTGCACTGCAGCGCGTGGTGCCGCGCTTGGCCGTGCTGATGCTCGCGTCGGGATTCGTCGCCCTGGTGCTGATCTGGCCGCAACTCGGCGAGCTGCTCGGCGTGAATCCCGCGCTCACGCTCGCCGACCAGTCCGCCGCCGGCAAGCGTCCCGCGATCTGGCGCCTGGGCGTCGAGGCGATCGCCGCGAAGCCCTGGTTGGGGTGGGGCTGGAACGAGGGTGGCCAAGCCCAAGTGCAGTTGGCCGCCGCGCACCCGGCACTCCGTGGCTTGATGACCCCTTTCATGCACAACTTGGCGCTGGACCTGATGTTGTGGAACGGCATCCCGGTCGCAGCGTTGGCAATGGTCGGCTTTGCTGCGTGGTATTGGCGCTGCTGGCGCGTCGAAGGCTCGTCGCAGCAGCGTCTGCTGTTGCTGGCACTTGCCGTTCTATTGATCCACGCCATGCTCGAGTTGCCGCATGGCTATGCGATATTCTTGTTGCCGGCCGGGCTGATGATCGGATTGGTCGAGGCGCACAGTGGCGGTCGCACGGTGTTCACGATGCCGCGTTGGGTGGCTGGTGGGGTCGTGCTGGTGATCGCCATGACGCTCGTCGTACTGGCCCGCGAGTACCGGGCGGTCGAGCAGGATCTGTTGGCCCTGCGCATGCGCGCGGCACGAATCGCGAACTTGCCGCCTCTCGGTCCCGCGCCCAGACTCGTGCTGATGCGGCCTTGGGCCGAACTGCTGACGAGCATGCGAATAGAACCCAGCTTCGGCTTGGACAGTGCGAGCCTCGATCTGATGCAGCGAGTCGCCCACCACTTTCCGTCGACCGGAAACCTACTTCGGCTGGCGCACGCTGCCGCGTTGAACGGTCGGCCGGCACAAGCGAGCGAGGCGCTGAAGCTGTTGTGCGAATTGCAGCAGGAAGCAGTCTGCACGACCGCGGCGCAGCATTGGCGCGAGTTGGGCCGCACCGCCCCGGCGCTGGCGGTGATCGAACCACCCGCGCCATCTCTGGCGGACTCTCCTGCCAAGGAGGACGCTGCTACGATCCCGCGGCACCGCCGCGAACCCCCGTGAACCCAGTCTCGCCACCATCGGGCCGGCAAAGTGTCCAATGACCTTGATTGCGCAAGCGAAGCAACTCATCAGCGCGGTCGACTGGCGCTCTCGCGCCAAGGCCGCGTTGATCCATCTCGGTGGAAGCATCACGGTCGCGGCATTGGCGGCAGCCCTCGTCTTCACGCTCTGGTACCCGTGGCCGTACCGCGACATCTCAGGTGGGACCGAACTGTTTGCCTTGCTGGTATCCGTCGATGTCGTACTCGGGCCTTTGTTGACGCTGGCGGTCTTCGATACGCGCAAGCCCGTTGCGGAACTGCGTCGGGATCTCGGGGTCGTCGCGCTGCTGCAGTTGGCTGCGCTGGGTTACGGCTTGCACACCACCTTCATCGCTCGTCCTGTGGTGCTGGCGCTGGAGGGCGATCGATTCCGAGCAGTCACGGCGCTGGAGGTCGTGCATGCCGATCTCGGCAAGGCGCCACCCGGCCTTCGCACGTTGTCCCTCAGTGGGCCGCGCCCCGTGCGAACGATCATGCCGGCCGACGGGAACGACAAGTTCGATGCGATCCAGCTCGGGCTGGCCGGCATCGATCTGGGGATGCAGCCGAAGTACTGGAAGGTTTGGGACGATGCCGGGCGGACCGAGGCGTTGGCAAGCGCCAAGCCGTTGGCGAAGTTGATGGGGCTCCGGCCAACGCATCACGCCGAACTCACCGCGGCGCTGGAGCGCACCGGACGCGCGGTCGACGCCATGGTCTACTTGCCGCTGCTGGCGCGCCGTACCGACTGGGTGGTCTTGCTCGATGCGCACAGCGGCGAGATTGCGGGCTTCGCCCCGCTGGACGGGTTTGACGGAGGAACGAAATGATCTTTGGTTGGTTTGACGCAACCGAGGCCAAGCGGTTCGGCGCATCGCTGGCGGTGTTTTACATCGCGCAGATGCCGGCCGATCAGAAGGTGAGCGAGAAGAAGTTCGCCGCGAAGACCGAATCGACGATGCGCAGCATGGCCGGCAAGGTCGCCAACTTCAAAGCAGCGCATCGGCTGAACGGCTACAAAAAGGCGCAGCTCGGCAACACGTTCAAGTGGGCGTTGAGGGATGCGGGTTACGACGCGGCTTACATCGACAAGCTGACCGACTGGCTGGTGACGCGGCTTTGAGCCCCGTCTCTGAGAGACACCACGCGAGACAACGCGCATGTTCAATTGGTTCAAGAAGAAGACGCCTGATCTCGCGCCCGCGCCGGAGCCTTCTACAACACTCAGCCCCGAGGATCAAAGCCGCGTGCACCGGCTTGAAGGCAATGCGTTTCTGGACAGGGGCGATCTCGTCGCGGCTGCTGCGTGCTACCAAAAGGCCGCATCTCTCGATCTGCAAGACGTCGATGCGCGCGTGAACTTGGGTTTCACGCTTGTTGAACTGCAGCGCCACGGCGAGGCGCAGACTCCGCTCAGCGAAGCGGTGCGACTCGACCCCCGATCGCACGACGCGTTCTACTTTCTCGGCATCGCGCTGCGCGGTCAGGGCCTGATCGAACCGGCCATTGCGTCGTGGCGCAGCGCCATCGCGCTGAAGCCGGATTTTGATGTTTGCCGACGCGATCTCGCCCTTGCGCTAGTTCAGTCGAACGAACTGTCGGCGGCTGAGGCTCTGTTGGTAGAAGGTCTGGCGCAAAACCCGAGTTTCGCGGACTTCCACCATTACTTGGGTAATGTTTACGCCAGCCGCGGGGAGTTCGTCTTGGCGACCGAAAGCTACTCGCGAGCGCTGGCGATCAACCCCAACTACGCGCAAGTCCATCAAGCCTTCGGCGAAGCGTTGAAGGCACAGGGAAAGCGAGGGGAAGCGATTGAGTGCCATCGCCGCTCAGTCATGTTGAACCCCGCCAGCGCCGTCGCGCGCGCGCGCTTGGCCGCTGCCCTACATGACGACGGGCAACTCGAATCCGCAATCGCGGTTTACAGGCAGGCGTTGGCGCTTGACACTAAACATGCTGAGGTTTATGTCAATATGGGATACGCCTTGCAGCAGTTCGGGCAGTTTGCCGCAGCTGTCGAGAGCTATCGAAAGGCGATCGAACTTCGCCCTGACTTTGCTGGCGCCCAGACCAGTCTAGGTGATGCACTTTCGGAGCAAGGGAAGTTGGAAGAGGCCGTTGAGGCGTACCGTCGATCGTTGAGCCTGCAGCCCCAGGATGGCCGGGCCCACAACAATCTCGCAGGGGCTCTTCTGGGCCAAGGCAAGCTTGATGCAGCTGTTCAGGGCTACGAGAAAGCGCTCGCATTGATTCCGGGGTATATCTCAGCGTACAGCAACATGCTTTTCGCGTTGAACTACCACCCCGACCTCGCTGCACATGAAATATATGCAGCGTATCGTGAGTTCGACAAACGATTCACTCGTCCGATGCTCGACGACACAAAAAAGCATTTGAATGAGCGTCTGTCGCGGCGCCGACTCAAAGTAGGCTACGTCTCTCCCGACTTTCGCACACACTCGGTACGCCACTTCTTGGAACCGCTGTTCGAGCATCACGACCGAGCAGCAGTGGAAGTGCATGCCTATGCCGATGTTCTGAACGAAGACTTGGTCACGGCGAACTACCGTCGCCTTGCCGATTGCTGGTTTTCAATTGGAGGCATGACGGACCAAGCAGTTGCTGACCGCATTCGGGCTGACCGCATCGACATTCTGGTCGACCTTGCAGGACATACCGGCAACAACCGGCTTGGAATTTTTGCTCGCAAACCAGCGCCGGTTTCTTTGACTTGGATGGGGTTTGGCTACACCACGGGCCTAAGCGCAATAGATTACTTTCTCACCGACGAGGCAGGTGTTCCGGCGGGCTTTGAAGAGTTGTTTTCTGAAGAGCCTTGGCGAATCGAAACACCAGCTTATGCATTCAGGCCGGCCGGCACGATGGGCCCGGTTAGTCCGTCACCCGCAATGCGACGAGGGTTCATAACATTCGGGACACTGACCCGTGCAATTCGCATCAATCATCACTTGATTCGAGCGTGGTCGGAAATCTTGCGACGAGTCGAAGGCTCGCGCCTTGTAATCGATAGCGTCAACTTCCAAGATGCTTCGATGCGGGAGGCAATGGCGGCACAGTTTTTGGCTTACGGCATCGGCCGCGAGCGTCTCGAGATAGATTTTCATACTCCCCCATGGGACGTTCTGCGCGGCATGGACATCAGTCTCGATTGCTTCCCGCACTGCTCTGGAACCACGCTCTTTGAATCGTTGTACATGGGGGTGCCCTTTGTCACGCTGGCCAGTCGGCCCAGTGTCGGCCGCTTGGGGTGTTCCATTCTCCACGGCGTTGGCCATCCCGAATGGATAGCAAACTCGGAAGCTGAGTACATCGAGAAGGCGGTGGCGCTGTCGAGCGATATTCAGAAGTTGGCCACCATCCGCGCCGGATTGCGAGCCGAGATGCAAGGCAGCCCGCTCATGGATGAGAAGGGGTTTGCTCGAAAGATCGAAGACGCTTACCGAGAGATGTTCTCGCTTTGGGCGGTGCAGTCCGATCGAACGGAATCCGACCCAGCGCGCACGACCTTGAGCGCCAAGAGCGGGCCGCTGTGAAGTCCCGCAGCCAGCAGTTCACATGATCGCCAAGCTGCTACGCCTTTTGAGCCGGAACCGTTTGTCTGCATCTTCAGCAGTGGATATCGAGTCCGTGAAGCGGCTGATCGAAGCGGGTCATGCGGCAGAGGCGAGATCCGATCCCGATGAAGCGGAGCAACTCTACCGGCGCGCGATCACGACCCTTCCATCGTCGGCCGATGCACACATGAACCTGGGAAACGTGTTGAGCTGGAAGGGCCATCGCGTGGCTGCCGTCGAGTCGTACGAACGTGCGGTATCGATCGATCCGGAGCATCCCTCGGCGCATTACAACCTCGGGCTGGCTTTGCTCGACGGCACTGAGTTCATGCGAATCGAGCAGCACTTTCGCACGGCAATTCGACTGCGGGAGAACTTCAGCGAAGCATGGGTTGGACTCGCGCTGGCACAGGAGGGTCAAGGAAAACTCGGCCTTGCCGCTCAAAGCTATCGCGAGGCCTTGCGAATTCGGCCCGATCATGCTGAAGTTCACCGCAGCCTGGGTTTGATCTTCCAGCAAGAAGGGAACTTGCAAGCGGCGCTCGAAAGCTTGCAGTCAGCGGTTCGAATCAGGCCCGACTACGCCGATGGGCACGGAAGTCTGGGTGTTATCTACAAAGAACTTGGCCAAATCCATGCTGCGATTGATTGTTATCGCACATCACTCTCTCTTCGGCCGGATCATGCCGAGGTACTCGGCGACCTGGGCAACGCGCTGCAGGAGCAAGGCGAACTCGACCCTGCGATCGAGAGTTACCGAAGGGCTTTGGCACTCAAGCCTGACCACGTTGGCGGTCACAGCAACCTGTTGTTTGCGCTGAACTATCACCCGGACAAGGCCGCCGAGGAAATCTTCGACGCGTACCGTGCTTACGACGCGCGCTTCGGTTCGCCGCAGCGGCATGCTTGGCGCCCTCACGGAAATGACCCCATCGCCGATCGCCGTCTTAGAGTGGGCTACGTTTCACCAGATTTTAATCACCATCCGGTTCGGCACTTTCTTGAGCCACTTCTTGCACGGCACGACAAGACCGCGGTCGAAATTTTTGCCTATTCCGAGTCGACGCGGGAGGACAGCGTCACGGCACGCTACCGGGCCTATGCCGACCGATGGCTCTGTACCGTAGGTCTATCCGATGAGGCGTTCTCCGACCGTATCCGCTCCGATCAGATTGACATCCTCGTCGACTTGGCGGGACACACCGCGAGCAACCGCTTGGGAACGTTCGCTAAGAAGCCCGCACCTGTCTCGCTGACCTGGCTGGGATACGGCTACACGACCGGGCTGAGCGCGATCGACTATTTTCTGACTGACTCTGCTGGCGCGCCTCACGGCAGTGACCATCTGTTCTCCGAGAAGCCGTGGCGCCTCAAGACCCCCGGATATGTCTTCCGTCCCGGGGAATCAATGGGTGCGGTCGGCGAACTTCCGGCAAGGCGCCGTGGCTACGTCACGTTCGGAACGCTGACCCGTTCCGTGCGAATCAACCATCGGTCGATTCGAGTCTGGTCTGAGATTCTTAAGCAGGTGGATGGAGCCCGCTTGGTCGTGGACAGCAAGAACTATCTGGATGCGGGGATGCGCGCGTCGTTGGTTGAGAAGTTCGCCCGGAACGGCATCGAAGAGGAACGCCTGGAGTTGGGCTATCACTCGCCGCCTTGGGACGTTCTCCGCGGGATCGACATTGGACTGGATTGCTTTCCGCACAATTCGGGAACGACGTTATTCGAGACTGTCTATATGGGCGTGCCATTCGTTAGCCTTGCCGGCCGGGCAAGTGTGGGGCGCTTGGGGAGCTCAATATTGCAGGGGATCGGGCATCCGGAGTGGATCGCGCACACTGAATCGGAGTACGTCGAGGATGCCGTGTCTTTGGCACGCGACATACCGCGGCTAGCTGCCATTCGGTCTGCGCTTCGTGCAGAAATGCAAGCGAGTCCGCTGATGGACGAAGTGGGCTTCGCGCGCAGGGTCGAAGACGCGTTCCGCGAAATGTTCGAGATCTGGGCCGGGGGTCGATCGACCGAATCTTGAGCGTTGTCAGGCTCAGCGCATTCGTTTCAAGTACCCGTTCGGCGCAACACTGATCAACAACTTGTTGTCCAGTGCGAGGTCGACCTCGAATTCCGGATGGGACCTGAGAAACTCCGCAGTGGCAGTCTTTGGATTGTTACCGGGTCCCCAGGGCCGGTCCGGAAACATTGTCGCCGGCATGTCCTCGATGACCGTATCGAAGACGATGCAGTAGCTGCCCACCGACACGAGCGGCGCGTACGCGAGCAACTCGGCCAACACATGGGCGTGAGTGTGATTGCTGTCTAAGCAGACGAGCACCTGCCTGCAGGCAGCTGCTTCTTTCTGAATCGACGCGATGATGTCAGGCGCGACGCTCGAACCCTCCAACATCGTGATTCGAGGTGACAAAGGGTGGGCCTCGATTGCCTCTCGATTGTGTGCTCGGATATCGATGTCTACAGCCAACACGCGAGCATCTTTCGGGCCTCCGCAGGCGGCATTCAATTCAAGCATGGAAGCCGAAAAAATCAAAGAGCCGCCGTGAGCTATGCCAGTCTCTATGATCAGATCGGGCTGGATGGACCAAATCAGTTCCTGCATCGCGAGTATGTCCTGCGGGTATTGAATGATGGGTCTACCCAGCCACTCGAAATGGTACGAATACTTTCTCGCGTTTGCTAGGTTTAACCAACTGAGCGAGGTCGCACGTAACTGAGTGTCTTGCCCTTGACGTTGAATTTCTTGGGTTCCTTCGCGCTTGAACTCTTCGTAGGCTGACATGGTTTTACCCCCTTATTCAGAAGTCATGATTCGTGCCGGATTGCCCACCACCACCGCCCGTGGCGGCACGTCGCGAGTTACCACTGCACCCGCTCCAACGATTGCGTCTTCACCGATTCGCACGCGGGGCAACACCACCGCGCCGGCGCCAATGAAAACGGCGTCGCCGACTGTCACGCAGCCGCACAATGTCACCGCCGGGCCTAGGTGGACACCATTGCCTATGACGCATTCGTGATCGACTGAAGCACGATGGTTCACGATGCACGCGTCACCCAGACGAGCTTCGGCCGCAACGATGGCTTGCGCGAGGACTTGGCTGCCTTGGCCCAGGGCGGCGCTGTCGCTGACAGACGCCTGCGGATGGACAACTGGGGGTCCGCGCAACCCGTGTTGCCGCATCAACGCATGGATTGCCAGTCGATCTCGGCCGCGGTGTCCACCGATGGCTACAAGCGCACAAATCTGACTGAGGTCTTGCATATCCTGTGTCCAAAGTCGGAACCCGTCTTCACCGATGTACAGTGGCAGGCCGGCGAGGGCGGCAGAGGCTAGCGGGTCGTTGTCAAACAGAGCAACCAGTTGGCCGCCTCGCAGCGCGATTAGCTCGGCCAAGACCTTCGCATGGCCGGCACTACCCCACAGGACGTAGCGTTCAGCGGCCATCGAGTAGGGTCTCGATCACGTTCGCTACCCGGTCGATTTCCGTTGAGCTGATGTCGTGGAAGCTGGGCAAGTTGATTGCGCGCTCTGCGATGTCGCTTGCCAGGACATTTGCCACCTCGGGTGTGAACATCGGCAGGCCGGACAGTGGATGGAAGAAGACGCGCGCGTCGATGTTGTCTGACGCGAACGCTGCCTGGAGGTGTTCACGCCGCACGGCAGTGAAGGGCGCGAAAACCAGGGTTGGCATCCACGCCCCGTTCACCGTTCCCGTGGGCTCCGGATTCATCTTCACGCCTGGGCGGCCTCCAAGGCGATCGCGGTATTCGCGCAAGATGGCACGCTTGCGCTGCACGAGTTCGTCGATGCGCTCAATTTGACCGCAGCCGATCGCCGCTTGGATGTTCGACATCTTGAACTTGAAACCAGCGAGATCCGGCCAGAACTGGCGGACCTGCCCGCGCGCTCGCCCATGGTTTGAAAGCGTCAAAACGAGTTCGTACAGTCTCGGGTCGTTCGTCACGAACATCCCACCCTCGCCGGTGGTCGCCGTCTTGCTTCCATGGAACGAAAAGGTCGCGAAACGCCCCATGCTGCCGGCGCGTTTTCCGTGGTAGACCGAGCCTAATGCTTCGGCCGCGTCCTCGATCACAGGAATGCCATGCTGGCGGCCGATGTCGAGCAAACGGTCCATCTCGCACAAGTTGCCGTACAGGTGGACCGCCAGGATCGCCCTGGTGCGAGGCGTGATCGCTTTCGCCACTAACGCGGGGTCGATGCACCAGCTGTCGGGAAGGATATCGACAAACACCGGCTTTGCCCCGAGATGCACGATGGGTGCAACGCTGGCTATCCAGTTGGTGTCAGCGACGATGACTTCGTCGCCGGGCCCGATTCCAAGAGCCGAAAGCCCCATGTGCAAGGCGCCGGTGCAGCTTGAAGTCGCGATGGCATATCCCACGCCCAAATGCTGCTTGAACAAGTTCTCGAACCGATCGATGTACTCGTAGCAGCGTTCACCCCAGCCGTTTCGTGCGGCGTCGGTCGCATAACCCACCTCAAGCTCGGTGATCGAAGGACGGGTGTAGGGAATGCGCGGATTCATGCAACTTGCAGCGTCGGAACCGCCGTCACAAAGCTCCCGCCCCAGGCGCGTACGTAAGTCAGCTGCGCAGTGATCTCGTCCTTGAGGTTCCAAGGCAGGACGACGATGTAGTCCGGGCGCTCGCGCCGCAGATGCTCTTCCGCCAAGATTGAAATGCGGCTTCCCGGCAAGTATTTGCCTATCTTCGCTGGGCTTCTATCGATGGCGCACGCCAGAAGGTCGGGCCGCACGCCGGCGAAATTCAGCAATGTGTTGCCTTTGGCGGCCGCGCCGTAAGCCATGACGGTCTTGCGGCGTCGCTTGGCATCGATCAAGAACGACACGAAATCGTCCTTCACGCGATTGGCGCGGTGCTGGAAGTCTGCGTAATACGCGGCGCTCGCGACGCCGACTGACTGTTCGTAATCGAGCATCTCGGCCACGCGCGCACAGTCAGGTTGCGTGCCGCACCCTGATCGCTGCGCATACACGCGCAAGCTTCCGCCATGCGTCGGCAGGGATTCCACGTCAAAAACGGCCAGTCCGTTGCGCTCAAAGATACGCTGAACCGCAGTCAGAGAAAGATACGAAAAGTGCTCGTGATAAATTGTGTCGAACTGGCAATCGGCGATCAGCCGCATCAGATGTGGGAACTCGAACGTTGCCACGCCTGAGGGCTTAAGAGCGTGCGCAAAGCCGGCGACGAAATCGTTGATGTCGGGCACATGGGCCAGCACGTTATTGGCCACCATGAGATCGGCGGCCCAACCGTCGTCGACCAAACGTGTGGCGCAGTCAACCCCGAAGAACTCCTCGCGTACTTCGATGCCCTTGGCCCGAGCGGCTTCGGCCGTGCTGGCCGTCGGTTCGATCCCCAGACATCTCGGCCCCGCGCGCTGCGCGTATTGCAAAAGATAGCCGTCGTTCGCTGCCACCTCGACGACGCGACTGTCACTCCCAAGGTCGAAGCGGATGCGCATCGCCTCCACATAGTCGCGCGCGTGGCGCAGCCAACTTTCGGAGACTGAACTGAAATAGGCGTAGTCATTCGAGAACAACTGCGCGTGGTGAGCGTAGTCCTGAGTCTGCACGAGCCAGCACCCGGTGCAGGTGAACACGCGCAGCGGGTACCAAACCTCGGGTTGGTCGAGTTGGACCGTCGACAGGTACGCGTTCGACGGCGGCGCCGCACCAAGATCGATGAGCGGGAGACTGAGATCGGCTTGGCAATGGCGACATTTCATACTGAATTCTCCACAAGCCCGCGGAAATCGCCGGGCAAGGCGGGATGAGTCGCATCACGATGGGAGATGTGAGTGAACGGTAGTGGCCAGTGGATACCGAGTGCCGGATCATTGGGGCTCACGCCCCCTTCAGCGCCAGCAGCATACGGCGCCGAGTGCAGGTACAGCAGTTCGCAATCATCGCTGAGGGTCTGAAATCCGTGCGCAAATCCGCGCGGGATAAACAAGCTGCGCCGGTTGGTCTCGGACAGGCGCTCGGCATGCCACTTCAAAAACGTCGGCGAGCCGCGCCGCAGATCCACAGCGACGTCGAAGACCTCGCCCCTCAAGCAGCTGACGAACTTCACCTCGCAATGCGGCGGATGCTGAAAGTGCAGCCCTCGAACGGTACCGACTTGCCGCGTGAAGCTGTGATTGACCTGGGCCACGGACGTATCGACGCCCACGGCCGAAAGTTCATTGGCGCAGAACAGGCGTCCGAAGTACCCACGGTGATCGGAGTGGCGCCGTCGTTCGATCACGAGCAGTCCGTCGAGTGGCGTGGGCGTGACCGCAAGCCAAGGGTCGGCCGTTATCATCCGTGCAATCCACGTTCGTAGGCGTCGATCTGCAGGAGGCAGAGCTCTTTCATGTTCGCAGCGCTACGCCACGCCTGATGCCAATCGACGGTGCGATCGAGCGCGGCACTCAGATCCCAACGAGGGCGCCAGCCGAGCTGCCGCGCTGCTTTGGAACTGTCGAGGTGGAGTTGCTGCGCCTCATGCGGGTGGGGCCCGCTGCGCACTTCCCAGTGCGAGCCTGGGAGCCGGGCGCTGAGATGGTCTAGGATCCATCGCACCGGCCGGCTGTCGGTATCGGCGGGGCCGAAGTTCCAGCCACCTGCAAATTCCGAACCGCCCGATTCGGCCAGCCGCTGGGCGAGCGTCAAGTATCCCGCCAGCGGCTCCAACACGTGTTGCCACGGCCGAGTCGATTCGGGGTGGCGCACTTCGAGAGCGCGTTGCGCGTCGAACGCCCGGAAGAAGTCTGGCACCAATCGGTCTTTGGCCCAATCACCACCACCGATGACGTTGCCGGCGCGCGCAGTGGCCACCGCAACACCGGCCACGCCCAGAAACGAGCTGCGGTACGCGGCGGTCACCAGCTCGGCGCAAGCTTTGCTACTGGAATAAGGGTCATGACCCCCAAGCGGATCGGTCTCGCGATAGGCACTTGTCGAGCCTGTGTTCTCGTAGCATTTGTCGGTGGTGACGTTCACCACGGCGCGAACGGCTTTGCACTGGCGCACCGCGTCGAGAATATGAACGGTGCCGAGCACGTTGACCGAATAAGTCTCGACCGGCTGATCGTATGAGCTACGCACCAGCGGCTGGGCAGCGAGGTGGAACACCACTTCAGGTGCCGTCTCCACGACACGTTTCGTCAGCGCGGCGGCGTCACGCACGTCGCCGAGATGGTGGCTGGCCAGACCTGCAGCCACGTCGGCGGCAGTGAAGAGGCCGGGTTGCGTGGGCGGACGCAATGCATATCCGTGCACTTGCGCACCCATGCGCTGCAGCCATAACGCGAGCCAGCTGCCCTTGAATCCCGTGTGGCCTGTTATGAAGACCCGCCTGTCGCGCCAGAACGCCGGATCCATGGCTATTTCTTCCAAGGGGCCGCCCCGGCGGCCCACAGCTGTTCGAGCTGGTTCTTGTCTCGCAACGTGTCCATCGGCTGCCAGAATCCATCGTGCTTGAAGGCCATCAGTTCGCCGTCGCGAGCCAGCCTCATTAGCGGCTCGCCCTCCCAACTCGTCTGATCGTCGTCAATGAGCGCGAGGCTCTTTGGCGAGAGCACGAAGAATCCTCCGTTGATCCAGCCACCGTCGCCCTTGGCCTTTTCGACGAACCCGCTCACCGCCAGGCCATTCATTTGCAGCGCACCATAGCGCCCCGGAGGCTGAACAGCTGTTACGGTAGCAATTTTCCCGTGTTGCCGGTGAAAGGCGATCGATGCGCCGATGTCGACGTCGGCCAGTCCGTCGCCATAGGTGAAGCAGAAGGCCTCGTCGTGAATCAGGTACTCGCTGACACGCTTGAGCCGGCCTCCGGTCAACGTCTCCTCGCCGGTATCCACCAACGTCACACGCCACGGTTCGGCCTTGCGCTGATGCACCTGCATGCTGTTGTTCGACACGTCGAAGGTGACATCGGACATGTGCAAGAAGTAGTTGGCGAAGTACTCCTTGATGATGTAGCCCTTGTAACCGCAGCAGATCACGAACTCGTGGATTCCGTGCCAGGAGTACAACTTCATGATGTGCCACAGAATCGGCCGCCCACCGATCTCTACCATTGGCTTCGGTTTGAGATGGGTTTCCTCGGATATCCGTGTTCCTAAACCGCCGGCCAGGATCACTGCCTTCATGGTGCCTCACCTTGCATTCCCTGGTTCCCGAGGGCATCGGGTCAATCGTTTGACTCCGCAGATGCAAACGACGCGGAAGTGTAGTGCGAGGCGACCGTGAATGCGCTTGTTGTGTTGGTTGCCGCGGTCGGGACCTTCGTCTTACTTCTTCGCCGCGTCGATCTTCTTCTCCTCGATCTCGTGCACCGCCTTCGCCGCCGCCTTGTCGCTCTTGGCCGCGTGCTTGGCCGACTTCTCGCAGGCGCGCTTGGCGCTGCCTTCCAGGGCCGACTTGCAATCCGCGCGGTTCAGGTCCTCGTTCGCTTCGGCCACGTTCTTGCGTGCCTTGTACTGGCCGTCGGACTGGGCCTTCAGCACCTTGGCCTCGTCCTTCGTCAGGGTGGCGGCCGGATCGGCAGCGCCGGCGGCGAGCGAGAAGGCGGTGGCGGCAGCGGCGATGGCCCAAGAGGTTCAGCGCTGACTGTGTCCTCCGAGGCGCCGACCGCAGCGGCGTCCCCCGCCGCTCGGGCCGCAGCGCGACCGATACACCATGAGCGAGCAATCGACGTCCGCATCCCCGCAGCGCCGCACCTTCCTGATGGTGCTGCCGCTGATCGCCTTCATTGCGCTGGCGCTGCTGTTCTGGTTCCGGCTCGGCAGCGGCGATCCCTCGCGG
>LNAP01003848.1_pt1 | contig 16237 bp, 16 predicted proteins | sample 602601 | NCBI WGS metagenome assembly LNAP01 (sample SAMN02440304, study PRJNA202911) | soil metagenome | biome: Subtropical and temperate rainforests or woodlands; isolation source: soil samples (1 kg each in a 20% v/v slurry with milli Q water) were... ... | reverse complement strand
AGTCCCACAGCGAGGGTCGCGGCCGGCAAAAACTTCAATACGCTCGTCATTCCTAGTCTCCTTTCGGCTTTCGCCGTTCAATCACGCGGATTCCCTCGCCACCCGCCAAAACAGCCGAGCTGGCCAAGCCGATGAACAACCCATGCTCGACCACGCCGGGGATCGCGCTCAACGCCTTGGCGAGGCGTGGTGGATCCACGATACGCCCGAGCTGGGCATCGAGGATCCAGTGGCCGCCATCGGTGACGAAAACGTGGCCGTCCTTGTCCCCGCCTTTGGCCTTGCGGACCGCCATTTGCCCGGAAACGCCGCATTCCGCAAATGCCTTCTCGATCGCGCGGCGCGTCGCGCCAAGCCCGAACGGGATGACCTCGACCGGCAGCGGAAAGCGGCCGAGCGTCGGCACCCATTTGGTGTCGTCGGCAATCACGATCATGCGATCCGAAGCGGCCGCCACGATCTTCTCGCGCAGCAGCGCGCCGCCGCCGCCCTTGATCAGGTTGAGCTCGGGATCGATCTCGTCGGCGCCGTCGATGGTGATGTCGAGATGGTCGATCTCGTCGAGCGTGGTCAGCGGCACGCCGCAGCGCTCGGCATCGAGGCGCGTCGCCTCGGAGGTCGGCACACCGATCACCTTGAGCCCGGCTGCGACGCGCTCGCCGAGCAGCTCGACGAAATGCTTGGCGGTCGAGCCGGTGCCGAGCCCGAGCTGCATGCCGTCGCGCACCTCCTCGAGGGCGCGCGCCGCAGCCTGCCGCTTCAACTGGTCCATGTTCACGATGCGCCCGCCCCTGAATGAATAGAGTGTGCCGCCGAGTCTGGCCGCTTGCGGCGGCCTGTGTAGCCTCGTTTTCCTCGCGGGAACAGGCCCATAAGCTGATCTTATGGCGCCGCCCCTTGCGCAGGTCCGGCCGGGCCGGTAGCGCTTGCACCATGACCTCCCCCTACACCCTCGTCTTCGATCTCGACGGCACGCTCGTGGATACGGCGCCCGACCTGATCACCGCGCTGAATTACGTGCTCGATCGCGAAGGGCTGCCGCCTGTCCCGATGGCCTCGGCCCGCAACATGATCGGCGCCGGCGCCCGCAAGCTGATCGAGCGGGGCCTGGAGGCCGAGGGCCGCACCGTAAGCCTCGCGGACATGGACCGGATGACGGCGGATTTCATCGCCTATTACGCCGACCACATCGCGGTGGAATCCCGGCCCTTCGAGGGGCTGGAAGCCGCGCTCGACCATTTTGCCGCCCAGGGCCACCGGCTGGCGGTCTGCACCAACAAGCTGGAATGGCTGTCCAAGCGGCTGCTGGACCAGCTCGACATGAGCCGTCGCTTCGCGGCGATTTGCGGCGCCGACACGTTCGGGGTCCAGAAGCCGGATCCGACCATTTTTCGCGAGACCGTGGCGCGCGCCGGCGGCGATGTGAAGGCCAGCATCATGGTCGGCGATGCCGGAACCGACGTGGGCGTGGCCCGCCGGGCCGGGGTGCCCGTGATCGGCGTCAGCTTCGGCTATACGGACGTGCCGATCGCCGAGCTGAAGCCGGACCGGCTGATCCATCACATGCGCGACCTGCCGGCGGCTGCCCTCAGCCTGATGACAGGCTAGCCAGAACAAGCCGCTGATTTAGCAGCGCTATTTTTCGGCACTCTGCGTTAACCATCTATTATCTATGCGCCGCGCGCCGGTTGCCTGCCCGAAACGACACTCCTATGGTCCGGCCGGGGATGTGGCGGTTCGTCGCAGTAGAAGTGGATGGTCATGCATCGTGTCATCGCGATTGCGTTAGCGGGGGCGAGCCTCCTGGGGGCAACAAGTCTTGGGGGCTGCTCTTCGATGTCCTGGGACATGTTCAAATCGGCGCCGCCGACCGTTCAGGTCCGGCTCGAATCCAATCCTCCGGGCGCCGACGCCACGACCTCGCTGGGTTCGGGTTGCAAGACCCCCTGCTCCGTCTCGGTTCCCGCTCCCGACGCCCCGTTCACGGTCGCTTTCGCGCTGCCCAAGTACCAGCCGGCCAGCGTGCCGGTGAACGTCATCAGGAATCCCGGCGATTTCACCACGCCCGCCTCGGTGACCACCGACCCCAATCCGGTGTTCGCCGAGCTTCAGCCGGCCGCGCCGCCGAAACCGGTTCGCAAGCTGCACCGGCCGAAGAAGCCGAAACCGGCCGCAGCCGCGCCCGCTGCGGCGCCGGCCGAGACGGCCCCTGCTGCAGGCTCGCCGTTCCCCGATCCGAACGCGGGCAAGCGCTGACTTAACGTATACCACCCGATTGTCCTGGCCGCGTCCGATGCTTAGATTGCTTCCAGAGCACCGCTGAAGCAAAAGGTGCGCCCGTCGCCGTAAGTGACAAGGCATTTGGTATGAACGCATCCTCCGCGAGCCCTCTCGCAACGGCGAGCCCTCTCGCCGCGCTGTCGAGCGCCATGACCGATCCGTTCGGGCGGACCATCTCTTACTTGCGCGTCTCCGTCACCGACCGCTGCGACCTGCGCTGTTTCTACTGCATGTCGGAAGACATGACGTTCCTGCCCAAGGCGGACCTGCTGACGCTGGAGGAGCTCGACCGGCTCTGCACAGCCTTCATCGCCAAGGGCGTGAAGAAGCTGCGGCTCACCGGCGGCGAGCCGCTGGTCCGCCGCAACGTGATGACGCTGGTGCGCTCGCTGTCGCGGCATCTTTCCAGCGGCGCCCTGCACGAGCTGACGCTGACGACCAACGGCACCCAACTCGCCAAGCACGCCAGCGAGCTTGCCGATTGCGGCGTCCGCCGCATCAACGTCTCGCTCGACACGCTCGATCCGCAAAAGTTTCGCGAGATCACCCGCTGGGGCGAGATCGACAAGGTGCTGGAAGGCATCGAGGCCGCGCGCGCCGCGGGCCTTGGCGTGAAGATCAACGCGGTGGCGCTGAAGAACCTCAACGAGGACGAGCTTCCCGAGCTGATGCGCTGGGCCCACGGCAAGGGCATGGGCCTGACGCTGATCGAAGTCATGCCGATGGGCGAGATCGGCTCGGGCCGCATCGACCAGTATCTGCCGCTGTCGCTGGTGCGCGCGCGCCTGGCCCAGCAGTTCACGTTGACGGATCTGGCCGAGAGCACCGGCGGGCCTGCACGCTATGTCAGCGTCGCCGAGACCGGCGGCAAGCTCGGCTTCATCACGCCGATGACCCATAATTTCTGCGAATCGTGCAACCGGGTGCGCATCACCTGCACCGGCACGCTGCACACCTGCCTCGGCCACGAGGATGCCTCCGATTTGCGCAAACCTCTGCGTGCATCGAGCGAGGATGCACTGCTTGCGGATGCCATCGACCGCGCCATCGGGCTCAAGCCCAAGGGCCACGATTTCATCATCGACCGCCGCCATGACCGCCCCAGCGTCTCCCGGCATATGAGCGTGACCGGCGGCTGAGGGATTCGCGCCAGCGTCGCGAACCTAAGCTTTTGAGCGCGCGTCAATTTGTCCATTTTCCGATTGACGGCACGCAAGCCCGCTGGTTTGGTGCACCCGCCTTTGGTTGCCCGGCAGCAATAAGCCGGCCCGCCCCTCTGGCGGTCGCGGTCAAGACGGCAAGGCACGAGGGGAGGACTGACGCCGCAATCGCTTTCGGAAAACGATCCGTGCGGTCGCGTGCATTTTGCACGCGGGCCGAGCGATGCGTGCTGAAGCCTCCCGTGAAGTCTGAAGCGCGATGAGATGGGATCAATCATCTCATCGCGCTTCAGGTTGTTGTTCGAGCCTGGTCTCTTCGGAAAGCCGCTTCGCAACTCGCGCTGGCGCGGCCCACCGGGTCCGGATCACGCTCATGGCCGCGACGGAGAGAAAGTAAGATGCGTCCCTTGCTGGCGGTGAGCAACGCCATCGACCTCCTCAACGAAAAGATCGGGTACGTCTGTAACCTGCTGGTGCTGCTGGCGTGCCTGGTCAGCGCGGCCAACGCCATGATCCGCTACGCCTTCAGCAACTCCTCCAACGGCTGGCTGGAGCTGCAATGGTACATGTTCGCGATCCTGGTGATGTTCGGCGCGTCCTACACCTTCAAGCGCAACGAGCATGTGCGGGTCGAGATCTTCTATCTGACGCTCTCGGAGCGCGGCCAGCTCTGGCTCGACATGATCGGCACGCTCTGCTTCCTGATCCCCTCCTGCCTGCTGCTTGCCTATCTGTCATGGCCGTTCTTCATGCAGGCCTATAGCGTCGGCGAGATGTCCGGCAATGCCGGCGGCCTGATCCGCTGGCCGATCAAGTTCGTGATCCCCGCCGGCTTCGTCCTGCTGGCGCTCCAGGGTGTTTCCGAAGTCATCAAGCGTATCGCGGCTCTCAAGGGCTATGTCACGATCGACGCCAAGTACGAGAGGCCGACCCAATGATTACGCTGGAGATGATGCCGCCGTTGATGTTCGGCGGCCTGGTTCTGGCGATGCTGATCGGCTTCCCCGTCGCGTTCACGCTCGCGGCGGTCGGCCTCTCCTTCGGCTTCCTCGCCATCCATCTCGGATTCTTCGACCTCAACTTCCTCCAGGCGATCCCCGGACGCGTGTTCGGCAGCGTGCTCTCCAACGAACTGCTGCTCGCGATTCCGTTCTTCACCTTCATGGGCGCGATATTGGAGAGATGCGGGCTCGCTGAGGACATGCTGGATTCGATGGGCCAGCTGTTCGGCCCGATCCGCGGCGGCCTCGGCTATTCCGTGATCATCGTCGGCTTCATTCTCGGCGCCATCACCGGCACGGTGGCGGCACAGGTCATCGCCATGGCGCTGATCTCGATGCCGATCATGATCCGCTACGGCTACAACATGCGCTACATCACCGGCGTGCTCGCTGCCTCCGGCACGATCACGCAGCTGGTGCCGCCCTCGCTGGTGCTGATCGTCCTCGCTGACCAGCTCGGCAAGTCGGTCGGCGACATGTATCTCGGCGCCTGGGGTCCCTCGGTGTTCCAGATCGTGCTGTTCGCCGGCTACACCTTCGTGCTCGGCCTGATCAAGCCGGACCACGTGCCTCCGGTGCCACTGGAAGCGCGCACGCTGAACGGCTGGGCGCTGTGGAAGAAGTGCCTGATGGGCATCATCCCCTCCGCCGTGCTGATCTTCGTCGTGCTCGGCACCATGATGATGGGCCTTGCGACTCCGACCGAAGCCGGCGCCATGGGCGCGGTCGGCGCCATCGTGCTCGCCGCGATCCATCACAAGGACTTCACCACGAACGACCGCAGGATCCTGATCATCGGCGTGATCGCCGCCGGGATCGGCACCATCGTCGCGATGCTGTTCACCGAGAACCTGGTCTTCAGGCTTTCGTTCGCAGTGTGCTATATCGCCGTGGCCTGGATCTGCATCCAGGCTGCCCGCATCCCCGACCTGCGCGACCTCATCAAGCAGGGCTACGAATCCACCATGCGCCTCACCTGCATGGTCACCTTCATCCTGATCGGCTCGACCTGCTTCTCGGTGGTGTTCCTGGGCGTCTCCGGCGGGGTGTGGCTCGAGCATCTGCTGACCTCGCTGCCCGGCGGCGTCTGGGGCTTCCTGATCTTCATCAACCTGTTCATCTTCTTCCTGGCGTTCTTCCTCGACTTCTTCGAGATCGCCTTCATCATCCTGCCGATGATCGCGCCGATCGCGCAGAAGGTCCTCGCGCCGGTGGTGGGACCGGACGCTGCGCTGATCTGGTTCGGCGTAATGCTGTGCGTGAACATGCAGACCTCGTTCCTGCATCCGCCGTTCGGATTCGCGCTGTTCTACCTGCGCGGCGTCGCGCCGAAGGAAGTCAAGAGCTCCGACATCTATTGGGGCGCGATCCCCTGGATCGGCTTGCAGATGATCATGGTGCTGCTCGTGATCATCTTCCCGGTCACGGTGACGGGCCTGCTCGACAAGCCTCTCAACATCGACCTCGACAAGGTCAAGATCGAGGTGCCGCAGATCGACCTGCCGCCACTGGATCTGGGACCACCGCAGAAGTAGCAACGACTGGCGCAACGGCCCTCTTACCCTCCCCTGGAGGGGGAGGGTCGATGCGTATGCAGCGAAGCGGAATGCGCATCGGGGTGGGGTGACGGTCCCTCCGCATCCGATAGTGCCCGTGTGGAGGGATCACCCCACCCCGGCGCTTCGCGCCGACCCTCCCCCTCCAGGGAAGGGTGAAGAGAGCGCCTTCTCTGCCAGCCGAAACCGCAGTGTGAACTCCGCGCCGCCGCCCGGCAAATTCTCCACCGCCACCGTGGCGGCGTGATCGTCCGCGACACCGCGCACGATCGAGAGCCCGAGGCCCGCGCCGTCGCTGCGCTGACGGTCGGCGCGCCAGAAGCGCTGGAAGATCAGGTCGCGCTCGGCCGCCGCGATGCCCGGACCGCAATCGCGCACCCGCACCGAACCGTCGTCATTCACCTCGATATCGACGGAAGTGTCCTTTGCCGTGAACTTGATGGCGTTTTCGGCGAGGTTGACGATCGCGCGCTGGAGCATCTCGGAATTGCCGTGGATCAACACCGGCGCGTCCGTGCCCTTCAGCGCAATATCCTTGTGCTGGGCGATCGCGAACGGGGCGATCGCGGCGACCACCTCGGCGCAGACGGCGCGCAAATCCGCGGTCTCGCCGGGATCGAGCACCAGGGTGTCGAGCTCGGCGATCTCCAGCAGCTGCGCGACGATGCGGCTCATGCCCTCGATGTCGTCATGCAGCGCCTGCCGCGCGGCGGCGTCATGCAGCGTTTCGATCCGGGTCCGCAGGATCGCGAGCGGCGTGCGCAATTGATGCGCGGCATCGGCCGTGAACTGGCGTTGCACGCGAAATCCGCCTTCGAGCCGGTCGAGCGCCTGGTTGACGGCGGTGACCAGCGGCATGATCTCGCGCGGGATCTGCCTGGTCGGCAGGCGAATGTCGGTGCGCGCAGGCCCGATATTGCTGGCTTCCTCCGACGCCTTCCACAACGGCGCGAGCGCGCGGCGGAAGATGATGATGTCGATGGCAAGCAGGATCAGCAGGATCGGAATGGTGATCCACCCGACCCGCCGGAAGAAATTCGAGATGATGTCGTCGATAATGACGTCGCGATGCGCCAGATCCTCGGCGACGCGGATGCGCACGATCTTGCCGTCGATGATGCGCGTGACGCCGGCGCCGGAAATCGTTTCGGACAACGGCGGCGCCTGTGCTGCCGCGGCTCCGGTCTTGGGGCGTGACGAGAACAGCAAACGGCCGTCGGCATCGCGGATGTCGTAAAGATAGCGGCCATAGGCTTCGGAATAGAGGCCGCGAAGGCTGTCCGGCAGATTGAACGTCAGCAGGCCGTCCGGCGCCGCGACGATGCGCTCAGCCAGCACTTCGGCCTGCGCCCGCATGGCTTCGCGGTGCAACTGGTCGACCTCGGAATTGAGCAGCCAGAACAGCACCAGCGGCAGGAAGATCGCGACCACCGCGACCGCCACGATGTGCATGAACACGATGCGCGAGATCAGCGATTTGAAGGTCGGCCTTGCGAACGCCGCGCGAAATCCGCCGTGGGACCCGACCTGGGGCACGCTATTTCTCCTCGGCCATGAGATAGCCGACGCCGCGGATGGTGTGGATCACGACCTTGGCGCCGTGTTCAGTGAGCTGCTTGCGCAGCCGCGAGACGTAGACCTCGACCGCGTTGGAGGCGACCTCGCCTTCGAGCCCGAAAATGTGGTCCTCGACGTTCTTCTTCGGCACCACCCGCCCCTGCCGCCGCAGCAGGATCTCCAGTACCGAGGTCTCGCGCGCGGAGATGATCCGCGGCTGGTCGTCGACGAAGATCTGGCGGCTCTCGGTGTCGTAGACGAGGTTGGCGAGGCGCAGCGAACGGCCGAGCAACTGGCCGGGACGGCGCAGGATCGCTTCCAGCCGCGCCACCAGTTCCTCCATCGCGAACGGCTTGGCGAGATAGTCGTCGGCGCCGCTGCGCAGGCCGGTGACGCGATCCTGCAAGCCGCCGCGCGCGGTCAGCACCAGCACCGGCAGCGGCTCCATCTGCCGGCGCAATTCGCGCAGCACCGACAGGCCGTCGCCGTCGGGCAGGCCGAGGTCGAGGATCATCGCGGCATAGCGGACGCTGCTGACCGCCTCGCGCGCCTCGGCGGCGCTGCCGACGATGTCGCTCTCGTAGCCCGCTGCCGCCAGCCCGGCGGCAACGAGCCGCGACAGCTCGGCATTGTCCTCGACGATCAGAAGGCGCATCGCATTCCCGCCGGATGTTCCGGTGCAATCACGGCTCGCGCCGCCTCGTTGCTCTCTTCCACCATCTTCGCGGTTTCGGCCAGCAAAAAGGCAGGCCCTGCCCGCCGTTTCACGCTCCGTCAGCTCCGTGTAAGCTTCGCATGCCGGCCGGACCTGCTTTCACGGCCGCTGCTAAGACCGTTTATCAGGACACCACCGCGCGCTCAGCGACGAGGCCCCGGCCGCTCCAGCAAACAGGAATGCCATGACGAGGACACTCGTGAACACCGAGATCAAGCCGCGCTCATGGGCGTTGATCGCGGCAAGGCCGAGCGTCAGCCAGCTCCCTGTCGCGACAACGTTCGCCACGGCTTGCAGGATCTCGCAGCGCGTCACCGGCCTGTAGTTCAGGAACCTCCAAAGCAGTGGCCCGCCCGCGATGGCGAGCGTGGCGATCCAGGCGAGGATCAGCGTTGGCACGTGAAATAGGCTGCTCAAGTCGGTCGGCACGGCAAACACCCTGAAGCATTCAGGGTTTGACGCCCCTGGCCAAGATAAGGTTCAGAAGAATCACGCGGCAGCTGATTGCAGCTTGCGATTTAACGACCGATCAGTCTATATATCAGGAATGCGCAACCAGACCCCAGTGCAGTCGCCCCGTGGCCGTCCCCGAAGTTTCGACGTGGACGTCGCGGTCGAGCGCGCGATGGAGGTGTTCTGGTCGCACGGCTATCACGCCACGGCGCTCCCGGATCTGCTTCGTGCGACCAGGCTCTCGCGCGGCAGTCTCTACGCCGCGTTCGGCGACAAGCACTCGCTGTTCCTGCGTGCGCTGGATCGCTACATTGCCGATGCCCTGACCCGGATCGACATCGAACTCGCCCCCGAAAGGGAGCCGGTCGACGGCCTGCGGGCCTTCCTTGCCGGCTACGTCGACCGCACCAGCGGTGCCAATGGCCGGCGCGGATGCCTGCTCGTGGCGACAGCCATGGAACTGGCAGGCCAGGACGCTGAAGTTGGCCGTCGCATCGCGAGCTTCTTCAAAGCGATGGAGAGCAGGCTGGCGGCCGCATTGTCCCGTGCGAGCACAGCGGGCAAGCTGGCCGATGGTGTCGAGCCCTCGAGGGCCGCCCGAATTCTGGTCTGTTTCGTTGAGGGGCTGCGCGTGGTCGGAAAGACGGCCCCGGCACGGACCACGTCGAAGGCCACCGCTGACGCTCTTCTCGATCGCTTCATCAAGTGAGCAACCGAATCATATGAACGATCATGCCGCGCCTTCCGCCATCAGCGCATCTATATCTGGACCGAACGGTTTCGAAATTAAGAATGCCATGTCGGCTCTCCAGATCGTCTGCGCCGTCGCCGTTCCCCTGCTCTGGGGCTACCAGTTCGTGGCGATCAAGGTGGGCGTCACGGAGTTTCCGCCGCTGTTCTTCCTCGCGCTGCGCTTCCTCGCCATCGCGCTGCTGCTCGTTCCGTTCGTCAAGAGGCCCACGCGCCGACAGCTTGGCCCCATCGCGGCCATTTCGCTTTTCCTTGGCGGACTGAACTTCGGGCTGTTCTATGTCGGCCTTGGCCTCGGCTCGGGAAGCATGTCGGCGGTCGCATATCAACTCGCCACACCCTTCACCGTCCTGTTGGCCTGGCCCCTGCTCGCTGAGAGACCGTCTCTCATCACGTCCGCCGGCGTGGTGCTCGCATTCGTCGGCGTGGTCGTGCTGGCAGCGCAGCCCGGCCCGTCGGCAAACCCGTTGCCGCTGCTGCTCGTGGTCGGGGCAGCCTTCGCTTTCGCGGTGTCCAACGTCCTGACCAAGCGTTACGGCCCTTTCGATCCGCTGATGCTGATGGGATGGTCGTCGCTGTTCACGGTGCCGCAGGTCATGGTGATGTCGCTGCTGCTCGAACACGGACAGTTGGCGAGCCTTGCCACCGCGGATGAAAATGGTTGGCTCGCCCTCGCCTACACGATTTTTATCGGTGGAATCGTCGGCTTTGGCCTCTGGTTCTGGCTGATCGCCCGCTGCTCCATGAGCCGCGTCGCTCCCTTCGGTCTGCTGCTGCCGGTGTTCGCCCTGATGTCGAGCGTGCTGTTTCTTGGCGAGCGCGCGACCCCGAGGTTGATCGTCGGCGGGCTGCTCGCAATCTCCGGCGTCGCCATCACGCAAGTGAGACCGAGGGCTCGATCAATTTGAGCCCTGGGGCCGGGAATCGCTTCCTGACAATTTTCGGGATTTGATCGATGGCTCTGCAAAGTCAGGGCTCGTTAAATCTCCACGAATGAGCAATTTTGACCATTCGCTCATGTTGCGATGCGGCACAATATTCCCGTCACCGGCTTCCGCTCTGCATCCAATTGGTGATTGAGAGCGACGTATTCGCAAATCGTGGCATGGGGGAATGACATGCTTGAGATACAGCCCGTTCAGCACCCGGCGCTCTGTATGCTGTGTCGCTTCGCAAATACCGCTGAAGCCTATTCAAATCATGAGTTCTGTGCGTTTGAGTTTCCCGTATGCGAAGGATGCCCGAATGCGGTGCACGCCATCCCGACGGTTGGACGTCGGGATGATCCCATGAAGTCGAAGGTCATGAACGGGTGGATTGCGGGCAATTCCGGCACGCAGAACGCGGCTGCCTCAGGAAGAGATCATGTTCTGGAGGAATACATCCACCGGGAGAATCTGGCGCTGTTAAAGAAGCGTCTCACCGAGACATGCACTGACGCACAGCGGAAGATGCTCTTGAAATTGCTGGCGCAAGAGGAGGCGAAAGCCCTTCCGCCGAAGAAGGCATTTTCACACCGCGTCATCCCGCAGCCGGCAGGCTTGGACCGGCAGGTATCTTGGCCCGGTTTCGAGTTCTGATTGCATTGGACCCGTACCAGTCGCGTGGAAGAAGATCTGCAGATGAGATCGATGCTTAGAGTATCGTACCAAAGAGCTTTCCGATCCCGGCGGTGATCCCGAGCGCCAATGCTCCCCAGAACGTCACCCGGATAGTCGCGCGAAGGATATCTGCACCGCCTGCCTTCGCACCAACGGCGCCGAGAAAAGCGAGAAAACCCAGCGATGCCGCCGAGGTGACCGGGACCAGCATGTTCGAAGGTGACACGATGACCATCAGCAGCGGCATCGCTGCACCGACCGAGAACGTCGCAGCCGACGTGATCGCCGCTTGCACGGGACGCGCGGTGGTCATCTCGGAAATTCCCAGTTCATCGCGAGCATGGGCGCCGAGCGCATCCCTCTTCATGAGCTGCGCCGCAACCTGCCGGGCAAGACCCGCGTCAACCCCGCGCTGGGCATAGATTTCGGCGAGCTCGTCGAGTTCACCGTCGGGATTACTGCGCAGTTCGCCCCGTTCTCTGGCGATGTCCGCTTTCTCGGTGTCGGACTGCGAACTCACGGAGACATACTCGCCGGCGGCCATAGACATCGCGCCGGCGACCAATCCCGCGACTCCTGCGATCAGCACGTCGTTCTGCTTTGCGGCCGCTGCGGCTACTCCGACAATCAGACTCGCGGTCGAGATAATTCCGTCGTTGGCTCCCAGCACCGCCGCCCTGAGCCAACCTATGCGATCGACCAGATGAGTCTCTTTGTGACTGCGAAGGCGGCTCATGAGTGTTCTGATCCGTTCAAAAAGAAAATCGCGCCCGCGCGGTCGAAGACAATGTACGGCGGCGTAGCCAGGCACGTTTGACGCACATCAAGGCTTATGCCCGCTACCGGACATCAGGATCGGCGGAAGCTGAATCGTCTCTACCTTCCAGGTGAACCAGATCGTCTTTTGCAGGGGGATCGCTTCTGCTTGGTCGAATGCACTGTGGTGCAGACCTGTGAAAATATTAGGGACTAGACTGCCCGTCGATCTGGTCAAGCGACAGCAGCAGCGACGCGACGCGGTTCGCCGAAGCGGCCCACTCGGCGATGCGTCCATAGCTGTCGGTAACCCAGTTGAAGGCCGCCTGGACGACGACGAAGGCCGCGGCGGCCTGAACGACTTCGCCGAGGGTCATCGTGCCCTCGATGTATTTGGGCGTGCACAGCAGCAAGGCGATTAACGGGGTCAGCAGAAAGCTCATATGCGTAACCAGCGTCATCCGCATCAGTTGCCAGCAGTAGATTCGCCAAATGCGGATCACCTCATCCAGCGCTGCCGCGATCGCCCGACGGCCGCCCTGCAGGACATTCGGGTCCAGGATCTCTTCTCCAGCGTCGCGCAGATGCGTCCCGACCGACCTCAACTCGGCTTCGGTCCGCTTGTTGTCTTCGATGATCCGGGTCAGGTGCCGCGCGATGAGCATCATCGCGGCCGTCAGCAGGACAGAATACAGGATCACCGCAATCACAAGATAGCCGGGGACCACGACGCTGGCTCCGAAGACATCAATAGCGAGATGTCCCCCGACTTCCCAGAGAACGCCGATGAATGTGGCGGCGACGAGGACCGAAGAAAGCAACCCAAGCAACAGGTCGATTGGCAGATCGGTCGCGATCCTTGCGTCCTCGGCGATTCGATACTCCGGAGCCTGGTGCTCCCCGGACATGAACCTGAGCCGGACGATATGATCCCGTTCCAGCCAATAGTCGTAGAGGTGATTGCTCAGCCACTCCCTCCATTTGCGCTGCATGGTCATGCGGCCCCAGACGGAGAGGACGGCAAGGGTCAGGCTTGCTCCGCCGATGGGGAGCAGTCGCAAAGCCTGCTGCCAGAGCCCGGCTGCGTCCTTGCGCTCGATCGCGTCGAAGAAATCCCGATTCCAGAAGTTCAGACGATACTGGGTCAACAATTGTAGAAGGATGGTGGCGACCAGGAGGCCCACCAGCAGCCGGCCTTGCCAAGCCGCCGGCCCCCGCCAGAAACCGGAGGCGCTTTGCCAGAATCGGGCAAGCAAATGCCTCTCGTCAGGGGCGAGGTATGTCTTGAGTGGCATGCGCGTTTGGTCTCGAAGCCAACGATTCCCAACTTCTAGCGCAGCGAAAGCCGAAGCTCTTGACCGACGTCAACCTAGCGGAGAGTGAATTTCGACAACGACCTGCCCTGAGCTGCTTTGAACTTCGTCGGCAGCGAGGTTCATCGTGCCCCAAGGTCGAAGAGTGAGAAGAATGAGCGTCGGCGCGCCAATTCAGGTTATGCGAATGATTGAATCGGGTGTCGTCCCATCGAGGTCTGCACCCGCCCCACACTTAACGTCGTACGACCCGAAAAGCGGCCCTGAGTGCGGATAGTTGGCCGCTTGATGCTCCCAGTTCTGCCTCAGCGCGATCTGTCGGCAAGTCGATGTAGGCGATCGCCTGATCGAACTGGCTCGCCGTGAAGTCATACCGCCGGCCTCCGATCCGATTGTGGAAATGATCGCCGGCCGGCAGAGGCGTCTTCAGCAACTCGCCGCCGAAGAGTTCGTGGATCATCAGCGACGTGACGTTGCATTGTCCTGCCGCGGGGTTGCCCGCCGTCCATTGGCTAGACGTCGACGGCGACCACGCCTTGCGCAACGCGCGTCGAATATCATCGGGATCGAAGCGCATCGACAGCTCCAACGGATCGGCGCCGAGACCAAATTTCGGATTATTCGATAATCGCTTTATGCCACTGTTTTGCCCGACGTGTCAAACGGGTTCGTTGCGCAGCCGAGCTCCAACTCTATCCGCGTGTCATTGCGAGCGCAGCGAAGCAATCCAGAATCCCTCCTCGGAGGCAGCCTGGATTGCTTCGCTGCACTCGCAATGACGGTGTAGAAGCGGACGCGCGCCTTCCCGCAAATTTAATCGGTAAGTCAAACTGTTGTCGGCCCCCATCGGGCCATTTTCCCGCACCCCGCGTCTACTGTGCATGGGGTTGTTTTGCGGACTTTGAGTCCGCACATGCGCCGCCAAAGAAAAAGCCCGGCCTCGCGAACGCGGCCGGGCTCTGTCGTCTTGCGACGTTTTCGAAAGATCAGCCGCGAGTGCGCGAGCGGATCATGAAGCTGCGGCGACCTGCCACCACAGATATTCGTCGGAGCGGTAGGCCTGCATGGCGTCGATCGACTTCTTGAAGTCGGGGTTCTTGGCCGAGATCTCGCCCCACAGCTCGTTGGTCGACTTGAGGCAGGCTTCGAGCACTTCGTTGGTGAAGGGACGAAGCTGGGTGCCGCCGGCGACCAGACGCTTCAGCGCGGCCGGGTTCTGCATGTCGTAGCGCGCGGCCATCCAGCTGTTGGCGTTGGCCGTCGCGTTGGTGAGGATCGCCTGGTAGTTCTTCGGCAGCGAATTCCACTTGTCGAGGTTGGTGAAGGCGTGGACGGTCGGGCCACCTTCCCAGAAGCCGGGATAGTAGTAGTACTTGGCGACCTTGGCGAAGCCGAGCTTCTCGTCATCGTACGGGCCGACCCACTCGGCCGCGTCGATGGTGCCCTTCTCCAGCGCCGGATAGATGTCGCCGCCGGCGAGCTGCTGCGGCACCACGCCGACCTTCTGGAGCACCTGGCCGGCGATGCCGCCGATGCGCATCTTGAGACCGGAGAGGTCGGCAACCGTCTTGATCTCCTTGCGGAACCAGCCGCCCATCTGGGTGCCGGTGTTGCCGCAGGGGAAGCCGATCACGTTCGACTTCTTGAAGAACTCGTTGCCGAGCTCCATGCCGCCGCCCTGGTACCACCAGGAGTTCTGCTGGCGCGCGTTGAGGCCGAACGGCACCGAGGCGTAGATCGCGAAGGTCGGGTCCTTGCCGACATAGTAGTACGAGACGGTGTGGCACATCTCGACCGTGCCGTTCGAGGTCGCGTCGAGCGCCTGCAGGCCGGGGACGATTTCGCCGGCGGCGAACACCTGGATCTGGAACTTGTTGTCGGTCATCTCGGCGACGTATTTCGCCACCTGCTCGCCACCGCCATAGATGGTGTCGAGCGACTTCGGGAAGCTCGAAGTCAGGCGCCACTTCACCTCAGGCGAGGACTGCGCGATCGCCGGTGAGGCCACCGCGGCGGTTGCCGCAGCACCTGCTGCCGACACTTTCAGAAAATCACGACGCTTCATCTTCAGGCTCTCCTTGCTGGGGCGTTTCCCCTAACTTCCTCTTTGCTGCCGCTCATTCCGGCGACGCGTTTTAGGCCGCGTCGAACCGAAGGGGCTTGACTGCCGTGGGCCTTTAACACGGACCGCAAGGTTTCGGAACGCGACATTGGCATGACGGGGCTCTACGAAAGTCGCATGTCCCCGGAAAAGACCGCTCAGACTGTGGCGACAACGCCCTTGAGCTGGTCCCGGACCTGGCTTGCAATGGCGCGGTAGATCGCCGCATGAGGCCCGTCCGGCTCGCTGTCGACCACGGGGCTGCCGGCATCCGAGCTGGCGCGAATCGCCATGTGCAGCGGGATCTCGCCCAGAAACGGCACACCCAGCTTCTCAGCCTCGTGGCGCGCCCCGCCGTGGCCGAAGATGTCGGATTTCGTGCCGCAATGCGGGCACTGGAAATAGCTCATGTTCTCGACGATGCCGAGCACGGGCACGTTGACCTTCCTGAACATGGCAAGCCCGCGCCGCGCGTCGATCAGGGACAGGTCCTGCGGGGTCGAGACGATCACGGCACCTTTCAGCGGCACGTTCTGCGCCAGCGTGAGCTGGGCATCGCCCGTGCCCGGCGGCATGTCGACGACAAGCACGTCGAGCGTGCCCCAGGCGACGTCACGCAGCATCTGCGTTACCGCCGACATCACCATCGGACCGCGCCAGATCATCGCGGTCTCTTCCTCGACGAGGAAGCCGATCGACATGATGGCGAGGCCGAAGCGCCGGAGCGGAATCATCTTGCGCTCGCCGTTCAGCTCCGGCTTCTCGTGCAGCCCGGTCAGCCGCGGCACCGAGGGGCCGTAGATGTCGGCATCGAGCAGCCCGACCTTGAGGCCGAGGTCGCGCAGGCCCAGCGCCAGATTGAGCGCAGTGGTCGACTTGCCGACGCCGCCCTTGCCGGAGGCGACCGCGATCACGGCGGCGACGCCCGGAATCTCGGACTGCCGTGCCATCGGCGATTGGGCTCCGCCCTGCGGCGGCGGCTTGTGGGCATGGA
>LNAP01007887.1_pt1 | contig 16245 bp, 14 predicted proteins | sample 602601 | NCBI WGS metagenome assembly LNAP01 (sample SAMN02440304, study PRJNA202911) | soil metagenome | biome: Subtropical and temperate rainforests or woodlands; isolation source: soil samples (1 kg each in a 20% v/v slurry with milli Q water) were... ... | reverse complement strand
GAAGGACTGAACCTGATCGCGCAGCATGTCGATGGTTTCACCGAGGGCAAAGTTCAGGGATGGGTAGCTCATGGGTCACCTTTTGGCTTTTTTGTAGGGCGGGGAGGGCCGTGATGCAGCTCTCACCTTTACGTTAACGTAAGCCTGTGACGAATGGCTGTCAATCACCCTTTACGTTAACGTCAACTTGAGCGAGAGTAGAGGCAGTTCTGAAAAGACCAGCGTCGCATTCTGTGGCGAGGGAGCTTGCTCCCGTCCGAGCGCGAAGCGGTCGCAAATCGGCAAGTCAGGTGTAGCAGAAAGCACCCTGGCTGATGATTTCACGACTGCTGCGCAGCCGAACGGGAGCAAGCTCCCTCGCCACACAAGCCTCGCTCCTACAATAAAGACAATAGGGGTCGTCATGGATCAACCCAGTGCAAGCCCGCAACGCAGCTACACCCGTGGTGCTCAGGACAAAGCCTTGCTGGCGATGACCATCGGTCAGGCGTTCGATAACACCGTCGCGAAGTACTCGGCTGGAGAGGCGCTGGTCGTGCGTCATCAACAGCTGCGTTTCACCTGGCAGCAACTGTCCGACGCGGTGGACCTGCATGCCAGGGCATTGCTGGCGCTGGGCCTGCAAGCGGGAGATCGCCTCGGCATCTGGGCACCGAATTGCGCGCAGTGGTGCATCAGCCAGTTCGCCAGCGCGAAGCTCGGCGTGATTCTGGTCAACATCAACCCGGCGTATCGCAGCTCTGAACTCGAATACGTGTTGAAGCAATCGGGTTGCCAATGGCTGGTCTGTGCGGGCTCTTTCAAGACCTCCAACTATCACGGCATGCTGCAAGGGCTGGTGCCCGAGCTGGCTGAGCAATCCATCGGACAGTTACGAAGTGAACGCCTGCCTGACCTGCGCGGGGTCATCAGCCTGGATGCGCAACCGCCATCGGGTTTCCTGCCCTGGTCGCAACTGGCCGATCTCGCGGCCAGCGTGTCCGCCGAACAGTTGCGCGAGCGTCAGGACAGCCTGAACTTTGATCAACCGGTGAACATCCAGTACACCTCCGGCACCACCGGTTTCCCCAAGGGCGCGACCCTCAGCCACTACAACATCCTCAACAACGGTTACATGGTCGGCGAAAGCCTCGGCCTGACCGACCAGGATCGGCTGGTGATCCCGGTGCCGCTGTATCACTGCTTCGGCATGGTCATGGGCAACCTCGGCTGCATCACCCACGGCAGCACCATGATCTACCCCAATGATGCGTTCGATCCGTTGCTGACCCTGACCACTGTCGCCGAGGAGAAAGCCACCGCACTCTATGGCGTGCCGACCATGTTTATCGCAATGCTCGATCAGCCGCAGCGAGCCGAGTTCGACCTGTCGACCCTGCGCACCGGAATCATGGCCGGCGCGACCTGTCCGATCGAAGTGATGCGCCGGGTCATCAATGAAATGCACATGAGTGAAGTGCAAATTGCCTACGGCATGACAGAAACAAGTCCGGTGTCTTTGCAGACCGGTCCTTCAGACGAGCTGGAATTGCGAGTCACCACGGTCGGTCGCACCCAACCGCAGCTTGAAAGCAAAATCATCGACGAGGCGGGTAACCTGGTGCCGCGCGGCACCATCGGCGAACTCTGCACCCGTGGCTACAGCGTGATGCTCGGCTACTGGAATAACCCGCAAGGTACCGCCGAAGCCATCGATCAGGCCGGCTGGATGCACACCGGTGATCTGGCGAGCATGAATGAAGAAGGCTATGTGTGCATCGCCGGACGCAACAAGGACATGATCATCCGCGGCGGTGAGAATATTTACCCGCGGGAGCTGGAAGAGTTCTTCTTTACCCACCCGGCGGTGGCGGACGTGCAAGTGATCGGCATTCCGTGTTCGCGCTATGGCGAAGAGATTGTCGCCTGGATCAAGTTCCACCCGGGCCACAGCGCCACGGAGCAGGAGCTGCAAGCCTGGTGCAAGGAACGCATCGCGCACTTCAAGACGCCGCGTTACTTCAAGTTCGTCGAGGAGTTTCCGATGACGGTGACTGGCAAGATCCAGAAATTCCGGATGCGCGAGATCAGTATCGAGGAGTTGCGCATCAAGTAGGGTTGATCACAAACCAATGTGGGGGCGGGCTTGCTCGCGAAGGTGGTGTGTCAGTCAATGAATGTGTCGACTGATGCATCGCATTCGCGAGCAAGCCCGCTCCACATTTTGATTGGGGGAAAGCCTGAATCGCAGAAAGCACAAAGGGGAGCCGAAGCTCCCCTTTAATTTTCGTTGCGTGTGCTCTTTTTTTATTATTGAGGGGCGGTCTGTTTTTGTTTTTGGTAACCGTGACCCTTTACCGCTGTTTTTATCGATCCCCATCCGGGATCAAGAGCAAACGTATTCTTTTTCGCTGAGCGATCCAACCAGTTCGGGAGCTACCTGAAGGTAGTTTTATTGTTCTCTGCCCGGTTGCGGGTTACTCCGAAAAGCACCCTGAAAAGCACACCTTCTCCAAAAAAATCTGTTAGCTGCGTCTCTGCCGTGTTGTTCTTGTTATGTCAGAGTCGTTTCGTCTTATTTTTATTGGTTTGCTGCTTTTTATTCTTGTTATGCCATAGAGATAGCAGAAGCCGTGCCAACTTTTAAAAATCCTTTAAAATCAACGGTTTAAGTTTTTGTCGGATTTTTCACTCAGTCAAAACCCGACAATTTGTTTCCGTGTTACTCGGTTGAGCCCCCACATTTCGACATGGCGGTAACACCTGGACACATCCGCGCACTTATTGCGCGCTACGAGCCTTGGCCACGCGCGAACCGGTCGGACGGCCCAGTACTGTACAAATCTGCTGGCCAGCCAGAATCAAGGCGTCCAGATCAATACCGGTGTCGATGCCCAAGCCATTCAACAGATAAACCACGTCTTCGGTGGCAACGTTACCGCTAGCGCCCTTGGCGTACGGGCAGCCGCCGAGACCGGCGATCGAGCTGTCGAACACCGCGATACCTTCGAGCAGGCTGGCGTAGATATTGGCCATGGCCTGGCCGTAGGTGTCGTGGAAGTGCCCGGCGAGTTTTTCCCGCGGCACGTCGGCGGACACCACGTCGAACATCTTGCGCGTCGCACCTGCCGTTCCGGTGCCGATGGTGTCGCCCAGGGAGATTTCGTAGCAGCCCATGGCGTAGAGCTCGCGGGCGACCCGGGCAACCTGCTCCGGTGCGACGTGACCTTCATACGGGCAACCCAGCACACACGACACGTAGCCGCGCACGCTGACGCCGTGTTGTTTGGCAGCCTCCATGATCGGCGCAAAGCGCTCCAGGCTTTCATTGATCGAGCAGTTGATGTTGCGCTGGGAGAAGGCTTCGGAGGCCGCGGCGAACACCGCGACTTCCTTGACCCCGGCGGCGACCGCATCTTCGAACCCGCGCAGGTTGGGGGCGAGGGCGCCGTAGGTCACGCCCGGTTTGCGCTGGATCTGCGCGAAGACGTCGGCGGAGCCGGCCATCTGCGGCACCCATTTGGGCGAGACGAAACTGCCGACTTCTATATAGCCGAGGCCGGCAGCGGTCAGCGCGTCGACCAGTTGCACCTTGTCGGCAACGCTGATCGGTTGGGCTTCGTTTTGCAGACCGTCGCGGGGGCCGACTTCGACCAGGCGTACGTGGGTTGGAAGAGACATGGGAATCGACCTGTGCTGATTGTCTGAATGTTGGCACTGACCCTGTGGGAGCGGGTTTGTGGCGAGGGGATTTATCCCCGTTGGGTCGCGAAGCGGCCCCGCCCTTCAAAGTCCAACTGCATGAATAAGTTGACGCCTGCTTCGCAGTCGAACGGGGATAAATCCCCTCGCCACAAAGGCTAGCTCCCACAGAGGAATGTGTTGACCTACTGAACCACCGACTGGCTTTTCATCGTTTCTTCCAGAGCCTGGGTGCAGCGCTCCTGCGCCGTGTCCAGTTCCAGCTTCATCTGCTCGATGTCGAGCATCTGCTGTTCCAATTGTTCGCGGCGTTCGGCGATTTTGTTGAGCATGGTTTGCAGTTGCTTCTGGTTGCCGCCGGTGGGGTCGTAAAGTTCGATCAGCTCACGGCATTCGGCCAGGGAGAAGCCTATGCGCTTGCCCCTCAGAATCAGCTTCAGGCTGACCTTGTCCCGGGGCGAATAGATGCGTTCCTGGCCACGGCGCTCGGGGCTGAGCAGGCCTTGCTCTTCATAAAATCGAATGGCCCGCGTGGTGATGTCGAGTTCGCGGGCGAGGTCGGAGATGCTGTAGGTCTGGCTGCTCATGGAAGCGCTCGAAAAAGGTCATGGCGCTAAGCTAAAGGCAGGTTGACGTATACGTCAAGGGGCGGGGTTCTGTGGTGTTACCCCTGGCCTCTTCGAATTGCCTGCGATTTAGCGATAACTCGGTGCATTGCCTTACACCTTATCGAGCTTCTTCTCATGCGCCGTCACCTGCTGGCACAGCTCGATCATCTGCTCGCGCATCCAGCGGTTGGCCGGGTCCTGGTCGGTGCTTTCGTGCCAGTAAAGGTGGGTTTCCACTGGTGGTACATCGTTGACCGGCAGGTTCACCGAATACAAATCATGACGACGGGCGAAGCGTTCCGGAACGGTCATGACCATGTCGGTCTGCTGCAACACCTGCGACGCCATCAGGTAGTGCTGGGAACGCAAGGCGATCTTGCGCTGAATGCCCATTTTACCGAGCGCGAGGTCTACATGGCCGAGACCGCTGCGGCGGCTGGAAATATGGATGTGGGTCAGCGACAGGTAATCATCGAGGGTGAATTTCTCCTTGCCCGCCAGCGGATGGCCCTTGCGCATGGCACACACGTAGCGGTCTTCCATCAGCTTGACGTGACGCACCTGCGGGTCGGTGTTGAGCGGCGCGTCCACCGCAAAGTCGAGACGCCCGGCCGCCAGTTCCTTGGTGGTCTCACGGCGCTTGGACAGAAAGCTTTCGATGATGACCGTTGGCGCCAGGCGACGAAGGCGCTGGAACAGCGGCGGCAGGATCACCGCTTCGGTGAGGTCGGTCATGCTGATGCGGTACGTCTTGACTGCCTGCAACGGATTGAAGATGCGGCTTTCCTGCACCGACACCCGCAGCAGCGAGAGGGCGTTGCGCACCGGACCAATGATGTTTTGCGCCATCGGCGTCGGCACCATGCCTTGGGCCGTACGCACGAACAACGGATCGTTGAACGTCTCGCGCAAGCGGGCCAGAGCGTTCGAGACCGCAGGCTGAGTAACGGCGCGGGTCAGGTTGGCTTCGGTGTAGATCGCGTCGAAGACGATGAAAAGGTTGAGGTCGACCTTGCTCAGATTCATTGCGCTGCACTCTTATTGTTGGGGCGTTTTGATGAGGCCGTGGGCCTCGGCAATCACCCGATCATATATCGGTGATGAATGTTAATACACGCCGAGAATAGGCTAGGTAAATTTTCGTAGCTGTTCTAGCATCGATTGCATGACCTAAACAACCTCCCTCAAGAAGGTAGCTGCTCATGGATTTCGCTTATTCGCCCAAGGTGCAAGAACTGCGTGAGCGCGTGACCGCGTTCATGGACACCTACGTTTATCCCGCCGAAGCCGTGTTCGAACGCCAGGTTGCCGAGGGCGACCGTTGGCAGCCGACTGCGATCATGGAAGAACTCAAACTCAAGGCCAAGGCCGAAGGCCTGTGGAATTTGTTTCTGCCTGAGTCCGAACTCGGCGCCGGCCTGACCAACCTCGAATACGCGCCATTGGCAGAAATCATGGGCCGCTCGCTGCTGGGCCCCGAGCCGTTCAATTGCTCGGCACCCGACACCGGCAACATGGAAGTACTGGTGCGTTACGCCAACGAAGAACAGAAGCAACGCTGGCTCGAACCGTTGCTGCGCGGTGAGATCCGCTCGGCGTTCGCCATGACCGAGCCGGACGTGGCTTCCTCCGACGCCACCAACATGGCCGCCCGCGCCGTGCGTGACGGTGACGAGTGGGTGATCAACGGCAAGAAATGGTGGACCTCGGGTGCCTGCGATCCACGCTGCAAGATTCTTATTTTCATGGGCCTGAGCAATCCCGACGCGCCGCGCCACGCCCAGCATTCGATGATTCTGGTGCCGGTGGATGCCCCTGGCGTGAAGATCGTCCGTCCGCTGCCGGTGTTCGGTTACGACGATGCACCACACGGCCACGCCGAGGTGCTGTTCGAAAACGTCCGGGTGCCGTACGAAAACGTTCTGTTGGGTGAAGGACGCGGCTTTGAAATCGCACAGGGTCGCCTTGGCCCCGGCCGGATCCACCACTGCATGCGTTCGATCGGCATGGCCGAGCGTGCACTGGAACTGATGTGCAAACGCGCGGTGAACCGCACCGCGTTCGGCAAACCGTTGGCGCGTCTGGGCGGTAACATCGACAAGATCGCCGACTCGCGGATGGAAATCGACATGGCTCGCCTGCTGACCCTGAAAGCGGCGTACATGATGGACACCGTCGGCAACAAAGTGGCGAAGAGCGAAATCGCGCAGATCAAGGTGGTCGCACCGAATGTGGCCTTGCGCGTTATCGACCGGGCGATCCAGATCCATGGCGGGGCAGGGGTTTCCAACGATTTCCCGCTGGCCTACATGTACGCGATGCAGCGCACCCTTCGCCTGGCCGACGGCCCGGACGAAGTTCACCGCGCGGCGATCGGCAAGTTCGAGATCGGCAAGTACGTGCCAAAGGAAATGATGCGCAGCAGTCACTAAGACCGCTGTATCGCGGGCCTGCTTCAGGCCCGCGATACGTCATCCTGCTATTAAAGGCAGCCCGAAAAAGGCTCGCGCACACGCGGTGCTGTGAGCCGCCAGTTCTTCCTCGCTTTCCCCGCGATGCAATGCCACTTCCCGCAACACTTCAGTCAGATACGCCGGTTCGTTACGGCCATTCTTCGGCTTGGGCCGCAAGCTGCGCGGCAACAGATACGGCGCATCACTCTCCAGCATCAACCGCCCGCGCTTGATTTCTTTCACCAGCGGATGCAGATGCGTGCCGCGACGCTCGTCGCAGATCCAGCCGGTGATGCCGATGTGCAAGTCCAGGTCGAGGTAGCTGAACAGCGCTTTCTTCTCGCCGGTGAAGCAATGCACCACGGCGGCCGGCAACTGATCTCGATAATCCCGAAGAATTTCCAGAAGACGCTGACTGGCGTCGCGCTCGTGGAGGAATACTGGCAGTTGAAGCTCGATCGCCATTTCCAGGTGTTGTTCCAGGACTTTTTCCTGTTGCGGGCGCGGGGAGAAATCGCGATTGAAATCCAGGCCGCATTCACCTACGGCCACCACGTTTGGCTCTTTGAGCAAACTGCGCAGACGCTGGGCGCTGTCGGCGTTCCAGTCGCTGGCCGAGTGCGGATGAATGCCGGCGGTGGCGAACAGCCGTTGCGCCGTGTCATCCAGTTGCTGGCACAGCTCCAGCGCCTGTTCACTGCCCTCGACACTGGTGCCGGTGAGCACCAATTGGCAGACCCCGGCGGCATACGCGCGGTCGAGTACAGCCTGGTGCTTGCCGGCAAAACTGGGGTTGGTCAGGTTGACGCCGATATCGATGAGTTGCATGGTGCTACCTCGGACCAAAGGCTGGAAAGCATATCAGAGCTGTAGATTTATAAGAAAAGCCAAGAACTACAACGAGTTAAAGCTGTCTTTTGATGCCGCGAGGCAAGCCGGGGTGGTCAGCGTGCCATCACTGTGCCAGTCTTTCGCACTTTGCCAGCGCTCAAGGCGCTCTGTTTCTGTCGTTCGGTTTCATGGAGATTTTTGAAATCGGCCCAGTATTCTTTCCGGAGAGTGGATGACACGTCCCTCGATTTTGATACTGCTGTGTGGTTCTCTGCTGTTGCCGATGCCCGCGGTTGCGCGTCTGGCCGGCCCGCTGCAAGCCGTGCCGGCGGTCAAAGTGCGCGATCTGCAGGAAATCCGCAGCAGTCGGGTGCTGAAGGTGCTCGTCAACCAGAGCCGCAACAGCTCCGGCGAAGTCCAGGGCCAGGCCATCGGCGTCGAATACCATCGGTTGCGTGCTTTCGAGCAATACCTCAATGGCCACGCCCGCGACGGTCAGGAAGTCACCCTCAAGATTATCCCCAAAGCCAAGGATCAACTGCTTGGCGCATTACAGCGCGGGGAGGGCGATCTGGTTGCGCCGGGGGAATTGCTCGATCTGCAACCGGGTTACGCCGTCAGCGCCAGTGAGCCTATTGCCAGCAACATCCCGCTGGTGCTGGTCGGCATCAAAGGCGAGAAGCGCTACACCCACCTTGAGCAACTTTCCGGTAAAACCCTGGCATTGCCCACCGGCAGTGCCGCCGGGGAAGCGATCAGTCAGATCAATCAAAAACTCGCCCTGCACAAGCTGGCGCCAGTGAAAATCGAGTGGGTCGATCCGAGCCTGGCGGTTGAAGACGTGCTTGAAATGGTTCAGGGCGGCATCTTTCACCTGACCATTGTCGAGCAACCGATTGCCGAGCGCTGGGGCAAGATCCTGCCCAAGCTGCGCTTTGATCGGCAGGTGCTGATCAGCGAGCCAGGGGAAGAGTTCTGGTTTGTGCGCCGCGATGCATCGATGCTGCGGGCAAGCATCGACCGCTTCCTCATCGGGTACAAAAAGCCATCGGACCAGGATGTGGCTTTCCTGAGGATCTATCGTCGCTTGTATCAAGTGCACTATCCATTGGCCAAGGCTGATCGCCAGCGCCTGGAAAAACTCCGGCCGGTACTGCAGAAGCACGCCGATGCTCAAGGCATGGACTGGCTGAACCTGGCGGCACTGGCATTCAAGGAATCCGCGCTGCAGCCCAATGCCCGCAGCGGTAGCGGCCCCACCGGCCTGATGCAGATCACCCCGTCGGCGGCCCAGCGGGTGGGGGTCGGCAACATTCAGAATCTCGATGCCAATGTACAGGCCGGTGCCAAGTACCTGGCGATGATCCGCCGCAAGTTTTTTGCCAGCCCCAAACTCAACGAGCGTGAGCGCATGGCGTTTGTGCTGGCGGCCTACAACATCGGGCCGGAGCGGGTTCAGGGCATGCGCGCCGAGGCGCGGCGGCGTGGTTTGAATCCCAATCAGTGGTTCTTCCAGGTCGAGCGGATCGCCATGGAGCAGGTGGGAATGGGTCCCGTCAGCTATGTTAATAGCGTGAACAAGTATTACCTGGCGTTCGATCGGGAACGGGAGTCGTTGGAGCCCCAGGGGCAGAAAGTGGCCTCACGGAAATAATCGACTAAACTGATTGTTATGGCGAAAAAATTGCGCTTTTAACATTCGATTTATTGATTAATATGGCGGCCAACCAACACACAAACTCACAATGGATGACACAGCATGAGCTCACTGATCAACAAGGTACTGTTTACCCGCGCTGGCTACGGCCTGACTGTTTTGCGGATCTTCGTCGGCATCATCTTCGCAGCCCACGGCGCGCAGAAGCTTTTTGGGGCGTTCGGTGGTTACGGTCTGGCCGGCACCGCGCAGTACATGGAGAGTATCGGCCTGACACCGGGCTACCTGATGGCGACGCTGGCGGGTGGTACTGAGTTCTTCGGCGGTCTTGCCCTGATCATCGGCTTGCTGGTCCGTCCAGCGGCCCTCGGCCTGGCTTTCCTCTCGCTGGTGGCGATCTTCTCGGTGCACCTTCCTAACGGTTTGTTCATGGCCAACAACGGTTATGAATTCGCCCTGGCCCTGCTCGGTGGCAGCATCGCCGTGCTGATCGAAGGCGCCGGCAAACTGTCGGCCGACCGCGCCATCGCTGGCTGACCGCTCTGGCTCAACGAAAAGGCCCGCATTGCGCGGGCCTTTTTGTTGTGCGTCATTCTTGACACTGTCCAGTCAGCTTCTCTAGGATGCTGCTCATGCGCCGATTTAAACAGCTACTTGCGGGGCGCCAGGTGACTCATTCAGTTGCCGATAGAAGCCTGAAACAGGCTTCGAAATACCGCTAAAGCGCTGGTTCGGTGTTGCCTCTCACCTGCCATGCAGACTTTTGAGGCAGAGACACGACACGATGAATGCACTAAACCCCGTTGTACGCCCCGCGCCGATCACGGCACACCTTACCCAGCGCAATCCAAAAATCCTGCTTGGCGGCAAACATCAGCCGACGCTCTTGCGTTATCTGGATGGCTGGCCGCGTCGCACCGGCGGGCCTGCAGCGTTCCTGATCCAGTTTGTCGAAGACAGTGAGTCACTGGCCCGATTTGCCAGCGACAGCTTCGACCTGGCGGTGATTCAGTCACCCAGTCTCGAAGACGCGCCTGAAATGATCAAGCAACTGACCCGCGTGGCCCGACAAGGGTTGATCACCCGCCGCTGAGGCCTAGGGGTATTCAATCGCCACGATGTACACGCATTGCTCACCGGTCGGCGTCTGGACTCGAACTTCGGCGTCCAGTGCCTTGCCGATCAGGGCGCGTGCCAACGGCGAGTCGATACTGATCAGGCCCAGTTTCAAGTCCAGCTCATCCGGGCCGACGATGCGATAACGCGACTCCTTGCCGTCCTCGTCCTCGATCGTGACCCAGGCGCCGAAGTAAACCTTGTTCGGATCGCTGGGCTTTTCGCTGACCACCTTGAGTGCTTCCAGGCGTTTGGTCAGAAAACGCACGCGGCTGTCGATCTCGCGCAGCATCTTTTTGCCGTAGGTGTATTCGGCATTTTCGGAGCGATCGCCCTGCGCCGCGGCCTCGCTGACCGATTGCGTGACCTGCGGTCGGCGCACATGCCAGAGCTCATGGAACTCGGCCCGCATCCGCGCTTCACCTTCCGGGGTGATCAGCGCGGTGCCAGCTGTGCGAGGAGGGCGATAACGGCTCATGGCAACTTCTTGTGATTGAGGAGGCTTGAGTCTATCAACCCTCGCGCAACACTGTCAGGGGGCTGGCGTTCAAGGCTCGACGGGTACCGAACACGCCGGCACCGCCGATCAGCGCAGCACCGATCAATGGCAGTACCAACAGCCATGGATGCGGATGCCAGGGCAGGTCGAACGCGTAACGGTACAGCACCAGGCTCACCAGTTCCGAACCCAGCGCTGCCAGCAATCCGCTGACCGCGCCGAGCAGGCCGAACTCGATTCGCCGGGCCTTGACCAGCAACTGTCGCTCAGCCCCCAGCGCGCGCAACAAGGCGCCTTGACGGATGCGTTCATCCAGCGTCGCTTGCAGGCCCGAGAACAACACCGCCATCCCCGCCGCCAACACGAACAACAGCACGTATTCCACCGCCAGAGTGACCTGGGCGAGGATGCTGCGCAGTTGCGCAAGCAACGCTTCGACTTGCAGGATGGTCACCGCCGGAAAGGCGCGTGACAGGTCGACAATCTGCTGGTCATGACCGGCTGCCAGATAGAAGCTGGTCAAGTAAGTCGCTGGTAAATCCTTCAATGTCCCAGGTTGGAAGATCATGAAGAAGTTCGGCTGGAAGTTGTCCCAGTTGATCTCCCGCAGGCTGGTGACTTTCGCTTCGCGATTGACCCCACCGACGGTGAACACCATGTGATCGCCCAGCTTGAGTTTCAGGCTTTCGGCCACTTTGCCTTCTACCGACACGCCGGGAATGTCATCCGCAGGCTGTTCGCTCCACCAGTTTCCCGCGGTGAGCTTGTTGCCCGTCGGCAGGTCCGCCGCCCAGGTCAGGCTCAGGTCGCGCTGGATTGCCCGATCTCCGGCCGAGTCCTTGCTGACGATCTCCTGCACCGGCTCGCCGTTGATGCTGATCAACCGTCCCGGCACCACCGGGTACAGCGGCGCCGATTGGGCTGACAGTTCGATCAGGCGATCGGTGAAGGCCTGTTTGTCTGCCGGCAGGATGTTCAGCGCGAAATAGTTCGGCGCATTTTTCGGCAACTGGTTTTGCCAGGTGTCGAGTAACTCACCGCGCAGCAAGGCGATCAACGCCATGGACAGCAGAATCAAACCGAAGGCCAGGGATTGTCCGGCGGCAGCCAGTGGATGACGCAGCAATTGGCCCAGCCCGAGACGCCACGGCAACGAAGCACGCGCGAGCATCCGGCGCAGGCTTTTCAGCAGCAGCAACAGCAAGCCGCCCAATACCAGCGCCGCAATCACGCCACCGCCGAGCAGGGCGAAGGTTAGCAGCAGGTCGAGGCTCAGGCGCCACATGATCAGCCCGAGAGCGCCCAAGGCCACGCCGTAGACCATCCAGGTGCTGGAAGGAATCGGCAGCATGTCGCGGCGCAATACCCGCAATGGCGGAACCCGGCCCAGCGCCGCGAGGGGCGGCAAGGCAAAACCGGCCAGCGCCACCAGCCCGGTGCCGATCCCGGCGATGGCCGGAAACAGGCCGCCCGGTGGAACGTCGGTGGGCAACAAATCATGCAACAGCGCGAACAGGCCAAGCTGCGCCAGCCAGCCGATCAACGCGCCGCTGATGCTGGCCAACAGTCCGAGCACCGTCAGCTGCAAACTGAACAGGACCATGGTTTCCCGGCGGGACAGCCCCAGGCAGCGCAATAGCGCGCTGGCATCGAAGCGGCGGGTGGCGAAACGCGTTGCCGACAGCGCCACCGCCACCCCGGACAGCAGGACCGCCACCAGGCTCGCCATGTTCAAGTAACGTTCGGCTTTACCCAGCGCGCCGCCAATCTGCCGGTTGCCATCGCGGGCATCCTGGATGCGCTGGTTGGCGGCGAGGCCGGGTTTGATCAGTTGGCGATAGGTTTCCAGCGCTTCGGCTTTGCCGCGCCAGAGTTCGCGGTAACTGACACGGCTGCCGGGTTGCACCACGCCGGTGGCGGCGAGGTCGCTGAGGTTGATCAGCACGCGCGGCGTCAGGCTGTAGAAATTGCCGGCGCGATCCGGTTCGTAAGTCAGCACTCGCGCGAGTTTGAGAGTGCGCATGCCGACGTCGATGCTGTCGCCGATCTTCAGATCCAGGGCGGTCAGCAATCGTGCCTCGACCCAGGCCTCGCCGGGTTTCGGTCCGCCCCCGGTCTCTTCCGGAGCAAAGGGGGCGGGGGCGCTTTTCAGTTCGCCGCGCAGGGGATAGACCTCGTCTGCGGCTTTGATGCTGGACAGCTGAATGCCGTTGTCGGTGGCGATGACGCTGGAGAACTCCACCACTTGCGCATGTTCAAGGCCCAGCTCAGTCCCGCTTCTGATCTGTTCGGGCCGCGCCGGTGAACTGCCCTCAAGCAGCAGATCGGCGCCAAGGAATTCGGTGGCACGCAGCATCATGGCGCCATTCAGGCGAGCGCCGAAGTAACCGATGGCGGTACTCGCCGCCACCGCCACCAGCAAGGCGAAGAACAACACCCGCAATTCGCCGGCGCGAGCGTCGCGCAGCAATTGGCGAATGGCGAGACTGAACAGGCGCAACAGCGGCAAGCGTGCCATCAAGGCTCCAGAGGGGCGACCAGCAGGCCGGCTTCAAGTCGGATCAGGCGCCGGCAGCGATGTGCCAGGCGTTCATCGTGAGTCACCAGCACCAGGGTCGTGCCGCGCTCCTTGTTCAATTCAAACAGCAAGTCGCTGATGCGCTCGCCGGTATGGCTGTCGAGGTTGCCGGTGGGTTCGTCGGCGAACAACACATCGGGCTCGGCGGCAAACGCACGGGCAATCGCCACGCGCTGCTGTTCCCCACCGGAGAGCTGGCGTGGCGAGTGGGTCAGGCGCTGGCCGAGACCAACCCTTCGCAGCAATTCGGTGGCGCGCTCGCGAGCGTCTTTGCGGCCATCGAGTTCCAGTGGCAGCATGACGTTTTCCAGGGCGTTGAGACTGTCGAGCAGCTGGAATGATTGAAAGACAAAGCCCACGTGTTCGGCGCGAATTCGCGCCCGCTGGTCTTCATCGAGATTGCTCAGGCTTTGGCCGGCGAGGGTGACTTCGCCGCTGCTCGGCAGGTCGAGGCCGGCGAGCAGGCCGAGAAGGGTGGATTTGCCTGAACCGGACGCGCCGACGATGGCCAGGCTGTCGCCCTTGTTCAGTTCCAGGCTGAGTTCGTGCAGGATAGTTCCGCGCTGGGAACCACTTTGCTGAGGTTCTTCGCGGTGAGAATGCTTGCGCCCATGGAGAATCCGATGCGTGTGTGGTTTTTGAGTGCTGGCCTGGCCCTGATGTGCATGGCCCAGAACGCAGCGGCGGGTACAGTCCTGATCGTTGGCGATAGTATCAGCGCCGGTTTCGGACTGGATACCCGCGTTGGGTGGGTGTCGTTGCTTGAGCAACGGCTCAAGCGCGAAGGTTTCGACGATAAGGTGGTCAACGCATCCATCAGCGGCGACACCAGTGCCGGAGGCCAGGCGCGCCTGCCTGCGCTGCTTGCAGAGCATAAACCGGAGCTGGTAATCCTCGAGTTGGGCGGCAACGACGGCCTGCGCGGAATGCTGCCAACGCAATTGCAACAAAACCTTGCAGCGATGATCGACAGCTCCCGCGCCAGTGGGGCGAAGGTGCTGCTGCTCGGCATGCAACTGCCACCCAACTACGGCGCGCGCTACACCAAGGCCTTCGCCGAGGTATACAGCAACGTCGCCACCGAGAAAAAAATCCCGCTGGTGCCATTTTTTCTCGACCATCCAGACCTGATGCAGGCCGACGGCCTGCACCCCGCTGCGGGGGCTCAGGACAAGTTGCTGGAAAATGTCTGGCCGACACTGAAACCGCTGCTTTGACGCTTTTCTAGCGGCGGCGTTTCGGCTAAGGTGGCGCCCCCGATTTGGAGCCCCCGATGCCGCGTCCCGCCTGGTCACTTTTTGCCTACCAACTGATCGAGCCTGACGAACAGCTGGATCTGTTCGCCTGCCAGGAAGTGCGGGTACATCTGGTGACCCGTCAACTGGAGCTGGGTGGCTCGGCCGATCGAACCCTGTGTGGCAGTCTGCTTCCGGCGCAACCGCGCTGGTCGAGCGTCGACCGCCGCGTTTTCCAGGACCAGCGCCTGTGCTCGCTGTGCCGGGCGATTCTGGAATCGCAGAAACGCGGCACTTCGCCGATCTGGCCAGAGCTGCGCTTCGAGCTTTGAGGCAATAAAGATAGCGTGCTATCGGCCGACTCCCCGAATTTACGGGCGCCGGTGTACAATCCCGTTTTTATCCCCTGACCCTGCGAAGGATTTACCGGATGTTGCCGCGCTTTCCTGCCGTCACCCGCTGCCTGTCTCTTGCCGCCCTTTGTGTGGCAGGTCCCGTAGCCGCATTGGAGTTGCCCCTGCCACCGCCCGGTGAAGACATCGTCGGCCAGGTTCAGGTCATCAAGGCCAAATACGAAGACACCTTCGCCGACCTTGGCACCACTTACGATCTGGGTTATTCGGAAATGGTCGCGGCCAACCCTGGCGTCGATGCATGGCTGCCGGGCGCCGGTACCGAAATCGTGTTGCCGACGCGTTTCATCCTGCCGCCAGGACCGCGTGAAGGTATCGTCATCAACCTGGCTGAATATCGCCTCTACTACTATCCGAAAGGCCGGAATGTGGTCTACACCTTCCCGCTGGGTATCGGTCGCGAGGGTTGGGGTTCACCGATCGCTCACACCACCATCACGGCCAAGACGCCGAACCCGACCTGGACGCCTCCAGCCTCGATCAAGGCCGAGCACCTTGCAGACGGTGATCCGTTGCCAAACGTCGTGCCGGCCGGCCCGGACAACCCGCTGGGGCCGTTCAAGTTCAACCTGGGTACGCCGGGTTACCTGATCCACGGCTCGAACAAGAAGTTCGGGATTGGCATGCGCACCAGCCACGGTTGCTTCCGCATGTTCAACAACAACGTGCTGGAAATGGCGAGCATGGTGCCGGTCGGTACGTCGGTGCGCATTATCAGCGACCCGTACAAGTTCGGTGTCAGTGGCGGCAAGGTCTATCTGGAAGCGCACACGCCGCTGGACGACAAGGGCAACCCTTCTGTGGTCGACAAACACACTGCGGTGATCAACGCGATGCTCAAGCGTGAGGACATCACCAACAACCTGCGCATGAACTGGGATGTGGTCCGCGACGTGGTTGCTGCCGAAGATGGTCTGCCGGTGGAAATCGGAGTGCCGAATACCTCGGCGCCGATGGTGACGAGTGCACCGCTCGACCCGCTGCAGTAAGGCTTGAACAGAACCCGCCGATGCAGGCTGCGTCGGCGGGTTTTTTATGGCGGGTACAAAACGACCGGCCATAAAAAAGCCGACCCAAAAATGGGTCGGCTTGATAACAATCCCGAAGGATTATTACTTGCGGCTAGCTTTGTCCAGCATGCGCAGAGCACGCTCGTTAGCTTCGTCAGCAGTCT
>LNAP01003042.1_pt1 | contig 16254 bp, 14 predicted proteins | sample 602601 | NCBI WGS metagenome assembly LNAP01 (sample SAMN02440304, study PRJNA202911) | soil metagenome | biome: Subtropical and temperate rainforests or woodlands; isolation source: soil samples (1 kg each in a 20% v/v slurry with milli Q water) were... ... | reverse complement strand
AAGAACAAGCGTACTACCCCGGACAAGCTCGAAAAGAAAATGTTCGACCCGCGCGTTCGCAAGCACGTGATCTACAAAGAAGGCAAAATCAAGTAATTGGTTTTCTTTCTTGTGAAAAAAACCCGCATCTCACGATGCGGGTTTTTTTTGCCTTTTGAAAAGTCGCGGTCGACCGATCAGGCTTTTTCTTCGAACACCACGTAGATCTTGCGGCACGGCTCCAGCACTTCCCAGGTGCCACTGAAACCGGCCGGGATCACGAAGCGGTCACCGGCGCGCAAGGTCTTGGCGTTGCCTTCGGCATCGCGTAGCACCGAAACCCCCTGCACGATCTCGCAGTACTCGTGCTCGGTGTAGTTCACCGTCCATTGCCCGACTTCACCCTCCCAGACCCCGGCGTTCATCTGGCCGCACGGGCTGTTGTAGTGGTTGAAGAGCGTCTGCTCGGGGTCGCCCTTGAGGATTTTTTCGGTGGCGGGGCGGTAGCGTTCGGCGGCGGTGTTCGCCTGGCTGAAATCGACGACATCCTGAATGTTCATGCACGTATCCCGTCTAGGCCTGGGGTTGGAGAGCCAAAGTCTATGTTTATTAAAATGAACATCGCAAGGGCGTTTGCGGCCGTTATGTCAAATATATTGAAACATCCCTTGCGGCTGGTTTAGGGTGGCGGGTGCCTCGGACCGAATAGCTGGCTGGCCGGGCAAGCATTTGGAAGGGAGCGGTTATAACGCCGGGCCCTTATATTTAATAAGAGGAGGACACTCGCATGACCACCCTGACCCGTGCCGACTGGGAACAACGCGCCAAGGATCTGAAGATCGAAGGCCGCGCCTATATCAATGGCGAGTACACCGCCGCAGTTTCCGGCGACACGTTCGAATGCCTCAGCCCAGTCGATGGCCGCCTGCTGACCACGGTTGCCAGTTGTGACGTCGCCGACGCCCAGCGCGCCGTGGAAAACGCCCGCGCCACTTTCAACTCCGGTGCATGGTCTCGCCTGGCCCCGGCCAAGCGCAAAGCCACCATGATCCGTTTCGCCGCGCTGCTCAAGGCCAACGCCGAAGAGCTGGCCCTGCTCGAAACCCTGGACATGGGCAAGCCCATCGGCGATTCCCTGGGCATCGACATCCCTGGCGCGGCGCAAGCCCTGAGCTGGAGTGGCGAGGCCATCGACAAGATTTACGACGAAGTCGCCGCCACCCCCCATGACCAACTGGGCCTGGTGACCCGCGAGCCCGTCGGCGTAGTGGCGGCCATCGTGCCGTGGAACTTCCCGCTGATGATGGCCTGCTGGAAGCTGGGGCCGGCGCTGTCCACCGGCAACTCGGTCGTGCTCAAGCCTTCGGAAAAATCGCCGCTGACCGCCATCCGCATCGCTGCCCTGGCCGTTGAAGCGGGTATCCCCAAGGGTGTGCTCAACGTGCTGCCGGGTTATGGCCACACTGTCGGCAAGGCCCTGGCGCTGCATATGGACGTCGATACCCTGGTGTTCACCGGTTCGACCAAGATCGCCAAGCAACTGATGATCTACTCCGGCGAATCGAACATGAAACGCGTCTGGCTGGAAGCTGGCGGCAAGAGCCCGAACATCGTGTTTGCCGATGCCCCGGACCTGCAAGCCGCTGCCGAATCCGCGGCTGGCGCCATTGCTTTCAACCAGGGCGAAGTCTGCACTGCCGGCTCGCGCCTGCTGGTGGAGCGTTCGATCAAGGACAAATTCCTGCCAATGGTGATCGAGGCCCTCAAGGGCTGGAAGCCGGGCAACCCGCTGGACCCGGCTACCAACGTCGGCGCGCTGGTGGATACCCAGCAGATGAACACCGTGCTGTCGTACATCGAAGCCGGGCACGCCGATGGCGCCAAGCTGGTGGCCGGTGGCAAGCGCACCCTGCAGGAAACTGGCGGTACCTACGTCGAACCGACGATTTTCGACGGTGTGACCAACGCCATGAAGATTGCCCAGGAAGAGATCTTTGGCCCTGTGCTGTCGGTGCTGACGTTCGACAGCGCGGAAGAAGCCGTGGCGATTGCCAACGACACGCCTTATGGCCTGGCCGCTGCGGTCTGGACTTCGGATATCTCCAAGGCGCACCTGACCGCCAAGGCCCTGCGCGCCGGTAGCGTGTGGGTCAACCAGTACGATGGCGGCGACATGACTGCGCCATTTGGCGGGTTCAAGCAGTCGGGCAACGGTCGCGACAAGTCGCTGCACGCGTTCGACAAGTACACCGAGCTGAAGGCGACCTGGATCAAGCTGTAAACCCGGACTCCGGGCCCCAGCTGCAGTAGATCCACATGTGGGAGCGGGCTTGCCCGCGATAGCGGTATATCAGTCACTCATGAGTTGGCTGGTACTCCCTCATCGCGGGCAAGCCCGCTCCCACAGTATTTTGCGTGATCTGGAAATAACCCACAGGAGCGTGGCAATGCGTTGGGCGACTTACTTCGCCGTCCTGGCCTCGGTACTCAGCGTCGGCCTCGCCCTGGGCGTGAGCATGCCGCTGGTGTCCCTGCGCCTGGAAAGCTGGGGCTATGGCAACTTTGCCATCGGCATCATGGCGGCGATGCCGGCGTTCGGTGTGCTGTTGGGCGCCAAGGTCTCCAGCCGCCTGGCTTCCTGGTTGGGCACGGCGAACCTGATGCGTCTGTGCCTGTGGGCTGGGGCGATTTCCATCGGTTTGCTGGCGGTACTGCCCAGCTATCCGGTGTGGCTGGTGCTGCGGTTGATGATCGGGGTGATCCTGACCATCGTGTTTATCCTCGGCGAAAGCTGGATCAATCAACTGGTGGTGGAGCAGTGGCGTGGCCGGCTGGTGGCGCTGTATGGCTGTACCTACGCCTTGAGCCAGCTGTCGGGGCCGTTGTTGCTCGGCGTACTGGGGACCGATCATGACTATGGCTTCTGGGTCGGCGTCGGCCTGCTGATCATTGCGCCGTTCCTGCTGTTGGGGCGCAGCGGGGCGCCGACGGCGGAGGCCTTCAGCGTGACCTTTGGCGACTTGTGGGGTTTTTGCCGGGGCCTGCCGGCGATTGCCTGGGCGGTGGCGTTGTTTGCCGCGTTCGAGGCGATGATTCTGACGCTGCTGCCGGTGTATTGCCTGCAGCAGGGTTTTACCGCTGAGGTGGCGCTGGCGATGGTCAGCACCGTGGTGGTCGGCGATGCCTTGCTGCAATTGCCGATTGGCGCGCTGGCTGATTACCTGCCCAGGCGTACCCTGTTTCTGGGGTGCGCGGTGTTGTTGCTGCTGTCGAGCCTGGCCATTGCGCCGCTGCTCGATACCTGGCTGATCTGGCCGATCTGGGTGCTGTTCGGTGCCAGCGCCGGGGGCTTGTTCACCTTGTCGTTGATCCTGATCGGCGAGCGCTACCGTGACGATGCGTTGGTGCGGGCCAATGCCCATATTGCGCAGTTGTGGGGGATTGGTTGCCTGATCGGCCCACTGGTGGCGGGCGCGGGCAGCCAGTGGATCAGCGGGCATGCGTTGCCGTTGCTGATGGCGGCGGGGGCCTTGGGGCTGGTGATTCTGTTGTTGCGCCAAGGGGCGTTTGGCACCGAGCAGCCGGCCTGACCTGGAAGTGCTCCCAGATTGGATTTTGGTGGTGCTTAGAGCATGCGCTCCAGGCCCACAGTGGTGGCAAACCAGGCATTGAAGCGGCGCCACCAACTGCCCGGCTCGCGGGTCAGGGTGTGCAACTGGCCGTTGTCTTCTGTCACCCATACTACCTGGCCATCCTGCAGCTTCGCCTCATAACTCAAGGCCGGCGCCATCCCTTGCAGGGCCAGGTTGCGTACGTGCTCGGCCAGCTCGGGGCTGTCCACCAGCACGCCAACCTCGGTGTTCCACAGCACCGAACGCGGGTCGAAATTGAATGAGCCGATAAACGACTTCTGCCGATCAAAGATCATCGCCTTGCTGTGCAGGCTGGAGTCCGAGCCATGCAGCGCGCGGCTGCCCAGCAGGTGCGGGCCACTGCCGCCGCCGTCGCCCGGTTGGCGGCGCAGTTCGTACAGTTTCACCCCGTGCTCCAACAGCGCCTTGCGATAGGGCGCATAGCCGCCATGCACTGCCGGTACGTCGGTGGCCTCCAGAGCGTTGGTCAGCAGACGCACGTCGACACCGGCGTCCGCGCGGCCGGTCAGGTACACCAGGCCCGGCTGACCGGGGACGAAGTAGGCCGAAATCATCATCAGTTCACTGTGCACGCCTTCCAGCTCCGGCCCCAGTTGGGTGGTGAGCAACAGTTGCGGGTCAGGATCGGCCTTGGCCAGCACCTTGCTCGGCGCATCCCACAGCGCCTGGTTCCACGCCCAGATCAGCTCCCGGCGCCAGATGTCCATGCGGGGCTGGGTCTGGTAGGTGCGCAGGCGGTTGTACAGGGCATGGTTTTGCTGGCGCGACTCGGCCAGGGAGTTCTCCAGAAGCCCGCGCGCTGTGGCCAGGTCGCGGGAGGACGGGGCGCTGGAGATGAAGTCGGCAATGGGTTTGCTCAGCGCACTGTTCCAGTACTGGTCAAAGCTGTGGCCCAGTTGCTCGGCCACAGGCCCGACGCTGAGCATGTCGATATCGGTGAAGTTCAGGTTGGGCTCGGCATCGAAATACTCATCCCCCAGGTTGCGCCCGCCGACAATCGCCACGCTGTTGTCCGCCAGCCACAGCTTGTTGTGCATGCGCCGGTGCTGCAGCGACAGGTTGAACAGCCGGCCCATGGCCCGTGTCACGCCGGTGCTGCGCCCCAGGTGCAAGGGGTTGAACAGGCGAATCTGGATCTGCGGGTGCGCGGCCAGGGTGGCGATGATCTGGTCCAGGCCGTCGCTGGTGGTGTCATCCAGGAGGATGCGCACCCGCACGCCACGGTCGGCCGCCGTGAGTAACTCGGCCACCAGCATGCGCGTGCTGATGCCGTCATGGACGATGTAGTACTGCAAGTCGAGGCTGGTCTGGGCATTGCGGATCAATTCGGCGCGAGCCATGAACGCTTCGCTGCTGTTGGGCAGCAGGCGGAACCCGGAGCGGCCCTGGTAGGGCGCGGCCTGGGCCTGGATCGAGCGGCCAAAGGCGGACTGCGTCGCCGGCAGCGCCTCGCTGGCCACCCTGGGCACATCCAGGGTGGCGCAACCGCCCAGGCCCAGGAACCCCAGCAAAAAAAACGCTAACAGCCGTTGGCTCATCAAGGCGACAGGTTCCGAATCAGGGCGTTGGTGGGCATATGACGGTGATTGCTGGCAAAAGGTCAGTCCACCCGCTGTTCGGTTTCGGCGAGCATTTTGATCGCCGTTGCCCCGACCTTGCGCACCGCCTCTTCAATCTGCGGGGTTGGCTTGGCAGCGTAGTTCATCCGCAGGCAGTTACGGTATTTGCCCGAGGCCGAGAAGATGCTGCCCACGGCAATCTGTACGCCTTGCTCGACCAAGGCCCGGTTGAGCTTGAGGGTGTCGAAACCTTCTGGCAGTTCCACCCACAACATAAAGCTGCCCTGGGGCCGGCTGGCGCGGGTCCTGGCGGGGAAATAGCGGCTGACCCAATCGAGCATCAGGTCGCGATTGCGCTGGTATTGGCTGCGCATCCGCCGCAAATGCGGCTCGAAGTGCCCGTTCTTGAGGAACTCGGCAATGGCGATCTGCGGCTGGGTGGCGGTGGAGCCGGTGCTGATGTATTTCATGTGCAGCACCCGCTCCAGATAGCGGCCCGGCGCTACCCAACCGATCCGCAGACCGGGGGCCAGGGTTTTGGAGAAGGAACTGCAGAGTAGGACGCGGCCATCTTCGTCGAAGGATTTGATGGTGCGTGGTCGCGGGTAGCTGTAGGCCAGCTCGCCATACACATCGTCTTCGATAATCGCCACGTCAAAGCGCTGGGCCAGGGTCAGCAGCGCCCGTTTGCGTGCCTCGGGCATGATGTAGCCCAGGGGGTTGTTGCAGTTGGGGGTCAACTGGATGACTTTGATCGGCCATTGCTCCAGGGCCAGTTCCAGGGCTTCCAGGCTGATGCCGGTGAGCGGGTCGGTGGGGATTTCCAGGGCTTTCATGCCCAGGCCCTTGAGGGTCTGCATGGCGCCGTGGAAGCTTGGCGAGTCGACGGCGACGATATCGCCGGGCTCGCAAATGGCACGGATGCTGGAGGACAGTGCCTCATGGCAGCCGGTAGTGATCACGATGTCCTGGGCGTCGAGTTGACAGCCGGAATCCAATGACAGACGGGCTATTTGTTCACGCAGCTCCATACAGCCGTAGATATTGTCGTAGTACAGGCCTGGCAGATCCTGGCGGCGGCTGACCCGGGCCAGGCTGCGCAGCAGGGGTTTGAGGGTCGGTGACAGGACATCCGGCATGCCACGGCCCATCTGTATGACATCTTTGCGCGGCACCGCGCGGATCAGTTCCAGCACCTGGTCCCACTGGGAAATCTCCACCGGGCGCTGGGCCGGCCGACCCACGGCAGGCAGCGCGGGCAGTTCGCGACCGACGGGCACGAAGTAGCCGGATTTCGGCTTTGGCGTCGCCAGGCCGTTGTCTTCGAGCATTCGGTAAGCCTGTTGCACGGTGCTCAGGCTGACCCCGTGTTCCACACTCAAGGCACGCACCGAGGGCAGGCGATCGCCGGGGCGATAGAAGCCCTGTTCGATACGGGTGCCCAGCAGTTCGGCGAGGTTGACGTAGAGGGTCATTGCGGTCACTCCCAGGGGACCAGTACAGATGCAAGGAAAATACAGGATTCAGCCCGTGGTTGGGAGTATCTGTATGGATTTAATAAAAGTTGGTTGAATCTGTAATGGTTTTGCCGTGCCGTCCATTCTAGTCACTCATGGCAACAGGCAAATGAGGGGCAGGACAATGAATGGCTTGAGCGATGTGCGGCTGGCACTACACAGTCAGGAACTGGAAGCAGGGCAGGAGCGCGGGCTGACCGGGCTGGCGCCGGGTAATCCGAGCCGTTGGGAACTGTTCTGGCGCCGTCGCCACACGCGCCAGGCCTTGCTGGACCTGACCACGGAGCAACTGCGCGATATCGGCTTGAGTACTGAACAAGCGCGCCGGGAAGGCTTGAAGCCGTTCTGGCGCGGTTGAGTCAGAGCAGTTCTTTCAGGCGGTGCCAGAGCATGCCCAGGGCCAGCAGCGGTGAGCGCAAGTGCTTGCCGCCAGGGAAGGTGATGTGTGGCACCTGGGCAAACAGATCGAAGCGCCCACTCTGCTGGCCGCTGATGGCTTCGGCCAACAGTTTGCCGGCCAGGTGGGTGGCGTTCAGGCCATGGCCGGCGTAGGCCTGGGCAAAGTACACATTGGGCTGGTCGGCCAGCCGGCCAATCTGCGGCAGGCGGTTGGCGCCGATGCCGATCATGCCGCCCCATTGATAGTCGATCTTCGCTTCGGCCAATTGCGGGAAGACCTTGAGCATCTTCGGCCGCATATAGGCGCCAATGTCCTGGGGATCGCGTCCGGAATAGTGGCAAGCACCGCCAAACAGCAGGCGCCGGTCGGCCGACAAGCGGAAGTAGTCCACCGTGACCCGCTGATCACACACCGCCATGTTTTGCGGCAGTAACTCGGCGGCCTGGGTTGGGCTCAAGGGTTCGGTGGCAATGATGTAGCTGCCGGCGGGCAGCACCTTGCCGCTCAGGTGAGGGTTGAGGCCATTGAGGTAGGCATTGCAGCCCAGCACCAGGGTCTTGGCGCGCACACTGCCGTGGGCGGTGTGGACTTTGACTTCAGGGCCGTAGTCGATGCGCAGGGCTTCGGACTGCTCGAACAGCCTCACGCCCAGTTGCTGCGCGGCGCTCGCTTCGCCAAGGGCCAGGTTCAGCGGGTGCAGGTGGCCGGAGCCCATGTCGATCATGCCGCCCACGTAACGGTCGGACCCGATCACGCTGCGCATTTCCCCGGCTTGCAGCAGGCGCAGTTCATGGCGATAGCCCAGGTCGTGCAGCTCTTCGGCGTCGGCGGCCAGGCCCTGCAAGTCGCGGGGCTTGTTGGCCAGGTCGCAGTAGCCCCAGGTCAGGTCACAATCAATCCGGAAGCGCTCGACCCGCTGGCGCACGATTTCCACGGCTTCCAGGCCCATCAGCTTCATCTGCCGCACGCCTTCGCTGCCGACCACATTGGCAAACTGATCGAGGCCATGGCCGACGCCGCGAATCAACTGCCCGCCGTTGCGCCCGCTGGCGCCCCAGGCGATCTTGCGTGCCTCCAGCAGCACCACGCTAAAGCCCCGTTCAGCCAGCTCCAGCGCGGTGTTCAGCCCGGAAAACCCGCCGCCGACCACGCACACATCGGCGACCACTTCGCCCGCCAATGCCGGGTAATCGGGTTGCGCCAGGCTGCTGGCGGCGTAGTAGGAAGCGGTGTGCCGGGCGCTGGCGGTCATGGGGAGCATCCGTGTTTGGAAAATTTGACGCAGGATACAGCGGTCGGGTGAAGCTGTCTCACTCGGGGCTTTTAGGGCAAAATCCACGCCTATTCGCCGTTCGGTATGGGTTTCGATGAGTTGCAACAGCCAGAAAGTCAACGCGCTGCGCCGGCAGATCCCCTCGTTCGAGTGTGTGCCGGGTTGCCATGATTGCTGTGGGCCGGTGACTACATCCACCGAGGAAATGTCGCGCCTGCCGCGCAAGACTGCGGCCGAGCAGGAAGCGGCCATGGATGAGCTGAACTGTGTGCACCTGGGGCCCAACGGTTGCACGGTGTACGACGAGCGCCCGTTGATCTGTAGGTTGTTTGGTACCACGCCCAGCCTGCCATGCCCCAACAATCGAGGCCCGGTGGAGCTGATTCACCCGCGGGTGGAGAAGCAGATTCACGAGTACATGGCGACGACGCGGCAGGTGCTGGTCTGACAGATGTACCCGGTCAAAAGGTGGGAGCTGGCTTGCCTGCGATGACGGTGTAGCGCCCACAGGGTCAATCCGGGATCGGCAGGTTCAGGCTCTCCTTCACCTCTTCCATCACGATATAGCTCTTGGACTCGCGCACATGGGGCAGCTTGAGCAGGATATCGCCCAGCAGTTTGCGGTACGACGCCATCTCGGAAATCCGTGCCTTCACCAGATAGTCGAAATCCCCCGAGACCAGGTGGCACTCCAGCACATGGGGCAGTTTCAGCACGGCACGTCGGAATTCTTCGAAGGTATCGCCGGATTTGTAGTCGAGGCTGATCTCGACAAACACCAGCAGGCTACCCTTCAAGTGCTGCGGATTGAGGCGGGCGTTGTAGCCCATGATGATCCCCTCGCGCTCCAGGCGCCGGACCCGTTCGGTGCACGGCGTGGTCGACAGTCCTACCTTCTCCCCTAGCTCGGTAAACGAAATCCGCCCGTCGGCCTGCAGGATGCGCAGGATGTTGCGGTCGATCTTGTCCAGCTCCCGCTTGGTCTGGGTATTGGTCCGCATAGGGGATGCTCCTCCGTGAAAAGGGTTTTTGCCGAGAATTGTCGCCAAATATAGGCACTTATATAGTGAAATGCACTGGTCATTGCTTTTTATACTGCTCACATCTTTGTGCCGAACAACAAACGTCAGCGGTCAAGCCGTGATGAGGATATAAAAATGCGGGTTTTGGTCTTGGGTAGCGGTGTCATTGGTGTGGCCAGTGCCTACTATTTGGCGCGTGCCGGTTTTGAGGTGGTCGTGGTCGACCGTCAGCCGGCCGTTGCAATGGAGACCAGCTTCGCCAACGCCGGCCAGGTCTCGCCCGGCTATGCATCGCCGTGGGCCGCGCCGGGTGTGCCGCTCAAGGCCATCAAGTGGTTGCTGCAGCGCCATGCGCCGCTGGCGATCAAGGCCACGGCCGATATCGACCAATACCTGTGGATGGCGCAGATGCTGCGCAACTGCACGGCCAACCGCTATGCGGTGAACAAGGAGCGCATGGTGCGTCTGTCTGAGTACAGCCGCGACTGCCTCGACGAACTGCGCGCCGAAACCGGCATTGCCTACGAAGGCCGTAGCTTGGGTACTACGCAATTGTTCCGTACCCAGGCGCAACTCGATGGTGCGGCCAAGGATATTGCCGTGTTGAAAGAGTCCGGCGTACCGTTCGAGCTGCTCGACCGCGCCGGCATCGCCCGCGTCGAGCCGGCCCTGGCCAGCGTCACGGATATCCTGGCCGGTGCCTTGCGCCTGCCCAATGACCAGACCGGCGACTGCCAGATGTTCACCACCCGCCTGGCCGACATGTGCAAGCAGTTGGGGGTGGAATTCCGTTTTGAGCAGGACATTCAACGCCTGGACCACGCCGGTGATCGCATCAACGGCGTGTGGATCGACGGCAAGCTGGAAACCGCCGACCGCTACGTGCTGGCCCTGGGCAGTTACTCGCCGCAGTTGCTCAAGCCACTGGGGATCAAGGCGCCGGTGTATCCGCTCAAGGGTTACTCCCTGACAGTGCCGATCACCAACCCGGCGATGGCCCCGACTTCGACTATTCTCGACGAAACCTACAAGGTTGCGATCACCCGTTTCGACAACCGCATCCGCGTCGGTGGCATGGCTGAAATAGCCGGTTTTGACCTGTCGCTGAACCCGCGCCGGCGCGAAACCCTGGAGATGATCGTCAACGACCTTTATCCTCAGGGCGGTGATTTGAGCGAAGCGACGTTCTGGACCGGCCTGCGCCCGACCACCCCGGACGGTACGCCGATCGTCGGCGCCACGCCTTTCAAAAACCTGTTCTTGAACACTGGCCACGGCACCCTCGGCTGGACCATGGCCTGTGGCTCTGGTCGCCTGCTGGCGGACCTGATGGCGAAGAAAACCCCGCAGATCAGTGCCGCTGGCCTTGATATTTCCCGTTACGGCAACCCTCAGGAGTCCACAAAACATGTCAATCCAGCGCCAGCTCACCAATGAGCGCATGAGCCAGATCGTTGTCCACAGCGGTACCGTGTATCTGGCAGGGCAAGTCGGCGACGACATGAGTGCCGGGATTGAACAGCAGACCCGTGAAACCCTGGCCAATATCGAGCGTTTGCTGGATCTGGCCGGTACCGATAAAACCAAGTTGCTGTCGGTGACGATCTACCTCAAAGACATCGACGCCGACTTTGCCGGCATGAACGCGGTTTGGGACAAGTGGCTGCCAAAAGGCGCGGCCCCGGCCCGTGCCACGGTCGAGTCGAAACTGTGTGAGCCAGAAATCCTGGTCGAGCTGTCTGTCGTGGCCGCTCTGCCTTAAACGATCCCTCTTGCGGTGCCGGCGCTATTGGCCGGTACCGGTTTTTTCTTCCCACCGCCGCCTAGAAGCCTGCCGCCATGCGTCCTGCCCGTGCCCTGATCGACCTACAAGCCCTGCGCCACAACTACCAATTGGCCCGCGAACTGACCGGGGCCAAGGCCCTTGCCGTGATCAAGGCCGACGCCTATGGCCATGGTGCCGTGCGCGTGGCCCAGGCCCTGGAAGACCAGGCCGACGGTTTTGCCGTGGCCTGTATCGAGGAGGCGCTGGAGCTGCGCGCCGCCGCAATTCGTGGGCCGATGTTGTTGCTCGAAGGGTTCTTCGAGGCCGACGAACTGCCGCTGATCATTGAGCATGACTTGTGGTGCGTGGTGCATTCGCTGTGGCAACTGGAGGCGATTGAACAGGCGCGCCTGAGCAAGCCGCTGACGGTGTGGTTGAAGCTGGATTCGGGCATGCACCGGGTTGGTTTGCATCCCAAGGATTATCACGACGCCTACCAGCGCCTGCTGGCCAGTGGCAAAGTGGCCAAGATCGTGTTGATGAGCCACTTCGCTCGCGCCGATGAACTGGACTGCACAAGCAGCGATGAGCAGGTCGCGGTATTCGATGCGGCGCGCCAGGGCCTGGCGGCCCAGGTCAGCCTGCGCAACTCGCCGTCGGTAATGGGTTGGCCGGGCGTCTCCAGTGATTGGGTGCGGCCCGGCATCATGCTCTACGGCGCAACGCCCTTTGGCGAAGACCAGGCGGTTGCCGCGCGTTTGCAGCCGGTGATGACCCTGGAATCGAAAGTCATCTGCGTGCGCGAACTGCCGGCGGGCGAGCCCGTGGGTTATGGCGCACGGTTCGTGACGCCCAAGCCGATGCGTATCGGCGTGGTTGCCATGGGCTATGCCGATGGTTATCCGCGCCACGCGCCGACCGGTACGCCGGTGCTGGTCGCCGGCCAGCGCAGCCAGTTGCTGGGGCGGGTGTCGATGGACATGCTGTGTGTCGACCTGACCGATGTGCCCGAGGCCGGCCTGGGCTCGACCGTCGAGTTGTGGGGCAAAAACATCCTCGCCAGCGATGTGGCGACCGCCGCTGACACCATTCCCTACCAGATTTTTTGCAACCTGCGCCGAGTGCCACGGCTCTATTCCGGCGCCTAGCTGCCGGACGCCGAAGACGTCCAGCGGGATTCAGACCAAAGTGTTGTAAATACTGAACGCTGTCGCCATGATAACGCTCAATTACAACAAAGCCTGAATCCTAGGAGGCTCCTGCATTGGACGTCGGCGAACGACTGCAATCCATCCGTAAACTGAAAGGTCTTTCCCAGCGTGAACTCGCCAAACGTGCGGGCGTCACCAACAGCACCATTTCGATGATCGAGAAAAACAGTGTCAGCCCTTCCATCAGCTCCTTGCGCAAGGTGCTGGGCGGCATCCCCATGTCGATGGTCGAATTCTTTTCCGAGGAGATCCTCCAGGAAAAACCGACCCAGATCGTCTATAAAGCCAATGAGCTGATCGACATTTCCGATGGTGCGGTGACCATGAAGCTGGTGGGCCGTGCGCATCCCAGCCGGGCGATTGCGTTTCTCAACGAAATCTACCCGCCAGGCGCCGATACGGGCGAGGAAATGCTGACCCATGATGGCGAGGAAACCGGGATTCTGTTGGAAGGTCGTCTGGAATTGGTCGTGGGCGTCGAAACTTTTGTGCTCGAAGCCGGCGATAGCTACTACTTTGAAAGCACCAAGCCGCACCGTTTTCGCAATCCGTTCGATGTGCCGGCGCGACTAATCAGCGCAGCCACACCCGCGAACTTTTAACCGAAGAGGCGCCCTGCCTACCTTGCAGAGGTGCCCGTAGTTGTATTTCGCCATACTGAATCCCCCCTTGGATAATAGGGTTGTTTCAGTGAGGCGGCCTAACCGTTATACTTTCGCCGCCTGCGAAACCGTGGCCGCAGGCGTGAATAGCCACCATGAGGGTGAACGCGTGAACCTAATTATGAAAATGCTGGCTGTACCAGCAACCGTACTGGCCCTTTGGGCTGCCAGCGCTCAAGCTGCGACCAATGATGATATTGCCAAGCGTCTTGAACCCGTCGGGAAGGTCTGTATTCAGGGCGAAGAATGCAAGGGGATGGAAGTCGCTGTGACAGCTGGCGGCGGCGGTGCGAAAACGCCGGACGAGATCATCGCTAAACACTGTAATGCTTGCCACAGCACTGGCCTGTTGGGCGCACCGAAAATCGGTGACACCGCCGCCTGGAAAGAGCGCGCCGACCACCAGGGCGGCCTTGATGGCATCCTGGCCAAGGCCATCACTGGTATCAACGCCATGCCTCCTAAAGGTACCTGCGCCGATTGCTCGGATGCTGACCTCAAGGGTGCGATCGAGAAGATGTCTGGTTTGAAATAAACCGATCTTCGCCAAAAAGCCGCTGACCAGCGGCTTTTTTGTGGGCGCAATTTGGCGGCCAAGGCTGTTCATTGCAGCAAAGACCCGGCAAGCTCGGTCCAACCCCTAATCATGGAATGTCAGGAGGGTCGGATGGTGCAGTTGTGTTCAATCGAGCAAGCGGTCGATGACGTACTGGAGCGCTTGCCTGCGCATATCCACATGGGTATGCCGCTGGGCCTGGGCAAGGCGAATCTGTTTGCCAATGCCTTGTACCGGCGCATCGCCAAGCTGCCTGAGCGGGCGCTGACGATTTACACCGCGCTGAGCCTGGGTCGCCCGCCGTTGGGCGATGGCTTGCAGAAGCGTTTTCTGGAGCCGTTTATCGAGCGGGTGTTCGGCGATTATCCTGAGCTGGACTTCCTCGCCGCCCTGCGCAAGGACAGCCTGCCGGCCAATATTCACGTGCAGCAGTTTTTTATGCAGCCCGGCAGCCTGCTGCATAGCACCTCGGCCCAGCAGGATTACGTCAGCAGCAACTACAGCCATGCCGCCCGCGATATCAACGCTGCGGGCCTGAACCTGATCGCGCAGTTGGTGGCCAGCAGCAGTGAGCACCCGGATCGCCTGAGCCTGAGCTGCAACCCCGATATCACCCTCGACCTGTTACCGATGATCGCCAAGCGCCGCGCGGCAGGCGAGACCATCCTGGTGGTGGGCCAGGTGCATGATGATTTGCCCTACATGCCCGGTGATGCCGAGCTGGGCATGGATCAGTTCGACTTCCTGATCGACGAAAAAGACCGCACCACGCTGTTTTCCACGCCGAACATGCCAGTGGGTTTGCAGGACCACTTCATTGGTTTGCACGCCAGTACCCTGGTACGCGATGGCGGCACCCTGCAGATCGGTATCGGTTCGATGGGCGACGCCCTGACTGCCGCATTGCTGGCGCGTCAGGCCGATAACGAAGGCTACCGGCAGTTGCTCACCGACCTGGATGTGTACCAATGGGCGCCGCTGATCAGCCGTGAGGGCGGGGTCGAGCCGTTTGCCCGGGGCCTCTATGGCTGCAGCGAAATGTTCGTCAATGGCCTGCTGGTGCTGGCCGACGCCGGCATTGTGCGGCGCAAGGTGTACCCCGATGTGGCGACGCAGCAGCAGGCCAATGCGGGTCTGCTGGACGACGCGGCACAACCGGATGGCGTGTCGATCCACGGTGGCTTCTTCCTCGGCCCCCGCAGTTTTTACCAGCGCTTGCAGGAAATGACCCACGCCAAGCGCCTGGAATTCAACATGACCCGCATCAGCTATATCAACGAGCTGTACGGGCAGGAAGAACTCAAGCGTTTACAGCGCCTGGATGCGCGGTTTATCAACAGCGCCATCATGGTCACGTTGCTGGGCGCCGGTGTTGCCGACCAACTGGAAGACGGCCGCGTGCTCAGTGGCGTGGGTGGGCAATACAACTTTGTGGCCCAGGGCCATGCGCTGGAGGGCGCGCGCTCGATCCTGATCCTGCGCAGCTGGCGTGAAGCGGGCGGTGATGTCAGCTCCAATATCGTCTGGGAATATGGCCATTGCACGATTCCCCGGCACCTGCGCGATATTGTCATCACTGAATACGGCATCGCCGACCTGCGTGGCCAGACCGACGCCAAGGTGATCGAGGCGCTGCTCAATATCACCGACTCACGCTTCCAGGCGGGCTTGATCGAGCAGGCGCAAAAAGCCGGCAAGTTGCCCAAGGACTTTCAGCTCGACCCGCGCTTCGCCGACAACACGCCGGAGCGTTTGCAGGCGGTGCAGGCACGGCATTCAAGGCTGTTCCCGGAGTACCCGCTGGGCAGTGACTTCACCGATGAAGAACGGGATTTGTTGCGCGCGTTGAACTGGCTCAAGAGCAAATTCAAGCTGACGGAGATTCTGGAGTTGGGCAAAGCGGCGCTGGATGCGCCTGAGCCTGAGGCGTTTCCCGAGCACTTGGTGCGGATGCGCCTGGATAACCCGGAGGGGTTTAAAGAGGATTTGTATCAGCGCCTATTGCTTGCTGGCCTTAAGGCCACCGCACACTAACGGCCACCACAAACCAAATGTGGGAGCGGGCGTGCTCGCGATAGCAATGGATCAGCCACTCGTGAGTTGACTGACAGACCGCTATCGCGAGCAAGCCCGCTCCCACATTTTTAAGCGTGCCCGCTCAGGATTAATCGATGAAGGTCACGACGCCACCGGCCAGGGACTTGACCCGCGCCAGCGACTCAACCCGGTAACCCTGGGCATCCAGCTCAGCACGCCCACCCTGGAACGACTTCTCGATCACAATCCCCAGGCCCGCCACGGTGGCGCCGGCCTGTTTGATGATCGAAATCAGCGCCTGGGACGCCTTGCCGTTGGCCAGGAAGTCGTCGATCACCAGCACGCGGTCGCTGCTGGTCAGGTGGCGTGGGGAGATTGCCACGGTGCTTTCGACTTTCTTGGTGAAGGAATACACCGTCGCCGACAGCAGGTTTTCCGTCAGGGTCAGGGACTGCTGCTTGCGGGCGAAGATCACCGGTACGCCCAGGTTCAGGCCGGTCATGATCGCTGGCGCGATGCCTGAGGCTTCGATGGTGACGATCTTGGTGATCCCCGAATCCTTGAACAGCGCGGCGAATTCGTCGCCGATCAGTTTCATCAGCGCCGGGTCGATCTGATGG
>LNAP01003040.1_pt1 | contig 16255 bp, 14 predicted proteins | sample 602601 | NCBI WGS metagenome assembly LNAP01 (sample SAMN02440304, study PRJNA202911) | soil metagenome | biome: Subtropical and temperate rainforests or woodlands; isolation source: soil samples (1 kg each in a 20% v/v slurry with milli Q water) were... ... | reverse complement strand
GGGCGTCTGCAGCAGCGTCTTGCCGATCACCGTCGCATTGAGCTCCACCTTGCCCGCAGTGGGGCGTCCTCCCAACTGTCCCGAGGCGACCTGGCCGTTCACCGTCATCTGCATGCCCAGTTCACCGAGCGCGAGCCGGCCGACGGCGACCGGCTGCTGGCCCAGCACGTACAGCGCGGACGAGGCGTTGTCGGCCACGGTGTCGACCAGGCTGATCTTCCAGTCGGTGATGGCGCTGTCGACGATTTCCAGGGCCGGCAGCGCGTAGGCGATGGCGCAGAGGAATTCGGACCAGGTCGGCGCGGCCCCTGTCAGCTCGCGTCCCACGACGAAAGCCACCTCGGCCTCCACCTTGGGCTGGATCAGGCGGCTCATGGGCACCGAGTCGCCGTCGAGAAATTCCATGTCGTCGAACAGCACGCCGAAGTCCGGCTGGTCGACGCCCAGCTGCTGCTGGACCGCCTTGGACGTCAGTCCGACTTTCTTTCCGACGACGCGGCGGCCCGGTTCGTCCAGGCGCGCGCGCACGTTGACCTCCGCCACCTGATAGGCGGCATCGAGGCCGGCGATGCCGTGGCTGGCCGAGATCGGGCCGATGGTCTCCCGGTCGCGCCGCGCCTGGCGCAGTGCTTGCGCCGCATGTTCCACGTTGTTCATGATTCTCTTTCTAAGTTGAGGGTCAGTAAGCGGCCGCGCCGTGCAGCCGAGAGACGGCGTTGCCATGCATGAGGCCGGCGGCGTCTCGTGGTCGGCAATATCCGCAGCCAAGCAGCTCTCTTACGGGAGCCGTCTTGGTTGGGGTCAGCCGGTGTGCAGCCTCAGGCGACATCCGCTTCTGCCAAAAAGTCGTTCACCAATCGCACGAAGCGGCCACCATGCTCGATTTGCGTCCAGTGGCCGCACTGGCCGAACACGTGGAGCTGGGCGCGCGGGATCATCTGCGACAACCGCATCGAATTGGCTACCGGCACGACACGATCTTCGCGGCCATGAATCACCAATGTTTCGTGGAGCAGCGCGCGGATGCTGTCTTCGGGGCTCGCCAGCGCCTCAATCCAGCGCTGCCGCGGGGCGGGAAACATCGCTGCATATGCTTCTTGCACGCCTTTGCGCACGCTCGCTTCGTATCGCATGCGCGCGAGATCGTCGCTCATGAGCGAGTCGTCGTAGGCGAACCACGCCATGACAGCTTTCATATTTTCGACCGATGGCGTGTAGCCCCAGACCGCGTCCAGCGCCGGCGTCAGTTCGAATTTGAGGCCAGCCGCGCCCATAAGAACCATCCTACGCACGCGTTCGGGGTGGCGAATTGCGAGCGCCAGCGCGATTGCGCCACCGAAGGAATTGCCAACCAAGTCGACTTGCTTCAGGTCGAGAGCGTCGAGGAACCCTACTGTCTGCTGAACCCATAGGTTCAGCGAATAGCTGCCGTCCAGACTGGGATCGCTGTAACCGAACCCAGCCATGTCAAGTGCTAGCGCGCGACGCCGTTCAGCCAGCTTCGGAAGCGCAAGTCGCCAGTTGGCCCAGCCGCTCACGCCCGGGCCAGACCCGTGAATAAGCACCACCGGCGAGCCTTGCCCGAGGTCGTGGTAGTTCGTTCGGATGCCGCTCGCCACAATGGATTGGCCGATTTCGGGGGAAATAGTAGTCATCAAACATCTCCATGGAATCTCGAGATTATCCATAAAATACGTTATTACTTAAAATAAGTGCAAACCCCTAGAAATCTCGAGATTTTTACTGATACGCTCTCGATTATGCAAATGGCACAGAGCGCGCCGCATCACTATCTCTCGGCACTAGCGTGAAAACGTGAGTTAGAAGAAAACGAAGGGTGCAGAAGTAGTTCATAGAATTTCTTCCATGATCCTGAGCGTGCGTGTACAGGCCCACAGCGGTAGACGGTGTTCCGCACCGGGCGTACTTCTTGCGAATCGGCGGGAAGTGGAGGACGTTACCGGGTCACTTCCCCAAAGGCATACGGTGAGACTCTCGCTTTAAAAAAAAATGGATCGCGCGACGCGCACGTCACCCACGTGTTGGAGCGCGCTTTAGGAAAGTCAGGATGGCGCGGCCCACGAGAAATTAGGGCGCCAAGCACGGCCGACACTATCGACCGTGGTCAGGAGATCGTGTACAGGCGCTCATGGAAAATCAGCACTCTTTATCCAACGGCCATGCCTACCGCGTCCCGACGCCAGATGACAGCGAGCCCGCGCCGCGGTCGCTGATCGAGGCGACGTATCGGCAGTTGCGGACCGACATCATCGGCGGCCGGCACGCGCCAGGTGAACGCCTGCGTGTGGAGCGCCTGAAGAGTGAATATCAGGTGGGCGCGGGCACGCTGCGCGAGGCGCTCGCCCTGCTCGTAGCGGATTCGCTGGTCGTGCCGCACTCGCAGCGCGGCTTCCGTGTGGCACCCATGTCACTGGCCGACATTGAGGACCTCACGCGCACGCGAACGCTGCTCGAATGCGTGGCCTTCCGCGACTCGATCCAGTATGGCGACGATGCGTGGGAAGCGCGCGTTGTGAGTGCCTACCACCGGCTCTCGCGCGCCGAGGAACGGCTGGCTTCCGACGTCAGTGGCGTGTTCAACGAATGGGAGGAGCGCAACCGCGCCTTCCATGAAGCGCTTACATCCGCCTGCCCTTCACCCTGGATTCTGCGCTTTCAAGCATTGCTGTATCAGCAGGCCGAGCGTTACCGCCGGCTATCGGCAGTGACCACCAATGTCCCGGCCAGCGTCCACGACGAGCACCGCCAAATTTACGAGGCAGCGCTTGAACGCAATACCGAGAGGGCTGAGCGCATGCTTGCGCACCACATCCAGTTCGCTGTCACGGTGATCAAGAAGCAGGGCGTGCTCAAGTGAGCGGCCGACGACGCCGCAGTGCTGTTCGGCGGTCGCTCCTCTGGTCCATCCCTTGCGGGCACTTCGCGCCAAAAAGGCTTCAACGGTCAGGCGCTGGTGTCCGAGGAGGTTAAACCCTACGACTGCCCTCCCTTCCGAGGCGATTTCTCGTCGCCGGTAATGCCTCCGTGAATCCGCATACGCCAGTGCAAGATCGCCCCGACGTCGGGGGATCGGCGAGGTGGACCATTTCTATTTGCTGACCTTGAGATCAAGATGACACAACACTCACACCCCTTCCGTCAGGCACGCGACCTGCTCCTGCAACTGCGCGATGACCATGCCGCGGCGACCGAGCAGTTCCGCTGGCCCCGCATGACAGAGTTCAACTGGGCCATCGACCACTTCGACGCTCTGGCCAAAGGCAACCATGCGCCTGCCTTGTGGATCGTCGAGGCCGACGGCAGTGAGCATCGCTTCAGCTATGCGCAGGTATCCGCGCGCTCGTCGCAGGTGGCGAACTTTCTGAAGGCGCAAGGCGTGCGTCGCAGCGATCGCGTCCTGCTGATGCTGGGTAACGAGCCGGCCTTGTGGGAAACGATGCTGGCCGCCATGAAACTCGGCGCGGTCATCATTCCTGCCACGGCCTTGCTCACCGCCGAGGATCTGCAGGACAGGCTTCACCGCGGTGACGTACGCCACGTAGTGACTGGCGATACGCACGCTGCGAAGTTCAAGGACCTGCCCGGTGACTACACCAGAATCTGCGTCGGCGCACCACAGCCGGGCTGGATCGAGTATGCGGCTTCGTATGGCGCGCCCGAACACTTCGAGCCCGAAGCGCGCACGCTGGCCGTCGACCCGCTGCTGTTGTATTTCACTTCCGGCACCACTTCCAAGCCGAAGCTGGTATTGCACACGCACGAGAGCTATCCCGTAGGCCACCTCTCTACAATGTACTGGCTCGGGCTGCAACCGGGCGACGTGCACCTGAACATCTCCTCGCCCGGCTGGGCCAAGCATGCCTGGAGCTGCTTCTTTGCGCCCTGGAACGCCGGCGCCTGTGTCTTTATCCATAACACACCGCGCTTTTCGGCACTAGCGTTGCTTCAGGCGCTGGCCAAATGCGAAGTCACTAGCCTGTGTGCGCCGCCCACCGTGTGGCGCATGCTTATCCAGGAAAACCTCGCCGAATGGCGACCCCGGCTGAAGCTGCATTCGGTCGTGGGCGCTGGCGAACCGCTAAACCCCGAGATCATCGAGCAGGTACAGACGGCCTGGGGCCTTAGGCTGCGCGACGGCTACGGGCAGACTGAAACGACCGCCCAGGTCGGCAATTCACCCTCTTTGCCGGTCAAGGCCGGCTCCATGGGCAAACCGCTGCCTGGTTACCGCATCGTTCTGCTCGACCCCGATGGCCACGAGGCTGACGAGGGGGAGGTCTGCATCGATCTACACGAGCGGCCGACGAGCCTGATGGCCGGCTACCTTGACAGCGCAGAGAAGAACGCAGAGGCCACGCGGGACGGCTACTACCATACGGGCGACACAGCCGCTCGCGATGCAGATGGCTATTTCACCTTCGTCGGCCGCTCAGATGATGTGTTCAAGGCATCCGACTACCGTATCAGCCCCTTCGAGCTGGAAAGCGCTCTGATGGAGCATGAGGCCGTGGTGGAAGTGGCCGTCGTGCCGAGTCCCGACCCGGTGCGCCTCGCCGTTCCCAAGGCTTACTTGATGCTCGCACCGGGCCGTGCGGCGGACGCCGCCATGGCACAGGACATCATCGCCTTTGCCCGACGCCGACTCGCCCCCTACAAGCGCGTGCGACGCATCGAGTTCGTGACCGAGCTGCCCAAGACCACCTCTGGGAAGATTCGTCGCGTGCAGCTGCGGGCACAAGAAACGACGCGCGCTACCACGGGCAAGCGCGGCGAGCAGGAATTCCACGAGGAAGATTTTCCTGGCCTGCGTCAGGAGACTTGAAAAGTACTGTGTACCGAACTTGCACTGCGATCTATAGATTGAGCTTGCCTGACCATTCCTGCGATGACAGCGATGATGCCGTTTAACGGATGTCAGGTCGCTCGAGTTCGCATCAGCAATAAGTTGTGTTCTGCATCGGGATCGGCTGTAGGCTGCCACGACAACATGGCTCAATTGGGGCTTGCCAGGGCTTCTTGATTTTGAGGCCGCCAGACTTGCCTTAGGCTTGAGCGGTGACTGAAGCACCATGGACGGGCGCGGCGTTATTGATGTTAAGTGGTGGCTCGGGTGGGTGCGCCGTAGGTCGGTCAGCCCAACTCCTGAAACAGCTCACTGCCCATCAGGCGAAGGCGCTTGCGACATTACGCAGTACAGAATCAACGCCCGCAAACAAATACTCGCGTGCGCGCGGATGCGCTCAGACAGTCGGTGGTAGACCGCGCAAGCTCAATTTCTGATTTCAGGACCCTGAATTTCCGATGGGTGTCGGCCAGCGCCGTGTAGCGTGCGTCACCTAGTGAGAGCTTCAAGTGCTGGATGTTGGACACCAGCAGTTTCCCCCTCCATTCCCTGGCTCGCGCTAGCGCGTCTTGCTCGTTATCGTAGTTGAACAAATCGACATTGATGATGCGCGCCAGCTGCGCCTCGCCGGCCTCGTGAAGTCGCTACGCTAAGGCAAATAGTTCTTGAGCTTCCCCGTGAGCTCAATGCAAACGTCGCCCTTCGGGGTCGTGCGGCAACCAAGCATCATCCGGTCGCATTCGTCAGATAGCGTGATATGGCGCCGGCTCTGTGGGCCGGTCAAGTCAACCGCACCTTCCAGTAGTCGGATTTTGCAGATTCCGCAACCGCCGTTTCGACAGCCCCGCGGCAAAGGCACCGACGCATTCCTGGCTAGCGCCTTGAATATGTCCTCGCGTTCCCTGCATGGAAAGGATTGGTCATTGACTCTGACGGTAAATGGCAGCATGGCTAGCCCCTTTTGGTTAGCAGCAACAACTACTGGCTTAGTCCGTTCATGACGTCATCGACAACTGACGGCTTGAGCAACTCGCCGGCCGTCCTGCCCGTGGACGCGATTTCCGGCACGAACATGAGGATGGCAACCATGAAAAGCTGAAGCACAATGAATGGGATAGCGCCGTAGTAGATGTCTGTCGTGCGCAGTTCCTTGGGTGCTGCAGACCTCAGGAAGAATAGGGAAAAGCCGAACGGCGGATGCATGAAGGACGTTTGAAGGTTCATGGAGATCATCACGCCGAACCACACCAGGTCGATGTCGAGCGCGTTGGCCACCGGCACCAGCAGAGGCACCACGATGAAGGCCAGTTCAAAGAAGTCGAGAAAGAAGGCGAGAATAAAGATGAGGAAGTTGACGAAAACCAAAAAGCCAATCTTCCCCCCGGGCAGGCCCGTCAGGAGGTGCTCGACCCAGAGGTGTCCATCCACTGCATAGAACGTCAGACTGAAGACGCGCGCCCCGATGAGGATGAAGATTACGAAGCAGGTGAGTTTTGCCGTGGCGTGCATTGCCTGGTTCAACAGGGTCATGCTGAGCCTCTTGCGCATGGTAGCCATCACCACGGCGCCCATAGCGCCCATGGCGCCCCCCTCGGTCGGAGTCGCTAGGCCAATGAAGATAGTCCCCAAAACCAGAAAGATAAGCAGAAGGGGGGGTATTAGCGTCAGGCCCGCCCTGACGTAGCCCTTGAAGTCGAAGCGGACCCTGTGCTCCAGAGGAACCGCGGGTACGCTGGCCGGCCAGATGATGCTCACGCAGACGATGAACAATGCGTACAGCCCGACCAGGGCGAGCGATGGCCACATGGCGCCCGCATACATGTCACCGACCGATCTGCCGAGCTGATCGGCCAGTACGATGAGCACCAGCGACGGTGGGAGGATCTGCGCCAGCGTTCCCGAAGCGGCAACCACCCCTGCCGCGATGCGATGGCTGTAGCCATAGCGCATCATGATTGGAATCGAGATCAGCGACATGGAGATAACGGAGGCTGCAACAACGCCGGTTGTCGCGGCGAGCAGTGCCCCGACGAAGATAACTGCATACGCCAGTCCGCCGCGGACCGATCCGAAAAGCTGGCCGATAGTCTCCAGCAGTTCCTCGGCCATTCCGCTGCGCTCAAGGATCAATCCCATGAAAGTGAAAAACGGGATCGCCAGGAGCGTCTCGTTCGACATCACGGAGAAAATCCGGTCCGGAAGGGAAAGATAGATCGACGGCGACAGCAGATCCAGGGAGAGGCCGATCACGCCAAAGATCAACCCGTGTGCGGCCAGCGTGAATGCCACCGGGTATCCGATGGCGAGCATCAGCACCATGCACCCGAACATGATCGGTGCGATATTCTGGACTAGGAATTCCTGCATGGCTACTACGCTTTCGCTCGTGGTTCTGCACTCAAAAGGGTCTTGAGCTTCGCTACGTTCTTGATGATCTCGGAGGCAGCCTGCAAGGAGAGAAGGATGAATCCGAGCGGCACGAGCAGGCGAGCCGGCCAGATCAGCAGCCCACCGGCGTTTGAGGACATCTCCCCATCGGCGAAGGCCGTCCAGAAGACGTCGAAGCCAAGATAGATGACCAGGCCCGACAAGGGCAAAATGCACAGCAAGGCACCTAAGATGTCGAGCACGCACTTCTGCTTTTCGGAGTACTTGCGGTAGAAGAGGTCTACGCGCACGTGCCCCTGCTCACATAGAGTGAGCCCGGCGTAGAGCAGGAAGACCGCTGCGAACATGTACCATTGCGCCTCGAGCAGGGCATTCGAGCCGATGTCAAGCAGTTTTCGTAGGAGGGCGTTCCCGGCACTTAAGGCCGCCATTACGAGGACTAACCATTTCACACAAACTCCAATTCGGAGATTCATGGCGTCGATGCTGCGACTGAGCTTGAGCAGGAAGTTCATGTTTGGAGCGGCGGAGCGTGGCGGCACCCGCGCCGCCAGGATTAGTAGGAAGTGAAGCGTGCCGGCAACGAAAGCCGACCCAGCCCCGGGACTCAGCGGATAACGGTGGCCATCATGTTGTCGAAGCGACGCTCCGCAACACCGAGCCACTGGATTTGTGAGTTCCTGAATGCCTTCCAGTTGTCGTAGATTTCCTTGAACCTCGGATTCTTTGCCGAGATCTCCTCGTAAATCGACTCTGCCGCTGCATACGCGCTCGCCATGATCTCGTTGCTGAAGGAGCGAACCTGCGTTCCCTTCGCAATCAGGCGGCGCAGCGCAGCCGGGTTCAAGGTGTCATACATCGCCTGCATGTAGGCTTGGCCTTCGGCACACGCGGCCTCGAACACCGCCCTATACTCCTTGGGCAGTTCATTCCACTTGTCAAGGTTCACATACATGGAGCACTGTGCCCCGCCTTCCCACCAGGAAGGCGTGTAGTAGTACTTCGCGACCTGGTTGAAGCCGAGCTTCTCGTCGTCGTACGGTCCAATCCATTCGACCGCGTCGATGGTGCCTCGCTCGAGCGCCGGATAGATGTCAGATCCGGGAATCTGCTGGGGCAGTGCACCCAGTTTGGCCATAACGTCTCCACCTAGCCCGGGCAGGCGGATCTTCAGCCCTTTGAGGTCTGCGACCGTCTTGATCTCCTTGCGGAACCAGCCACCCATCTGCGTGCCGATGTTGCCGCAGGGGACGTTGTAGATGTTGTGCTCCTTGAACAGGTTGCGCATGAGCTTCTTGCCGTTGCCCATGATCATCCACGCGCTTTGCTGGCGACTGTTCATGCCGAATGGCACGACGCTGTCGAAGGCGAAGGATGGATCCTTACCAGCGTAGTAGTTGCTTGCCGTGTGTCCGGCGTCCACCGCTCCTTTGCCGACGGCATCCAGGACGGCGTTACCTGCCACAAGCTCGCCCGGCGCGAACAGCTGGATCTGGAATTTTCCATCGGTCATTTCGGAGACCCGTCGGGCCACGAACTCTGAGGTCCCGAATAGAGTGTCCAGCGTCTTGGGAAAGCTCGACGTCATTCTCCAGCGAATGGCTGGCTGTGCTTGTGCGCTCGTGTGAGCAGCCATAAGCGTTGCGGCAGCTACTCCACTACTCAAGAGGATAGATCGACGTTGCATTTGAGTCTCCTTTGGGGATGGGTATCGGTAAATAGTGCTATGGGACAAACACGCACTTGGCGGAGGGGAAAGCCTCAGTCGCTGAGGCCACCGCCTGCGCTAAGCACCTGGCCGGTGATATAGGACGCTTCGTCAGAAGCCAGAAAGCAGATGGCGTTAGCAACCTCGTCGGGCGTCCCGAGCCTCCTCATGGGCGTTGTATTCATCGTCTCAGTACACGCCTCGCGCTCCCAAGCCTGCTCTTGCGGCGAGTTTGGTTCCGTGTTTCTCGGCACCCGCCGTACGCCGTTATCAATTGCGCCAGGCGCCACGCAGTTAACACGTACATTGAATTCGCTGATTTCTCGTGCCAATGCGTTGGTGAAGGCGTGAACGCCTCCTTTTGCAGCCGCATATGGCGTGCGATATAGGCCTCCGCCGGTGATCGTCGAGCCCACGGTTACAATCGAACCGCATCGTTGCTTCTTCATCTGGATGGCTACTTCCCTGGCGCACCAGAGCGTGGGCCACAGGGATCGATTGATTTCTTTTTCGATCTCTTCCGGCTGGTACTCAGTGAGCGGCTTGAACCAGATGGTGCCTCCCACATTGAGAATGGCGGCGTCGACGCGGCCGTATGTCTCAACAGCAAGCTGCACCAAATGCCTTGCTGCTCGCGCTGTGCTGAGGTCACCATGCACAGTCAGGACCTGTGCGCCCCCCACTTCCATTTGCTTGGCCATCGCCAACAATTCCGTCTCCGCCATGTCGGCCACGACGACTTTTGCGCCCTCGGCCGCAACCTTAAATGCGGTCGCCCTGCCGATTCCCTGCGCGGCACCCGTCACAATGACAACACGGCCTTCGAATCTGCGCACGTTGATCGGTGCGTTGGTAGTCGGCATCACTTCAGGCCGCCTTCTCGATGTCGAAGCCCTCGGCTTCTGCAGCCGCGAAATCCGCGGCCGTAAGTCCCGCGACTGAAGTCTGAACGTGTTGGGCGATTAGGTGCTTGGCACGTTCGATGTCTCGGCCGAGGCAGGCTTGCAAGAGGTCTTCGTGTTCCTTCTTGTCATGTTTCCTTACGTCAGCCTTGCGGGTAACGATCCGCCGATAGCGCTTGGCCTCTTGGAAGAAGGTGCGGCGCATAGTCTTGAGCCGCTCGGACGAACTGGCGGATACCAATGCCTCATGAAAGCGATCGTTTGCCCGCTCGTATTCATGGATGGCGCCTGTCGGATCGAGATGCACCCGCTCTTCCGCCTTGGCTAGCAGGAAGTATTCGGACGAAATCAAAGCCTCCCACTTGTCTCCGCCCGTGCGAAGGCTATCTTCCAACGCCGCAGACTCTACGATCGCACGGGTCAGCGCCAGATCCAGAGCGTCCGCCAGAAATAGAGGGGCAACGCGGAAGCCCTTTTGCCCCTCGAGCCTGACGAGGAATTCGGCCATTAGCACAAACAAGGCGTCCCGAACAGTGGCCGAACTCACTTTAAAGCGATCCTTCAGCTGCTCCGTTTTGAGCTTCGCATTGGGGGCCCATTGCCCATCAATGATCTCTTCCCTGAGAACATTGGCAACCGCCTCGCTGCGGGTCTTCATATCGTGGTTATCGTCACTAGTCATGGTGATCCTGGATGGAAATTTCTGGAAATTAACGAAATTCCGGAATTAATCATATTTCCGGAATTTTAATGGTCATTTGATTGTTATTTTATAGAGTTAACACTCTTGCAAAAGTTATATGACTGATGTAGTAGTAGGTCAGTCTCGAGAGAAAATTTTCACGTGAATGCAGAGGCGAAGCTCCTACGGAGAGATGCCCGAGGTCTTTTTGCTGGTTGTCTCACCCCTTCTGGAGCCATCCTTGCGTGGGTCGGCCAAGATAGGCACTTCGTCGCTGCTTCGCGGGAATGCGCCGGTCAGAGCGATGCTGAACATGATTTGCCGTGCGGCACTTGTGACTCAGTCTTGTACGTTTGTGGCCTTTATCGTCCATTTGGGACAGTTCGCAGGGGTTTTGAGGCGCGATTCCCGCCCTTGCGGCGCACCTGTCCCAGGCAAATACCTTGGGTCGGGAATGCGCGGGTGGCGTTGTTTCTGTAGCCTGCGTAGGCCACTTTAGGGAATACCCGCAGCAACTTGATCACGCAAAGACGTGTTCTACCCGACGTGCCGGCGACTTGTTGCGGTTCTAGACCCGTTGGATTGGGTCCACCTCGCCCGCACGGCGGATGCACTGGTTGGTGAGTCCTTGGCCCGGGGTGCTTTGCAGCGTATTTCTGCGAACGTGACCGACGATTCCGGTCTTTGTGTTCGGTCGCGCCGTATGAGGTGCGGACTCAATTTTTAGGTTACGCGGTCACGATGGGTCTGAGTTTTGCACTGCATCCGGTCGCATCGCGTCGAGAACGGTGGCGTCGCCGATACACTCGTGCCAATGCTTCGATGAGCAGGTGGTTGGTGCTGCAGTCGCCGGTGGCGGCGGGGGCATTGATGATTTCGAGCACATCCTCACGCGCGTAGGAATGTATGGAGGCCCTGCACCAGTCGTCGAGCAGCAAGTTGCCCATACTGGCCGGTTGGCCACTAATGCGCCGATGCCGTAGCTGATACCCAATTCTTCGCCCACCCAGGCGTCATGCTTTGACCTGACCCGAATCGATACGGTGGCCACGTGCCAAGCACTCACGAGAGTCTTGCGATCAATGCTGTGCTCGTCGCGGGTATGGTGATCTTGAGTGGCCGCCTGCGAGTGCTTCAGCCCTCGCTTCCGTCATCAGGCAATCGCGTTTCTTTTTACGGCCTCAGTGGACCCGGTCGAAATAGATGCGCTCTCAGGCCATTCATGCCAGCGCCGATGATCCGATCGTGCAGTTTATGGCCGCGCCCTAGAGCTTGAGGACCTCGCCGTTGCTCCCCGATGATCTTCCTAGCATGTTCTTGTCACATCGCGAAGAGGGGAGTCATATTTTTCATATGGCTAGCTAATAGCACATTTGATTTTCTATCGCAAGAGATATAACACGGTATCTCCATCTAATTTGGACCTATAAAATTCCGGAAATTTCCTTTATTTTCGATATTTATCAGGAGCGATCATGGGCGTTATGCGGTTAGGACACGTGAACTTAAGAGTGATGGATGTTGAGCAAGCTATCGATCACTACGTAAACATTATCGGGATGACGGTCACCCAGCGAGACCGCGACGGTTGTGCCTACCTCAAATGCTGGGACGAATGGGACAAGTATTCCTTGATGCTGACCCCCGCAGATGAAGCAGGCATCATCCACATCGGATTCAAAGTTGAAGGGGACTCTGACCTTGATGCGATTAAGGCTCACTTCGAATCCGAGCGCATACCGATCGAGGCGTTCGATGCGAATGTGCTGCCGCTTTGTGGCAGGTCGCTGCGTTTTAATCTGCCCAGCGGTCACGAAGTCTGGTTGTACGCAGAAACGGAAACATCAGGCACCGCTGTTGGCGATCAGAATCCGGATCCATGGCCGGATGGCCTGAAGGGTGCGGGTGCTCATTGGCTCGACCACCTAGCGCTCGTATGTGAATTTAATCCGGAACAGGGTGTCAACAAGGTTGCCGAGAACACTGCCTTCCTCCAAAAGCATCTTCAATTTAAGCTTACCGAACGTGGCGTGGCGGGGCCAGACGGAGACATGCTTGTCGCTGCGTTTCTAACTCGTACAAGCACCCCGCACGACATCGCTTTCGTGCCCGGTCCCTCGATGGGCTTGCACCACATCGCGTTCTTCCTCGAGGATTGGAATGCAGTGCTAAAGGCAGCAGATGTCGTGGCAAAGGCGCGCAAGAACCCGAGTTTGACGCCCAACCGGCACGGTATGACCCGTGGCCTAACGTACTACATGTTCGATCCCTCAGGAAACCGCAACGAGACGTTCGGCGGCATAGGGTATCTTGGCCAACCCGATCGACCTCTGGTCACGTGGACAGATGAACACGTAGAACGAGGGTTGTTCTTCCTAGGCGGCGACAACAAGGCCTTTATGGAAATCTACACCTAAGGATGGAAACTAGACAATCGACCGAATGAAGCGGCCCCTGGCGCGAGACAGCGCAAGGGGCGCTTTAGATGTTTCAGCAGTGAACAGCACAGGAGGCCAAATAGCCGAGACGGCGGGTGAGCCACTGGCTTCCTGGCCTCGACCTTCGCTAGCTGAGGTGCCGCTCAATACGGGATTTTTAAGGTGCAAGCAATCGCTTGATCCTTGCATACGCGAGTGACTGCTACCGGCGCAACCGGGCGTTGGGCCACCAAAACCGCACTTCAGCACCGAGCCTGAAGCCGCCCTCACTTTCGCGATGTCGGCTCCGCAGCGGTTGCGATCGGCCATTGGCCGACTTTGACCTCACCGACTGTGTCCAACAGTGGTCATCCGGGAGTTAACGATCCTTGCAAGCCCAATGGCCGGGTTCAGATGCTCAGCCGTCATTTGGAGCCTGCTGCTGCAGGGCGGCATCTTGAACGTCGGCTCACACCCATTTGCGAACTGCTGCTCTCAGCCTATCGGAGGCCTTGGTTGCGTGCGGCCGCGCTTGCTGTGACTGTCGCTGTCCCACCAGTTCAGGAAGCACCACTGCCCGTCTGCGGAGATTTCAACGCCGTTGGGCCCGCAACCCTCACTTCCTTTGACGACGGTGTTGATTTCCATGCAAACCTGACCCCCTGGGGGTCAGTGGGTCACTTCTGCGTGGAAATCAACAGTGTGATGAAGAACTCCCGCCAACGTCATTTTTAGGCCTCAAACGTGTGATGAAGAACTCCCGCCGTTTGATGAACAACTCCCGGCGCACAGGGGATGCACCGCTACAAATTTGATGAAGAACTCCCGCGCCACGGACTGTTGATAAGGCTGTGCACATTTTGTGGAAAACATTGTGCAAAAGAAAAGTTATGCACGCTGAACAACTCCCGCGCCATTTCTTCAATGAAATCAACAACTTAAGTTGTTTCGGCGGAGTTATGCACGCTGAACAACTCCCGCAAGTGTGATGAACAACTCCCGCGAAGTCGCAAGTCAGACTGACCTAAGCCCATGTCATGATTGAAGAAATCGCGTTTTGTGGGCCCGCACCCTGTATTCCTTTCCTATAGTAATTAACCAATAGGAAAAGACACCGCCTCTAGGGGCTTCGCCCCGCCGGCTCCTACGCGCTACGCGCTTCGCCCGCGCCTTCGGCGCTCCCCACCCGGCACCCCAGGGCTTCGCCCTCGGCCTACGGCCTCACCCATTTAATAGGCCCCCGGAGGGGGCTGAACACGACACCCCCAGCGGTCCCCGCCGCGCCTAAGGCGCTCCCAGGCGTGGGGCTTGCAGCCCCCCGACCCCCTGGGGGCTTCGCCCCCCTGTGCGCCCTTCGGCGCACGGCTCCCCCCAACTTGAAACCAAAAACGGGGGGCGCTCAGCCCTTGAAGAGTTGACTAAGCGCGCCAGAATGCGGGAGAGGGTACTCAATTTCAGCGGCGAAGGGGTGGGGCAGGGTGGCATACCTGCGGGGCTTAAAGCGGTTTCTGTGGCCTTGATGCCGGGACCCGCAAAGTTTCCTGTAATTAACCTAATTGACAAATTAACGCTTTAGGTTAAGATGGTGCTATGGAAAAAGGCACCCCGCACTGCAAGCTGCCAGTCGTCAAAGCCTTGATCGAGGCTGGCCAGGTCAGGGCCACAGCTAGCGCATTCAATGGCGCGCGCGAACTGGGCATTTGCGACTTGACCGGCATGTGTGCCGTTGTCTTGGCGCTTACACCAAGCGACTTTTACAAGAGTATGACGACCCACGCCGATCATCGTATTTGGCAAGACGTGTACCGCGCCGAGACGGCGAACGGCGAGGTGTACCTAAAGCTGACCGTCATTGATGACGTGTTGATCGTTTCTTTCAAGGAGCTATGACCATGAAATGCCCATGCTGCGGCGCGGCGGAACTGATCCACGACACGCGCGACATGCCCTACACCTACAAGGGTGAAAACACCACCATCCCAGCGGTGACGGGTGACTTTTGCCCGGCTTGTGGTGAAGTCGTCTTGAACCGTGAGCATGGCGACCGTTACAGCGAAATGGTCGGCCTGTTTCAGCGTCAAGTGAATTCCGCCTACGTCGATCCCGACTACATCGCCAAGGTTCGTAGAAAACTCGACCTTGACCAGCGGCAGGCCGCCGAACTCTTTGGCGGCGGCATCAATGCGTTCTCGCGCTATGAAAACGGAAAAACTAAGCCGCCCCTGTCCTTGGTCAAGCTGTTCAAGCTGTTGGATCGTCACCCCGACTTGCTCAACGAGGTTAAAACCGCCTGATCTTTTTAGGCACTTTGACGATATCGTATCGTTTTCGTATTGAATAACATATCGTATTGATACATAATACAGATACGACAATACGAAAGGCGTATCATGGCCCGCATAGGTGTTACTTCTGAGCAGGTGTCAGCGGTTGCTGATGCACTGATTGGTGAAGGAAAACAGGCGACGATCCGCGCTGTGCGCGAGCGGTTGGGCGACCGGGGGAGCCCGAACACAATCCAAAAGCATTTGTCGGCTTGGCGGGATGCCCGGCCCATGGCGGCGGCTGCAGCGCTTGAGCTTCCTCAAGCGCTGGCCGCTGCTATCGCTGCGGAGATTGGCCGCGCGGCAGCGCAGGCGCGGGCTGAAATTGAAGAGCGCTTGGTGGAGGTGCAAACCGAAGCTGCGGATCTTGCTTTGACTGGCGAGTCTCTGGAGGACGAGCGGGATTCGCTTATCGCCCAGATGGCCGTATTGACGACTGAGCGTGACACCTTGGCGGGCAAAGCGGCGCAGCAGGCTGCAGACCTGGTTGAATTGACTGGGCGCGTCGAGCGCGAACAGCAGGCGGCAGAAGCGGCCCGCGTAGAGTTGGCCACGGCCCGGCTCAGGGCTGAGGGGCTGACGGAAAGACACGCTGCACAAGGGAAAGAGGTCGAGCAATTGCGCGCAGCGGTCGAGGACGAACGCAAGGGCCGTATTGCGGCCGAGCAAGCGGCCGCGGTGCTGGCGGCGCGATTGGAAGCGTCTGCGGAGCTGGTGGTTCGCGCCGAAACACGCGCGGAGCTGGCAGAGCGTCAGGCCGATCAAGTCACGCAAGACGTGCGCAAGGCGCACGCCGAGCGTGAGGATGCGCGCAACCTGGCAAGCCAGGCGAGAGAGCAGGGCGCTCGTCTGTCGGGCCAGGTGGACGTGCTGCATGTCCGCGCCGATCCAAATTTGAGCCACCGTGCCGACTGAATATTGAGCCAGGGGTGGAAGCCGACTTTGAGAGGGTCGGCTGTGGATAAGTGTA
>LNAP01003039.1_pt1 | contig 16255 bp, 11 predicted proteins | sample 602601 | NCBI WGS metagenome assembly LNAP01 (sample SAMN02440304, study PRJNA202911) | soil metagenome | biome: Subtropical and temperate rainforests or woodlands; isolation source: soil samples (1 kg each in a 20% v/v slurry with milli Q water) were... ... | reverse complement strand
CTACAACTGGCATCGCCCGCACAGCGGCATCGGCGGCCTCGCGCCTATGTCCAGACTCAACTCGTCAAGAAATAACCTCTTGACGCTTCACACCTAGGCCATCGAGCGGCAGAACTCGACGAGCGCGTCAAGCAGGTTGCGGCGGACTTGGGGATGAGTGCGCATGAATGCGCAGGTTGGCGTTCAGGCGGGCTCGCCCGAGGTGGGCCAACAGGCGCTGATTGAGGGCGTGCTGTTCGGCCTGCCAGCGTGTCAGTTGTTCGTGCGCGATGTCCGTGTCCTGCCCGTCGCCCGCGCTGAGCCAGCGCTTCCAAGCGCTTTGATAGCAATAGGAGGAGACCTCGCCGGTGATGTCACTGCCGACGATCTGTCCTTGCAGGGCATCGATCACCTGGGTCGATTGCGCCTCCAGCAGAAGGCCCTGGTCCCAGTTGGTCTGAACCACGTCGGGCGCGAAGACATCCTTGTCGATCGACAAGTAGGTGTGCCGGCGTTCCCGACGGAGGTGCTCAGCCAGTTCGTCGGCCAGCGCCTGCGCGCTGGCGAAACCGCGAAACGCCGATGCCACGCCGAGCCAGCGCGCCCAGCCGGTATCCACGCCGATGCTCCAGTAGCTCAACTTGCCCGCGCGCAGGGGCGAGAGCTGGTTTTCCCAGCTGTGGCGCCAGCCGATGTCACCGGACGTGATGCCCGCCACAAGCACATGTTCGACTTCGGCCAATTGCGCAACACGGCGCACCCAGGAGCCGCAATGCACACCGAAAGGAAAGCGCATGTTGTCGGGATGGTTGTCGAGGACCACGACGCGCAACTGCCCCTGGCGCATTCCCAGCGCGCGGATGCAGCGCGCCACCAGCGGCCAGCTCAGGTGATGGAAATCCCCGCTGCCCATGAACACCGGCCCATGTCGGTCAGGAGCCGGCAGCCAGGTGTCGAGCTGGCGTGCCAGCGCGTGCATGCGCCCGAGGCTGCAACCGAAGCGCAATGCCTCCTGCCGGTCTCCCAGCGCGACGCGCCACTCGCCCGCCAGCGAGCCGACCGACCTGTCCAGGTCCAGAACGACCGGGGGCAGCTTCATGCGGCAGACTCCGACCTGCGCCAGGCGCCGTCACGCTCGAAGCGGGCCGCAAAGCACCGTGCCAGCAAGCGCAGCAGCGGATTGCGCACGAACACGGCGTGCCAGGTGAAAGTGAAGCTCGCACCCAGTCGTGCCTTGACCTCGGGATCTGTCCATCCGGCGACGTAGTGCGTGAGGCCGCGTTCGATCGCGTACTCCAGATTCAACACCCAGCTCACGAAGTACAGGTTGCACTCCCGCGCTTCGGGATAACTCAGCCCGATGTACTTGTCCACCAGCTTGTTGTCGGCTTCGAAGCACAGGTTCCAGCCGATCAGCTTTCCGGCGCGGCGGTACTCGAACACCACGCCGCCGGCCGACGCATCGCGCAGCACATGCGAGAGAAAGGAACGCGTGAGGCGATCGAAATGCAGTTCGCTCTGCGCATAGACGGCTTCGTAGAGCGCGTAGTACGCGTCCGCGATCGCTGACGTCTCGAAGTGTTCGCTGCCCGTCGCGATCCGTCGAACCTCGAGCTGGGCGAGGCTGCGCAGCTTTCGGCGCAGGTTTTTCCTTCGACTCGTCGACAGGCGCTCCATGTAGGTTTCGACATCCGGGAAGTCGATGGGCACATAGGCCAGAGCCTGGCCTTCGACCAGCAGGCATCCTGCCTCCCGACAGGCATGCAGCAAGGCAGAGGCCCTGGCGTTGTCCGCGGCATCGAGCAATGGCGATTCGACAGGCAGATCCTTGAAGACCATCAGCTGAAACCGCCTGCCCCAGCGGCGCAGCAACGCTGCGGCCCACTCCGCAGGAAGCCTTTCGCGCGGCGCCAGCAGATATTCCGACGCAGTGCTGCCGACGAATGCCGTGCGCACACGCAGGTGGCGCAACCAGTAGCGAGAAAGCGGCAACGATTCTGCCCGTCGCCTCAGCGCAGCATCGGCCGTGGTCAGAAGGTCGAACGGTGCGGCGAACACCGGGGCGGCGCGCCTCGCGTCGGAAGTCGGCCCCGGGCCGCCTTCGAGCATCGCGAATCCCTCGGGCGGATGCAGAGCGAAGGCGTCGACCAGCGCATCCGGTTCAAGCTGGTGGAAAAAGTACACCGCCGGATGTCAGCTGCGCTTGGCACGGGCGATCAGCTGATCGAGCAGCACCATGGCCTGATCGATCTCGGCGCGCGAGATCTCGAGCGAGGGCGCGAAGGTGATCACGTTCTTGTAGTACCCGCCCACGTCGAGCACCAGGCCCATCTTTCGGCCTTCGTACTCGAGGTCCCCCGCCAGACCGATGTCGACCATCTTGTCGAGCAGCGCACGGTTGGGCGTGAAGCCATCCTCGGTGCATATCTCGGCGCGCAGCGCCAGGCCCATGCCGTCGACGTCGCCGATCTCCTTGTGACGCTTCTGCAGTTCCCTGAGACCTTCGAGGAAGTAGGCGCCGCTCTCGCGGACCTGCTTGCCGTAGTCGATCTCCGCCGTCATGCGCAGCACCTCCAGGCCCAGCGCCGTGCCCAATGGGTTGGCGGCGAAGGTCGAGTGCGTCGAACCCGGCGGAAACACCTGCGGGTTGATCAGCTCCTCGCGGGCCCACAGGCCGCTGAGGGCGTTCAGGCCATTGGTCAGCGCCTTGGCGAACACCAGCACGTCGGGCTGCACGCCGAAGTTCTCGATGGCCCAGAGCTTGCCGGTGCGCCAGAAGCCCATCTGGATCTCGTCGACCACCAGCAGGATGCCGTGCTCGTCGAGTACCTTCTTCAGGCCCTTGTAGAAATTGGGCGGGGGCACGACATAGCCGCCCGTGCCCTGGATGGGTTCGACGTAGAAGGCCGCGTACTCGCACTGCCGGGTCTTCGGGTCCCACACTGCGTGGTATTCGTTCTCGAACTTGCGCGCGAACTCGCGCACGATGGAATCCGAGTACTCCTCGGCCGTCATGCCCTTGGGGCGACGGAACGGATACGGAAAAGGAATGAACTGCGCGCGGTCGCCGAAGTGGCCGAACCGGCGACGGTAGCGATAGCTCGACGTGATGCTCGACGCACCCAGTGTGCGGCCGTGGTAGCCGCCCTCGAAGGCGAACATCAAGCTCTTGCCGCCGCTGGCATTGCGCACCACCTTGAGCGAATCCTCGATCGCCTGCGCGCCGCCCACATTGAAGTGCACGCGGCCCGCACGGCCCCACTTCTTCTCGGCGTCCTGCGCGATCCACTTGGCCAGTTCGATCTTGGTCGGGTGCAGGTACTGGCTGGCCACCTGCGGCAGCGTCTGGAGCTGGCGCACCATGACCTCTTCGAGGCGTTTGTTCTTGTAGCCGAAGTTCACGGCCGAGTACCACATCTGCAGGTCGAGGTAGGGCGTGCCCTCGGCGTCGTACATGTAGCTGCCGTCGCAGCCGGAGAAGATCTTGGGCGGATCCACATAGTGAACCGTGTCGCCGAAGGAACAGTATTTCGCCTCGTCAGCCAGAAGCTGTGAATTCATTGGAAGGGGCTCCATCGATCTAAAAAAACGTCGCGCTCGCACCGCCGTGGCCGTCGAGACGACCGCAACGGCGATCACCGTCTCAACGGCCCCGCAAGGCATCGGCTGCCAGGCAGTACGCATCGAGACGGATTGCAGGCAGTCTGCGCCCCGGACGTTGGCGGGCCATCAAGCGTCTGTGTGGAATCGATGGAGACGCGGCGCATCACGTCCGGCTGATGGCGCCATCCCGACGCGGATGGATCCCCCTCTACATGGAGGAAGACCGCACTTCACGGTCATCGAAGCAGCGGCCCAACGCGGCGATCGAGTACGAGCGCTCGCAGGTGCCGCGGCAAGAAGACTGCGTCCAGCCCTGCGCCTTCGCGTTGCAACTTGATCGAATCTTGAGAATTCTGCGACCGAATGTGGACGCTCCTTGCGGACACTTCGACCCTCGACGACGGGTCTATCGCCCGCTTCAGAAGAACTCAAAGGGTCTGCGGGTATGAATTCGAAGAAGTTGTGGTGCCTCTGCGGTGTCGCCGGGATAGCCGCTGCGACCGTGACGGGGTGCAGCAAGCCAGCCTCCTTGGCGGCGGAGCCCCCCGTGCACGTCTCGGTTCTGACGCTGCGGCCCGCGGCTGTAACTATCGCCGACGATCTGCCGGGACGGGTCGTGGCAATCCGCACCGCAGAGATCCGGCCGCAGGTTGGAGGCATTGTCCAAAGGCGCCTTTTCGAGCAGGGCGCGGAGATCCGCGCGGGACAAGCGCTCTTCCAGATCAACGCGGCACCGTTCCAGGCCGACGTCGACCTGGCGGCAGCGGCCTTGCAGCGCGCCGAAGCGGCCCATGCGCGCGCCCGGGTGCATGCGTCGCGGCTGGCTCCTCTGCTGGAAACAGAAGCGGTCAGCCGCCAAGTCTTCGACGATGCCGTGTCGCAGCGCGATCAGGCGGCCGCCGAAGTGACGCAGGCCCGCGCAACGCTGTCTCGTCGTCGGCTCGAGCTGAAGTTCGCCACCGTGGACGCGCCCATCGCCGGCCGGATCGATCAGGCGCAAGTCACCGAGGGAGCGCTGGTGACGCCGAACGACAGCAATCCCATGGCCCGAATCCAGCAGATCGACCGGGTCTACATCGATGTGCGCCAGTCGGCCTCCGCGCTCGAGAGCCTGCGCAAGGAATTGTCGTCCAGCGGGAAGGGAAGCACGAGCGGCGCGCAGGGGCTGCCAGCAACCCTGCTGCGCAGCAGCGGCGAGCCCTATGCCATGACCGGACGCATCCTGTTCTCCGGCATCAACGTGGATGCTGGCACCGGCGAAGTGTTGCTGCGCATCCTGGCCGACAACCCTCAACGGCAACTGCTTCCCGGCATGTTCGTTCGCACCAGGGTCCCGCGCGCGACCTACCCCGACGCGCTGCTGGTGCCGCAGCAGGCCGTGGCCCATACGGATGAGAGGGCGCAGGTCTGGATCGTCGATGAACACAACAAAGCCCACCCGGTCCGCATCGAACTCGGCGAGCTGTTCCAGGGCCAGTACCTCATCCGCGAAGGCCTGGCTGCAGGCCACCGCGTCGTCGTTGAAGGCCGCGAGCGCCTGACGGAGGGCACGGACGTCGCCGTCCGCGCCTGGGCCGCCCCGGCACCCGCCAGCGCGTCCGCGCGCTGACGCTGACTCACCAAGGAAACGCCGCTGTGCCGCAGTTCTTCATCAACCGCCCCGTGTTTGCGTGGGTGGTCGCCATCTTCATCGTGCTTCTGGGTCTGATCGCCATTCCACAACTGCCGATCGCCCGCTACCCGTCGGTGGCGCCGCCGACCGTCAGCATCTCCGCCACGTACCCAGGTGCTACGCCGCAAACGATGAACGACTCGGTGATCAGTCTCATCGAGCGCGAGCTCTCCAGTGTCAAGAGCTTGCTGTACTTCGAGTCGACCGTGGACGCCACCGGCTCGGCCGCCATCACCGCCACCTTCAAGCCCGGCACCAACCCGGAGATGGCGCAGGTCGATGTCCAGAACCGAATCAAGGCGGTAGAGCCGCGGCTGCCGCAGACAGTGCGTCAGAACGGCCTGACGGTCGAGTCGGCTGCCTCGAGCTTCCTGCTGATTGCGAGTCTGAACGCCACGGACGGACGTCACGACGATCTCTCGTTGAGCGACTACATGGCACGCCACGCGGTCGAGGAATTGCGCAGGATCGAAGGGGTCGGGCGCGTGCAGCTCTTCGGCGCCGAACAGGCGATGCGCCTGTGGGTCGACCCGGCCAAGCTGGTCTCGTATGGTCTTTCGATGAACGACCTGGCTGCAGCAGTCGCCCAGCAGAATGCCCAGATTGCGCCGGGCCGCGTCGGCGACTCCCCGACGGTCCGTGGCCAGAGGGTGACCGTTCCGCTGACAGTGCAAGGGCAGCTGGAAACACCCGGGCAGTTCGCCGCGATCGTGTTGCGCGCGAATTCGGACGGCTCCCAGGTGGTCATCGGCGATGTCGCACGCGTCGAACTGGGCGCCCAGTCCTACGGCTTCTCCGTCAGGCAGGACGGCCACCCCTCGGCGGGCGCGGCAGTACAGCTGTCCCCGGGCGCGAACGCTGTGAAGACGGCCCAGGCCGTTGAAGCTCGCTTGTCGCAACTGAGCGGTTCCCTCCCGGTCGGCATGCAGTATTCGGTGTCCTTCAACAACGCGCCCTTCGTCAAGATCTCCATCAAGAAGGTCATCCACACCCTGATCGAGGCCATGGTGCTGGTGTTCTTGGTGATGTACCTGTTCCTGCAGAACATCCGCTACACCTTGATCCCGGCGATCGTTGCGCCGATTGCGTTGCTTGGCACCTTCGCCGTGATGGCGGTCGCCGGGTTCTCGGTCAACGTGCTGACCATGTTCGGCATGGTCCTGGCCATCGGCATCATCGTTGACGATGCCATCGTCGTCGTGGAGAACGTCGAGCGCCTCATGGCCAGCGAAGGCCTCTCGCCCAAGGAGGCCACATCGAAGGCGATGAAGGAGATCACCGGTGCCGTGATCGGTGTCACGCTCGTGCTGACCGCCGTGTTCATACCGATGGCGTTCGCCAGCGGCTCCGTGGGCGTGATCTACCAGCAGTTCGCCCTGTCGATGGCGGTCTCCATTCTCTTCTCCGCATTTCTGGCCCTGAGCCTGACGCCGGCCCTGTGCGCCACGCTGCTCAGACCCGTGGATTCCGCGCACCACCAGAAGCGTGGATTCTTTGGCTGGTTCAACCGCCGCTTTGAAGGCATGACGCGGGGCTACGAGCGCAGGCTGGCCAAGCTGGTCCGATCCACCGGCGTGGTGATGGTGGTCTTCCTGGTGCTGCTCGCGGTGCTGGGGCTGTCGTTCAAGCAACTGCCCTCGTCATTCCTGCCGGAAGAAGATCAAGGCTATTTCATCACCTCCTTCCAGTTGCCGTCCGAGTCGACGGCCGAACGGACGCTGGATGTGCTCAAGGACTATGAAAAATACCTGCTGACCAGGGAATCCGTGGCCGGCAACACCTCGCTCCTGGGCTTCGGCTTTTCAGGCTCCGGACCCAACGCGGCGATGGCCTTTACCAACCTCAAGGATTGGGGCGAGCGCGGCGGCGCAACGGTGCAAGACGAAGTGCAGCGGGCTCAGCAGGCCATGTCAGGCGTGCGCGAAGGTACCGTCATGAGCCTGCTGCCACCGGCCATCGAGGAGCTGGGCACCTCCTCCGGCTTCAGCCTGCGCCTTCAGGATCGTGCCGGCCTCGGCGAAGCCGCGCTCCAGGCTGCCGAAACCCAGCTCCTGGAACTGGCATCAAACAGCCATCGGGTCAAGGACGTCTACCGGGATGGCCTTCCATCCGGCACCAGCATCCGCCTGGACATCGATCGCCAGAAGGCGCAGGCAATGGGGGTGTCTTTCGGCGACATCAGCGGCACGCTGACGGCAGCCATGGGCTCGCTCTACGTGAACGACTTTCCCAACAAGGGACGCATGCAGCAGGTCATCATCCAGGCCGATGCGGCCTCGCGGATGCAGATCGGCGACGTGCTCAAGCTGCCCGTGCGCAACGCTGCGGGCGGCATGGTGCCATTGCATGAGATGGTCACGCCGGCATGGCGGGAGATGCCGCTTCAGATGGTGCGCTACTCCGGCTATCCCGCGGCACGCATCTCGGGCAACGCCGCGGCCGGCGTCTCCAGCGGCGAGGCCATGGATGAGATGGAGCGCCTGGCCGCCCAGTTGCCGAAAGGCTTTGCCGTGGCGTGGTCCGGACAGTCGCTGCAGGAGCGTCACTCGGCGGCGCAGGCGCCGATGCTGATGGCCCTGTCGATGCTCGTGATCTTTCTGGTGCTGTCCGCACTCTACGAGAGCTGGTCGATCCCGCTGTCGGTGATGCTGGTGGTGCCGCTGGGGCTGATCGGTGCGGTCGCCGCAGTGCTGCTGCGAGGTCTGCCCAACGACGTCTTCTTCAAGGTCGGCCTGATCACCGTCATCGGGTTGTCGGCGAAGAACGCCATCCTGATCGTGGAGTTCGCCAAACAGTTGCGCGAGCAGGGCCAGGGATTGGTCGAGTCTGCCGTGATCGCGGCGCGCCTGCGCCTGCGCCCGATCCTGATGACATCGCTGGCCTTCGCGCTGGGCGTGGTGCCCTTGATGATCGCCACGGGGGCAAGCGCAGAGACCCAGCACGCCATCGGCACGGGTGTCTTCGGCGGCATGGTCAGCGCGACCTTGCTGGCCGTTTTCTTCGTGCCTGTTTTCTTCGTCTTCGTGATGGGGCTGCAGGAACGCATCGCGCAATGGCGCCAAGTGCGCCAGCCCGGCGCGATCGGACGAGCCCCCTCGAAAGAATGAAGATGCGATTTCTGATGTTTCCCTGGATGGCGGCAGCCGCCCTGTCGGCATGCTCGCTGACGCCCCCCCTGGTCAAGCCGCCCCCGCCGGTGCCATCGAGGTTTCCGATAGAGCTGCCCGGCTCTGCCGCACTGGGAGACGGCGGTTCCGTCGCCGACCTCGGGTGGCGGGCAATGTACGGTGATGCGCGGCTGCAGCGACTGATCGAGCTGGCGCTGCGCAACAATCGCGATCTGCGCGTGGCAACGCTCAACGTCGATGCGGTTCAAGCGCAGTTCAATATCCAGCGCGCCACGCGCTTTCCCAGCGCCGACCTGAGCGGCAGTGCGAGTCGAGAGCGCACATCCATCACCGCGACCGGTGCAGGCCCCATGCCGTCCGTTGTGCAGAGTCCGTACAGCATGGGGCTGGGGATGACCGCCTTCGAGATCGACCTCTTCGGACGAGCTCGGGCGCAGTCGGACGCAGCGTTTGCCCGGTACCTGGCAAGCGAGCAGGGACGGCGCGCCGCCTTCATCTCGCTGATCGGGGCCGTGGCCGACGCCTACTTTGCCGAGTTGCTGGCTAACGCTCAATGGGAGCTGGCCCAGTACACGCTGAATGATTGGAGGCAATCGCTGGAGCTGACCCGCGGTCTCAAGCAGGCCGAACAGACCAGCGCCCTGGAAGTCGCGCAGGCCCAAGGGCAGGTCGCTACGGCCGAAGCCGATCTGGAAGCGCGCCATCGCACGCTGGCACGCGCGCGCAATGCGTTGATCTTGCTGATCGGCACCGAGCTTCCTGCCGATCTCCCGCCACCGTTGGCGCTCGATGATCAACCAGTGCTCATGCGACTGCCGGTCGGGTTGCCCTCGGACCTCCTGCTGCGCCGCCCCGACATCCTGCAGGCCGAACAGGTGCTGGTGTCCGCCAACGCCGACATTGGCGCCGCGCGCGCGGCCTTCTTCCCGCGGCTTTCCCTGACGGCGTCGGTGGGCTATGCAAGCCCCTCCTTGAGCGGCCTGTTCGATGCCGGTCAGCGGACTTGGCGCTTCGCGCCACAGATCACCCAGCCCCTGTTCCAGGGCGGACGTCTGAAGTCCGAGCTTCGTCTGGCGGAGGTGCGCAAGTCCACGGCGGTGGCCGAGTACGAACGGACGATCCAGTCAGCTTTCCGGGAAGTCGCGGACGGATTGGCTGGAAGCGCAACCTTTGGCCGGCAGATCGGCGCACAGCAACGCGCCGTTGCCAGCGCCGAGTCGCGCTTGGCGCATTCTGGCGAACGCTATCGCGCCGGCGTCGAGGGGCGGCTCGAGCTGCTCGATTCGCAACGGCAACTCTACGCTGCGCGGCAGCTTCTTCTCGACCTTCGGCGTGAAGCCATCGGAAACGCGGTCGCCCTCTACAAGGCTCTGGGCAGCGGATCTGCGGAGGATTCGGATGCACTTGCCGACCTGCCGCGTAGCCCAATGACGAGGTGAGGCCCAGGGATATCCTGATCCGCTGTTCGTTGTACCAACAGATGCAGGAGTCCACTATTGGTCGTCGCCTCTCCAGTAGAGGTCGTCGTCCCCATCCTCGTCCTCGTGATAGCTGTCATGCTCTATGCGAAGCGAGCTGCCGGATGGGCGGTATGACAGCGCGGGAGGATAAAAGGCCGGAGGTGCCGGGCGCAGAACAAGCGGCGGTGCCACATAAACAGGGGCCGGAACGAAAACATAAGCGAGCGGTGGCTCATAGTAGACAGGAGCTGCCGGCTCGAGCGAGCCGGGAAGACTCAGACCGAAGGACCAGTGCGTTCCGGCTGCAGCCGCTGTTCCTGACACCAGCATGATGGCCGCCACGGCCCCCGTGATCGTTCGCTTCATACGGCAATTCGAATTCATCAAAGCTTCCTTTAGATCATCTATCTGCAACGCGAGTGCGTCCGAAAAACGCCCGCCTCGGGTGTCTGTTCTCGACGCGTGAGCGCCTATCCGTTTGCAGGCACTGCGAGGCAAGACGGAGTGCGCGCCGCGGTCATGGTTATGAAATCCATCTCGATGGCGCGGGCTCCAGGATGTCGGCAATCTCGGAGGAGATGGCAGTCTCTTCTGATGCGAGGTTCTCTCGTTCCCACATCCACGCTGTTCGATAGGCGATCGCTGCGCCGCGCAGACGCATTGCTTGAGCATCTGCCGCTGCGACCGCGGGGATAGGTTCCTGGCGCGCGTTGCACTGTCTGATGTCTTGAATCACAGCAACCCTTCCGATTTCTTCTTCATCGTTTCAATAGCTTGAGCGACTCCAACGCAGGTCGCCGAAAAGTGCGCAGCGACTCTTTGCAAGCAGTGGTGACGTTATCCCGCTCGACGAGAGATTCTTGTCGGCGACTGTGCGGGATCTGGCGGCGTGCCATTCAGATTCGATCGAGACGCGGAGCAATGACCTGAAAGGCAATCTCCCGCAGGCCGCCGCCGGGATCCCGGGCCTGCGTTCTGCTCGGCCACCCGAAGACCAGGGCATTGCGGACCGGCCCACCGCACGCGAGCGAGCGACGGCGATGTGGTGAACGCGATCATCTTCGGACTCTTGATGGAACGTTGATAGAAGTCGAATTTCTTCTTGACGTCGAAGACCCAAGATCGCGCCTCACATTGTTGCGAGCCCCGCCAGGGCTGGCGCGCGTCCCAAATGGAATCTCCGCCTTCAGACACACAGCTTCGACTCAGCCCTTCCGATGCAGACGGATCGTGTGGTGGCAACGTCTCGCTCTCTAACGTCCATCTTCCGTGTCGAGCAGGATGTGCCGGGGGAGACCCGGCCTGCAAGCTCTGCAACCGAACGCGATCGGCTGACGGGTCGAAAGGACGACCTCTGCTCGTGAGGCAACGTTCTCTCCGGCGCGTGGACGCTTGCCCGGCAAGACCGCTAGCGGCACACGCGCGTCGATCTGCTCCGCGCGCACGATCGGCGTCGGCCTCGTGCTTCTCCTGCGTGGAGGCCGCCGCGACCTCGCAGGCGGGGGAGATGCGCCTTCATGGCGGGCCCGCGCTCTTCGCTCGGAGCGGCGCCAACCCTGAAGGTAGGACTGGATTTTCTCGCTGGCTGCACAGGCGGTCCGAGTCGCTCGCCCTCGTGGCGGCCTTGGGGGGTGTTGCGATCTGGCTCGTTCTCTGGTTCGGGCCGTGATCCTGCTTCGGCGGCCTGTCAACAGATGGCCCGGAGGCTTGCGCAACGAATGGTATGGCTCAGATGCTCCGTAGCGCTTCCGAGAACCATCCTCTCGCAATCGCCCGGACTGAAAGTGCGAATTGCACCGTGCAGCACCCTGGTGGGGAGCTGGGCGATCGCCAGGCGAACTCATCCGTACACGAAGCTACCCGCCCCCCGTCGGAGGGGCCAAAGCGACTTCCTTCAACAGCCGGTGCCAATCGCACTGATGCGCATCGAACCATGAAATCGACGTCCAGCCATTGCGATCCCACCGGAGCGCGGCACCATCCAGCGCTTCGACGAGAGGCCGTTCCGGAGGCGGGGCGGCCCTTTCTTGGACTGGCCCAGCGCGTGGGCGTCTTCGAGGATGGCTTCGAGGCCGTTGCAGTGCGGAACCTTGCCGAAAGCGATCGCCAGGCCCTCGCCTTTTTCCGGGTCAACTTTCCGCCGGAGATCGATCAGTGGCTGCGCGGCGATGAGGCCATGGCCGCCAGTCCGTCCGCCGAATACATGGCGTTCGTATGCCTGTACTTGGCAGCCGACTACGTTGTTCAAAACGTCACCACGTCCTTGAACCCGTACGGCAGGTATCGGGCGGATGCCGGGAAATTCGAATGGCATTGAGCCATTCGGTGGGCATCACTATCCACGGCACTTCTCTGCAGTCGTTCTCGAGTTCGCCTGTTCGGGGTTCAGGATTCCTGTGCCCCCCGCCGATACGTTCGACTACTGCCGCGCGATGCGGGCTGTGAGTTCCGCTGCGGCAGTGGTCACCAAGTTGCAGAGATAGCTTTCCTGGAAGGCCCGGAAACGCTCGTTGCGTCCCACCAGCGTCATGCTGCCCAATACCCGCTGCTTCTCGTCGAAGATGGGCGACGCCACGCCGGTGCGGCCAGGGTGCAGCTCGCTTTCGCTGATACAGTAGCCCCGCTTGCGGATGGCCAGCAGGCTCTTGGAGAAAGCCTTCCATTCCAGCCCCTGCTGCTGTGCCTCCGGCTTGCTGGCATGCGCATCGAAGATGCGACGGGCCTGGCGTGGCAGCAAGTAGGCCAGCACCACGCGCGAAGTCGCGCTGTGGAACAGGTCGATCGGCCGTCCCCGTCCTCCGCCGAGGGGGCCCGGATCAGGACCGCGGCGGATCAGCACGTTGACCACGGCATCGCCGTACCACTCACTGATCATTGCATCCAGGCCGGTCTCGGTCACGAGTTTCTCGACCAGGTCGCGGCTTCTCACGAGCACCGGATCGTAGTCAGTCATCTGCCGCTCCAGCGCAATGATGCGCGGCCCCAGCGCATAACCGCGCGGCAGCCGCACCAGAAGGCCTGCGGTGCCGAGTTCACGCAGGTATCGGTAGGCACTGGCCGTCGTGTATCCGAGCTGCTTGCAGATGATCTCGACGTCGATGACCGGCTGGTCAGGCCGGAAGAGACCGAGGACGTCGAGCATGCGTTGGAGGCTGTTCATCTTGAAAGACAGGCAGAAGTGATGGCGGTGGGCGCGCCGCAGTCAAGGACGCTCGGCGCGGAGGAATGCCTCCATTGTCCAATGGCATGCAGGTGCCCACGAATGCCGCCATCCTTGCCCGTGATCTGCTCAGACCTGCTCGACGAAGCGGCCTTCAAAGGCCGTCTTCGCCAGCGGTCGGCGGTCGCTGGGCAGTTCGCGCGCCCGAACGCCTTCGGGGAGCACGGCAGGATCGCCCTTCCTGCCCACAGCCACCACCGTGTCGATGACATAAGCCTCGGGCAGGCCGATGGCGGTGCGCAGCTTGTCGGCATCGAAGCCCGCCATGGCGTGGGCGGACCAGCCCGACAGCGTCGCCTGGAACGCCAGGCTGGCCCAGGCGGCCCCGGCATCGAAGGAATGCGAGGCGTTGGGCGAAGCCTCGGTCTTGCCGGAGAACACGGCATCGCGCGCCGAGGCGATCACCACCAGCGCGGCGGCGCGCTTCGTCCACATCTGGTTGAACTCGATCAGGCTGTCGAAGATGGGCTGCCAGGCGTCCGTGTCGCGCAGTGCGTAGATGAAGCGCCAGGGTTGCGCGTTGTAGGCCGAGGGCGCCCAGCGAGCGGCTTCGAGCAGGCTCATCAGGGCGGGTCCTGCGATGGCCTCCTCCGAGAAGGCACGCGGCGACCAGCGGTCGGTGAACAGCGGGTCGATGGGATAGGCAGGTTGACGAGGGTTGCTCATGAAGAACTCCAGTGAAACGAAAAGGTCGAGGACGCCGCGAGCGGCGTCCTGAGCGGCATCACAGGATGCCGGCCATGTTGATGTACTTGATGACCAGGTAGTCATCGATGCCGTGGTGCGATCCCTCGCGCCCCAGGCCGGACTGCTTGACGCCACCAAACGGCGCCACCTCGTTGCTGATGAGGCCCGTGTTGACGCCGACCATGCCGTACTCCAGCTGCTCGGCCACGCGCCACACGCGTCCCAGGTCGCGGGCGTAGAAGTAGCTCGCCAGGCCGAACTCGGTGTCGTTGGCCATGCGCACCACCTCGGCCTCGTCACGGAAGCGGAACAGCGGCGCGATGGGGCCGAAGGTCTCCTCGCGTGCCACCTTCATCGCCTGCGTGACGCCGGTGAGCACCGTGGGCTCGAAGAAGCTGCCGCCCAGCGCATGGCGCCGGCCGCCGATCAGCACCTCAGCGCCATGGGTCACGGCATCGCTCAGGTGGTCCTCGACCTTCCGCACGGCGGCCTCGTCGATCAGCGGGCCGATGCGCACGCCCTCCTCGTCGCCGGGGCCGACCTTGAGGGCGCGCAGGGCCTCGGCCAGCTTGCGGGCGAAGGTGTCGTAGACGGCCTCGTGCACGTACAGCCGGTTGGCACACACGCAGGTCTGGCCCGCGTTGCGGAACTTGGAGACCAGGGCGCCCTCCACGGCCGCATCCAGATCGGCATCGTCGAAGACGATGAAGGGTGCATTGCCACCCAGTTCCATCGACACCTTCTTGACCGTGGATGCCGTCTGCTGCATCAGCAGCCGGCCGACCTCGGTGGATCCCGTGAAGCTGAGCTTGCGCACCACCGGGTGGGTGGCCAACTCGGTGCCGATGTCGCCGGCCGAGCCGGTGACCACCGACAGCACCCCCGCCGGCACGCCTGCACGCTCGGCCAGCACGGCCAGGGCCAGCGCCGTCAACGGTGTCTGGCTGGCGGGCTTGACCACCATCGTGCAGCCGGCCGCCAGGGCGGGCCCTGCCTTGCGGGTGATCATGGCGGCGGGAAAGTTCCAGGGCGTGATGGCGGCGCACACGCCCACCGGTTCGCGCACGACCACGATGCGCTGGGAGGCCACCGGCGAGGGAATGGTCTCGCCATAGACGCGCTTGGCCTCTTCGCCGAACCACTGGATGAAGGAGGCGGCATAGCCGATCTCGCCGCGCGCCTCGGCCAGGGGCTTGCCCTGCTCGGCGGTCATGATGCGGGCCAGGTCCTCCTGGTTCTGCAGGATGAGCGCATGCCAGCGCGCCAGGAGCGCCGACGTGGGCGATCCTGGCGCCGCTGGCGGGGTTGGTCACGGCAATGGTCCGGTCGGCGCAGATCCATTCGCCGGCCACCAGGCACTGCGCGCGCAGCAGGGAAGCGTCGTTGAGAGTCAGCATGGGGGACGTATTCAGATCTGCGTGATCAGCTTGGTGCTGAGGAAACTGTCGAAGGACTCGGTGCCGCCTTCGCTGCCGAAGCCGCTGTCCTTGATGCCGCCGAAAGGCAGCTCCGGATGCGCCATGCCCGAATGGTTGATGTTGACCATGCCGGCCTCCAGGCTGTCGCCCACGCGGGTGGCGGTCTGCAGCGAGCGCGTGAAGACATAGCTGGCCAGGCCGAAAGGCAAGGCATTGGCCTGCTGCAGCGCCTGCTCCACCGTATCGAAGCGCGTCAGCGCGGCGACCGGGCCGAAGGGCTCTTCATGCATCACGCGCGCACCGGGCGGCACCTGGGCCAGCAGCGTCGGCGCGTGGAAATGGCCGGTGGTGCCGATGCGGCCGCCGCCCGTCAGCACCTGGGCGCCGGCGGCGCGGGCATCGTCCACCAGCGCCTGCACGGCCTGGAAGCGACGCTCGTGGATCAGCGGCCCCATCTGCACGCCGGTCTCCAGCCCGTGGCCCACCTTCACGCCGGCCAGCGCATCGGCGAAGGCGGCGGCGAAGCGGTCGTGGATGCCCGACTGCACGTAGAAGCGCGTCGGCGAGACGCAGACCTGGCCGGCGTTGCGGGTCTTCAGCCGCGCCAGCAGCGCGACCGCGGCGTCCAGGTCGGCATCGTCGAAGATCAGCACCGGCGCATGGCCGCCCAGCTCCATGGTCATGCGCTTCATGTGCTGGCCGGCCAGCGCGGCGAGCTGCCGGCCCACAGGCACCGAGCCGGTGAAGGACACGACGCGAACCTGCGGCGATGCGATGAGCTGGTGCGAGATGTCCACCGGCACGCCCCACAGCAGGTTGAACACGCCCGCCGGCAGGCCCGCGTCGTGGAACAGGCGTGCCATGGCCACGAGCGCGCTGGGCGATTCCTCCGGCCCCTTGAGCACGATGGGGCAGCCCGCAGCGATGGCCGCCGCGGCCTTCTTCATGGCCTGGCCGAAGGGGAAGTTCCAGGGGCTGAAGGCGGCGCACACGCCGACCGGCTCGCGCCCCACCAGCCGGATGAGTTCGGACAGCAGTGCCACCGTGCTCAGGTAGCGCTCCGGCCCGCTGCGCTCGAACGCCAGCTC
>LNAP01004831.1_pt2 | contig 16256 bp, 12 predicted proteins | sample 602601 | NCBI WGS metagenome assembly LNAP01 (sample SAMN02440304, study PRJNA202911) | soil metagenome | biome: Subtropical and temperate rainforests or woodlands; isolation source: soil samples (1 kg each in a 20% v/v slurry with milli Q water) were... ... | reverse complement strand
CAACCTACGGGCGCACTTCGGCTTGCACCTGTAGCTTCCCGGCTTTCTCGAATTGCAGGGAAAGCGGCACCTCTTCACCCGCCACCAGCGCCCGCTTCAAGCCCACTAACAGCAGATGGGTATGCCCTGGCGCCAAGACCTGTTGTCCACCCGCTGGTACGCCAATGGATTTCAGAGCTTGCACACTTTGCACTGAGCCCAACTGCACCACGGTGCGCAGTTGTACAGCAGTGGCGAGGGGGCTGTTGGCGCCCACCAAGCGGTCCTGCTCGGCGCCGCTGTTGCGTAAGGTCAGGTACACCTCAGCCTGCTGCCCGACACCGGGCTTGGCCCATGGCTCAAGTACGTCCAACGAGCCTGCCGCCAGTACCTGCCCGGCGAAAAATAACGCGGCGAATAACAGGGCCAGGCGCTTCATTTATTCGGCGCCTGTTGCAGTTCCGGGTCGTCCGGATTCTGTTGTTCCAGTTCAGCCTGCAATACCTGCACTTTCTGTGGCTGGCCGGCTTCGTGCCAGTAACTGATCAGCGCCATGCGCGCGTTGCGGTTGGCAGGTTGGCGTTTGAGCAGGGCTTCGAGCTGGTTGCGCGCTTCTTCCGGTTTGCCGGTGTCGTGCATGGCGATGGCGTAGATATAGCTAAATTGCCGATCATCCGGAGCCAGTTGCGCGGCTTTGGCCAGGGCCTGCAAGGCGTTGTCACGCTCGCCAGCACGAATCAGCAGCAGGCCAAGGCTGTGTTGCAGCAAGCCGGCTTTGGGGTGCTTGGCAATCGTCTCGTTAAGCAGTTGCAGGGCGGGGCCGTGCTGGCCTGTGCCGTCAAGCAGTTGCGCCAGGCTGACCACGGCTGGCAAAAAGTCCGGGTTACGTTGCAACGCTTCGCGCAACGCCGCCTCTGTTTGGCTACCCCGACCGGTGTTCTGGTACAGCATGGCCAGGTTGAAGTTGGCCTCGGCGCGATCACGCAGGGCTTCTTGCGCGGCTTCGTATTCTTCAATCGCTGGCCGCCACAACTTATCGATGGAGGCACGCTGCTGCGCGGGAATACTGGCCAGTTGTGAGGCTGCCGCCAAGCGCACGGCACGCACCGGGTCGCTTAAGCGCGGGGTTAACAGGCTGATAAATTGCTCCGCCGAGCCCATGCCGGCAATCGCCTCAATGGCGGCAGTGCGCACCTGTGGCTCGGCATGGTTGAGGGCGATAGCTGCCTGCTCCATGGCGCGCTGGCTCGGATAGGTTGGCAATTGCGCCAACACCGTGGCGCGGCGAATAGCCGGCAGGTCGGTGCGCGCCAGTTGCTGCATGAGCATGCGCGCGGCGCCGGGCGAGCCGCGGCGAGCGGCGAAAATCGCATCGGCATAACCGCCGTCAGCCACTTTGGTGTCGCCGTACCAAACCTTGAACTGCTCAGCGATTTTGCTGCTGTTACCTTTATGGCAGGCGGCGCAGGCGTCCGGGCTGTCGACTTTGGCCGAGTGTGCGGGGTTGGGAATGCTCAAGCTATGGTCGTGGCGGTAGTCGTTGACCATGTACAGCTTGCCAGGCATATGGCAATCCACACACTGCGAGCCGGGCTGCCCGGTTTTGTGCTTGGTGTGCTCCGGCGCCTCATAGTTTTTTGCCTTGAGCCCGGTGCCATCAATGCCAACGCGTGAGGCTTTGCCCGACGGGTTGTGACATTGCAAGCAAACGCCATTGCCGGGTGCTTTCAGTTGATTGCTGTGGGGGTTGTGGCAGTCGGTGCAGGTCACGCCCTTGGCGAACATTTTGCTCTGGGTAAAAGAGCCGTACTCGAACACTTCTTCCTTGATCTTGCCGTCCACTTGATACAACTCGGCGTTAAGTGTGGCGGGCAAATAATCGTCCAACAGACGGTTTTTATGGGTGTAGCCATCGCCCAGCGGCGCCCGGCGCGCATGGCAGCGGCTGCAGGTTTCGACTTGGGTGAGGGCATTGCTGCTGCCCAAGGCAGTGCCAAAACCTTTGTCCGGCTGCTGCTTGTTCAGGTTGGCGCCAGCGCTCCATTGCATATGGCGCGAGGCCGGACCGTGGCAACTCTGGCAACCAACACCGAGGTTGTTCCAGGTGCTGTTAAAGCTATCGGCGGTGGGGCTGAAGTTGCGCTTGAAGTCGGTGGTGTGGCACTCCACGCACATAAAATTGGCGTTCTGCGAAGGCTTACTCCAGTGCAAGTCATCGCGAAAATCGACCTTCTCGCCGGGGTACAACTCAAACCAGCGCTTTTTCTCTGTATCCCAGGCCACGCCGGAAGCTTGCAGGCGGCCGCCGGGCACCTCCAGAAGGTATTGCTGCAAGGGCTCGATGCCAAATGTGTAGGCCACTTTAAAGTCTGCTGCTTTGCCGTCCGGGCCAGGGGTGTTGATCCAATAAGCGCCGTCACGCTGACTAAAGTGGCTGGTTTCGGCTTCACCTTTGTATGTGGTGTTATTGAAGTCACCGCGAACGTTCTCGGCGCTGGCCGGCAACATCGCCATCTGGTGGTGGGAACCGCGCCAGGCTTTGCTTTGTTCGCCGTGACAAGCCACGCACTGGGCTTCATCAACAAAGCTGGCGGGCGGTTGTTGTGGCTGGCTGTTGGGCGTGGGGGCGGTTGCAACTGTCGTAGGCACGAGCGGCGCGGCGCTGTGTTGGCGATACATCCACAGCGGCAAACTGACCAGCAGTAGAACGGCAAAGATGATCAGCGCAATGGGCCGTTTGGCAGGCTGGTCGTCGGGCGAAGAGGCGATGGGCGTGGGCGTTTGCGCGGCGCTGCGTGGGTTCTTTTTCGGGTGCTTCGGCATGCAAACTTCCGTTGTTCTAGCGAGCGCGTATCACGTTTGGGGTGCAGCTTCGGTGAGTGGGGGGAGGCTGTCAAACCTATATCGCGCTGCGCTTTTCGTCGGGCATGCGCGATTTTGCTCTCGTAGGGTGTGCTGCGCGCACCAGGCGTTTCCGATGTGATCGCTACGGTGCGCACAGCACACCCTACAAGGCGCTTAGGGCTGCCCAGATTATAAATAGCCAGCTAACGAGATTTTCTCGTAGGACTATTTCCCGTACCCTAGCAGGCCTTCTCCGATGTTCCATGACGAGTGCCCCCATGAGCTCCACAAGCCTGACCATGACCCGTGGCATGGTGCTGCTGTTTGCCTTTTGCTGCGGCGTGATCGTCGCCAACATCTATTACTCGCAACCCATCATTGAGCTGATCGCGCCGGACATTGGCATTTCCGCCACCGCCGCCAGCCTGATCGTGTCGTTGACGCAAATTGGCTACGCGCTGGGCATGTTGTTTCTGGTACCGCTGGCCGACCTGGTGGAAAACCGGCGGCTGATGATCATCACCGCCCTGGTGTCGGTGGCCAGCTTGCTGGCGGCAGCCTTTACCACACAGCCCCATGCGTTTTTGCTGGTGTCGCTGTTGATTGGCGCCAGCTCGGTATCGGTACAAATCCTTATTCCCTTGGCGGCGCACTTGGCGGCGGAAGAGTCGCGGGGCAGGGTAGTGGGCGGCATTATGGGCGGCCTGCTGCTGGGCATTTTGCTTGCTCGGCCGCTGTCGAGTCTGATTGCCGACCACCTGGGCTGGCGCGCAGTATTTTTGATTGCCGCAGCCGTGATGACCGCTATTGTGCTGACATTGGCAACCACCATTCCCAAACGCCAGCCCGAGCACAGCGCCACCTACGGCCAGTTGATCTTGTCGCTGGGCAAGCTGTTTCAGCGTGAGCCAGTGCTGCGTCAGCGGGCGATGATGCAAGGCTGCATGTTTGCCACCTTCAGCCTGTTCTGGACAGCCGTGCCGCTGGAGCTGGCGCGTAACCACGGGCTGTCGCAAACCCAGATCGCGTTGTTTGCCTTGGTCGGTGCCATTGGTGCAGTGGCAGCGCCGATTGCCGGGCGTTTGGCCGACGCTGGGCACACGCGGGTGGCCACCCGTTCGGCGCTAATCCTGGCGACCTTATGTTTTCTGCCGGCGTTTATCCCGCCGAGCAATACCGTGATCGCCCTGGCGCTGACCGGCGTGGTGCTGGATTTCTGCGTGCAGATGAATATGGTCCTCGGCCAGCGCGCTATCTATGCCTTGGACGCTGCCAGCCGCGGGCGCCTGAATGCGCTGTATATGACCAGCATCTTTGTTGGCGGCGCCTTGGGCTCGTCGCTCGCCAGTGCCTTGTTCGACCATGGCGGTTGGCTGTGGATCGTGGTGGTGGGCAGCGCATTCCCGCTGGTGGCGTTAGGCATTTTCTTGCGTAGCGACCGTGCATAAAGCGGGTCGCTGCTGATCTCGTCGGGTTTGCTGTGCGCGTCAAAGCGACCACGTGGTGCGCAACTCGGAAATCGTTATGGCGCTGGCCGTATTGCCATCATTCCCGGCAGTTACGGTCATTGCCGCAATACTCGGGCTTGCGGACAATCGATCACGTTTTGTTTTCAGGATGCTAGGTGATGTCGCAGCCAGTGTTTTTCGCCCATGCCAATGGATTTCCTTCGGCCACGTACGGCAAGTTATTTGCCGCGCTGGCGCCGGACTATCACGTGTTGCACTTGCCGCAACATGGCCACGATCCGCGTTTTCCGGTCGATGACAATTGGAGCAATCTGGTCGACGAGCTCGTTCACCATCTGCGTGAACTGCCAGAGCCGGTGTGGGGCGTCGGCCATTCGCTTGGCGGCGTGCTGCATTACCATGCGGCGCTGCGCCACCCCGAGCTGTATCGCGGTGTGGTGATGCTTGATTCGCCAGTGCTGACCCTGGCCGACCGCATCGTGATCCGCGCCGCCAAACGCTTTGGTTTTATCGACCGCATCACCCCGGCTGGTCGCACCCTTGGGCGGCGCGAAGCGTTTAGCGATTTCGCCGAAGCCAAGGACTATTTCGCCGCCAAATCGCTGTTCCGCCGCTTTGACCCCGAGTGCCTCGACGCCTACGTGCAGCATGGCCTGCAAGCCGATGGCGAAGGGCTGCGGCTGTTGTTCGACCCGGCCACGGAAATCAGCATTTACCGCAGCGTGCCGCACAGCAACCCAGGCCGGCCGCAGCAGTTACAAGTGCCATTGGCCATGGTTCGCGGGCGCCATAGCCGCGTGGTAATGCCCCATCACACCCGTTCGATTCGCCGTTTGCCGCACTGCCAGTACCTAACGTTGCCGGGCGGGCATATGTTTCCGCTGGAACGTCCGCAGGCCACGGCCGATTTGCTCAAAACCCTGTTTGATCGCTGGCAGCCCCGGCTGGAGTCCGCATGAATTATTCCTTTGAAGAAGTGCGCCTGAGCCTGCCGCATATTGAGCTGTCGGCCCATGTGTTCGGCCCCGAGGACGGCAAGCCAGTGATCGCCCTGCATGGCTGGCTGGACAACGCCATGAGCTTTGCCCGCCTGGCGCCCAAGCTGGAGGGCCTGCGCATTATTGCGCTGGACTTCGCCGGCCACGGCCATTCCGACCACCGCCCGGCTGGCGCGCATTACCAGCTGTGGGACTACGCCTATGACGTGCTGCTGGTGGCTGAGCAATTTGGCTGGCAGCGGTTTTCCCTGCTGGGGCATTCGATGGGCGCCATTGTGTCGGTGCTGTTGGCGGCCTCGATGCCAGAGCGTATTGAGCGTCTGGCATTGATCGATGGCCTGATTCCGTTCACCGGTGAGGCCGAAGCCGCGCCGGCCAAGCTGGGCTCGGCGTTGCGTGATCAGCTGGCGTTGGCCGGTAAGCGCAAGCCGGTGTATGAAAAGGTCGAGCAAGCGGTAAAGGCGCGGATGAAAGGGGTAGGCGGCGTGAGCCTGGAAGCGGCGCAACTGTTGGCGCAACGCGGGTTGATGCCGGTGCCGGGCGGCTTTACCTGGCGCACCGATAGCCGCCTGACCTTGCCTTCGCCGCTGCGTTTTACCCAGGCGCACACGGAGGTGTTTGTCCGCAGCGTCGCCTGCCCAGCCTGCCTGGTGGTGGCGGAGGGCGGTATGTTGCACGTTCAGCCAGCGCTGGTGGACTCCCTGCAAGGCCTGCCATTTGAGGTGCAGCGCTTGGCCGGTGGTCATCACCTGCACTTGGATGACGAGCTTGGCGCGCAAGCGGTAGCAGCCTGTTTCAATAGGTTTTTCGCCGCGCCTTGACTTGCCCTGGCCAACTGCGCAGGCTCGGCTGCTCTTGCAGGGCCAGGACAGGTTTTCCGCCATGATCGACCTCTATACCGCTGCCACCCCCAACGGCCATAAAGCTTCCATCGTTCTTGAGGAGCTTGGGCTGGACTACCACGCGCATATCCTCAGCTTTGATAAGAAAGAACAGAAAACGCCGGCGTTTTTAGCGATCAATCCCAATGGCCGTATCCCCGCCATCGTTGATCGCGACAACGACAATTTCGCCGTATTTGAATCCGGCGCCATCCTGATTTACCTCGCCGAAAAAACCGGCCAGCTTATGCCGCAGGACGTCAAAGGCCGTTCCCTGGTGCTGCAATGGCTGATGTTTCAAATGGGCGGTGTCGGCCCCATGCAAGGTCAAGCCAATGTGTTTTTCCGTTATTTCCCGAAAAAACTGCAAGGTGCCATCGACCGCTACCAACACGAAACCCGCCGTCTCTATGAAGTGCTTGATGGCCAACTCGCTCGCCACGAATACCTGGCCGGCGACTACAGCATTGCCGACATCGCCACCTTTCCGTGGGTAAAGGTTCACGAGTGGGCTGGTGTTAGCCTGGACGGGCTGGAGCATCTGCAACGCTGGCTGGCTGCGATTGCTCAGCGCCCGGCGGTGCAACGCGGGTTGAATGTGCCGGCCGCCACGCTGGGCACCCCGGACAAGGTGGTGAAAGCCGCCCAGAGCATGCTGACTCGATGAGCGTAACGATGCGATTGTTTAACCTGTTGGCCCTGTGCCTGGCCGGCGTGCTGGCGAACCCGGTATTCGCCGCTGACCTGCCGGGCAGCAAAGACTTGGACATTTTGCCGCGCTACCCGCGCGCTGAGATTGTCGATTTTCGCGATGTACCCGCCCAGGAACGCATTTACCCGTTGGGTTCGATCCGCCGTATCAGCGGCACCCTGCGTTATGAGCGGCAAGTCGACACCCTGGGCCATATGCGTTCAGTGACCTACGAGCTGCCGCCTGAGCACACCTCGGGGCAGGCGTTTAATGCGGCACTCGCCGCGTTGCAGGAGCAGGGCGCGCATGCGTTGTATTGGTGTGAAAGCCGTGAGTGTGGCTCTGGCAGCCTGTGGGCCAACTCGGTATTCGGCAATGCCAAGCTGCTTGGTGCCGATGACCAACAGGCCTATCTGCTCTTACGTTTAGCCGAGCCGAAGCAGAACACGCTGGTGGCGCTGTATAGCATCACCCGTGGCAACCGCCGCGCTTACCTGCACGTTGAACAACTGGAAAACGGTGCAGAGCTCGGCGAACTGCTACCGGGGCCGGCCACCTTGCTAAGGCTACTGCGCAATACCGGCGAGCTGCAGTTCGCCAGCCTGGATGGCGAACCGGTTGACGCCTGGGCGCAATTGCTTGCACGGACCCTGAACCAAGACACCACGCTGCGGGTCAGTTTGGCTGGCAAATACGCCGACGCTTGGCGCACCGCCTTGCTGGCACAAGGGGTGCGGGCTGCGCGGCTGGAACTCGCGCCAGCCGAAAGCGACGGCCTATCCGTCAAGCTGCTGCGTTAAGCTCTGCCTTGCTTTCGCTCGTTGCCGGTCTGGTGCAACGAGCGCCTCTGATTTCGCCGGAGTTCTAAATGCCTAACAACGACCGTTTGCTGGTTCAGATCCTTTTGCTGGCATTACTGGGTGCGGCGCTGTGGGTGTTGGCGCCGTTCTTTTCTGCGCTGTTCTGGGCCGCTGTGCTGGCGTTCGCCAGTTGGCCGTTGATGCCATTGCTGACCCGTTGGCTGGGCGGGCGCACCTCGCTGGCCGCCGGCATTCTTACCGCCGGTTGGATGGTGCTGGTGGTGATTCCTCTGGTGCTGCTGGGCTTTAACTTGGCCGACCATGTGCGCGATGCCGTCAACTTGGTTAAAGACCTGCAAGTGCAGGGCCTGCCGGCACCGCCCGAGTGGTTGGCTAAGGTGCCGCTGTTAGGTGACCGCCTGGTGGGCTGGTGGATGACCATCGACCAGCAGGGCGCGGCAGTTTTTGCCAGTGTCAAACCGTACCTGGGCGAAGTGGGTAACTGGCTGCTGGCGCGCAGCGCCAAAATTGGCGGTGGCGTGCTGGAGTTGTCGCTGAGCCTGGTGCTGGTGTTCTTCTTCTACCGTGACGGCCCGGCGTTGGCGAACCTGGTGCGCAAGGGGCTGCATCGTTTGATTGGCGAGCGCGCGGACTATTACTTGCACTTGGTGGCCGGCACCGTGCAGCGTGTGGTCAATGGCGTGATTGGTACGGCTGCCGCGCAAGCGGTGCTGGCTCTGATCGGCTTCTGGATCGCCGGCGTGCCGGGAGCGATTCTGCTCGGCCTGCTGACCTTTGTGTTCAGCCTGATCCCCATGGGCCCGCCGTTGGTGTGGATTCCGGCTGTGGCGTGGTTGGCCTGGAAAGGCGACTACGGCTACGCGATTTTCCTCGGCGTGTGGGGCACCTTTATCGTTAGTGGCGTCGACAACGTGCTCAAGCCTTACCTGATTAGCCGTGGCGGCAACTTGCCGTTGGTGGTGGTGCTGCTCGGGGTATTTGGTGGCTTGCTGGCCTTTGGCTTTATGGGCTTGTTCCTCGGGCCAACGCTGTTAGCGGTGGCCTACAGCCTGCTCACTGACTGGGTGAAAGACGACCCTGACGCGCCTGCGGTAAAAATCATCGAACAGAGATAGGCCGCACACGGCGATGGCAGCCAAAATGCTACTATCGCCGCCGCTTTCGCTGTGCCGTGCTTGTTTGCCAAGAGCCCTTTGCCAGGAAGGCGCCTGCCGCTAGGGCATTTATTTAAATATGGATATGGGTTGAGTCACTTATGAATAAAACAGCAGGAATAGCTGCGGGCGTTGTGGTTGCCGTAGGTCTGATCAGCGCCGGTGGCGCTTGGTACACCGGCACCCAACTGCCAAACGTATTGAAAACCTCCATTGAAGAAGCCAACCAGAAGGGCGCCGACGCACTGCTGGGCACCGGCATCACCAGCAAGCTGGAACTGGTTTCCCTGGACAGCCACCTGTTCACCAGTACCGCCCACTACCGTCTGACCCTCGACTCGCCATCGTTTGGCGAGGAATACCGCAACGTCGAAATTCTGCTGGTCGACAATATCGAGCACGGCCCGCTGCCGTTCTCGCGTCTGAAAAAACTCAATCTGTGGCCAGTCTTGGCCACCAGCAACTACGCCCTGGAAGCCAACGGCCTGACCCAGAAATGGTTCGATGCCGCCAAAGGCGAGGCGCCGCTGCACGGCCAGGTCAGCCTGGGCTACGACAACTCCACTACCGGCACCATTGAACTGACCCCGCTGGACTTCGCTCCGCAGGCCGGTCAGAACATTAAATTCTCCGGCCTCAAACTGGACGTCGATGCCAGCGCCCACGCCGAGAAAGTGGCTGTCAGCGGTGGCATGGACAGCCTGGTACTGACCGGCACCGATGCCAACGGCGAAGCACTGAGCGTTAACGTGCGTGACCTGGTGTTGGACAGCGATCAGAAGATGGGCACAGGTGATTTCTATCTGGGTGAAAACAGCCTGAAATTGGCCAGCATTGAAGTGAAAGCCGGCGACAAGCCGCCAGTGCTGATCAAAAATCTGGCCCAGGCCAGCAACTTCGAAGAGAACAGCGGCAAGCTCGGCGGCCATGTCAGCTACGACATCGGTCAAGTCAGCTTTGACGGCAAAGATATCGCTGGCGTGCAGATGATCTGGCGCATGAAAGACTTTGACGCCGCCGCTGTACAAGCGCTGGTCGAGGTTTACCGCGACAAGCTGGCGCCGGTGCAACAGGCCGCCGCACAAGGCGAAGAAGCGCCGGAATTGGCCTTCACCCCAGCCGAAGAAGAAAAACTCAAAGCCGATATCGGCCAACTGCTGGCCGGCAAACCGCACGTGGCGCTGGAGAAATTCAGCATCAAAACCGCCCATGGCGAAGCCGCGCTGAGCCTGTCGGTTGACCTGAACAAACCTGAGTCCTTCGACCTGCCACCGCCGGACTTGGCCAAACAAGTATTGGCGCAACTGGATGCCAAGCTGGCCATCGACAAAGCGGTAATTGGCGACGGCGTTCGCGTACAAGCGGCCCTTGCCGGTGAGACCGATCAGAAAGCCATCGACGACCAGGCGGCCATGTTCACTGAAATGGGCAGCGGCATGGCGTTGGGTACCGAGATGATCGTACTCAAAGGCGACAAGCTGGAATCCAACCTGCACTACGCCAACAACGAAGTGACCTTCAACGACCAGAAAATGTCGGTGGAAGAGTTCGTCATGTTGGTGATGTCGAAAACTGGCGCGCTGGGTGCTGGCGAAGAGCAACCAGAAGGCTACGTGCCGGACGAAGAAGCCCCGGACGCCGGTGCGCTAGACGAAGAATCGCCGGAAGAAGTGCCGGACGAGGCGCCTGAGGAGCAGTAAGCGCTACCTCAGTAATGCAAAAGCCCCTGACCTTTCGGTCAGGGGCTTTTTTTATGCCTGTTTGCCGCAGAGCGACCGATGCGTACGGCGATCGGAGCCTGCTTTGTAGGGTTTGCTATGCGCACCAAGCGATCTTGCGGGGAACGCCGTGGTGCGCACAGCACACCCTACGGTTTAGCCGGTTCAGCCGGCTGGCGACCGGTGTTTTCCACCCAACCGCCACCCAAGGCCTTGTACAGATTCACTTCACTGGTCAGCTGCGCCAAGCGGTCGGTGATCAGCGATTGCTGGGCACTAAACAGCGAGCGCTGGGCGTCGAGGAAGGTCAGGTTGCTGTCGATGCCGGTACGGTAGCGACGCTCGGCCAGGCGGTAGTAGTCCTGGTTGGCGGCGACGAAATCACGCTGCGCTTGCAACTGTTGGTTGTAGGTCTGGCGTGCAGCAAGGCCGTCGGAGACTTCCTGAAAGGCAGTCTGAATCGACTTCTCGTATTGGGCCACGCGAATATCTTTTTGGATTTTCGAGTAGTCCAGGCTGGCCTTCAGTTCACCGGCGTTAAAGATCGGAATGCTGATGGTCGGCGAGAAATACCAGCTGCCCGAACCGCCTTTAAACAGGTCGGACAGGCTGGCGCTGCTGCTGCCGGCATTGGCGGTCAAGCTGATGCTGGGGAAGAACGCTGCGCGCGCCGCGCCGATATTGGCGTTGGCGGCTTTGAGCAGGTACTCGGCTTGAAGAATATCCGGGCGACGTTGCAGCAGTTCCGACGGCAAGCCAACCGGCAGTTCCTCCAGCAGGTCATCGGCCAGCGGTTTTTGCGCGACCAAGTTGTCCGGCACCGAGGTGCCGAGCAGCAGGGCCAGGTTGTTGCGGTCTTGCGCCACCAGGCGTTGGTACTGCGCCAGGGCCACGCGTGCGCTTTCTACCGAGGTACGCGCTTGGCTCAAGTCTAGCGCCGAGGCCACACCGACGTCGTTGCTACGTTGGGTCAGCTTGAAGCTGTCTTCGTAGGTTTTCAGGGTTTCTTCGGTCAGGCGCAGCAGCTCTTGGTCGGCGGTCAGCGTCAGGTAGGCGTTGGCGACGTTGGCCACCAGGCTGAGCTGGGTGCTACGGCGCGCTTGCTCGCTGGAGAAGTAGGTTTGCAACGCTTCTTCACTGAGGCTGCGCACGCGGCCGAACAGGTCCAGCTCATAGGCGCTAACGCCAAGAGTGGCTGAGTATTGGCCGCTGGTAGTGGCCTGGCCGGTTTGCGACAGATCGCCCGGTACGCGCTGGCGCACACCGGTGCCGTCGGCACTGATTTTCGGGAACAGGTCCGAGCGCTGAATGCGGTACTGCGCGGCGTAGGCGTCGAGGTTCAACGCGGCTACGCGCAGGTCGCGGTTGTTTTCCAGCGCGGTTTGAATCAGTTGTTGCAGCGCCGGGTCGTGGAAGAACTGGCGCCAGCCTTGTTCGGCCTCAGCGACTTTGGCCGACTCGGCCGGCCCGTAGGCCGGGCCTTGCGGGTAGGCCGGGGCAACCGGCGAGGCCGGCTGCAGGTACTCAGGGATCAGCGAGCAGCCACTCAGTACAGCCAGGGACAGTAGTGACTTGCGCATCAGTGGCCAGCCTCATTGCTTGGGGTTTCAGACTTCTTGCCTTTGAACATCGACGAGATCGTGACGAAGAACAACGGCACCCAGAAGATCGCCAATACGGTGGCGGTGATCATGCCGCCGATTACGCCAGTACCGATGGCGTGTTGGCTACCCGAACCGGCGCCGGTGGAAATCGCCAGCGGTACCACGCCGAGGATAAACGCCATGGAGGTCATGATGATCGGGCGCAAACGCATGCGGCAGGCTTCCAAGGCGGCATCGACCAGCGACTTGCCTTGTTCGTGCAGCTCTTTGGCGAACTCGACGATCAGAATGGCGTTTTTTGCCGCCAGGCCCACGGTGGTCAACAGCCCCACCTGGAAGAACACGTCGTTGGACAGCCCGCGCAAGCTGGTGGCCATCAGCGCACCGATAATACCCAGCGGCACCACCAGGATGACCGCAATCGGGATCGACCAGCTTTCATACAGCGCCGCCAGGCAGAGGAATACCAGCAGCACCGAGATGGCATACAGCACCAGGGTTTGCGAGCCGGCCAGGCGTTCTTCATAGGACAGACCGGTCCACGAATAGCCAACACCTGCTGGCAGCTTTCGACTTCGGCCATGGCTTCACCGGTGGAGTAACCCGGCGCTGGCGAACCCATGATTTCCATACTTTCTACGCCGTTGTAGCGCGCCAGTTTCGGCGAACCGTAAATCCACGAGCCAGAGGCGAAAGCAGAGAAGGGCACCATGGCCCCGGCGCTGTTGCGGACGTACCACTTCTGCAGGTCTTCCGGGGTCATGCGCGAATTAGCTTCGCCCTGGATATACACCTTCTTCACCCGGCCACGGTCGATAAAGTCGTTGACGTAATTACCGCCCAGGGCAATCGACAGGGTGTTGTTGATGTCCGACAGCGTCAGGCCCAGCGCGCTGGCGCGTTCGTCGTCGATGGTCAGTTGGAACTGCGGCTCATCGTTCAAGCCGTTGGGGCGTACTTGCATCAGCACCTTGCTTTGCGCCGCCATACCGAGGAATTGGTTACGCGCTTCCATCAGCTTGTCATGGCCCACACCTGCACGGTCTTGCAGGAACACGTCAAAGCCGGTGGCGTTACCCAGTTCCAGTACCGCCGGTGGTGCAAAGGCGAACACCATGGCATCGCGGAACGTGAAGAAGTGATTTTGCGCGCGCTGTGCCAAGGCAAACACGGTGTTCTCGGCGGAACGCTCTTCCCATGGCTTGAGCATGATGAACGCCATACCCGAGCTCTGGCCGCGGCCGGCGAAGTTAAAGCCGGTTACGGTAAACACCGAACTCACGGTGTCTGCTTCGTCTTTGAGCAGATAGGCACGCATTTCATCGACCACCGCCTGGGTGCGCCCGGCGCTGGAGCCAGCCGGGGTTTGCACCTGGGCGAACAGTACGCCCTGGTCTTCTTCTGGCAGGAACGCGGTAGGGATGCGCATAAACAGCCAGATCATGCCGGCGATCAGCACGGCATAGGCCAGCAGGTACGGCGTTTTATTGCGCAGCATGCTCGCCACGCCTCGTTCGTAGCCGGTTACGGTACGGTCGAAGTTGCGGTTAAACCAACCAAAGAAGCCACGTTTGGGAACACCGTGGGAGCCTTCTTTAATCGGCTTGAGCAGGGTGGCGCACAGGGCAGGGGTGAACACCAGGGCCACCAGCACCGACAGGCCCATGGCCGAGACGATGGTGATGGAGAACTGGCGATAGATCACACCGGTGGAGCCGCCGAAGAACGCCATGGGCAGCAGTACCGCCGACAGCACCATGGCGATACCGACCAGGGCGCCTTGAATCTGGCCCATGGATTTCTTCGTCGCTTCTTTGGGCGACAAATTCTCCTCGGCCATCACCCGTTCGACGTTTTCCACCACCACGATGGCATCGTCCACCAATAGGCCGATGGCCAGCACCATACCAAACATGGTCAGGGTGTTAATGGTGAAGCCGGCGGCGGCGAGAATGCCGAAGGTACCGAGCAAGACCACCGGCACGGTCATGGTGGTGATGATGGTGGCCCGCAGGTTTTGCAGGAACAGGAACATCACCAGGAACACCAGCACCACGGCCTCAACCAGGGTATCGACCACGCCGTTGATGGACTCGGTGACCACCGGGGTTGTGTCGTACGGGTACACCGCTTTCATGCCGGCCGGGAAGAACGGCTGCAGGTCGGCGATGGTGGCGCGAATGGCTTTGGCCGTGTCCAGGGCGTTGGCGCCGGTCGCCAGTTTGATCGCCAGACCGGATGCCGGTTTGCCGTTGAACTGCGCGTCGATGCTGTAGTTTTCGCCACCTAGCTCAACTTTGGCGACGTCAGACAGGCGCACTTGCGAACCATCGGTGTTGACCTTGAGCAGAATGTTTTTGAACTGCTCAGCCGACTGGAAGCGGGTTTTGCCGATGATGGTGGCGTTTAGTTGCTGGCCTTCGATCGCTGGCAAACCGCCCAGCTGACCGGAGGAAATCTGCACGTTTTGCGCCGCCACGGCGGTTTTGATGTCCACCGGTGTCAGCTGGAATTTGTTCAGCTTGGCCGGGTCGAGCCAGATACGCATGGCGTACTGAGCACCGAACACCTGGAAGTCACCCACACCGGAGGTACGCGAAATGGGGTCTTGCATGTTGGAGACGATGTAGTTCGACAAGTCCTCGCGGGTCATGCTGCCGTCTTCGGACACCAAGCCGACCACCATCAGGAAGTTCTTCACCGCCTTGGTCACGCGGATACCCTGTTGCTGAACTTCTTGCGGCAGCAGCGGGGTGGCCAGGTTGAGCTTGTTCTGCACCTGAACCTGGGCGGTGTCGGGGCTGGTGCCCTGGTTGAAGGTCGCGGTGATGGTCATGCTGCCGTCGGAGTTACTTTCCGAGGAGACATAACGCAGGTTGTCGATACCGTTGAGCTGCTGCTCGATGATCTGCACCACGGTGTCTTGCACGGTTTGTGCGGACGCACCTGGGTAGGTCACCTGAATGGCAATGGCCGGTGGCGCAATGGCCGGGTATTGGTTGATCGGTAGTTTCAGAATGGACAGCGTGCCGACCAGCATGATCACCAGGGCAATTACCCAGGCGAAAATGGGGCGGTCGATAAAGAATTTCGACATGGGTTACTTACCTTCGCCTTGGGCCTGATCTTGAGCAGGGGCTTTGCCATCGTCGGCTTTTTCAGTCGCAGAGGCAGAGGCTGCCGGAGCCGTCGCGCCAGCGGGTTTGCCGACGTTAGTGGCTTCGCTGACTTTTACTTCAACACCCGGTTTTACATATTGCAGGCCTTCGGTAATCACCCGGTCGCCGGCTTTCAGGCCGTCGTTGATCAGCCATTCGCTACCCAAGGTGCGCTCGGCTTTGAGCTGACGCAGTTCCACCTTGTTTTCGGCGTTGACCACCATGGCAGTCGGCATGCCTTTCAGGTCGCGGGTTACGCCTTGCTGCGGGGCGAGAATGGCATTTTCGTTAACCCCGGCTTGCAACTGGGCGTGAACAAACATGCCCGGCAGCAACTGGTGTTCAGGGTTAGGAAATACGGCGCGAATAGTCACCGAACCGGTGCCTTCATCCACCGACACTTCGGAGAACTCCAACTTGCCTTCTTGCTCATAGAGGCTGCCGTCTTCGAGCACCAGCTTGACCTTGGCGGCGTTGTCGCCGGCTTTCTGCAGGTTGCCGCTTTCCAGTTCACGACGCAGCTTGAGCAGTTGCGCGGAAGACTGGGTGACGTCGACGTAGATCGGGTCGAGCTGCTGAATGGTGGCCATAGCGGTGGTCTGGCCATTGCTCACCAGGGCACCTTCAGTCACAGCCGAGCGGCCGATACGGCCAGAGATCGGCGCCAACACTTTGGTGTAACGCAGGTCGATCTGTGCGCTTTGCAAGGTCGCTTCGGCTTGCAGGCGTTTGGACACGGCGTCGTCGTATTCCTGGCGGCTTACGGCTTGCTCGTTAACCAATTGCTTATAGCGGTCGGCCAGGGATTTGGTCGATTGCAAGGTGGCCTGGGCGCTTTTCAGCGTGGCTTCGTACACCGACGGGTCGATTTGATAGAGCTGCTCACCGGCTTTGACTTCGCGGCCTTCGGTAAACAGACGCTTGAGAATGATGCCGTTC
>LNAP01004737.1_pt1 | contig 16260 bp, 19 predicted proteins | sample 602601 | NCBI WGS metagenome assembly LNAP01 (sample SAMN02440304, study PRJNA202911) | soil metagenome | biome: Subtropical and temperate rainforests or woodlands; isolation source: soil samples (1 kg each in a 20% v/v slurry with milli Q water) were... ... | reverse complement strand
ATCAGTACACGTCTGGCGGCGCCATGCGCCAGGATCGGCACGTGGGTGAGCATCTCGTGGTAGATGAATTCGTCGGCCTCGGTGGTCTGGATCACGCCGTCCAGCGCCATGACCCGGCCCATGCGCGGGTTCTCGAAAATCACCAGGTGCTGGTGTTCGGTGCGCACTTCGTGCAGCAGTTTTTCCATGCGAAAACGCTGGCCGTAGCCTTCGTAGAGGGTTTCCAGGTATTCGCTGGTGGTGATGTTGCTCATGGGAAGTGCTCCGATGAATGCGGTGGCAACGGACGGTTACCCGCCCATGATGGCCAATCGATCGGCTCGATTAACCGGGAAAGGCGCGCATTCTACGTTGCGGAAGATGACAGGTCGAACCTTCTGACACCCACATACCTGTAGGAGCGAGGCTTGCCCGCGAAGAACGATAACTCGGTCTCTCTGTTAAACCGTTTAATCGTTTTTCGCGGGCAAGCCTCGCTCCTACAGGGGGGCGGTGTTGGGGTCAGATCCGCACATTGCCCCGGGGCCCGGCGATAGCCCAGATGATCAGGCCCAGGACAGGCAGCAGCAGAATCAGCAGCACCCAGATGATTTTCATCCCTGTGTCAGCGCCACTTTTGAGCACGTTGATGATTGCCCAAATGTCCAGGACAAGAATAATCAGGCCGATCAGGCCATTGAACGTGGAACCCATGGTGTCGCTCCCTAAGAGTGGTGTGCACTCTTAGGATAGCCGGGCCTTGCGAGGGTTCCGTATTTTAAACGTGGACCGCTATTTTCAGGGCTTCGAGCGATGGCGCGGCGGTGATACCCACTTGCGCGCACAACTCGAGCACGCGCGGTACGTCGTTGCCGTAGACCAACACCACTTGCAGTTCGTCGTCGAGCAACTGGCTGAAGTTCATCAGCGTGTAACCGCCGTTTTCCTTGTTCATGCTGCCCATCTGCACCTGAATGCGGTTGAGCGCTGTCAGGGCTTCGGTCTTGGCCAGTTGCTTGGGTTTGATGTTGAAATCAACGCCGGGGCCGAACGAGGCGACGATCTGGGCGAACAGGTCGACGTAGGTGTCGGCCTGGAACAGCACGGTTTCCGGCAGGCTGCCCACTACAACCCACTCGCCCAGTGGAATCGGGAAGGAGTCGTCGTAGTTGATATCCGGATTGGCCGTCAGAAAAGCCTCGGGATCGGCGTAGGCCTGAGCCGCTTCGTCAGCGACTTTCAGGATTTCGTCATCGCTCATGCACCCGGAGCTGATTTTAGTGATGAGTTCGACGAGTGCGGCTTTCATGGGGCGGATCCTGTAGCGAGTGAATTTTGAGGGCGCGAAGGATAGCGCATTCGGAGAGAGTTACCGAGCAGACCAAAACTGCGTGGCGAGGGCGCTTGCTCCCGCTCGGCTGCAAAGCAGTCGTCAATCAGGTGAAAGCGGTCGACCTGATCTACTGCGGTGAATGGTTTTGGGGCCGCTTCGCAGCCCCGCGGGAGCAAGCTCCCTCGCCATAAAAGCCTCGATACCACAGGGGAGCGTGCGTATTCAGGCCAGCAATTTTTGCAACTGCGCGGTGGTATCGACCGCGCCCATGGTTTTCGCGGCGTCCAGCGCGGTGACGCCATTGGCATCCTTGGCTTTCGGGTCGGCGCCTTTGCTGATCAGGTAATCGACGATTTCAACGCGGTTGAACATCGCCGCCATCATCAGCGCGGTGCGGCCGTCGAAGGATGAGCCTTCCACTTGTGCGCCACCCTCGACCAACGCCTTGACCACCGCCAGGTCGCCCTTGAACGCGGCGCCGGCAATCGGGCTCTGGCCATTGTCGTTGCGGATTTCCGGGTCGGCCTTGTGTTCCAGCAGCACTTTCACCGTCTCCACGTGGCCGTGGTAGGCGGCGAGCATCAGCAAGGTGTCGCCCTTGTGGTTGCGCAGGTTCGGCGGCAGGCCTTTGGTCAGCAACGCAGCCATCATGGCCGCATCGCCCTCGCGTGCCTTGTTGAATACCTGTTCGGCAAATTCAGCGGCTTCTTCGGGGGTCATCTGGCGGCTTTGGTCTGACATCGGGGACTCCACTGTCTGTCATTCGGAAAGCCGACAGTTTCCCGAGCAGCCCCAAGGCTGTCACTTCTTTTTTCTCAAGAGCCGCCATAGCCACATTCAATAGCGGTACTTGCCGCCGCGAATATCCGCCAGGATCTGGTCGGTGACTTGCACGTAAGTCTGGGTGCCGGGCAGCCAGGCGTAGATCGGGTCATCGCCGGTTTTGCCGGGGTCGAAGGCTTCGTCCTTGAGCCGGGTTTTCTGGTATTTGAAGGTCCCGGTGGTTTCCATTTTCACTTTCACCCGCAGGAAAAGCGGCACCGCATACGCGGGCATTTGTTCGCGGGCAAACGCCAGTAACTCGCTGAAATCCAGGGTCGCCAAGGATTCGGCAGGCGTGATCGCGGCCATGCCGGCACGTCCGTTGGTGTTCAGGATTTCCACGCCATACGCCACGGCTTCTGAAATATTCGGGTGTTGCAGCAAGATGTTCTCGACCTCGGTCGTCGAGACGTTCTCACCCTTCCAGCGATAGGTGTCCCCCAACCGATCAACAAACTGCGCATGGCCAAAACCGATATTGCGCAGCAGATCGCCCGTATTGAAGTAACGGTCGCCCAGGGTGAACACGTCGTGGAGCACGACTTTTTCAGTCTTCTGCGGATCGGTGTAACCGTCCAGCGGCGCCTTGTCGTCGATTCTCGCCAACAACAGACCCTGCTCGCCTTTGGCAACTTTGCGCATGAAGCCCTTGGCGTCACGAATCGGCTGGCCGCTGTCGTGGTCGTAGGCCACCAGCTCCCAGGCCATCAGGGAAAAACCGATGGTGTTGTCGAAGTTGAGGATGTTGGTGAAGCCGATATTGCCGTCGCTGGCGGCGTACAGCTCACAAATGTGCTCAACCGCAAAGCGCGTCTTGAACTCGCGCCAGGCGCCGGGCCGCAGGCCATTGCCGATCATCTTGCTCACGCGGTGTTTGCTGTCCTCGGCCGTGGGTGGTTGATCCACCAGGTAGCGGCATAATTCGCCGACGTAACCAAGGGTGGTCGCCTGGTATTTGCGCACGTCGTTCCAGAACTGGCTGGCGCTGAATTTGCGGCGGATGGCAAATCCTGCGGCGCCGCTGATCGCCGCCCCCCAACACACGCAGAGCCCGGTGGCGTGATACAGCGGCAAGGTGCAATAGACGACATCCTCAGGCTGCATATTCAGGGCGATCTGGCCGAAGCTCGCCGAGCTGCGCATCCAGCGACCGTGTTTGAACACGCCCGCCTTGGGCAACCCGGTGGTGCCTGAGGTGTAGATATAGAAACAAGGATCGTCGAAGAAAACCTGCTGGCTGCTGGCCGGATTTTCACTGGACGCCTGGGCGCTGGCGCTCATCAGGTTGATGAAACCGTCGGGCGCATGGCCGGGATGTCGATAGGTGTCTTGATCGGCGACGAACCAGGTGCGCGTCGGCTCGATCGACACCCGCTCGCGGACGGCACTGAAAGCCGGGACCAGTTCTTCGCCCACAATGATCGCCGCAGGCGCCACGAGGTTCAGGCTGTGGGCCAGGGTGTCGCGGGTTTGCGAGGTATTGAGCAAGGCACTGATCGCGCCGACCTTGGCCACTGCCAGAATCGTCACCAGCAGTTCTGGACGGTTCTCGAGAAAAACCGCCACCACATCACCCTTGCGGATGCCTTGGGTAATCAGGTGATGGGCGATGCGATTGGCCCACTGATTGACCTGTGCATAACTCAGCGTCACGTCGCCTTGCAGCAACGCGGGCCCATCGGGATTGCGCAAGGTCGCTTGCTCGAACGTCCAGCCGAGGCCACACGCTTGGGTCGGATCCTTGACGTTGGCAACCTTCATGCCCTTCACCACCCGAGGAATGGCTTTGGCAATGGAAGGCAGTTTGCGGAGCATCATGCTCCAGGTAATCGTGTCGCTCATGCTTGCTCCCGTTCGATCTTTTTATTGTCGGGCGGCGGTCTATGAGTCCGAAAATACGTCAGCGGTTCTTGAGCTGTACACGCGGTTTTTGAAATGTTTTGTATCCGCGCCCCGAGCGTTCGAGATCGCGAACCTCAGCGCGGGTGATTGGTTCCATCCAATCGAGGCCAACCCCGCAAAATGCAGGATGCACGATGGCCATTCATGCAGATTGCACGAAAGCGAAAATCCACTAAAAATATAAATCATTGATTTATAACGATTTTAAAAATATCAGGTGCTGGCACAATCACTGCAACTACCTCTCCATGCTTGCCAATCAAGTGCTAACGGAGCTGATAGACATGAGCCTGATCCAAGAAAAATTTACCTCCCTGTTCTCCAACTTCGAAGTGAACACCCAACCACGTCCGGATGGTGGCATTCTGCTGACCCTGCGCAGCACCGAAGGCAAAGTGTTCAAGCGTTCGATTTCGTACCAGCAATTGCATGCCGGCGATCAGTTGTCGTGGGTGATCAGTGCAATTCGCCGTGACCTGGCCGAACAGGCCAGCGAACTGCCGCAGATCTCCATGCTGCAGAGCCAGCAGCGGTTTGCCCTGCCGACCTATCACTCGGCGTGAACCTTGCGGTTGTGTAAATAAACGCGCTGTAAAAAAACAGGCCGTGAGAGCTTTCGCTCCACGGCCTGTTTTGTTTTTGAAGCTGTACTGAGCCTTTGTAGGAGCGAAGCTTGCTCGCGAAGGCGATGGAGCAGATGTCAATAATGTTGACGGACACGCCGCCTTCGCGAGCAAGCTTCGCTCCTACAGGTAAGTCGTTTCGACGTTAAAAGGTGGAAAGATCAATCCGGGCAAAACTGTCGACGGTGACATGCCCTGCCAGCGCCCCGCCTTCCCGGGCCAGTCCGCAAGTGGCCATGCCAGCGGCGCGCGCCGCGTCCAGTTCCTCGACGATATCGGACAGAAACACAATCTGCGCAGCCTCCAGCCCGATCGCCTGGGTGATGCGCTCGTAAGAGTGTGCTTCACGCTTGGGCCCCGACGTGGTGTCGAAATAGCCGCTGAACAAGGGCGACAAGTCCCCCGCCTCCGAGCAACCGAAGATCAGCTTCTGTGCCTGGATCGAGCCCGAGGAATACACAAACAGTTTAAAACCGTCCTGATGCCAGCGCTTGAGCGCTTCAACGGCGTCCGGGTAAACGTGACCTTTCAACTGTCCGGCCTGATAGCCCTGCTCCCAGACCATGCCTTGCAATGCTTTCAGCGGCGTGGCCTTGCGGTCTTCGGCAATCCAGCCCAGCAGGATTTCGATCACCCGCTCAACGTCGGCGTCCGCTTCGTTGCTGTCACGGCGCACGGCGGCCAGTTGCTCGGCCACATCTGCGCGCCCGGCGTGCTGGCGAACAAAGTCCGGCAGGTGTTTGGCGGCATACGGAAACAGCACGTCGAACACAAAACTCACCGCGCTGGTGGTGCCTTCGATGTCGGTGAGAATCGCTTTGATCGGCATCGGCTCAGTCCTCAAGACGCGGGAAGCGGCTGGCGATGTCTTCGCCGGTGAAGTTGGCAACCCAGCCTTCAGGGTTGTTGAACAGTCGGATCGCGACGAAGTGCGGATGCTCGCCCATGTCGAACCAGTGCGGCGTGCCGGCCGGTACGGAGATCAGGTCGTTCTTCTCGCAGAGCACCGCGTAAACGTAATCGTCGATGTGCAGGGTGAACAGCCCACGGCCGGCGACGAAAAATCGGACTTCGTCTTCGCCATGGCGGTGTTCGTCGAGGAACTTGGCGCGCAGTTCGGCTTTTTGCGGGTGATCGCTGTTCAGGCTGATCACGTCGACGGTGACGTAACCGCGCTCGGTCATCAGTTTGTCGATCTGTTCCTGGTACGCCGCGATCACTTCTTCCTGACTGGCGCCCGGCTGGATTTTCGCGGTAGCTTGCCAGCGGTCGAAACGCACGCCCTGCTCGGCCAGGGTCGAGGCGATGTCTTCGAAATGGGTCAGCACCTTGTTCGGAAGATCAGGGCTTGAGACGTGGTAAACGGACAGGCTGCTCATCAGGGCAACTCCTTAACGGTTCATGCGTTGCGGTTCATGCTTGACGGTTCAAAACCGCGCGCATCTTCAACTCGCATTCGAACAAAAATTCAAACGCTTCGATCTGCCGCAGGGCGTCGCTCATGCGCGCGCCCCAGGTGTAGAGGCCGTGGCCGCGAATCAGGTAGCCGACGCAATCGGGATGGGCTTCTAGCCAAGGCTGCACCTTGGCGGCGAGGCGCGCAATGTCCTGGTCGTTGTCGAAAATCGGCACGCGCACCCGGGACTCGTGGGTCGAGACGCCGCTGAAAGCTTTTTGCAGTTCGTAATCTTCGAACTCGATGAAGTCTTCTGGCGTCAGGCGCGACAGCACCGTGGCGTTCACCGAATGGGTGTGCAGCACCGCGCCGATCTCCGGGCGCCAGCTGTAGAGCTGGGTGTGCAGCAGGGTTTCGGCGGACGGTTTTTTGCCCGGTTCCAGGCTGTTGCCCGACAGGTCGGTGACCAGCACATCATCCACACCCAGCTGGCCTTTGTGCTTGCCGGACACGGTCAGCAGCGCTTCGGTCGGCGACAGGCGGGTCGAGTAGTTGCTGCTGGTGGCCGGCGACCAGCCGCGACCGTACAGAAAACGCCCGGCGTCGATGATTTCCTGGGCGAGGTGTTCACGGGTAAGGCTCATGGCCTGTCCTCTTGCATGCGTGTGGCAATGATAACGGCAGCGGCGAAGGCTGCGAGACTGGCAATACTAAAGGTGAACGTGGCCCCGAGGGCGTTCCAGCTGTAGCCGGAATACAACGCGCCCAATGCGCCGCCAGTGCCGGCGAGCGCGGCGTAAAGCGCCTGGCCCTGACCTTGCTGACGCGCACCGAAGCTACGTTGCACGAACTGGATGGCAGCGGCGTGAAAGCTGCCGAATGTTGCAGCGTGCAGCACCTGGGCAAACAGCAGCACCCAAAGGAATTCGGCCAGCGAGCCCAGCAGCAACCAGCGCACGGCCGCCAGCAGGAAACTCACCAGCAGCACCCGACGCACCGAGAAGCGCGCGAGGATTTTGCTCATGGCCAGAAACATCAGGACTTCGGCAACCACGCCGACCGCCCAGAGCATGCCGATCACGCCTCGACTGTAACCGAGCCGTTCGAGGTGCAGGGTCAAAAAGGTGTAATAAGGCCCGTGGCTCACCTGCATCAGCGCCACGCAAGCGTAAAACGCCAACACGCCGGGATTGCGCAATTGCCTGAGAAAACCGTCTCCGGCAATGCGTTCGCCCTGAACCGGTTGAGCGTTGGGCACCCACAGGCTGCTGACGACGATGCCGGCCATGATCAGCACCAGCGCCACCGGGTAAATGTCGAGGCTCAGCCATTCGAACATCCGGCCGAGCGCGACCACGGTGATGATGAAACCGATGGACCCCCAGAGGCGGATCTGACTGTAGCGCGACGTCTGCCCTTTCAAGTGCGCCAGGGTGATGACTTCGAACTGCGGCAACACCGCGTGCCAGAAGAACGCATGCAGCGCCATGACCATCGCCAGCCAGGCGTAGGTCTGGCTGACGAAAATCAGCGAAAACGTCAGCAGGGTGCAGACGGCGCCGAAGCGCACGATGGCCAGGCGCCGGCCGGTGTAGTCACCCAGCCAGCCCCAGATGTTCGGTGCCACGCAACGCATCAGCATCGGGATCGCCACCAGTTCGCCGATGCGCGCGCTGGAAAAGCCCAGGTGATCGAAGTACAGCGCCAGAAACGGTGCTGTCGAACCGAGCAAGGCGAAATAGAACAGATAGAAACTGGAGAGCCGCCAGTATGGGAGCGCCGCCACGTCGTCAGACCGCAGCGGCGTTGAGGTCAGCCATTAAAGCTGACCCAGCACCGGCGTGCTCACGCGCACGTCGGCATTCTGCCCGCGATGACGCAACAGGTGATCCATCAGCACGATGGCCATCATCGCTTCGGCGATCGGCGTGGCGCGGATGCCGACGCAGGGGTCATGTCGGCCCTTGGTGATGACGTCCACCGGGTTGCCATGAACGTCGATCGAGCGCCCCGGCGTGGTGATGCTCGAGGTCGGCTTGAGGGCCAGGTGCGCAACGATCGGCTGACCGGAGGAGATCCCGCCCAAAATGCCGCCCGCGTTGTTGCTGAGGAAGCCTTCCGGGGTCATTTCGTCGCGGTGTTCAGTACCGCGCTGGGCGACGCTGGCGAAACCGGCGCCGATTTCCACGCCTTTCACGGCGTTGATGCTCATCAGCGCATGGGCCAGTTCGGCGTCGAGGCGGTCGAAGATCGGCTCGCCGAGGCCTGGCATCACGCCTTCGGCGACGACGGTGATCTTGGCGCCGACCGAATCCTGATCGCGGCGCAGCTGGTCCATGTAGGCTTCCAGCTCCGGCACCTTGTCCGGGTCAGGGCTGAAGAACGCGTTCTCTTCCACCGAATCCCAGGTCTTGAACGGGATCTCGATCGGGCCGAGCTGGCTCATGTAGCCGCGAATGACGATGCCCTGGCTGGCCAGGTATTTCTTGGCAATCGCACCAGCGGCTACACGCATGGCGGTTTCGCGGGCGGAACTGCGTCCGCCACCGCGGTAATCGCGCTCGCCGTATTTGTGGTGATAGGTGTAGTCGGCGTGGGCCGGGCGGAACAGATCCTTGATCGCCGAGTAGTCCTTGGACTTCTGGTCGGTATTGCGGATCAACAGGCCGATGGCGCAACCGGTGGTGCGACCTTCGAACACGCCGGAGAGGATTTCGACTTCGTCGGCTTCCTGGCGCTGCGTGGTGTGGCGGCTGGTACCGGGTTTGCGGCGATCCAGATCGCGCTGCAGATCCTCAACGGAAATCTCCAGCCCCGGCGGGCAGCCGTCGACAATGGCGACCAACGCCGGACCATGGCTTTCGCCCGCGGTGGTGACAGTGAACAGCGACATGCAGGACGCTCCGTGAAATGAACCTGAATACGTAATGCGCGCCAGTATACGCAGGCTACCCAAGTAGTTCATCCTCGAACCTTATGGGTGCCCGCGAGTCCAACCGGCACCTTTGTGAATGATGGCGTGATGATGCTGCGAGTTCTAGCCTTGAGCCTTACCCTGTTTACCGGCTTTGCCCAGGCCACTGTCCTGCAACGCCCGATCACTTTGGATACCGGCACCGGGGAGCTTTTCGGCTCGCTGTTGCTGCCTAAATCCGACACCCCCGTGCCCGTTGTCCTGATCATTTCCGGCTCCGGTCCTACGGATCGTGACGGAAACAACCCCGACGGCGGCCGTAACGACAGCCTCAAGCGGCTGGCCTGGGTGCTGGCCAAACACAACATCGCCAGCGTGCGTTACGACAAGCGCGGCGTGGCGGCGAGCCTCGCAGCGACGCCGGACGAGCGCAATCTGTCGGTGGAAGCTTATGTCGCCGACGCCGAGGCCTGGGGCCGCAAGCTCAAAACCGACCCGCGCTTTGGCCAGCTGATTCTGCTGGGCCACAGCGAAGGCGCCTTGATCGCCAGCCTTGCGGCGCCCAGCGTCGATGCCGCCGCGGTCATCTCCATGTCGGGCAGCGCCCGGCCGATCGACCAGGTGTTGCGTCAGCAATTGAGCAATCGCCTGCCACCGCCGTTGATGCTGCGCAGCAATGAACTGCTCGACAGCCTCAAGGCCGGCAAAACCGACGACAACGTGCCGCCGCAGTTACAGGTGATTTTCCGCCCGAGCGTGCAGCCGTATCTGATTTCGCTGTTCCGTCAGGACCCGGAGGCAGCGTTCGCCAAATTGAAAATGCCGGCGTTGATCATCCAGGGCAGCAACGACATTCAGGTCGGCGTCGGTGACGCCAGGATGCTCAAGGCGGCCAAACCGGACGCCGAACTGGCGCTGATCGAAGGCATGAACCACGTCATGCGCATCGTGCCCAACGACGTGAAACGGCAAATGGCCTCTTACAAGGACCCGCAATTGCCGTTGGCCGCCGAACTCGGCGCGCGAATCCTCGAGTTTATTGACGGACTTCGCACCAGTTAGCCACTACTCACCCTCCAGTCCTGAAAAAAACGGCCGATAAGCCTTTGTCGCCAGCGCTATGACTGACGACAAGCAGAGCTTGGACAGGATCTCGCCGTTATGACTGATACCCAGACTTCACCCGACACGACCGCTGAAAAAGACGCACCGCCAGCGGTCGAGCTGCCGTGGGCGGACGTTCACGTCGAGCACCACAAGATGCTCCGCCTGGCGCCGCTGCAAACCGACCGCAATACCGGTGGGCGGCCATTGCGCTTTGTCGAATTCGGTTACGCCGACCGCCACAGCAAGGACCACAGCCTGATGCGCATGAGCATCAAGCTGCCCGGCCAGCGCGTGCGCAAAGAGCAGAACCATCTGGACGTGTGGGTCGATCACACCGCCAAGCGTGTGCATTTCGAGCCTGAAAGCGGTTTGCAGATTGAACCGATGAACCGTGGCATCGGCCGGTTCATGGCCGCCCAGGGCATCACTTGGGCGAAGAAGCGTTGGCCTGGCTACACCGTCGACGGCACGGATCTGAACAATAAAGATGCGTTGAACGAAGACACGCGCCTGCGCCGCGATCACTTTCTCAAGGCCCATGGTTTTGAAGTGGTCTACGCCGACGCCCAGCATTTGAAAGGCAGCGTCAAAGAAGTAAAGGTCGAAGACCTGCTGGGTGACTGGAACAGCGAAAAGCTGCAAGTGGTGGAAATACTCGAAGCCGCGCAGATGCTTCAACAGGCCGAGCAGAATCTGGCCGAGCAGGAAGTGAAGCTGAAGAAACACGAAGAGAAGGTCAGCAAGTACAAGCGTGAAGACGCCGGTCTGCGCTTTACCATTACGTGCCTGGTGGCGTTTGCGGTGTTTCAGGCGGGGTTACTGATCTGGATTGCTACGCACCGGTAACGATCCGAGACCGCGGCGCGGTCTTCGCGGGCAAGCCACGTTCCCACCGATTTTGCGTCGTGCCCAAATGATGCGGCACACACAAGACCTGTAGGAGCGAGGCCTGACTGCGAAAGCGCCCTAAAGTCAGACGCGGGAAGCGAACAGGGCCTGATGATCGCGGCACTGCTCCGCACTCAACATGAACACACCATGCCCACCGCGCTCGAAATCGAGCCAGGCGAAGTCGACTTCCGGGTACAGCGCCTCAACGTGAACCTGGCTGTTGCCCACTTCAACTATCAGCAAGCCCTTCTCGGTCAAATGATCCGCTGCTTCAGCGAGCATCCGTCGCACCAGGTTCAAACCATCATCACCGCAGGCCAGGCCCAGTTCAGGTTCATGCTGATATTCGTCCGGCATGTCGGCGAAATCTTCCGCGTCAACGTAAGGCGGGTTCGACACGATCAGGTCGAAACGCTGACCCGGCAAGCCGTCAAACCCATCACCCTGAACGGTGTACACCCGCTCATCAACGCCATGGCGCTCGATGTTCTGGTTGGCCACTTCCAGCGCTTCGAACGACAGATCGGCCAGCACGACTTCGGCGTTCTGGAATTCGTAGGCGCAGGCGATACCGATGCAACCGGAACCGGTGCACAGGTCGAGAATCCGCGCCGGCTCGGCACCCAGCCAAGGCTCGAAACGCTTTTCGATCAGCTCGCCAATCGGCGAGCGCGGGATCAGCACACGTTCGTCGACAATGAACGACATCCCGCAAAACCACGCTTCGCCCAGCAGGTAGGCGGTCGGAATGCGGTCTTCGATGCGGCGTTTGAGCAAGCGTTGCAGATTGACCAGTTCGTCATCTTCCAGGGCGCAATCGAGGTAGCTGTCAGCGATCTCCCACGGCAAGTGCAAGGCTTGACGGGCTTCGTCCCAGGCGTTGTCGGTCCCATGGCCGAAAAACAGATCCTCCCCATGGAAGCGGCTGACGGCCCAACGGATATGGTCACGCAGGGTACGAAGGCGGGAAGTGATCACGGGGGTAAACTCCAGAAAAAACGACTGGCGATTCTAACAGCCAAAACGCGCCACGACGACGCGGGAAAACAGCAGATCAGATGTAGGACATGTCCATTTTCACTGTTGGCTATTGAACAAAACCTGCATCTTGACAAGGCTGCACGCCAGCAACGACGGCGCCTGCGATAGTAGCGATTCACAGAACCGCTCAGCCAGAGGACAATGTCGCAAAAGCCCCACTCCAAGGAGCCCCAGAATGTCCGTTCCAAAAACGATGTTTCAACTCAGCGGCCGCGGTTACGCAGCAGCCAATCTGGGTCATGCGACCCTTGTCATCATCGATGCCCAGAAAGAATACCTCAGCGGCCCGCTGGCCCTGACCGGCATGGATGCTGCCGTCGCGAACATCAAGCAACTGGTGGCCGCTGCCCGTGCCGCCGGTCGTCCGATCGTGCATGTGCGCCATCTCGGCACCGTGGGCGGGCTGTTCGATCCACAGGGCGAGCGCGGTGAGTTTATCCCGGGCCTGGAGCCGCTGGCGGACGAAACCATTATCGGCAAACTGCTGCCGAGTGCGTTTCACGGCACCCCATTGTACGATCGACTGCAAGAACTCGGCTCTCTGGACCTGATCGTGTGCGGCTTCATGAGTCACTCCAGCGTCAGCACCACCGTGCGTGCCGCAAAGAACCTGGGCTTTCGCTGCACCCTGGTTGAAGACGCCTGCGCGACTCGCGATCTGCCCTACAAAGGTGGCGTACTCACAGCCGAGCATGTTCAGCACACCGAAATGGCGATCATGGCGGACAACTTCGCCACCCTCGCGCTTACTCATGAACTGATCTGATCGGCCTCGAAGAGCGGTCAATACCGCCGCTCATCCGCAAAAGCCTCTCATTTGCTGCAATTGACTTAGCCTCAGGAACAACCCGGACAACTCCCGGTCGAAGGGCCGATACCCATTGAGGAAGGTCGGAATGAAGTTATCCGATGGTTTTGACGCACGCCGCTTGCGGCCCAAGGGCCAACGCAACTGGCGTTTTCGATTCGGCGCAGCCTTTGCTGCCTTGCTGGCGACGTGCGGTGTGTTGCTGGCAATGGCCGGCGCCGCCAGCCTGCTCGGCCGCCCTCCGGCCCTGGGCGAATTGAATGCCAGCCCGCTGGGCTCGGCGATCATTCTGGCGGTTGGCCTGTTTGTGCTTTATATCGGTGTGTGGCTGTGGCGTCGTTGCCGGCGTCGTTCGCGCCAATCGCGAGAGCTGAACATGTCCCCGCACCTGATGAAAAAACACGATTGAATCGAAGGCCCGGCTTTTAGGCGGGCCTCAATTGTTATGGATAGTGCCTCGACTTGGGCTTCGCGGAGGCTGACATGCAAGACGACGATTTTTCCCTGTTCAAAAGTGCGATCCAAGGCGTCAAGCCGATCAAGCACGATCGCGCCGAAACCGGCAAACCCAAGGCCGACCGCGCGCAAATCGCCAAGTTGCGTCAGGCCGCGACCGTTCGCACCGATGCCACCACCGTTGATGGTCTGTCCGATCAGTTCGTGATCGACGTCGGCCCGGAAGACGAGTTGATGTGGGCCCGTGACGGCGTTCAGGAAAGCCAGATACGCAAGCTCAAGATCGGACAGATTCCGTTCGAAGGCAGCCTCGACCTGCATGGCATGACGGTGGAAAAGGCCCGGGAAACCCTCTGGGCGTTCCTGGCTGAAGCAACCAAATTCGAAATCCGCTGTGTGCGTGTCACCCACGGCAAAGCCGTGCGTCTGGACGGCAAGCGGCCGATGATCAAAAGCCACGTCAACACGTTTCCCAAGTACTCGGCTTCACCTCTTGCCAACCGAAACATGGCGGTGCCGGCGCGGTGTATGTGATGCTCAAACGGACCATGATGGAAGGTCGCGACGAGTAAAGCTGTCGCTTCACGCTTGCAGCGCCGTGTTTGCCACCGTACCCTTGCCCTTTGCGAAAATCCCCACAGGTAGTTTCATGTCCCTGGAACAGAATTACACCGCGATTATAAAGGGGTAAGGCAAAGTAACAATAGTCAATGAAACCGGGCACTTGCCTACTCAGGCGTACCCGGTTTTAACCTGCTTTACACGGTCAGTGGTACAAAAATTGGTACAAGCTTCATTCCTTCATTGGGCGTCCTGCCTACCGTTCGTCACTCAAAATACCCTACAGCTCGTCGCCTCACCCTCGCCCGAATACAGCGCCTCGATTACTGTATATCCGAACAGTATCTATAAGGCATGACCGTGGACCCCCTCGACATAGAAGACACCAGCGACTGGCTTGGCTGCCCCACTGAGCTTGAGACCTGTCGTTACTTCCTGCGCATCACCGAGAACGAGGTGCACGAACTGACCCTGCAACTGCGCAGAGCCCGCGAAGACATCTTCGGCCTGGTGCAAATGCATGCCGATGTCACCAAAGAATGCGGGGCGCTGCGTGCCGAACTGTTGAAGGCCAAGGCCGACCTATCAGATTCAAACCGTAGAGCCTCCGATATTGAGACGAAAAGCAACTGGGAGCTGATGGCCAACAGCAGGCACATCAGCGAGCTCACCCTCAGGATCCGCGAACTAACCGGCGAGAAACCATTCGATAGCCCTTTCCCCCACCAGCGAGACACCTCCGGCACTTGAGCCTGATCTCCCGCGGGAGTTACGGCACATCCTTGAAGAAAACGTGACCACCGAGCTTCAGCGTTTCTGTGGCTTTCGCGGCCCAGGCCGGAGCCTTCGGCATAGTGGTCGCGTAGTAGTGCGTGGCGCCGCCGGTGGGATCTGCCACCTTACCGTCCAGCACCTGGTCAGCGGCAATCTGCGCCTGAGCAAACTCACGAAACGGGATCGGCTTTGCGCCACTGAGGTAAACGTAGTTCGGGTCGTTCTTATTCCAGCAGCTGAACTGGTACGGCTTCTGGCACACGCCGGCATAGCCTTCGCCCCACCACGACTTGGCCTTGCCGTCGTTCACGCGATTGCGGATGGTCCAGGCCACGGCGATCTGGCCAGCCACGCTTTCGCCACGAGCCTCCCCCCACAACGTACGGGCGAGGATGTCGCGGTCTCTTTCGGTTGCGGTCATAACTTTTCTCCAGGCAAAAAAATACCCGCTCATTGGCGGGTTCTTGTTGCGTACTGCGTTTATGCGGGGCGGACTGGGCGGAAGTACTGATCCGGAAAATGCTCAGCCCCCTCTTTCCATGCCCGCACCTTAGTTCTATACGCCCTCCATTGCGCATCCGTGCCAGGCAACGCTGTAGGGTCGCCGTCTTCAATGCCGATAAGTTGGTCAGCAATGAACGTCACTTCGATTACGCGCCAAGCGTCCTCTTCTGCGGCAAATTGCTCAATGGTCTTAGGAGGTTCAACGTACTCTGCTATCTCACCAAACTCCCCGCTAAACGCCCGCTCAAACAGTTCACGGCCATGCTCCTCAACGTCAAAAGGCGCCGCTGTAAACTCGACTTCCTCACCCAGCCATTCGAAAGTGACCATTAGATTGATAGTTGTGTGTGGGGTATTTCCCCAAACGGGGGAATGGGGATTTGAATAGTTCATTAGGACACCCGCTGGAAAAGTGTTCGTTGACCGGCCGTTGTGTCACCCATGCAACGCCAAAGACCGGTGGGGCTTGTTTGCCCGTTCCCTACCGCAAAGGCGTACTGCAAATTTCCGCCAGCTATAGTTGCTCCAGGTGTAAGACCGGTGTTGGTCAAGAAAAAACCGTATGACCCAACCCCGCCAACCGCGATAGACCCAAGCTTGGTCCCAGCGTTGGAATCGTTCCATACCGTAGCGCCATTTACACGGAATTCATTTACGTTTGTCACAAGGGCATTAAGCGTGCCGGCTGCCGAGTTAACCAGCCTCACGTCATAGTCGGTAGCGGTGTTATTGAAATGGAAATCGATGTATGGGGCTGCCGCCGTTATCTCAATGCCGCCAATTGCGAGAAAAGCGGTGGGTCCTAAGCCAATACCTGCCCTCGCATCGGCTGGTGTTTTGCCACCGGTGCCACCCTGCGTAACGGACAGCGCCGTGGTCATGCCGGTAAGCGCTGTGATGTCATCGTTCGAGCCAGACTTTGCCGCTCCCAGAGTTGTGCGAGCGGCAGGAGCATCAGCATCATTCAACATGCCTTGGATAAACGCCGACAGATCGGAGATTCCGGTACCGCCTTTGTTAATCGGCAAGATATCGTAGTTGCCGGTGGTGCCCAGCGCGGCCATTTTTGGGCCGTAGGTATTCACCCAGTCCCGCACCTGATCAGCCAAGCCTTTTTGGTAACCATTCACCGGTGTTACAGCGTAAGCC
>LNAP01003037.1_pt1 | contig 16261 bp, 11 predicted proteins | sample 602601 | NCBI WGS metagenome assembly LNAP01 (sample SAMN02440304, study PRJNA202911) | soil metagenome | biome: Subtropical and temperate rainforests or woodlands; isolation source: soil samples (1 kg each in a 20% v/v slurry with milli Q water) were... ... | reverse complement strand
CTGTTCACTTTGCTCCGGAATCAGCTGTACAGTTTGCTCCGGAATGACCTGTTCACTTTGCCCCGGAATGGGGTGTTCAGTTTACCCCGGAATATCCATCTACATACGAGTTAATCAATAACCTAGGTAATTCAATGCAAAATAGTGTTCCAAATTGGCTGTTGTCTAATTAATAATATAGCTATTTTTTACAATTTGAATAGTTTTCGGGCTGTAATTAACCATCTACAAAAATAAAAATATGGATGAAAAAGATTTGGCTGATTTACTTAAATATAGCTCCCCTAAACAGCTTTATATTGTTACGTGGAACAACTTACTTAAACTGCTGTTTTGCCCCTTTAAAGTGCTTGTAAAGCATGATATAGGCACGTTAAAGAAAGGGCAAGTGGTTTGGGTGGAAGAAGTAAAAATTACGGAAGAAATTAAGACTGTTTACATTATAAAAGGGGTGGCGTATTACTACCATCATATGGAAATATTAGACGATGATGTGTAAATAGCTATATTATATAAGGAGTTTAGGCTGCATTTTGGATGAAAAGCTTTTGAGACGGTTTTCTTCTTTATCAAAAAAACCACTGAAAACGATGAATAGCTATTATTTTAATTGCATTAACTGCATTGATTTGTTATATTAATGCAGTTTGCAACTAAAATAAGCATTTATAATTAAATTTATTATAAAAAATTAACATAATTATTAAAAATAATGTAATTAAAATTAGGATTTGTCGATTATTTTTTGTATCTTTGTATTCAAATAAGTGGTTTGATGCCACGATGTTAGGATGAAAAAAAAGAGAAAAAATTAGAAAAAAAATAGACAAAAAAGAAACCAAATATAAAAACTAATGTTGTGTTGAGCTATACCGTAAAATGTATGGCTTTTTTAGTGGCATAACATCCCGAACCAAATGATGTTTAATATTAATGTTTAATATTATTGTTAGGATGTTGCGGTAGGTTAATTTTTTAAATGATGAAAGATAAGATGTTAAAAAAAAGTGAAGAGAAGAGCGTAGTTGTGTATGACGCTATTATGGGGAGTGGGAAAACCTATGATGCAATTCAAAGAATGAAAAAGTATATAAAAAATGGTGAAAAGTTTATTTATATAACCCCATTTTTAGAAGAAATTTCTAGGGTAATGAATTCATTGCCTCTAGGAGAAGTTTATGCGCCATTAGGCAGAGAGGAAAATGATAATAAAAGTATTTATCAGTTGGAATGTAATTTAATTGATGAAAATGGAAATTTCGATTTAAACGCTGATAAAAATTATAAACATCAGAATAAAAGAGCGCAGTTTATGAGTTTAGCTGCAAAAGGAGAAAACATTATTTCAACACACGCTTTGTTTAAGAGCTTAAAGAAAGAAGATTTTAGTTTATTTAAAGATTATATTTTAATTCTTGATGAAGTCGTAAATCCATTAGGAATTAATAATATTGGCGCAAGGGATATTCAAATTTTAAGAAATGAAGAATTAATAGTTATTGACCAAGAGACCAATGAAGTTAAGTTTATTGATGATGATTACAATGACCCAGCATTTCAAAGCGTTAGGTATTTATGTAATAATGGTACCGTTTTTTATTTAGATAATTTCTTTTTTGTTTGGATTTTTCCAATTGAAATATTTAGGGAGTTTAAAGAAGTACAAGTGTTAACTTATTTATTTGAAGGAAGTTTTTTATCAGCTTATTTTAAAATGTTTAATGTTCAATATGAATTGATTAAAAATGAATCTATTCAAACACTTGCGGAAATTAGGAGTTTGTTAAATATTTATGAAGGTAAAGCCAATGATAATTCTAAGGTTAATACATCATATAGTAAAACCTGGTGCGATAAAATTAGCAAAAAACAAGCAAAGAAAATAAGCGATGCAACTTCTAATTTATTTAAACGTGTTTTTAAAACTAAATCTTCCGAGAATGCCTATACTACTTTTTTGCCTTACAAGTCAAAGTTTGCAGGGAAAGGATATACCTCTGGATATATAGCCATTAATGCAAGAGCAACAAATGATTATAAACATAAAAAATCGATGGCTTATCTTGGTAATAGATTTTGCAAACCACAGGAATTGAGTTTTTTTAGAGAAAGAGGAATTACTTTGAATGAAGAATTATGGGCCCTATCAGAATTAATTCAATGGGTTTGGAGAGGCTGTATTAGGGAAAATCAGCCTATGAATCTATATATTCCTAATTATAGAATGCGAAGTTTACTTATTGATTGGTTAGATGGGAAATTTTTAGAAGAAACAAATAATTTTACAAACCTGTCAATAGATTTTAAAAAGACTGCATAATTACAACATATTTTCTACAATGACCACTTTGGTGGTGGTCATTGATATTTTAAGCCCTTTGATAGCAAGGGATTCGGAGAGTACCCCCTAAAGGAAAATTCAAAACAAAGACATAAAAATTAAAAGAATGCAAAAGGATAATTATATCATATATAAGGCAGTAAATACTGAAAATAAAATGGTTTATATTGGTGCAACAACAAATACGATACACCAACGAAAACTAGACCATATTGAAAGGTCAAAAAGAAATGAATTAGGTAAATTTCAAGAGTCTATCAGCACATATGGTGTTGATGCTTTTGAATGGGAACAAATTGATACTGCTTCATCAGTAGATGAATTGGCACAAAAGGAAAAGCAATATATTTTAGAATATAAGAAAAATGAAAAATCATTGAATATTGATAATGGCGGCGGATTTAAAAAAACAGTTTATCAATATAATCTTGTAGATGGAAGTTTGACTAATTCATTTAGTTGTTTACAGGATGCAGGTAATTCAGTGAATGCAACGAAGCAAGATATAAGCAGAGCTTCCTTGAGCGTAAATAAATTGTTTAAAGGTTTTTATTGGAGTTATAATTTAACTGAACCATTTAAGCCAGAACCGGATACAAGAAAAAAAGAGGTATTACAATATGCTGTAGAAGGTAATTTGGTAGCTAATTATGTGTCAGTTGCAGAAGCTTCAAGACAGACAGGATTGAGTAAAACTTGTATTTCTCGCACTTGTAGAGGGGAAAGAGCCATTAGTGGTGGCTTTATTTGGAAGTATGAATAAAATCAATTCTTAAGGATTATTATACCCAACTTCTTTATTTAGGAGTTGGGTTTTTCTATTCCACATTCTTTAAACTCTTCTTCAGATTTCATAAATTAATTATTTTTAATACTTAATTTATAATGTGAATATTTCTAATGCTTTACTTACCAAATCATCTGTTCTTGTTTCAATATTATGTTTTTCCCAAGTAGGAGTGTTTTTTAATTGTTCATTAATGAAAAGCCCATTTTTAAAACCAATATTTTTACCATCTTTATCCTTTTTATCCTGCTTTTTATCTAAAGGAATATTACTTAATTGTGAGTTATACCCAGTTAAAGTTAGGTTACCTAATTTGTGAACAAAGTCTTTTCTTATGTTGTTTGCTTTCTCTCTATTTCCATTTGCAATCATATCAATCCAATGTAAAGGGATATTTTCTCCTTGAGGTAAAATGTGTTCTATTGTCCAAACAAACTGTTTTTTATTTCTTGAATAAAAATTAGTATATCTTTCTTTTGTTTCTGATTGTGCTAATTCAATTGAAGATAAAATATATCTAGTGGCTCCTACATTTTCAATATATAAATCACCCCTGAGTTTTTCTGCAAATAATTCATCAGAAGCAGGTTTCCCTTTAGAAATTATTATATTTTTTATTTCATCAAATGAGTAATTATTCAAGTTGTTGACTTCATCAATTATATCCATAAAATAATTTGTTAAATCTCTTGTAGGAGGAGAATCAGTAACATTTCTTCTAATGAAATAATTACATAATAGACTGACTAGTTTAATCTTTTCAACTTCATCAATATCAAATCTTTTTTCTATAAATAATAATAGCATATAACCATCTACACCATTTACATTTTCAAGATTTCTTAATGCCCTAATTGTCTCTTCTGAGTGCTCATCAATGTCATATTGGATATTTTTTGAATTAATGATAGATGCTTCTTCCAGCCTGTCAAAAAAAGTATATACATTTCTATTAATCAATTCTTCATAAATATGAATTAGATTAGACCTTAATGCCTTAGGTTTTTTATCAACTTTTATTGCTTTTTCTAGATGGAAGGCATTATAGAATTGCCTTAAAAATCTCTCTTGGATATTATATTCGTCAGTAAGATTGGTTATAATATCATTCCATCTATCAAAGTTGTCGTCTAAAGATGTTTTTTTGTCAACTTTCTCAAGATGACCTAATAATTTATTCTTTATTAAATCTATTGCAGAAAGTGGAACACCTCTATTATTTAAGGTTTCGAATAGTGTAAAAGCATCTGCATGAGTAGCAACATCAATTTTTACAAGTGTAGCGCTATTTAATTTGTTTAAAAGTGAATTAACAGTTTTAAAAGTATATAGAGGATTATTTTCTTTGTCTACTTCATTTAATCGATTATAAAAATAATTATATGCCCTAGATATTTGTCTAAGACCAAGAAATTTTGGCTTTTTAGTCATTTTTATTTCATTGATGACCTCAGAAAAAATCCATTTATAATCATCAAAATTGTGATTAGAATATGATGGGATAAGACGTAATTCACTTCTTTTACTTAAGATGATTCTATTTCTTAAAGCTCTTAGTTCTACCAACAAATCTACATCTGTTGGGTCACTAATATTTTCAGATAAATATTTGAATACTGCCAAATAAAATAGACTTATTGTGGTCATTCTTTGTTGCCCATCTACTAATTCTAATTCTCCTGGTTTTAAACTGTCACTTTGAGTGTTGATACATATAATAGAACCCAGAAAATGCCCACCATCACTTTCCTCAATATCATCAAAAAATGATTCCCAATTATATTTAGTCCAAACATATTCTCTTTGATATTTGGGGATGTAATAGCTAATATCATTATCAGCAGAAAATAATTCTGATAAAGGTTTATTTGATGTATTTTGTATCATAATTTTTTAATAGGATTTTAATTTAGGATATTTATTTACAGAGGTTATAGTTAGAAGACTAACCCAGGATATTAAAATAATTTTTTTCATAATTCAATTTATTCATTCAATAAACTTTCCTCAACAATATCAATTTCTTCATCAATCCGCACAACGCAGACAGCATTTTGTTTATTCATTCAATTTTAGTTATATGGTGTTTCCAAACTAATATCAATAATATTATCATTAAGAGATAACTCATAATATTCACTTAAAATCCTAAATACTTTTTCCACAGTTTCATTATAAGAACTGAAATACCAACAGTATTCAGTAGTGTTATTTAAATTGTTATAAACCCTTAAGTGATCAGCTTCAACAATCCAGTTTAATGCATTACTCTCTTGCTCTGTAATTTGTGTTATTCTTATTTCGAAATCACTTTCTTCTAAAAGTGAAACAATAATTCTACCTCCCATACCATTTTTTGTGAAAGAGCAGTCTGTACCAAAATAGATAGCATTCTGAAGTCTTGTTGAAATAAGTTTTCTTGCCTTTGTTAGGTAATCATTTCCTTCAAAAAATTGCAATTGTGAATTGTATTCTGCAACTATACTATCCATATATGACAAATATTTATCTTGTATCTCTTTAGTCAATATAGATTCACTGGAGAGATCCGTATAAACTTTAAACCAATAGTCTTTTTCTTTTCGTTTTGTTTTAAAATTTAAAAAGCCCTTTTTTACTTTACTTCCTTCAAACAAATGAATATGATTGAGTCTGTCAGATGATGTAGTTTCAATCATTTGTAATTCTGTTAAAATAAACGCTCTTAACCACTTATTAAAACAATAAAATTTATACTCTTCAGGTAAGTCCATTCCAGATAATATTGGCTTGATTACTAAATAGGTAATAGCATCCCTGTACCGTTCTTCAATAGTAATTTCTTTTAGAGAAATTTTTTCAATAAGTCTTTCTCTGAGTTCATCTGGTTTAAGAGATAAATTGAATAAATCCGAAATGTCATTTTCATTCCATAGCTCCATATCAAACTGGGAAGCTAATTCATAATCGCTATTATTTATTTTAAGCCCAGCTAATACCAAAATCACTTTATGAGCTTTTATTATATCATTCTTACTATGCCATTGATGGATTAAATTTCGGATTGTTAAATTACTGTTTTGATAGTTTTTGCATTCAATAATAATTGTTCTGTCTCCAAGAATTGCTCTAACATCAATTTCATATTTAGAAATAAATACATTTCTTTCAGTTTTGAATTTAGCCATTTTAAAAATGTGTTCAACTCCACTTTCAAGAGAGTCTCCTCTGTCTTTGGCTATAAAAGTTTGCGTATCAATAATGCTTTCTTCCATTAGTTTAATTTTTTTCAACAATTTCAATTTCCTCTTTTGTTAACCCATATAATTCATAAACCATTTGGTCTATTTCTTTGTCTGTGTTATCAATATTGGTTTTTAGTGCCAATGCTTTTTTGCTTTCTTGTAAAAAGTAATCTTCCCATTCTGCTTTTTGAGATAAGGAAAGTTTGACTTTTTTCTTTTCCAACTCTTTTACAAATTCTCCATAAGAAAGTAAATACCAGTCTTGTAATTTTTTAGGCAAACTGTCCAATGCAAATTCTCTTTCTAAAGCTCTTTGGAATTTTTGGGATAATTCTTGTAATTCTTTATTAGATACCAATAATAAATCTGTTTTAGAAATGAAATTAAATTGGTCTTGTGTTGATATATTAGGAATAGGCAATAACTTAACAGTACTTGCTTGAATTTCAGAAAAAACTTTTTTAGTAGATTTATATTTATTTACATAAAAATGGTTTAATAATTTTGAATTTAATACTGCTAATAGAGCCTTTAATGAAATTGTTATATTTGCTTTTAAGTTTAAAACTATTAAAGTATTTAATGCAAAGTATTGTTGATTATCATATGTGAAAATTAAAGTAGAAGAAACTCTTCTGAAAAATAATTTCTCATTAGATTCAAAAATATCTCTTCTTTTGCAGGAATGTATTTTATCAACATTATATTCTAAATAATCACCACCCCAATTGATACGGTATCTATTTATATGCTTTCCATCAATTAATTTCAGATAACCTTCTTGATGGTTAGGCTTAACAGAAAGACTTTTATCACCTTTCAGTGCTATTGCTTGATTAATTTCTAAAAGGTCACCTAAAATCTTGTAGTTAGCATTGTCAATTTTAATTGTGATTATATCCCCATTCACTTCAAAATTATTTTTATAATTATTGATGAAGTCTTTTTTAAGTGTATTTTTTATAAGTGTTGTTTTAAAGTTTGTTTGTTCTAATATTTGTATTTCATTTATATTATCATTTCTTCTCATAAACAAAGAAACACTATCTACAACAGCATCTGCAAATGGCATTATTGGATAATTGACAATTTTGTATAAATTAAGTTTTGTTAATATTAGAAGTCTTGTATCTGAGTAATATTCCTGTGTCAAAATTGTATTTGGAATAATATAAGATGAAAGACCATTTTGTTTGGATATTTCGTTAATCAAATGGATGAAAAATATATATGTATTTAATCTACCTCCTGAAGTAGAATATCTATCTAATAAATATTTTTTTTCGTTTTCTGTTGTTGATGTTATTTTTGAAAGTTGTACATAAGGAGGATTCCCAATTACCACATCAAAACCACCTTTGGCAAATATTTGAGGAAACTCCTTTTGCCAATTAAAAGCTTTTTCTCCTGCAATTTCTGGGTCATCAATTAAAGAGTTTCCACATTTAATATTGTTGTTTAAATCATTCAGTTTTCTGTTGGGTTGTGCAGTTCTAAGCCATAAAGAAAGTTTGGCTATTTCAACACTTTCTTCATTTAAGTCAACTCCAAATAGGTTGTTTTCTAAAATGCCTTTTTCAACATCACTCATTATAATGGTATGCCCTAAGAGTTTTGCTTGCAGTTCATCTAAGTATTTATGCTCTGTAATCAGATAATCTAATGCCTGGTTTAAAAATGCTCCTGAGCCACAAGCTGGGTCACAAATGGTAAGTTCTAAAAGCCATTTTCTATATTTTGCTATTCTATCATCTAATATTTTTTTTGTTTTTTGCTGCCTTTTCTTATCAGTAATGTAATCATCTTCAATTATGTTAAGTTCAGCTTTCTTTTCTTCGCAAAGTTTTCCAACAGTATTTTCAACGATGTATTTTGTGATGTATTTAGGAGTATAAAACACTCCATCCTTTTTTCTTTTGGTTTTAGATTTGTCAACTGTTTGTCCTTCAAGCTGTGCTTTTATTTCATCTAATTCATTCAGGGAATTTTCAAAAATATGCCCTAAAATATTTACATCTACTTCACTTATAAAATCATACTCAGATAGTTTTAGAGTATGTAGGTATAACAAATCATCATCAATAATGATGTTGTCCAATACTTCATCAGGTAAAAATAAACCTCCATTATAGGCATATACATCATATTGTTTCCCTTTAAAACCAGTATTTAGATAACCAAAATATTTTTTGAATCTGTCAAAGAGTGGGGAATAGGCATCAAGTTCTTTTAATTGTTTCCATTGATTCAGTATTAACCTTACTGAGTTTGGAGGCAGTAATTGCCTGTCCTCAGCAAAGAATAAAAAGAGGAACCTATCTAATAATTTTTGTGATTTTTGAAATAAAGTTAAAGCATCAAACTGTGGGTTTAATATTACCAAACTTTGATGCAGTTCTCTTTTGAATAAAGAGTAATCATTATATAACTTTTTGGTAATGGCATCCTCTTGGCTAATTGATTCCTTTTTAATATTTTTTGGAGTATCATTTTGGATATTCTCAAAAGCCAGACAAAGATATAATAGCTCAAAATCCTTTTCAGTAAGTGTAAATAAATTGAATTCAATGTGTTCAATGGCATTGTCTATATAAAACCTGAGTTTTTCAAAATTAGAAGTAATGACATAGGTACATTCAGGTTGATTATTTTTATAGCCAAAAGCCTGAACCTCTATTTTACCTAAATCAGTAGTGTTTGTTCCTTTTAATTCAATAACAGCTTTTACAACATCATTCACTACAATGGCACCATCAGCCTTTTTGCTGTCTTTTACATTTTTGTACTCAGTAGTTATATTGAAATTAGGAGTAGGGTTTTTGGTGTAGCCCAACACATTCACAAATAAATCTATTAGAAATTCCCCTTGATATTGTTCCTCTTTACTGTTTCTAATGTTATCCTGAATAGTAGGATTGTGAAAATGGTTTTTAAATAATTCCCATTGTATTGCAATTTTTTCTTTTTTCTGAGTTTTTAGGTGTTTTGTAACAACGGAACTCTGGAATATTGACATAGCTTATTTTTAGGAGATAAATTTAGGGAAATTATTTTTTAGATTTCTTAATAATTTGACCAGCTACTGATTTACTTACCTTAAATTCAGTATTCTTTAACTGTTCCTCAATTTTTCTAAGTGAAAGCCCTTGTTTATGCAGTTGTATCACTTTATCAGTAAGTTTATTATTCTCTATTTTTTTTTCAAATATTTTAACTTTTTTTAAGCCTAAATTTTCAAATATTAAATCACTGTTAAGTTTTAGTGTATGACTTTGATTTTTGAATTTTGACTCTAAAAAATTAGATTTTAAAACCCATAAATCAACATTATTATTTTTGAAATCTGGTTTTAATTCTAAAACCACTCTCATTTTAGCTTCAAACCCCTGAGAGCCAATAATACTATCTTTTGATGGAGCATTCATTGATTTACCTTTACCGATGTGATGGAGGAATAATATTAAACACTGATGCTTCTTGGCTAGTTTATCAAAAGCAGACAAGAATTTCCTAACTTGTGTGTTAGCATTTATTTCTCCTGTGAAAACATCAGTAAATGCGTCAATAATAATTAAATCAAATTTTGATTTTTCTAGTTCTTCAGTTAATTTTAATAATAGATTACTTGAATCGAATAAAACATTTAGATTTTTAAGACCTTCTAAGTTGGTTAATTTATATTTATTTTGTAGGTGGAATATTTGCTTTTTTAAGGAAAAACCCACTGATAATGGGTCGTCCTCAGTACTAACGTATAATACTTTTTTATTTTTAGAGTTTAGATTAAAACCCAAGAAATCTTTTAAATCTAAAACGATGGATAATGATAATTGTCTTAAAAATGTTGATTTTCCACAATCAGAAGTCCCAACTAATGAAGCTAATCCAACAGTTTGTAGAAACGGGTCTAATAATTTTGGGAAAATTTCAATGTTTGAATGAAATAATTCAAATGCGTTGTAATTTGATTTATTGGAATCTTGTTCAGGAATGTCTGCTTCATAAATATTTTTAATTTCCTCTTTTTCTGTAGAAGAATTTTCAAGTTCATTTATATTAATACCACACTCTTCAAATAATTTTAATAATTCATCAGCATCAATGGCTCCAGCAATACCTCTTTGAATTTCTTCATTACTAATATCTTCATTCATAATAAAATAGTGTCCTATTTAATTATATATATAAGGACAGGACAATTTACAAAATTATTAAAAAGGTACACAATTCGGAATCATAAAAATTTAGAAATTGTAGAAGGTCTTGATTTCACTGGCTTTTTTGCTCCTTGGTTCGAGCCCAAGAGGAGGAGCAAAATGAGTCTTAACATTAATTTGTTAAGGCTTTTTTGTTTTGTTTTATCCAACAAATTATCCAACATTCTTAAAATAAGTTAGTTTTATTCGGTTTCTTTCTCCCATTTTTTATTCCTAAATTGAAGAAAGTCGTTCCGTTTGGTGGTTGCTTTTTATCGGTCAATTTAGGTCTGTAACGATACCTAAAGACTATATTGCACTTAACCAAAGAACTTTATTTGAAAAAAATTTGCCCGATATTTTTTTTATTTGTTACTTTGTAATTCAAAGTACTTTTAATATTAAAATTCATGGACAAAAAGCAAGATCAGTTGGTCGAACTGAGGGAAATACGCAATTTAATGGAGCGTTCCTCCAAGTTTTTATCCCTAAGCGGCATTGCTGGGATTATTATTGGAATCATTGCAATTGCAGGTGTTGCAACGGCATACGCATACCTGGGACTTGGTTTAAATGAACCGGGATATTATACATTTTCTGAAGCACAAAATGTTGTGGAAGTAACTGAAGCTTATACATTTCTGTTTGCCGATTTTAATGCGGTGTTGATTTTATCACTTATAACGGGTATTTATTTTGCTGTCAGAAATGCCAAAAAGAAGGGTTTGCCTGTTTGGGACGCCACTGCATCCCGACTTCTGCTCAATATGATGATTCCGCTGGCGGCAGGCGGCATTTATTGCCTCATTTTATTTTATCATGGCCTTATGGAATTAATCGCCCCGGCCACCTTAATCTTTTACGGATTGGCGTTAATCAATGCCAGTAAATATGCCATAAACGAAATTCGTTACTTGGGCATTATTGAAGTGGCTGTTGGTCTTACAGCTTCTTTATTTGTGGATTACGGACTGCTTTTTTGGGCATTTGGATTTGGGTTGCTGCATATGGTTTACGGAATAAAAATTTACTTTAAACACGAGCGGTGAAAAATTATATCGAGGATTTAAATAAGGCATTTGAAAGCAGGATGCGGTTGGGCATTATGTCAATCCTTATGGTGAATGACTTTGTCGATTTTTCCGCGCTCAAAGAGCAGTTGCATGTTACCGACGGCAATTTGGCGAGCCATTTAAGTGCTTTGGAAAAACTGGAATATGTAGCCGTCAAAAAACAATTTATCGGAAAAAAACCAAATACTTCATACACCACAACAATCGCCGGAAAAAAAGCCTTCAGCGAACATCTTGATGCGCTTGAGCGGTTAATTAACCTGTCGAGTTAAAATAATTTAAATCAGCTTTAAACAACAAAGAAATTCTAAAACCAACTTATATGGCAGCAACAACCGAAACCCAATTGTTGGACGAATTGGGCAACTTGAAAACAGGAATCATCCAAAACTTGGACAATCCAAAGCAGCTCGAAAAATTATACCGAAAAAATAAAACGGCTTTCCAAAAGGATTTTAATGCCATTTATCCCACGATAAAAGAAAATTCAACCGCGCAAATTTGGAACGAAAGACTCAATTATCCGCAGGAAGAAATATTTTGGGGACAAAAAAACGACCTCATTTTTGTGGCTGTTTTGATATTTATCGCCGGACTTATTGCGCAAATCCCGCAATTTTTCAGTATTGATGAGGATTTCTTTTTTCCACGTAATATTGGGTTTATCGTTTTTCCCATGTTAACAGCTTATTTTGCCTATAAACAAAAGCTCGGAATCAATAAACTGCTTTTTCCGCTCATTGCTATTTTGTTGTCGGTATTTTACATTAATTTTTTGCCGGATAACGATAAAAGCGACTCCATTATTCTGGCCTGCATTCATTTGCCAATATTTTTATGGACTGTTGTGGGCTATACTTTTGTGGGCGGAAATTTAAATGACACCCAAAAGAAAATTGATTTTCTTCGCTACAACGGCGATTTTGTGGTAATGACGGCCGTGATGGTGCTTTCAGGAATTTTGTTTACCGGGATTACCATAGGATTATTCGAACTGATCGGTCTCAAAATAGAAGATTTTTTCGCACAGCACATTGCGGTTTGGGGAGCGCCAGCCATTCCAATTTTGGCAACCTATTTGGTGCAAAATAACCCGCAATTGGTGAATAAAATTTCTCCCGTAATTGCGCGACTATTTACGCCCATCGTTTTTGTGACACTCTTAATTTTTCTGGTTGCCATCATTTACACAGGTAAAAACCTCTACAACGACCGCAATTTCTTATTAATTTTCAATGCATTATTGATCGGCGTGATGGCCATCATCCTTTTTTCAGTAACCGCGGCAACCAAAAACGCCAACGAAAAATTGAACTTATTATTTCTATTTGGACTTTCGGTATTAACCATCATTTTAAATGGTTTGGCGCTTTCGGCCATCGCATTCCGCTTGGTGGAATTCGGAATTACGCCCAACAGAATCGCTGTTTTAGGTGCCAATTTGTTGATATTCATCAACCTTATTTTAGTGGCCCATAAATTATTTTTAATCCTGAGAGGAAAATCCGAAGTGCAAAAAGTTGAAAATGTAATCGCAGTATTTATACCCATTTACGGCATTTGGACCGCCATTGTAACGTTTCTATTTCCGTTGTTGTTTAACTTTAAATAACCGGATTTCTGTCATAAAAGTGTTGCGATAAGTGGTTTTGCACGAAAAATAATCATAATTGTTTGGGCCTGCCTGCCGGTAGGTAGGCCTGCCCGCCTTTTTGGTGGGCCTGCCCGCCTTTTTGGTGGGCGTTTCCCTGCGGGTCAGGCTATCACTGCTCGCGTCCCGAAAAAACGGGAGCGCTCAAACAATAGTTCTATCCTTAACGCGATTAATTTAAAATTCATAATTCAAAATTAAAATTGAGCGCTGTGTATGTGATTTCCGAAATATTACTTAAATTTATGAGATAAATAATTGGGAATTTCTCACAGATTTATTCATTTCTTAGCGCATATAAAGGATTTTGTTAAAAACGAATCGTTGTGTTTATTGGCAAATAGCCTTTTTTTTGCTTCGCTTAATAGAAACATATTGCTGTGAAAATTATAAATTTATCTTATAATTATATAGATTTTATAGTTTAAATTTATATGAAAATATGATTTCAAATATGTTAATTTGTAAAGATCAAAATTTTAAATACGAAAAATATGGAAAATAGCAAAGCAACTAATGGAGGCGGTAAGTGCCCGTTTGTTCACGGAGCCAACACTGAGGTAAGCAACGCGGTAATGGATTGGTGGCCTAAAGCACTCAATTTAGACATTTTACATCAACATGACACCAAAACAAATCCTTTGGGAGCCGATTTTAACTATGCAGAAGAATTCAAAAAGCTGGATTTAGCGGCAGTAAAAAAGGACTTAACAGCATTAATGACGGACAGCCAAGACTGGTGGCCGGCAGATTGGGGACACTATGGCGGCCTGATGATACGTATGGCCTGGCATGTTGCAGGAACCTATAGAATTTCTGATGGACGTGGCGGAAGCAATACCGGAAATCAGCGTTTTGCACCGCTGAACAGCTGGCCAGATAATGTAAATCTTGACAAATCACGCAGATTGTTATGGCCAATCAAGAAAAAATACGGCAACAAACTTTCGTGGGCCGATTTATTCATTTTAGCCGGTAATATGGCCTATGAATCTATGGGATTAAAAACATTTGGATTTGCTGGAGGACGTCAAGATATTTGGCATCCCGAAAAAGATATTTATTGGGGATCAGAAAAAGAATGGCTTGCAGAAACTAAAAATCGTTATGACAATGATGAAAATCGTGATACGCTAGAAAATCCTTTGGCCGCAGTTCAAATGGGACTTATCTATGTAAATCCTGAAGGAGTTGATGGCGTTCCCAATCCTTTGAGAACTGCCCAAGATGTGCGCACCACTTTTAAGCGTATGGCGATGAACGATGAGGAAACCGTTGCGCTTACAGCTGGTGGACATACCGTAGGTAAATGCCACGGTAATGGTGATGCTACAATTTTAGGCCAAAGTCCTGAAGGCGCAAATTTGGAAGATCAAGGTTTTGGATGGATGAATCCAAAAGGAAAAGGAAATGCCGAAGATACTGTTTCAAGCGGACTTGAAGGTTCATGGACCACAAATCCTACCCGATGGGACAATGAATATTTTAATTTATTGTTAAAATATGATTGGGAGCTAAAGAAAAGTCCGGCAGGCGCATGGCAATATGAACCTATTAATATTGCGGAAGAGGACAAACCCTTTGATGCCCACATTCCAAACGTTCGCCGTAACCCAATTATGACCGATGCTGATATGGCCTTGAAAATGGATCCTGAATACCGAAAAATTTCAGAGCGTTTTCACAATGATCAAGAATATTTTACGGAAGTTTTTGCCAGAGCCTGGTTTAAATTGACCCACCGCGATCTTGGCCCTAAAACGCGTTATCAAGGTCCAGATGCACCTCAAGAAGATTTAATCTGGCAAGACCCTATACCTGCAGTTGATTATACTTTAAGCGAATCTGAAATTGACGATTTAAAACAAACCTTATTAAACAGCGGATTGTCCAAAACAGAACTTATCAATACTGCTTGGGACAGCGCAAGAACATTTAGAGGATCAGACTACAGAGGCGGAGCAAACGGAGCCAGAATTCGTTTGGCACCGCAAAAAGACTGGGCAGGAAATGAGCCGGAGCGTTTACAAAAAGTATTGAATAAGCTTACTGAAATTCAATCAGGTTGGCATAAAAAAGTAAGTATTGCTGATTTGATTGTCTTGGGAGGTTCTGCTGCGATTGAAAAAGCAGCTCAAGAAGCAGGAGTAAACATAAAAGTGCCTTTTAGCGCAGGACGTGGTGATGCCACAGCTGAAATGACCGATGTAGATTCATTTGATGTACTTGAGCCACTGCACGATGCTTATAGAAACTGGGTGAAAAAGGAGTATGAAGTAAATCCTGAAGAACTGATGCTTGACAGAACACAATTGATGGGGTTAACAGCTCCTGAAATGACAGTGCTAATAGGCGGAATGCGCGTTTTAGGCGCCAATTACGGAGGCTCTAAACACGGAGTGTTCACGCAAAAAGAAGGCGTATTAAGCAATGATTTCTTTGTGAACCTAACGGATATGAATAACTCGTGGAAGCCTGTTGCCAACAATCTTTATAATATAGTGGACAGAAAAACAGGAGAAACCAAATGGACAGCCACACGTGTTGACTTGGTTTTTGGTTCAAATTCAATTTTGAGAGCTTATGCGGAAGTTTATGCGCAAGATGATAACAAAGAGAAGTTTGTGCACGATTTTGTGGCGGCATGGAACAAAGTGATGAACCTGGATCGTTTTGATCTGGCATAATTTGAATATTTTTGTAAGGTAGCAATATCTTGACAATTAAGTATTTAAGGAGTATATTATTCAAAAAAGGTGGTCTTTAAAGTAGATCGCCTTTTTTATTTCTATTAATTTTGTAAATAAGACTTGACATTTGATTTATTTTAATTACATATGTAATGTAAACATTACATAAAGTCAACTAATAATTACATTATGATGAAAACTGGATATTCCGGGGTAAACTGAACACCCCATTCCGGGGCAAAGTGAACAGGTCATTCCGGAGCAAACTGTACAGCTGATTCCGGAGCAAAGTGAACAGT
>LNAP01007090.1_pt1 | contig 16265 bp, 17 predicted proteins | sample 602601 | NCBI WGS metagenome assembly LNAP01 (sample SAMN02440304, study PRJNA202911) | soil metagenome | biome: Subtropical and temperate rainforests or woodlands; isolation source: soil samples (1 kg each in a 20% v/v slurry with milli Q water) were... ... | reverse complement strand
TTCATCTCCAAGTGGATGGCGAAGATGAGCACCAGCACCCAAATCATCAGCCAGCCGCGCACACGTCACGAGCAATGGCTGCTGCAAACCGTCGAGCAATTGTCCCGGGAAGCCGGGATCAAGATGCCCGAAGTCGGTATTTTCCCGGCCTACGAGGCGAACGCCTTTGCCACCGGCTGGAACAAGAACGATGCGTTGGTCGCGGTCAGCCAAGGGCTGCTCGAACGCTTCTCGCCTGATGAAGTGAAGGCCGTTCTGGCCCACGAAATCGGCCACGTCGCCAATGGCGACATGGTCACCCTGGCATTGGTCCAGGGCGTGGTGAACACCTTCGTGATGTTCTTCGCACGGATCATCGGCAACTTTGTCGACAAGGTGATCTTCAAGAACGAAGAAGGCCAAGGCATCGCCTATTACGTGGCGACCATCTTCGCCGAGCTGGTCCTGGGCATTCTGGCCAGCGCCATCGTCATGTGGTTCTCGCGTAAACGCGAATTCCGTGCAGACGAAGCCGGTGCACGCCTGGCCGGCACCGCCGCAATGATCGGCGCCCTGCAACGCCTGCGGGCCGAACAGGGGCTGCCGGTGCACATGCCGGACACCCTGACGGCTTTCGGCATCAACGGTGGCCTCAAACAAGGGTTCGCCCGCATGTTCATGAGCCACCCGCCGCTGGAAGAGCGTATTGACGCGTTGCGTCGTCGGGGCTGAGAGGCTTCGCACTAACAAAAAAAGGCCCGCATTGAATGCGGGCCTTTTTTTGTCTGCTGATTTTTGCAGTGTTCATTCGGGCCCCATCGCGAGCAGGCTCACTCCCACATTAGACCGCGTCTATCTAGACAGCTCGGTCAACTGTGGGAGCGAGCCTGCTCGCGATGAGGCCGGTACAAACAACACCAATCTATCGGCTGGAAACCCGATAAACCCGCTCTTCAAGCCGCGTAACACCCTTTTCCAGGAACTTCCAGCTTTCGCCCAGAACGTCCTGATCTTCCAGAATCTTTAACTCCCACGACGCACCGAACAACCGCTGCACTTCGTCATCCAGCACGGCAAAGGGCGGTCCCTCCATTTGTGCCTGGTCGTAATCCAGGGTAATCAGCAGCCCCAGCGAATCCTTCGGCATAATCCGCTTCAGATGCTCGGCATATTGCTCGCGCATCTTCGGTGGCAAGGCGATCAACGCAGCGCGGTCGTACAGCGCGCTGCAATCGGCAACGTCGCCGGCCGTCAACGCGAAGAAATCACCACACCAGATCTCGATCGAGCCCGCCCGATAGACCGTGAAGGGGCCTTGATCGCTGACGTCCGGATCAAATTGATGCTCGTGGAAAAAGTCTTCCACCGCTTTTTCCGACAATTCGATGCCCAGCACCTCATGCCCGCATTTCGCCAGCCACAGCAGATCCAGGCTTTTCCCACATAACGGCACCAGTACGCGCGCGCCCTCTTCCAGGCCCAGCTGCGGCCAGTGATTCACTTCCGGCAGGTGAAAGCCGATCTGATTCGACGTCCACCGCTTGTGCCAAAACTCCGGCTGCATAATTAATCCCGAAAATTCGATCAAAAGACTCTAAAACTTATATTAGATTTAGATCAATGATCTGACTGAAGATGATGCCATCTTACCCCTCAGGAGCGCATTCATGTTCCCCAGCCTTTACATATCCCATGGCTCGCCCATGTTGGCACTGGAACCGGGCGCCAGCGGGCCCGCTCTTGCTCGCCTGGCGGCAGAATTGCCGAAACCCGAGGCCATCGTCATTGTTTCTGCGCATTGGGAAAGCAATGAGTTGCTCGTCAGCGGCAATCCCCAGCCTGAAACCTGGCATGACTTCGGCGGTTTTCCGCAGGCGTTGTTCAACGTGCAATACCCGGCACCCGGCAATCCAAAATTGGCCGCAGAGGTTGTCGAACTGCTGAAAAGCAATGGCCTGCCCGCTCGCATCGACGCCGAACGGCCGTTCGACCATGGGGTCTGGGTGCCCTTGTCATTGATGTATCCACAAGCCGACATCCCCGTGGTGCAAGTTTCGCTACCCACCCGCGGCGGCCCGGCCCTGCAGACCCGTGTCGGTCATGCCCTGGCCAGCCTGCGCGAACATGGCGTGTTGCTGATTGGTTCCGGGAGCATCACCCACAACCTGCGCGAACTGGACTGGCACGCCGGCCCGGAAAGCGTCGAACCCTGGGCCCAGGCATTTCGTGACTGGATGATCGAAAAACTCGCTGCCAACGACGAACCCGCGTTGCACGATTACCGTCAGCAAGCACCGAATGCCGTGCGCAACCACCCCAGTGATGAACATCTGTTGCCGTTGTACTTTGCGCGCGGTGCGGGAGGTACATTCAGCGTGAGCCACAAGGGATTCACCATGGGCGCCCTGGGCATGGACATTTACCGATTCGGGTAATGACAGAACCGAGGCCTGTGGCGGCCAGGCTCAGACCACATCAACCCCGACATGAATCGCATCGTGCCGCCAAAACTCCAGATCACAATCGATCAACCGTTCATGCTGATCGTAATTGACCCGAGCGATGCGCAACCCCGGGCTCCCCACCGACACCCGTAAAGCCGCCGCCGCATCCACCGACAACGCCGTCGGCACAATCTCGAAACGCACCCGCCCATAGTGCAAGTCGTAATGCCGGGCATACAGTTCGGTAATTGACTGATTCAGATCGAAGTCCAGAATCCCCGGAAAAAACTGCGGATTCAAATAATGCTCCACATACAACACCAGCCGCCCATCTATCCGCCGCGCCCGGCAAATCTGAATCACGCTGGACAACGCCGGCAACTGCAACCAGGCACAGACCGCCGCCGACGCCGGTTGCAACCGCGCGGAAATCACCTCGGTGGACGGCACCCGCCCCTGTGCACTGACCATTGCGTGAAAGTGACTGCGCTGCATCAGGTTATAGGCCAGGCGCGGTGGCGATACGAACCAGCCACGGCGCTCCTCCCGATAAATCTGCCCCTGGGCTTCCAGTTGCAACAACGCTTCACGCACGGTGATCCGCGTGGTTGCGAACAACTCACTGAGCTTGCGCTCGGCCGGCAGTTTGCTCCCGGGCGCCAACAGGCCATGGTCGAGCTGTTCTTGCAGAACCTGCCCGATGGCTGTCACCGCTTTGGTTGTCTCGATGCGCATCAACGTTACCTATCTGGACTAGACCAGCACTGTTCCGGGGCGGAACCGCGATTCAAATCGGTTCCCTCAATTCCCGACAAGCCTAGGCACTGCTCATGACTGACAGATGACAAAGCCGCCGAACGGTTGCTCCAAACGCCTGCAATTTCACGGCCAAGTCCTTTTATATCAGCCTATTAGCCATGGTCTACGCTTACTCCGAAGCCTGAGCTTTGCAACTTGAAAAATATAGGCCGACCGGTCGTCGACATCAAAATGTCATCCGAGGCGCCTAAATTGGCTCAGGTATTGCTGACCTAGACCAACACAACCGCAATCGCAGCGTTGAAAACGCCCAAAGGAGCTTCGGATGAAACAGCTTTTCCTGGCCTCACTGTTAGGCTCGACCATTGCCATGTGTACCGCCGCGATGGCGGCTGATAGCGATTTGAAAACCCTCGAAGCCGCGTGAGGTCAACAGCGTCGGCATGCCCGACAACTGGGCCAACTGGAAAGGCACCTGGGATGACCTGGCCAAGAACTACGGCCTGAAACACATCGACACCGATATGAGCTCGGCCCAGGAAATCGCCAAGTTCGCCGCTGAAAAAGACAATGCCACTGCCGATATCGGTGATGTCGGTGCCGCGTTCGGTCCGATCGCGGTGAAGCAAGGCGTTGTGCAACCTTACAAGCCAAGCACCTGGGATCAGATCCCGAGCTGGGCCAAGGATAAGGACGGCAACTGGGCGCTCGCCTACACCGGCACCATCGCGTTCATCGTCAACAAAAAGCTGCTGCACGGTTCCGACGCTCCGACCAAATGGGCTGACCTCAAGGACGGCAAATACAAGGTTTCCATCGGTGATGTGAGCACCGCGGCCCAAGCCGCCAACGGTGTTCTGGCTGCCGCGCTCGCCAATGGTGGCAATGAGAAAAACCTCCAGCCGGCGCTGGATCTGTTTTCCGATATCGCCAAGCAAGGCCGCCTGTCGATGGCCAACCCGACAATTGCCACCATGGAAAAGGGTGAAATCGAAGTCGGCGTGGTCTGGGACTTCAACGGTCTGAGCTACAAGGCCAAAATGGCCAACCCGGATGACTACACCGTGCTGATTCCCTCCGATGGCTCGGTGATCTCTGGTTACACCACCATCATCAACAAGTACGCCAAGCACCCGAATGCCGCCAAGCTGACCCGCGAATACATTTTCAGCGACGCCGGCCAGATCAATCTGGCGCGCGGCAACGCCCGTCCGATCCGCGCCGAGCATCTGACTCTGCCGCCCGAGGTTCAGGCCCAGTTGCTGCCTAACGAGCAGTACAAAAAGGTCACGCCGATCAAAGACGCCGATGCATGGGAAAAGACCTCCAAAGCCCTTCCGCAGAAGTGGCAGGAAGAAGTCATCATCAACATGCCGTAACACGGTAGATCCCCATTCGGGAATGTGGGAGCGAGCCTGCTCGCGATGAGGGACTGTCAGCCAACATCAATGTTGAATGTCAGACCGCTATCGCGAGCAGGCTCGCTCCCACAAAGGATTGGTTGCGTATTTGAATCATCTGTTTTGCGGAGTTCCAGCCCCTATGAAGCACAACGTCATCCTTGTCGTGCTCGACGGCCTCAATTACGAGGTCGCCCGTCACGCCATGGGGCACCTGCAGGCTTATGTCGGCGCAGGACGCGCGGCACTCTACAAACTGGAGTGCGAATTGCCGGCGCTGTCCCGACCGCTTTACGAGTGCATCCTGACCGGTGTCACCCCGATCGACAGTGGCATCGTTCACAACAACGTCTCGCGCCTGTCGAACCAGCGCAGCATCTATCACTACGCCAGCGATGCCGGCCTTGTCACCGCCGCCGCGGCCTATCACTGGGTCAGTGAGCTGTATAACCGTTCGCCGTTCGTGGCCGCGCGGGATCGTCACACCGACGACCTGGACCTGCCGATCCAGCACGGTCATTTCTACTGGAACGATCACTACCCGGACTCGCACCTGTTCGCCGACGCCGAAAACCTGCGCCTGCGTCATGCGCCGAATTTTTTACTGATCCATCCCATGAACATTGACGACGCCGGGCACAAGCACGGTCTCGACACCCCGCAGTACCGCAACAGCGCCCGTTCGGCCGACATAATTCTGGCCGATTACCTGCAAACCTGGCTCGACGCCGGGTATCAGGTGCTGGTGACCGCCGACCATGGCATGAACAACGATCGTTCCCACAACGGCCTGCTGCAGGAAGAACGCGAAGTACCGCTGTTCGTCCTCGGCGATGCTTTCAGCTTCAATGCCAACGCCGCACCGAAACAGACTGAAATCTGCGGCACTGTCTGTGAACTGCTGGGCGTGCCCCATGACAAACCTGTGTGCCGGGAGCTGCTCAAGTGAACACCATGACCCGCGGAAAATGGCTGGCAGCCTTGTGTCTGGTGCCTTTCGCATTGTTCTTTATCGTATTCCAGATCGCCCCGCTGACCTGGGTGATGATCAACAGCCTGCAATCGGAAGAGTTCGGCTGGGGCATTGCTAACTTCACCAGGATCTTCAATTCGAAGTTCTATCTGCAGGCGATCCAGTTCAGCCTCGAGATCAGTTTCTGGTCCAGCGTGTTCGGGATCATCATCGCGGTGCTCGGCGCCTATTCCCTGCGCCGGGTCGACTCGAAACTGCGCAACTTCGTCAACGCCTTCGCCAACATGACCAGCAACTTCGCCGGCGTGCCTTTGGCCTTCGCGTTCATCATCCTGCTGGGCTTCAACGGCAGCTTCACCATCATGCTCAAGCAGGCCGGGATCATTCAGGACTTCAACCTGTATTCGAAAACCGGGCTGATCATTCTCTACACCTACTTCCAGATTCCGCTCGGCGTGCTGCTGCTCTACCCGGCCTTTGATGCCCTGCGCGAAGACTGGCGCGAATCCGCCGAGTTGCTCGGCGCCAATGGCTGGCAGTTCTGGCGGCACATCGGTTTGCCCGTGCTGACCCCGGCGCTGCTCGGTACGTTTGTGATCCTGTTGGCCAACGCCTTGGGCGCCTACGCGACGGTGTACGCCAACTTCAACGTGCTGCCGATCCGCATCGCGGCGATGGTTTCCGGCGACATTTCCCTGGACCCGAACCTGGCCAGTGCTCTGGCCGTGGTACTGGTGGCATTGATGACCCTGGTGACCATCGTGCATCAGTTGCTGTTGAAGAGGAGCTACCATGTCTCGCGCTGAACTGGGCCCCGTCGGGATCTATCACCGGGTGGTGGTGTATTTGCTATTTGCCATCCTGCTGCTGCCGTTACTCGGGACGCTGATTTACTCGATCTCCAGCAGTTGGTCGGCGACCATTCTGCCCAGTGGCTTTACCGTTAAATGGTACTTGGAGCTGTGGAGCGATCCGCGCTTTCTCCATTCGTTCGGCCAATCGCTGCTGGTCTGCGTCGGCTCGCTGATTCTGTCCGTGGTGCTGATTCTGCCGCTGCTGTTTGTGGTGCATTACCACTTCCCGAAACTCGATGCCCTGATGAACATCCTGATCCTGCTGCCCTTCGCGGTGCCGCCGGTGGTGTCGTCGGTGGGACTGTTGCAGCTTTACGGTTCCGGGCCATTCGCGATGGTCGGGACGCCGTGGATTCTGATCGGCTGCTACTTCACCGTGGCGCTGCCGTTCATGTACCAACCTGCAGGCGATCAATCTGCGCGACCTGATGGACTCCGCTCAGTTGCTCGGTGCCAGCACCTGGCAAGCGGCGTTCCTGGTGGTGCTGCCAAACTTGCGCAAAGGTTTGATGGTGGCGTTGCTGCTGTCGTTCTCGTTCCTGTTCGGTGAGTTCGTGTTCGCCAACATCCTCGTCGGGACCCGCTTCGAAACCCTGCAGGTCTACCTCAACAACATGCGCAACAGCAGCGGCCACTTCACCAGTGCGCTGGTGATTTCCTATTTCTTCTTTGTGCTGGTTCTGACCTGGGCGGCCAATATTTTGAACAAGGACAAAAGCCAATGAGCTTCGTCAGCGTCCAACACCTACTGAAAAGCTACGCGGGCACCACGGTGTTCAGCGACATCAACTGTGAAATCCAGAAGGGTGAGTTCGTCACCCTCCTCGGCCCGTCCGGTTGCGGCAAGTCCACACTGCTACGCTGCATCGCCGGGCTGACCTCGGTGGATGGCGGCAAAATCCTGCTCGATGGCCAGGACCTCGTGCCGTTGAGCCCGCAAAAACGCGGGATTGGCATGGTGTTCCAGAGCTACGCGCTGTTTCCGAATATGACTGTCGAGCAGAACGTCGCCTTTGGTTTGCGCATGCAGAAGGTCAACGCCGACGACAGCCATAGGCGTGTTGCCGAAGTACTGAAACTGGTGGAACTCAATGACTTCGCCGCGCGTTATCCGCATCAACTGTCCGGCGGTCAATGCCAGCGAGTCGCCCTCGCCCGCTCGTTGGTGACCCGGCCTCGCCTGTTGTTGCTGGATGAACCGCTGTCGGCCCTGGATGCACGGATTCGCAAGCACTTGCGCGAACAGATCCGTCAGATCCAGCGCGAACTCGGCTTGACCACGATCTTCGTCACTCACGATCAGGAAGAAGCCCTGACCATGTCCGACCGGATTTTCTTGATGAATCAGGGAAAGATCGTACAAAGCGGCGACGCCCAGACCCTTTACACCGCCCCCATCGATCTCTTTGCCGCAGGTTTCATCGGCAACTACAACCTGCTGGACGCCGACAGCGCCACAAAACTGCTGCAGCGACCGATTACCCACCGCATCGCGATACGCCCGGAAGCCATCGAACTGAGCCTGAACGGCGAACTCGACGCACAAATCCGCAGCCACAGCCTGTTGGGAAACGTGATTCGCTACCGGGTCGAAGCTCGGGGCGTGGAATTGGTGGTGGATGTGCTGAACCGCTCGGCGGCCGATCTGCATCCCGATGGTCAGCGTCTGGCGCTTTCCATCGATCCGACGGCCCTGTGTGAGGTAGCCTGATGACTTTGCTGATGTTGAAGAGAGAACCGCACTGATGGCCCTGGCAATTTTTGATTTGGACGAAACCCTGATCCACGGCGACTGCGCCACCCTCTGGAGCGAACAAATGGGTCGCCTGGGCTGGGTCGATCCCGAGTCGTTCATGCGTCAGAACAATGAACTGATGGACGCCTACAGCCACGGCAAACTACGGATGGAGGAGTACATGACCTTCAGCCTGGAGCCGATGATCGGGCGCACCCCCGAAGAGGTCGACCATTTGGTAGGGCCTTGGGTGGAAGACTTCATCGAGCCGATCATTTTCAGTGACGCCACCAAAGCCATTGCCGCCCATCGCAAGGCCGGCGACCGGATTTTGGTGATTTCGGCGTCGGGCACGCACCTGGTCAGGCCGATTGCCGATCGTTTGGGCATTGACGAGATTCTCGGCATCGAACTGGAAGTGGCACATGGGGTGTATAGCGGCAACACCGTTGGCACGCTGACCTACCGCGAAGGCAAGATCACGCGGTTGCTGGAGTGGCTGGATGCGCAAGAGGAAAACCTCGAGGGCGCGAGCTTCTACTCCGACTCACGCAATGATTTGCCGTTGCTGCTGAAGGTGGATTTCCCACACGTGGTAAATCCCGATCCGGTGCTGCTTGAGCACGCAGAAAAAGCCGGCTGGCCAATTCATACCTGGAAGTAACCTCCTCGCCTGATCGTTCCCACGCTCTGCGTGGGAATGCCTCAATGGACGCTCTGCGTCCGCCTGGGACGCGGAGCGTCCCGGGCTGCATTCCCACGCAGAGCGTGGGAACGATCAATCAAACCAGGCTTTCGTCGATCACCAACACCAACTTTCCCGACACCTTGTTAGTCGCCAACTCCGCAAACGCCGCTTCGGCGTCCTTGATCGGGAAGGTCTTGGCCAATTGCGGGCTCAAACGCCCTTCGGCAAACAACGGCCAGACATGTTGGCCGAGATCGCTGAACAGATCCGCCTTGAACTGTTCGTCACGACTGCGCAAGGTCGAACCCAGCAGTTGCACGCGCTTGGCCAGTACCTGTGCCAGATCCAGCTGCGCCTCACGACCGCCCATCAGGCCGATCAGCACCCAACGACCATCGAGCGCCACCAGTTTCAGATTCAACGCGGCGTAGCTGCCGCCCACCGGGTCGAGAATCACATCGAACGGCCCCAGGTCGCTCAAGCTATCCAGATCGCCGTTGCGCACGACCCCACCTTGTGCGCCCAACGCTTCGCAGTAAGCCAAACGCTCGGCGGAACCGACGCTGACCCAGCACGGGTTACCAAACGCCTTGCACAGCTGAATGGCAGCTGAACCGATTCCACTTGCGCCGGCGTGCAGGAGAACTTTCTCACCTGGCTTGAGCGCAGCCAGTTGAAACAAATTCAGCCAAACGGTCGCATACACTTCGGGCAGCGCTGCCGCCTCAGCCAGGGACAAACCTTCGGGAACCGGCAACACATGCCGTCCGTCGACAACTACCTCCTCGGCCATCCCGCCCCCGGCCAGCAAGGCGCAAACCCGATCCCCGACCTGCCAGGACGAGCCCGGCCCCACCTCGCTGATCACCCCCGAACACTCAAGACCCAGTACCTGACTGGCTCCCGGCGGTGGCGGATAAAGGCCCGCTTTCTGTAACAAATCGGCGCGATTGAGACCCGCTGCCGCCACTCGAATCCGAACTTGTCCTACATCGCATGTAGGACTGGGCTCTTCAAGCCACTCCACTCGACCTTCAACGCCTTGCAATGCTTTCACAGTGCCTCCATAGTGAGTCTGGACTGAGCCCGTAGCTGTAGCGCCGGGCTTTCTTGCATTATGCGACCGGCCCTGGGGTCTGTACGAAAGCTAACAGGCAGTTTCCATACAGAGACTAGTGGTACCGGCGACTTCAAAGACGGCCTAATATGCGTGATCAATTGTCCCCGCGTCGAATCAGCATGAAGCATTTTTTCCCCAGCACCGCCCTAGCCCTGTTCATTGGTATCGGTCTGCTGCCGATGTCGACCCATTCGTTTGCAGCCAACAGCTGGGACAAGCTTCAGCCTGATCGTGACGAAGTGATCGCCAGCCTGAACGTCGTCGAGTTGCTAAAGCGCCATCACTACAGCAAGCCGCCGCTCGATGACGCGCGCTCCGTGATCATCTATGACAGCTATATCAAACTGCTGGATCCGTCGCGCAGCTACTTCATGGCCAGCGATATTGCCGAATTCGACAGGTGGAAAACCCAGTTTGACGATTTCCTCAAAAGCGGCGACCTGAACGCCGGGTTCACCATCTACAAGCGCTACCTGGACCGCGTCAAGGCGCGTCTGGACTTCGCCCTTGCCGAGTTGAACAAAGGCGTCGACAAGATCGACTTCAACGCCAAGGAAACCTTGCAGGTCGATCGCAAGGACGCCCCATGGCTCAAGAACACCGCAGAACTCGACGACCTATGGCGCAAACGCGTCAAGGACGAAGTCTTGCGGCAGAAGATCGCGGGCAAGGATTCCAAGCAGATTCAGGAAACCCTGACCAAGCGCTACAAGAATCAATTGGCGCGCCTGGACCAGACCCGTGCGGAAGATATCTTCCAGGCGTACATCAATACCTTCGCCATGTCCTACGACCCGCATACCAACTATCTGTCACCGGATAACGCGGAAAACTTCGACATCAACATGAGCCTGTCCCTCGAGGGCATTGGCGCCGTGTTGCAGAGTGACAACGACCAGGTGAAAGTCGTGCGTCTGGTGCCTGCCGGCCCGGCCGACAAGACCAAACAGGTCGCACCGGCCGACAAGATCATCGGCGTTGCCCAGGGCAACAAGGAAATGGTCGACGTGGTCGGCTGGCGCCTGGACGAAGTGGTCAAGTTGATCCGTGGGCCAAAAGGCACCGTGGTGCGCCTGGAAGTGATCCCCGCCAGCAATGCGCCGAACGACCAGACCAGCAAGATCGTCCCGATTACCCGCGAAGCGGTGAAGCTTGAAGACCAGGCCGTGAAGAAGTCGGTTCTCAATCTGAAACAGGACGGCAAGGACTACAAGCTCGGCGTCATTGAGATCCCGGCCTTCTACCTGGACTTCAAGGCATTCCGTGCTGGCGATCCGGATTACAAGAGCACCACTCGCGACGTCAAGAAACTGCTGACCGAGTTGCAGAAAGACAAGGTCGACGGCGTGGTCATCGATCTGCGCAACAACGGCGGCGGTTCCTTGCAGGAAGCCACCGAGCTTACCAGTCTGTTCATCGACAAAGGCCCGACCGTTCTCGTGCGTAATGCCGATGGCCGGGTCGATGTGCTGGAAGATGAAAACCCGGGAGCCTTCTACAAAGGGCCGATGGCGTTGCTGGTCAACCGCTTGTCTGCGTCGGCTTCGGAAATTTTTGCCGGCGCCATGCAGGACTACCACCGCGCCTTGATCATCGGCGGCCAGACCTTCGGTAAAGGCACCGTGCAAACCATTCAGCCGCTGAACCATGGCGAACTGAAACTGACGCTGGCCAAGTTCTACCGGGTTTCCGGCCAGAGCACCCAGCATCAGGGCGTACTGCCGGACATCGATTACCCGTCGATCATCGACACCAAGGAAATCGGTGAAAGCGCACTGCCTGAAGCCATGCCGTGGGACACCATCCGCGCGGCCATCAAGCCTGCGGTCGACCCGTTCAAGCCGTACATTTCGCAGCTCAAGTCCGAGCATGACGTACGCTCGGCCAAGGACGCGGAGTTCGTATTCATCCGCGACAAGCTGGCCCTGGCGCAAAAACTGATGACGGAAAAAACCGTCAGTCTCAATGAAGCTGATCGTCGTGCACAACACGCCGATATCGAAGCCAAGCAACTTGCCATGGAAAATATCCGTCGCAAGGCCAAGGGTGAAGAGCCGCTCAAAGAGCTGAAGAAAGAAGACGAAGACGCAATTGCGGCCGAGACAGACAAGACCAAACCAGAAGACGATGCCTACCTGAGCGAGACCGGGCGGATTCTGTTGGACTATTTGAAACTCAATACCGCAGTAGCCAAGCACTAAATGGTTACACGCAAGATGATGGCAATTTAATGCTGACGCTCCCCGGAGCGTCATCAAACAGTCATCATTCTGTCGTGAAATAAAGGACTGGGAGCCCCTCTTCATCGAAGAGAGTGCTCCCGGTCCTTTTTTTATCGCCAGAGAAAGCCATGACCACCACAGAACAGCTGAGTGCCTTGAGTTTCATACTGACTCAAAGCGGTTTGCACAGCTTGTTCCAGCCGATCATTTCCCTCTCCGAGCGACGTATTGTCGGTTACGAAGCCCTCAGTCGCGGCCCCTCCAACAGTCCGCTGCACTCTCCCCTCGCACTGTTCGCCGTTGCCCGTCAGGCAGGCCGGCTGAGCGAGCTGGAAATCGCTTGCCGTCAAAGCGCCTGCCGACGTTTCAATGAGCAGCAACTACCCGGCAAACTGTTCCTCAACGTTTCCCCTGAATCCCTGCTCGAAGCCGCCCACCAACCCGGGCGCACCCTGCAACTGCTGCAGGATTTCGGCATACCGCCGAGTCAGGTGGTAATCGAACTGACCGAACAGACCCCGACCGACGATTTCGAGCTGTTGCAAACCGCTCTGCATCACTATCGAGCGATGGGTTTTTCCATAGCTCTGGATGATCTGGGCGCAGGCTATTCGAGTTTGAGACTGTGGTCTGAATTGCGTCCGGACTACGTGAAGATTGATCGACATTTCATCGACGGCATTCACCAGGATGCCCTCAAGCGCGAATTTGTCGGCTCAATCCTGCAAATTGCCAAGGCCTCGCGGGCGCAAGTGATCGCCGAAGGTATCGAGCTGCCAGAAGAGCTCGCGGTGCTGACCGAGATGGGCGTTGATCTGGTCCAGGGTTATCTGCTCTGCCGGCCTCAGGAACATCCGCCTCGTGATGCCCGAGCCCTGATGCCCAAACGGGAAAGCACAGCGATAGCGTTGAATGATGAAGTCAGTGACCTTAGCGCTTTGCTTAACGACCAACCGGCAGTGGGTCGCGATACCCCGACCGCCACCGTCCTGGAAGCCTTTCGTCGCCAGGCCAACCTGAACTCCCTGGCGGTGCTCGACGAGCAAGGCCAGCCCTGTGGCATCGTCCACCGGCATTCGCTCTCCGATGCACTGCTCAAGCCTTTTGCCACCGACCTGTTCGCCCGCAAACCGATCAGCCGCTTAATGAGTGATGACTTCCTCGCCGTTGAGATGAGTCAGTCGTTGCAACAAGTGAGTCGCCTGATCACCAGCCGCGCGCGACAGCGCATCGAAGAAGACTTCATCATCACCCTCAACGGTGGTTACCTGGGACTGGGCCGGGTGATCGACGTACTCAAGCTGATTACCGAACTGAAGATCCAGCAAGCCCGTTACGCCAACCCGCTGACCCTGCTGCCGGGCAACGTGCCGATCCAGCAATGCCTGTCGCGAGTGCTGCAACAGCAACGGGAGTCGGTGATCTGCTACGTCGACATCGACAGTTTCAAACCCTTCAACGACATCTATGGCTACGGCCGTGGGGATGAAGTCCTGCTGTGCCTGGCGCAATGCCTGAATGATCGCGTCGACCCTTCCCGCGACTTTGTCGGCCATATCGGCGGCGATGACTTCTTGCTGGTTCTCGGCCCGGAAGACTGGCGCAAACGCTTGAACCAATTACTGGACGACTTCCAGAGCCAATGCCGACGCTTTTATCGCAGTGAACACCTGGAAGCCGGCTGCTTCATCGCGCCAAACCGTCAGGGTGTGCGCCAGGAGTTTGCGTTGTTGTCACTGTCGATTGGCGTGGTGCATTTACATCCACAGGCCTGTGGACAACTCGATGCAAGCCAGTTGGCGGAGATGGCATCGCAGGCCAAGCATCACGCGAAGAATATGCCAGGGTATAGCGTGCATGTGATCGATAGTCTGGGGGTGCCAGCAGCCGAAGAAGAATTGCTCGTCGGGCAGCGGTGATTGATCTGCCAACTCAGATCGAGGGCGGTGCCTCGGAACCGCGAGCCGCCAACTCTTTCAGTTTAAGTTCGGCCAACGGATGCCCTGCTTTGGCGGCGATCTCCCAAAACCGCGCAGCTTCAACCGCATCCGGTGCCTTGCTCGGCGTTCCCGCCAGGCTGATCACACCCACCTGATACGCTGCTTTGCCATCCCCCGCCAACGCCGCCAGGCGCAGCAATCGAACACCTTCCTCACGAGCCCCAAGGCCCACGCCGCGAAAGGTCAGGATGTGGCCATAGAAGCTCTGGGCGCCAACATCACCCAGGTTCGCCATGCGTGCGAACTGGCCTTCGAGCCAGCTCCAGCCACGCGGCTGACGCACAAACCATGACCAGTGAAACAAGCGGCGAGCCAGCCAGTAGCTGGCCCGCGCCTTGAGTTTTAAAAACACTCAGGCCTCCGCCGATTCCGGGTACTCGTATTCGAACACCCGCACCACTTCCGAGGCATGCCAGGACGCTGCGGCCACCCCGTCGGACGGCCCGGAGAAACGCCCCAGACGCTCGACACATTCAAAGAATCCGGTGCGCGGCAGGCGGCTGGCGCCCTGGCTGATCACCAGCGAACTGCGCAATGGCTGCTCGGCCTTGGCGTCCAGCGCGGCCAGATGCTCAAGGGCGGCGGTCAAGGTTTGCATGGCCGGTGTGGGTAATTGCAAACGTTCAAGCAACGCCCGGTATGTCAGAAGATGACGCTGGCGCCGTGCCTGATCCAGTTCGCCTAGCAACCCGTCCCAATGTTGACGACTGATGCGTACGCTCACGATTCATCCCTCCACCCTGGCACCGTCAATTCCCAGGCCAGGCTGCGGCGAATCGCAGCGTCGGGTAGACGCTCGCCACTTTCGATCAAGGCCAGATAAGACGGGCTGATGCCTACCGTGCGGGCCAACGCCTCGATGGCGATGCCCTTCCCTTCGCGCAAACTGCGTAATTGATCCAGCCCCGGAAGAATCTGGTCTGGTGTTGCCGCCGGACGCTCGGGGGCGACCCGAGGCGGTTGTTCATTGATGCCTGCTGCTTTCAGTAGAGCCTGATACTGAGCCCATGGAAGAACCGCATACTCGGGCTCTCCTTCGCGTGTAATTATCTGAATATCCATGACTACCCCGTAGGACAACAACACTTAGCGAGTCGGCACTTTTCCCTAGAAGTGTAATCCTAACAGCGGCCAAGGTCGCGGGGGTATCAATGGATGAGTCTGAATCAGTTCAGTTTTTTTTCGGACCCTGAAGTTGAAGTTGTTCGGGTGTATCGGGCAGGCGTTCGACCACCGCAAGCTTTTCCGGCAACTGACGCTTGCGCCAGGCGCGGAAGGCGTTGAGTTCATCGTCGAGAACCTTCATCAGCCAAGCCAGCACGGCAATGTCATCGAGCATGCCGAACACTGGAATGAAGTCCGGCAAGGCATCCAGCGGACTGAGGAAATACATCAGGCCTGCCACCACCGATATCAGCGCTTTCGGGCTGATGGACCGATACTCGCCGCGCCAGTAAGCCAGGCAGAGTGCCTGCAACAGGCGTAGATCATCCTTGATCTTGCCCAGCCGATTACCTTGGCTGGCACCTTTGCTGGCTACGGCGAAGAGCAAGGTCGGCAAACGTCCGCGCGCGAGCAGGCGTCCAGCCAAAGGCAGGAAACGAGCGAAATTCCAGGGCGTTTTCATCATTTCTCCCGCTGAAATGTTATCCACACAAATTGTGGATAACCTTGTGAACAGAGCTGCATTTCATGGCTGAAAGCCCCGATTCATAAGGGCCTGACTCAGATCGGGCGTTTTTTACTCACATAAAAAAACCCAAGATTTCATTGACTTGGCGCTTTGGCGCGGCTAGCGCGGGCGCCCTCAATGGCTAAGACTCCAGCCTATAGCATCCGTTCGCTTTGTTTACCTTCGCCGAACGCCAGATGCAACAACGCCCCGCATAAGCGAGGCGTTGTTTTTAAAGCAGACGCTGTTACTTGGCAGGAGCGTCTTGTTTTGCCGGATCCTTGATTGCCAGCAGTTCCAGGTCGAATACCAGCACCGAATTGGCTGGAATCGCCGGGCTTGGGCTTTGGGCGCCGTAAGCCAGTTCGCTAGGGATGTACAGTTTGTACTTCTCGCCAACGTGCATCAGTTGCAGGCCT
>LNAP01007694.1_pt1 | contig 16269 bp, 19 predicted proteins | sample 602601 | NCBI WGS metagenome assembly LNAP01 (sample SAMN02440304, study PRJNA202911) | soil metagenome | biome: Subtropical and temperate rainforests or woodlands; isolation source: soil samples (1 kg each in a 20% v/v slurry with milli Q water) were... ... | reverse complement strand
ATCAGTTTTGGCCTCTAAGGCCATCTTCTTTTTGGTTGGCATACATGCACCTCTTCAGCATGTTATGCCCACACACAAAATTTCTGACAGTCCCCGCGCCCCCGAATCAATCACCTAACGCCTAAGCCGCAAACACCCTGGCCAAGCCTTTCAGCGCTTCAAGAATCGCTGCAAACAGGTCTGCATCAATCACCTTCATCACCCTCTCCTCCCTAAGAAATTTACTGCTCGGCCGGGAGTGTAGTGCCCTGCATGGCCTGCACAAACTCCGCGACCATGCTGCCGGCGGTTCGCCCATACGCCAGCGCTACGGTGCTGGTACAGCCCTCTCCTGCTAACGGCACAAAGCGCACGCTTGGGTGGGCCAGTTCGCGCATGCCTGCTGGCAGTAACGCTACGCCGAACCCGGCCTGGATCAGTTGCAGTTGGGTGGTTTTGCGCGAGATGACTTGCGCGGCGCGGGGGTAGAAGCCGGCTTGCATGCACAGCGAGGCGGTGAGGTAGCTGAGGCCGCCGCGTTGGCTGTGGGGGATGGAGATAAAGCGTTCGTCGCTGAGTTGCTGGAGTTGCACGCTGGTGGCGCTGGCCAGTGGATGGCCGGCAGCGACGGCAAGGTAGAGGGGTTCGCTGTAGAGGGGCTGGATGGCGATGCCGGGGTGTTGGCGCAGCACGGGCAGGCGCAGCAGGCCGATGTCGAGGTTGCCTTCGGCGATGTCTTGCAGTTGGGCTTCGGAGCCTTGTTGGGCAATTTCCAGGCTGACGTCGGGGTTGGCGTTGAGGTAGTGGCTTAGGCGTTCGAGCAGGCGGCCGGTAAGGGGCACGGTGCTGGAGTGGTTAAGGCGCAGGCTGCCGCGCAGGCCTTGGCCGATTTCTTGGGTGAGGCGTTCGGCGCTGTCGAGGTCGGCAAGCAGTTTGCGCGCGCGCTCGAAGAAGGTCTGCCCGGCTGGGGTGAGGCGCGGTTGGCGGGCGGTGCGTTCGAACAATGGCGTGCCGAGCTGTTGTTCGAGTTCTTTGATTTGCCGGCTAAGGGCGGATTGGGCGATGTACAGGTGTTCGGCGGCGGCGGTAAAGCTGCCGCTTTCGGCGATTTCAACGAAGTAGCGCAGTTGGCGGATGGAGGTCATGCGGCTATCTCGTTTTGCGATGGCTGATGGGCGCTTTGCATATTAGTCGGCATGGCTTGTGGGTGGCTAACCTTGTGGCGTGTTCCCTCTGTTTTGGATTTGCCATGGTTGATTACGTGACTGCATTGCTGCCCTTCACGGCGGTGGAGTGGCTGGTGATGCTGTTGGGCATTGCGGCGGCTTATGTGGTGTTTGGGGTGGCGGGGTTTGGTACGGCGTTGGCGGCGGGGCCGGTGCTGATTCACGTGATGCCGCTGTCGCGGGCTATTCCGTTGTTGGTGTTGCTGGATTTTGTCGCGGCGTTTGGTAATTGGCTGCCGGCACGTAAGGCGGTGGCGCGGGAGGAGTTGCTGCGCTTGCTGCCGTGCATGGCGGTGGGCTGCACGCTGGGGGTGGTGTTTTTGTTGCAGTTAAAGGCGGATGTATTGCTGCTGTTGATGGGCGTGTTTGTCAGCGGTTATGCGCTGTATAGCTTGCTGGTGAAGGTGCGGCCTACGCAGGTGAGCGCCGGGTGGGCGGTGCCGGCGGGTACGGTGGGCGGGTTGTTTGGCGCGTTGTTTGGCAGTGGTGGTTTTTTGTATGCGCTGTATTTGAATGGGCGCTTGAGCTCAATCGAGCAGGCGCGGGCGACGCAGAGTGCGTTGATCAGTTGCAGTACGGTGGTGCGCTTGGGGTTGTTTTTGCTGGCCGGGGTTTATGCAGATTGGGGGTTGCTGACGCTGGCGGTGGCGTTGTTGCCGGTGATGTTTTGCGGGCTGTGGGTGGGCGCACGGTTGGCGCGTCGGCTGTCGCGGGAGGGGTTTGTACGCGTGGTGAATGGGTTGGTGTTGGTCAGTGGCGTGGCGTTGATTGGGCGGTATTTGAGTCAGTAGGTGGAACGCCGCGATTGGCCCCCTCTCCCGCTTGCGGGAGGGCTGGGGTGAGGGCCGAATTGGTTGCCTCACTGGAGACTCAGGGTCCCCGCCTTCGCGGGGACGACGAAGTTGGATGGGGGCGGCCTGTCAGCCAGTTGTTGGACGAGCAGAGCCCCTGCCCCACTCGTTGTTCCCGTTATAACCGGGGTTTGTCGAGTCTCAACGTGCCGGCACGTTTGTAAGTGAGTTGAGCCACATCCTTCGCTACGTCGTAGTACCAGATCATCCCTACGGAGGGGCCATCTTGGGTGACCAGGGCTATCTGCTCGCCTTTAGGCACCACGATGAAATCCTCTGGCCGTCCCAGCATGTCGCGATTAACGCGTTTAAACCCAGGCAGACGGTCGGCTAACGGTTTCCCGGAGACAGGCGTCCCGTCAGCGGCCATAAACAGCAGACCTTGATCGGCCCATGCCACATAGCGGTCAGCCACTTCGTCGTAGGCAAAGGTGGTGATATCGACGTTGTTGAGGGACCGATAATCCAGCCATTTGCCGGTATTGGTGTCGAATCGATAGACATAACCTTCCCCCCCAAACGAGGCCAGCGCGATGTAGTGGCGCTTGCTGTCGTAGGTCACGTTCACAGGCCAAGACAATTGGGGGAAGTTGTCGGGCATCGTCAGCAATTCCCTTTTGCCGGTGGCGGGGTCCGAAACAAAAAAGTCGTGGCTTACCACCTGGTAAATGCGCTGATCTTTCTCGGCCTTCACCGTCCGAGGGGGTGCCAGCATCATTGACTCGGCTTGGGGCGTTGGGCCCTCCAACGTCCATTGGGCTTTGCCAAAATCACTGGTGGTCAGTTCGAACGTCATCGGCTTAAGCGGTGCCTGCGGCGCCTCGCCTTCTAGCGTGAGGTCGCCTTGCGGTGGGTCGGGCTGGTTGATGGCAATGTTGTAGGGCAATGAATAGGTGCCGCGGAAGGCGTCTATGCGCTGAATACCGAACAGTTTGTTCAGGCGATAGAGAAAGGTTGCGAATTGGCGGCTGTCTTTCTCATGCGTGCAGGACTGATCGCTCTGATACACCGGTGTAGCCGGTGCCGTGTAAACGCTAGGCTCCCCTTTCGCGGAAACCAATATTGCGTTGATCTGAGTACCGGGGCTTGCCTCCACTTCCCAGACGATTTTTTCATAGCTGCCGAGCACCAACAGTACGGCTTTGCCAGGCCGGTCTATGACCACCTTCACCCCGCCATGTTTGCTCGCTTCATAACCACACACCAAAAACACTTCCGCTCCCTGAGCCAAACTCGCTGGAGGCGTAGCGGCACTTAGCACGTCCGCCTTGGTAGGCACGGGTGCTGGCTTAACAGCGGAGATTTTCGCTGTGCTGCGAAGCTGAGTGAGCAGTACCGAATTCAAGCGCGATTCTTGGTAGTACAAGACACCTAAGATCGCCGTCGACAGTGCCAGTAGCAAGCAGCTGACGAACAGAACGATCTGCATCGCGTTGCTGGGGTTTGCGGCGGCCACCTGCGGCGCAGTTGGGGTTACCGGCTGGATGCTGGCCTGGATTTGTCTGGCGACTTCCATCGCCACTTCGACTTTGGCATAGACAGCACCGCACGCGGGGCAGGCGTCGCTCGGCAGCACCTGGGCAACCTCGTGCTGGTGGCCGCACTTTAAACAGATGTGGTTCATCGCTACGTCCTTGTAAAAACAGCGTGCAGCTTATTGGAGGTAGTGCATTCCACCAATAGGGTGGCCAGCTATTTCCGTACTTAAGCGGCCGAGCCCCCTACGGCAGAGAGCCGACGGCGAAAACGCGGGGTGTTGGGCTTCGCTTCCCTCAACCCAACCTACGGGCTGCAAACACCGGTCGAGAATGTTGTTTACAGGGTTTGCGACCAAGGTCGCTACTTAGGGCGCTTACTTGCGCTTTTTCTTGCGCCCTTTGCCGCCAAGGGCCTTTAGGCGTTGCGCCGCTTCGGCCAGTACGTCGCGTTTTTCCGGTTTGTCCATTTTCTTCCAGGCTTTGATTTCGTCCTTGCTGCGCCCACAGCCGAGGCATATCCGCTCTTCGAATTCACACAGGCTGATGCAGGGGTTTTTCGTGTCGCCCATGGCTGTCATTAGTCTCGGGAGTATTCCTGTTCTTCGCGGATGGCGCGTGCCAGCGCTTCTTCTTCGCTTTCTTCGTCGGGCTCTGGCGTAAAGGCGGGCGCCGGGGGCGTCGCTGTTTGAGTAGCTACCTTGTTGCGCAGCACTTCCAACGCTTCTTCGGCAGACATGGGCTGTTCGTCTTCGTCGTCGGCAGCGAGGGCCATGTCGGCACGCGCTTGCAGGCTTTCGGGTACCGGTGGGTCGTAGTCGTCGGGCAGGTCGTCGAAGTCGGTTTTCAGGCCTTCTTCCATCATGTCCAGCTCGGCCAGCAGGCTGCCGAAGCTTTTCTCTTCGCTTGGCTCGGGCGCGGCGCCCTCTTCGCCTTCGGTGGCCGTATCGGCGCGCGCTTGCAGGCCTTCGGGTACCGGTAGGTCGTCCTGGTCGAAGCCAAGCATGGGCTCGGGTTCGAGTTCGCGCAGGGCGGCCAGCGGCGGCAGGTCGTCGAGGTTTTTCAGGTTGAAGTGGTCGAGGAACAATTTGGTGGTGGCGAACATGGCCGGTTTGCCGGGTACGTCGCGGTAACCGACCACACGAATCCATTCACGCTCGAGCAGGGTTTTGACGATGTGGCTGTTGACCGCCACGCCACGCACGTCTTCGATTTCGCCACGGGTGATGGGTTGGCGGTAGGCGATCAGGGCCAGGGTTTCGAGCATGGCCCGGGAGTAGCGTTGTGGGCGTTCTTCCCACAGGCGCCCGACCCAGGGCGCGTACATTTCGCGCACTTGAATGCGGTAGCCGGTGGCGACTTCTTTCAGTTCAAAGGCGCGCCCGGCGCAGGATTTTTCCAGCACGGCGAGGGCTTTTTTAAATACCGCCGGTTCCGGGCGCTCGCCTTCTTCGAAGAGTTCGAACAGGCGCTCGAGCGATTGCGGTTTGCCGCTGGCAAGCAAGAAGGCTTCGAGCAGCGAGGCCAGTTCTTTGGGGTCGTTAAGGTTCATGTCAGGGAGGGTCTCATTCGGCTCGCGCGCGTACGTGAATCGGCCCGAAAGCCTCGTTTTGCACCAGCTCGACCAATTGTTCTTTGATCAATTCCAGCACCGCCATAAAGGTCACCACCACGCCGAGTTTGCCTTCCTCGGCGAGAAACAGGCTAACAAAGGGCACAAAGGCGCCGCCCTTTAAACGCTCGAGCACTTCGCTCATACGCTCGCGGGTGGAGAGTTGTTCGCGGGTCACTTGGTGGCTTTCAAACATGTCGCCACGGTGCAGCACTTCGGCCATGGACAGCAGCAGTTCTTCCAGGCTGACGTCGGGCAACAGTTTGCGCGCGCGCGCTTCGGGGGCGTCGAGGCGCGGCACGGTGATGTCGCGGCCGACGCGGCTGATTTGGTCGATGCCTTCGGCCGCGGCTTTGTAGCGTTCGTATTCTTGCAGGCGGCGGATCAGTTCGGCGCGCGGGTCGTCTTCCTCTTCTTCGGCCTCGGCCGAGCGCGGCAGGAGCATGCGCGATTTGATTTCGGCGAGCATGGCGGCCATCACCAGGTATTCGGCGGCCAGCTCCAGGCGCACCGACTGCATCAGTTCGACGTAGCCCATGTATTGGCGGGTGATTTCCGCTACGGGAATGTCGAGCACGTCGATGTTCTGTTTGCGGATCAGGTACAGCAGCAGGTCGAGCGGGCCTTCGAAGGCTTCGAGGAACACTTCCAGGGCGTCCGGCGGAATGTACAGGTCCACCGGCATTTCGGTGACGGCTTTGCCGTACACCAGGGCGAACGGCAGCTCCTGTTGGGCGCCGGCCTGGCTGTCGACTTCGCTTGGGGGGGTGGCCTGCATACGGTCCTTACTAGCGATAATTCAAACCTAAGGCGCTGCGCACCTCGGTCAGGGTTTCCCGGGCCTCGTCGCGCGCCCGTTCGGCGCCCTCGGCAAGGATGTTACGCACCAGTTCCGGGCTGCCTTGGTAGTCCAGGGCGCGCAGGTGCAGCGGTTTTAGTTCAGCCTGCACCGCCTCGATTACCGGGCCTTTGCAGTCGATACAGCCAATGCCGGCGCTGCGACAGCCCTGCTCTACCCACTCGCGCGTGGGCTCATCGGAGTAAACCTTATGCAACTGCCAGACCGGGCAGCGCGCCGGCTCGCCGGGGTCGTCGCGGTGTACGCGGGCCGGGTCGGTGGGCATGCGCCGCAGTTTGTCTTCAATCTCGGCCGGGGTGTCGCGCAGGTAAATGGCGTTGCTATGGCCGCCCTTGAAATGGGAAGTGGCCATTTTGCTGCCGTCCAGCCCGGCCATTTTTGGCGATTCACTGAGCAAGGCGTGGGGCTCTGGGAGCAGCACTTTACCGCCGCCTTCGAGATAGCCAAATAGGCGTTCTTTATCGCCCAGGGTGATGCTTTGCACTTCTTTGAGCAGGGCGCGTGCGGTGTCCAGCGCTTCAACATCGCCGCGCTCTTGAAAGGCTTGGCGCAGGGTGTTGTAGAGCTTGGCGGTTTTTTTGCCCAGGCGCAGGATGGCCGCTTCGGCCTTGGCTTCAAAACCGGGCTCGCGACCGTATAAATGGTTAAAGCGCCGCGCCACTTCGCGGGCGAATTCGATATGCGGCAGTTGGTCTGAACCCACCGGCACCAGGCCGGCGCGGTAGAGCAAAATATCGGCGGCTTGCAGCAGCGGGTAGCCAAGAAAGCCGTAGGTGCCGAGGTCTTTATGGTGCAGTTGGTCTTGCTGCTCTTTGTACGAGGGCACGCGTTCCAGCCAACTGAGCGGGCAGATCATCGACAACAGCAGGTGCAGCTCGGCGTGTTCGGGCACTTGCGATTGGATAAACATATTGGCCGAGCTGGGGCTGACCCCCGCCGCTAACCAATCCACGGCCATGTCCGTTACGTGGCCGGCGATCTGGCCAACGTCGTCATAGTCGGTGGTCAGCGCGTGCCAGTCGACGATGCAGAAAAAGCACTCGTATTCGTGCTGCAGCTTGACCCAGTTTTTCAGCACGCCGTGGTAATGGCCCAGGTGCAAGCGGCCGCTGGGGCGCATGCCCGAGAGTACGCGGCGTTGCGAGTCGACAGCGCTCAAGCGGTGGTTCCTTTCAACATCTAGGCATCAGCCTCGAACGGCCGCGGGTCGCCACAGCCAACGCGCACCAGCACCACCTCGTCATCCACCAGGCTGACCACGGTGGACGCTTCCAGGCCACCAAAGCCGCCGTCGAGAATCAGGTCAACTTGGTGTTCGAGGATTTGGCGCATTTCGTAGGGGTCGCTCATCGGCTCTTTTTCGCCGGGCAGAATCAGGCTGGTGCTCATCAGCGGCTCGCCCAACTCTTCCAACAAGGCTTGGGCAATCGGATGGCCCGGCACGCGCAGGCCGATGGTGCGGCGCTTGGGGTGCAGGAGCATGCGCGGCACTTCACGGGTGGCATTGAGAATAAAGGTGTAAGGCCCCGGCGTATGGCCCTTGAGCAGGCGAAAGGCGCCGGTGTCGACCTTGGCGAACAGGCCGAGCTGCGAGAGGTCGCGGCAGACCAGGGTGAAGTTGTGTTTGTCATCCAGCTGGCGCAAGCGGCGGATGCGCTCCACGGCGGTTTTGTCGCCAATATGGCAGCCGACCGCGTAGGAGGAGTCGGTGGGATAGACGATCACGCCGCCGCCTTTGATGATCTCGACCGCCTGCTTGATCAGCCGCGCTTGCGGGTTCTCCGGGTGCACCTGGAAAAATTGACTCACGGGAGCTCTCTTATCAAAGGCCAGCGGCTCAGCCGGCAGCAGCGTGTGGGACATGATCGAAGCGCAGCCACAAGGGCGCCAGGTCGTCGGGCAGCGGGCGGTACATGCCCAACTCCGACCAGTCACCTGGGGCGTGGAAGTCACTGCCGACGCTGGCCAGCAGACCGAACTCACGGGCAAGAATTGCCAGGCCGCCAATCTGCTCGGCCGGCTGCATGCCGTTGACCACTTCCAGCGCTTGGCCACCGGCGGCGACAAAGTCGATCACCAGTTTGCGCCGTTTACTGCGGGTGAAATCGTATTGCCAGGCATGCGCCAGGCTGACCCAGGCCCCGGCTTCGCGCAGGGTGCGCACGGCATCGTCGAGGCTTGGCCAATGTTGTTTGACGTCGCCGAGCTTGCCCGAGCCTAGCCATTTGCGGAACGCCTCGCCACGGTCTTTAACGTAGCCGGCGCGCACCAGAAAGTCGGCGAAATGCGGGCGGGCTGGGGCGTTGCCGCTGTCGCCGAGTTCTTGCTGAATGGCGCGGGCGCCGTCCAGTGCGCCGGGCATGCCTTTGAGGGCCAGGCGCCGATCAATCTCTTCGGCGCGTAGCCAGCGGCCGTTGTGCAGGTCGGCAATGGCTTTAAGCAATGCGGGGGCATCGGCGGCAAAGCCGTAACCGAGTACATGAATGGTGGCGCCGCCCCACATGCACGACAGCTCGATGCCGTTGATCAGTTGCATATCCAGGCTGTTGGCGGCGCTGCGCGCTTCGTTGAGGCCTTCGAGGGTGTCGTGGTCGGTCAGGGCCAGAACCCGCACGCCGCGCTCATGGGCGCGGGCGACCACCACGGCGGGCGCAAGGGCGCCGTCGGAAGCGGTGCTATGGCAGTGCAGGTCAACAATCATCAAGGCTTTCTCTCGGTTAAAACGAAGCGCTGTATTCAATAGAACGCGCTGGGCTGCAACAGTTAGTGGGAAAAAACCGCGCCGCGGCACAATCTCTGCGCCGCGGCGCCTATCCCTACGGTTTGGGTATCCTGCTTCTGGCTTGCCACTGTGAAACAATTCCTCGACTTCATCCCGCTTATCCTGTTTTTCCTCGTCTTCAAGCTTGAACCCCGCGCCATCGAACTCTTCGGCTACACCTACATGCTAGGCGGTATTTTCAGCGCCACCGCGGTGTTGATCGCCAGTTCTATTGTGGTTTACGGCATTTTCTTTATCGTTCAGCGCCGCCTGGAAAAGAGCCAATGGCTGACGCTGATCGCCTGCCTGGTGTTCGGTAGCCTGACGCTGGCCTTTCACAGCGAAACCTTTTTGAAGTGGAAAGCGCCGGTGGTGAGCTGGCTGTTTGCCCTGGCCTTCCTCGGTAGCCATTTCATCGGCGACAAGGTGCTGATCCAACGCATGATGGGCCACGCCGTGGGCTTACCCGACGCCATCTGGACCCGTCTGAATATCGCCTGGATTGTGTTCTTTATTGTCAGCGGCAGTGCCAACCTGTTTGTGGCATTTACCTTTCCGAGCATTTGGGTCGACTTCAAAGTATTCGGCAGCCTGGGCATGACCCTGCTGTTCCTGATTGGCCAGGGCATCTATTTGGCCCGCCATATTCATGACGTGCCCAAGCCGGTTGAAGCCGACGCTGCTGCCGCCAATGACCCCTCTGCCAAGCAACCCCCTGCCAACCAAGCTAAGGACTGACATGCTCTACGCGATTATCGCCACCGACGTGGCCAATTCCCTGGATAAACGTTTGGCCGCCCGCCCTCCTCACCTGGCGCGCCTGGAGCAGCTGAAAAGCGAAGGCCGTTTGGTGCTCGCCGGCCCGCACCCGGCCGTGGACAGCAATGACCCTGGCGCCGCCGGTTTTAGTGGCAGCCTGATCGTGGCTGAGTTTGAATCGCTGATCGCCGCCCAAGCCTGGGCCGATGCCGACCCGTACCGCGCTGCGGGCGTGTATGGCAGCGTGGTGGTTAAGCCGTTTAAATTGGTACTGCCATAACCCACTCAGTGTGCGATCACCCCATTAAGGAAAGCCGATGCGCCAAGGTCCACTGCCCCTGTTGTTCGCTGCATCGTTGTTGATCGCCACCGCCGTACATGCCGAAGAAACGCCGCTGGCGCCTACCGAAAGCAGCCCGCCAGCAACCAGCCCCGATAGCAGCGCAACACTCAGTGCCACCCAGGCGCAAGTGGACACTCTGGAGCAACGCCTGGCTGAAAGCGAACGGGCCCGCGCCGAGCTCACCGCACAGATGCAAAGCAGTGTGGACGTGCGCGAAAACGCCGTAATCGGTCGCCTGCGCCAAGAGAACCAACGCCTTAAGTTGCAGCTCAAAGAAGCCCAGGCCAGCCAACAACCGCCGCTGCTCAGCGACGAACAAATGTGGTTTGCCGTTGGTGCTGCGGTCACAGTGGTCGCTGTACTGTTAGGCGCGCTGTTACGTGGTGGTCGGAAAAACCGCCGCGCCTGGATCAACTGATAGCCCTTGGCGAAATAGACCAGCCTTATGTCCACTCTTTTACTGATCGACGATGACGTAGAACTCTGCGAGCTGCTGACCAGTTGGTTAAGCCAGGAAGGCTTTCAGGTGCGCGCCTGCCACGATGGTCGTAGTGCGCGCATGGCCTTGGCCAGCGAGGCGCCAGCGGCCGTGGTATTGGATGTGATGCTGCCCGATGGCAGCGGCCTGGAGCTGCTTAAGCAATTGCGCAGCGACCATCCCGACCTGCCGGTGCTGATGCTCTCGGCACGGGGTGAGCCGCTAGACCGCATTCTCGGGCTGGAACTGGGCGCCGACGACTACCTGGCCAAACCCTGCGACCCGCGCGAACTCACCGCCCGCCTGCGCGCGGTATTACGCCGCAGCGTGCCAGTGGCCACCTCTAGCCAAGTGGAACTGGGCGACCTGGCGTTTAGCCCGATCCGCGGTTCGGTGACTATCGCCGGCCATGACGTGGTGCTGACCGTGTCCGAAAGCCGCCTACTCGAAGCCCTGCTGCGCCAGCCTGGCGAGCCGGTAGACAAACAGGAGCTGGCGCAACTGGCCCTGGGCCGCAAGCTGACCCTGTATGACCGCAGCCTGGACATGCACGTCAGCAACCTACGGAAAAAAATCGGCCCGCACACCGACGGCCGCCCGCGCATCCTGGCCCTGCGCAGCCGTGGTTATTACTACAGCGCGTAAAGGCCAACCAGGCGTAATCGTAGCCGGCCTGTTGGGCTTCGCTTCGTTCAACCCAACCTACGCACCTGATCGGGGTCTGGCCAGGGGTGTGTAAAGACCGTCAGCTTTTGTGTAGCGATCCCTTTACCTAAGCTTTACCCGCCCCTGACCGCGCTTGACCTTGTAATCCCTAGACTGGGCACATCCGGTAAATACGCCGGTTTGCAGACAAGGAGATACCCCATGCGTAAGACCCTCATCGCCGCTCTGTTTGCCGCAGCCCTGCCAACCATGGCCATGGCCATGCCGCCGATGGGTGAAGACGGCCCACGCCCCATGATGGACGGCGGCCCGCGTGGCGAACACCGCGGCCCGGATATGTTCCGCGAGCTGGACCTGAACAAAGAACAGCGCCAAGCCATCGGCAAGATCATGGGCGAGCAAAACCACAGCCGTGACGAACTGACCAAGCGCTACCTGGACAAACTGTCCGACGCCGATAAAAAGGCCATGCACGACGAAATCAAAGCCAAGCGTGACGCCACCGACGGCAAAATCCGCGCCCTGCTGAACCCAGAGCAACAGAAAGCCTTCGACGAGAAGCACAAACAAATGGAAGCTCGCCGCGCTGAATGGCAAGAGTTCCAAGCGTGGAAAGCTAGCAAGGCTAAAGCCCAGTAACACATTGTTCACCTGAAACACTGTCATTCCCGCGCAGGCGGGGACCCAGAATGTGGCGTGGTTTACACATCGCCCGGCCATCCAACATTCTGGGTCCCCGCCTTCGCGGGGACGACGTATTGCTCCAGCCCACCTGGCCTAACAACCCGGTGGGTTTTGTTCGTTTACCGCTGTAAGGAGTCGTTGTGCGCTCACTTTTTTGGCGAATCTTTGCCAGCTTTTGGTTAGCTATCGTGCTGGTCGCGGGCCTGTCGATGGTGATGAGTCGCGTGCTAAACCAGGACGCTTGGATTCTCAGCCAGCACCCGGCCCTGCAAGGTGTGCCCGAAACCTGGGCGAGCATCTACGAAAGCAAAGGCCCGCGCGCCGCACAGGACTACCTGCAACAGCGCAAACGCGACTTCCGTATCGACACCCAAGTGCTCGACGACAGCGGCAACGCCATCATCCAGGGCACCTTTCCGCCACGCGCCGCCGCCTTTGAAAAGCGCCAGCACGACGACCCACGCCGCCTGCCTTGGCGCCGTCTGACCACCGAATACACCAGCCCGAAGAGTGGCGACACGTACCTGTTTATCTACCGTATTCCACACCCGGAGTTGGACGACTGGCACCGTGGCAGCCTGCTCTGGCCCGCTAGCGCGCTGGGCATTGCCTTTCTGGTGCTTACCGCACTGAGCTTGCTGTTAACCCTGTCGATCACCCGCCCGCTTGGGCAACTGCGCGGCGCCGTGCATGACCTTGGCCAAGCGGCCTACCAGCAACACACCCTGGCGCGGCTTTCCACCCGCCGCGACGAATTCGGCGTGCTGGCCGGCGACTTCAACCGCATGGGCGAGCGCCTGCAAGACCTGATCAGTAGCCAACGGCAACTGCTGCGCGACGTCTCCCACGAACTGCGCTCACCGCTGGCACGGCTGCGTATCGCCCTGGCCTTGGCTGAGCGCGCCGAACCGGCAGAGCGGGTGAAACTGTGGCCACGCCTGGAGCGCGAATGTGACCGATTGGAAGCGCTGATTAGCGAAATTCTGGCGTTAGCCCGGATGGACGCCAACCTCGGCGCCGCGCAGCCCGTCGATATCGCCGCGCTATTTGCCAATCGCCAACAGGAAGCCGAGCTGAACGAGCCCGAGCAGCGGATTGTGCTGGCGGTTGAACCCACACTAAACCTCATGGGTTGGTCGGATATGCTCGAACGTGCGCTGGATAACCTGCTGCGCAACGCCCTGCGCTTTAACCCTGCTGGGCAGCCGATTGAACTGCGCGCCGAACAGCTCGATGGCCAGGTGCACCTGAGCGTGCGTGACCATGGGCCAGGGGTGTTACCGGAGCACTTGGCACGCCTGGGCGAGCCCTTCTTCCGCGCCCCCGAACAAAGCGCGCCGGGGCATGGGTTGGGATTGGCCATCGCTCGCCGGGCGGCGGAACGGCATGGCGGGAGCTTGCAGTTAGCCAATCATCCTGAAGGTGGCTTTGTGGCTAGCCTGGTGTTGCCAATGGCGACGGCACAAGCCTAAAAGCACCGCCGCTAACGCCCATAAACGCTCCCCGCGCGGGCAGAACGGACATCCCCGTCGTCCCCGCGCAGGCGGGGACCCAGGTTCGGAGATCCACTGGCGTATGGCATTCGCCGAGCGATTGTGGATTCCCGCCTTCGCGGGAATGACGACGATCAAACGTATTTCACCCGTCGGGCGGGGCGCCGATGCGGGCCCCAGGCAAATCGTTAGACCAATTTCTTACCGTCTAACAGCGCTAACGCTTCGCGGCTCACCTGCGTAACCCGTGCCCAATCGCCCGCCTTGGTCCAGGCGCTGTCGAGCATCCAACTGCCGCCTACGCACATCACGTTGGGCACAGCCGAATAGGCCAGCAAGTTGTCAGGTTTCACCCCGCCGGTTGGGCAAAAGCGCACTTGGTTAAACGGCCCACCCAAGGCTTTCAATGCGGGAATACCGCCACAGGCTTCAGCTGGGAACAATTTAAAGCGTCGATAGCCCATGCCATAACCGAGCATCAAATCCGATGCTCCCCCTACACCCGGCAAAAACGGCACCGGGCTGTCCAAGGCGAAACGCAGCAGCTCCTCGGTGCAGCCTGGGCTGACGATAAATTGCGCCCCGGCCTCCTGCGCCGCGTTAAACATCTGCGGATCGAGAATGGTGCCAGCACCGATGCACAGGTCCGGGCGCTCTTTGCGCAGGACGCGAATGGCGGTCAGGCCATGTTCGGAACGCAGGGTGATTTCCAGGGTACGCAGGCCGCCGGCAGCCAGGGCATCGGCCATGGGCAAGATCTGCGCTTCGTTGTCGATGGTCACCACCGGCAGAATCCGCGCCTGCTGGCAGATGGCGTCGATCTGTGCGGTTTTCGCGTCCATGCTTGGGGTCACGCTGTTTGGGGAAGTCATTGTTATGGGCACCAGTAAATAGCCAGCGGCGAGCGCAAGAAGGCACGGATTGGCATGGCCAGGGCGTCATCGCCGGCCAGCGCGGTACGCAAGGTCGCCAGCTTGGCGGGGCCTTGTACGGCAAGAAAGATGGACCGCGCTGAAGCCAGCAGCGGCAGGGTCAGGGTAATGCGTTGATGGGGCACACTCGGCGCCAGCATCGGCAGGCAAGGTTGGGTGCAATCTGCGCTCAGGGCCTTGGCCAGCAGCGGGCTATTGGGGAACAGCGAAGCGGTATGACCGTCGTCGCCCATGCCCAGCACCAACACATCTAACGGCTGCGGCAGTTCGCTCAGGGCCAGGTTGGCGCCGGCGACCGACGCGTCAAGGCTCGCCGGGCTGCGGTACAAACCGAGGAAATGGGCCCGCGCCGCTTCACCACGCAACAGGTGACGTTTGACCAGCGCTTCATTGCTGTCGCTGTGTTCAACCGGCACCCAACGTTCATCGGCCAGGCTGACCACCACCCGCGACCACTCCAGTTTTTGCGCAGACAACGCTTCAAGAAACGCTACCGGGCTACGGCCGCCGGAGACCACCAAGCTGGCGAAATCACGCTCACGCAGGGCTGCGCTCAACGCCTCGGCCACCGCTACAGCCAAGTCGTTGGCCTGTTGTTTTGCCGAGGCTTGCTCAATGGCTTGCACGCCGGCGGGAAAATTCAGTTCAGAGATCGCCATACCAAGACCTCCCATCACGGGTAATCAGCGCCATCGCCGCCATCGGTCCCCAGGAACCGGCCGCGTATGGCTTGGGTGGGTCGCCGAGCTGTTTCCAGCCGGCAATCAGTTGGTCGCACCACAGCCAGGCGTGTTCGACCTCGTCTTTGCGCACAAACAGGTACTGGTTGCCCTGCGTCACTTCCAGCAGCAGCCGTTCATAGGCATCGGGAATTCGTGCAGCTTTGTAGGTTTCAGAGAAGTTCAGCTGCAGCGGACCGCTACGCAGCTGCATGCCTTTGTCCAGGCCTTGGTCTTTGGTCATCACTTGCAGGGAAATACCCTCGTCCGGCTGCAAACGGATGATCAAGCGGTTGCTCACCAGGGGGCAAAAATGTAGTGCGACGATTCTTTAAAGTGGATGACGATCTGCGACAGCTTCTGCGGCATACGTTTGCCGGTACGCAGGTAGAACGGCACACCTGACCAGCGCCAGTTGCGGATTTCCGCACGCACGGCGACGTAGGTTTCGGTGTCGCTCTGCAGGTTGGCGTTGTCCTCTTCCAGGTAGCCTGGCACCGGCTTGCCGGCGCTGCTGCCGGCCACGTATTGGCCGCGTACCACCTGGCGACTGAGGTGTTCCGGACTAATCGGCGCCAACGCTTTGAGCACTTTTACCTTCTCGTCACGAATGCTGTCGGCCGAGAGGTCGCTGGGCGGGTCCATGGCAATCAGGCAGAGCAACTGCAACAGGTGATTCTGGATCATGTCGCGCAGTTGCCCGGCTTGGTCGAAATAGCCCCAACGGCCTTCGATACCAACCACTTCGGCCACGGTAATTTCCACGTGGGAAATATGGTGCTGGTTCCACTGGGTTTCGAACAGGCTATTGGCGAAACGCAGGGCGATCAGGTTTTGCACCGTCTCTTTGCCCAGGTAGTGGTCGATACGGTAGATCTGCGATTCAGGGAAATGCGCGGCCACGGCGTCGTTTACTTTGCGCGACGACTCGAGGTCATGGCCGATGGGTTTTTCCAGCACTACCCGGGTTTTTTCTGCCAGGCCTACCGCTGCCAGGTTGGCGCAGATGGGGCCGTAAACAAACGCGGGAGTGGCGAAGTAGGCGATCAGGGTGTCGGAACCGGCGACTTTTTCGGCCAGCGCGACGTAGTCGCCGGCCTCGGTAAAGTCGATATGCAGGTAGCTCAGGCGTTGGCGAAAACGCTCGAGCACTTCGCCGTCGAGGTCCATCACCGGCACATATTTGTGCAGCCAATCATCAATAAAGGCCAGGTGGGTTTCGGCGTCGCCGGCCTCGCGCGCTAATGCAAGAATGCGCGTATCGGCATGCAACAAGCCGGCGCGGTCGAGCTGATAGAGCGCAGGAAAGAGTTTGCGCAGGGCCAAATCGCCAAGGGCGCCAAACAGGATAAGGGTGCAGGGTTTTGCAGTGATCACGGGCATGATATTTGTTCTTTTATCAAGTATTGAGAGAAATACCGCGTTAACCGGA
>LNAP01013231.1_pt1 | contig 16270 bp, 20 predicted proteins | sample 602601 | NCBI WGS metagenome assembly LNAP01 (sample SAMN02440304, study PRJNA202911) | soil metagenome | biome: Subtropical and temperate rainforests or woodlands; isolation source: soil samples (1 kg each in a 20% v/v slurry with milli Q water) were... ... | reverse complement strand
CGCCATCGGCAGTGACGGCGCGGCCGCCATCGACGGCAGCTTCGTCCTGCCCAAGGCCTCGGCCACCGTCATCGCCCAGGGCGCCCTGGTGGGCTGGGATGACGTCGCAAAGCAGGTTGTGGCCACGGCCGCCACCGGCAATCTGGCTGGCTTCGGCGTTGCGCTTGATGCCGCTGCCAGCGGCGCCACCACCGTCAACGTCCGTCTGCTGCCCGGCCAGGGCGCCATCGCCTAAGGCCTCTTGCTCCGCCAGTGCAGGCCCGTGCCATGGGCTTGCGCTGGCGGTGTTTCTCCCGTCATGACAAAGACCCATCATCATGCCTGCAGCCAACACCACGTCCCGGAATCAAAGCGGCATGCAGGCCGCGCTCGGCGTTTCCGCAGATCTTGCCAAGCGCCTGGCCGAACCGATGGCCGAGGTATGCCGGGTCTACGGGATCAACACGCCAAAGCGCCAGGCCGCATTCATCGCCCAGACGGCGCACGAGTCCGCAGGCTTCACTCGGCTGGTTGAGAACTTGAATTACAGCGAGAACGGTTTGCTCAAGACCTGGCCCAACAGGTTCACGGCTGAGCAGGCCCGGCAATTCGCCCGCCGGCCTGAAGCCATTGCCAACTACGTCTACGGCGGCCGGCTCGGCAACAAGGAGCCAGGAGACGGCTGGAGGTATCGCGGCCGTGGCTGGATCATGATCACCGGCCGGGCCAACTATGCCGGCATCACTCGGCTGCTGCGAGAGAAGTGCCAGTCCGCACCGGATCTAGAGGTTCAGCCTGAACTGCTCGAGACCATGCACTGGGCCGCCATGAGTGCCGGTTCCTACTGGGATGATCACAACTTGAACGTGCTGGCAGATCGCGGTGACTTTGCCGGTATCACCAGGCGGATCAACGGCGGGATAAACGGGGCCGCTGATCGCAACGCACGCTACGCGGCCGCACTGAGGGCGCTGCAATGAGCACTGTCGCTGAACGAGTCATCCGCGCCTTCGGAGCGGTCCCGGTTGCAGACATCAACAACTGGCGCAAGTGGTGGTCCACACGGCTGTCCATGCTAGCCGCCGCGCTGGCAGCCGCCGCGACGGCCTACAACGCGCTTCCTGATGGATGGAGGAACGCCCTGCCTGACTGGGTGGGTACTGTGCTGGGTGGTGCAGCGGTTGTCGTTGCCTGGCGCGCGGCGTGTCACAGCCTGCGCTTGAGCGGGGGGAGTGACGATGCCTGGACAGGTCGATATGGCAACGGTCGGCGGCATCGTGGGTGCCATCGGCGGCGTGGTGGGTGGACTGTGGGGTTGGATGCAGCGCCACCGGCGCACGACCGCTGAAACAGACTCCAACGTGGCGCAGAGCAAGGCTGAGGAATCCATCTACCGCATGATGACCGAGCGGCTGACCGCGCTGGAAACAGACGTTGGCCGGCTACGTGATGAGCTTGCGCAGGAGCGCAGCCATTCGCGAGCGCTCGAACGGCACATCTTCAAACTGGAATCACTCATGCGCCGGGCCGGGCTTGAGCCGCCGACTTTCAGCGACCTGCATTCAGCGCTGCCAAAGGACCACATGTGAACAAGACCATGATCGCACTGCTGGTCGCACTGGCATGGTCTGCTGGCATGTTCGGTGCTGGCTGGCTGTGGCGCGGTGATCGCGCGCAAACCGCGCAGGCCACGCAGGCGGCCCGGGATGCAACCGGCCAGGCCCAGGCGCAGGCCACCGCACGCACGCAGGAACACAAGCAAGCCCAGGCCGCGCAGGCAGCCGGCGACAGCGCAACCGCGCGAGAGGAGAAGATCAATGCGGACTACGAACAAAGGCTCGCGGCTGCTGTTGCTGGTCGTGATGCTGAGCTTGGCAAGCTGCGCAAGCAGTGGGCGGCCAGCGCCACCAGTTGCCTGTCCAACGATGCCGCCGCTGCCGGCCAAGCTGCTGAAGAAGACCGACTACGCCGCGCAAGTGCGGCTCGAATTGTACGAGCCACCGAGCTCGCCCAGTCAGAGCGCGACGAAGCCGTAGACCGCTATGTCGCCGCGGCCAGCATGATGGAGGCCACGCCATGAGCATGCTCAAGATTGCAGTGGATGCCGACAACGAACTGGGCGGCACGTTCACCCAGCTGGAACGGCAGAACCTGCCGTTCGCCGTTGTGCAGGCCTGCAATGCCACGGCCTTAGACATCCGCGAAAGCTGGAAGCGCGCCGCACCGCGGGTGTTCGACAACCCCACGCCGATGACCACCAATGCCGCCATGTACCGCAAGGCGACCAAGCAGAAGCTCTACGCCGAGATCTTCATCCGGGATGAAGCGGCAAAGGGCACGCCGCCGGCCAAGTACCTGCTGCCGCAAGTGGAAGGCGGAACGCGCCGGCCAAAGGGCATGGAACGGCTGTTGATGTCCAAGCAGATCATGCCGCAGGGGACGTTTGCGATACCTGGGGATGGCGCAGATCTTGACGCTTACGGCAATGTCAAGTCGGGTCAGGTGCGGCAGATCATCTCGCAGATGCGCGCGGGCCTGGAGGCTGGCTACACCTCAAACGAGACCGACGAGCGCAAGGTCAAGCGCCTGAACCGGCAGAAAAAGCGCGGCGGCGGCGGCAGCTACTTCGCTGTCCAGAAACAGCGCGGAAAGCTGCAGCCAGGCATCTACGAGCGCATCACCTCGGCCTTCGGCAGCGCCGCGCGCAGCATTTTCATCTTCACCAAGAGCGTGCGCTATGAGCCGCGCTACGACATCTTCGCGCTCGCGCAACGCGAGTGGAACAGGCTGATGCCGGTCAACTTCAAGCGCGAGCTGAGCAAGGCCGTCGAGAGCTCAAAGCACGGGGGCAGAACATGAGCGAGGCTGCCTTCAAGCGGGCGTTTGACGAAGCGTTCTTCGGCGCCTGGGCTGGGGTGGCCGGCGGCCTCGATGCGCTGTACACCGCGCCGGCTGGCGGCAGCATCACCGTGCAGGCCCTGGTCGATACGGGCGTCGTGCAGTTTGGCGATGATGCCGCGCCGGTGTCGGCGTACAGCACGTTCATCACCCTGCGCCGCGGCCAGGTCGAACCGGTCGCCGGTGCGACCGTTGTCGTGGATGGGGCCACCTACACCCTGGTCCAGCGCGTTGACAGCAGCGATGAGTCGCTGAGCAAGTGGGCGGTGCAGGCATGAGCAGCCCACGCGCCACGCTGCTGTTGGCCATCGAGGATGCGCTCAAGCGCATCACCCAGGCCAACGGCTACATCACCAACGCTGGCCACACGATCACGCGCGAGCCTGCGCCGGTGGCCGGCGAGGCCGAGAGCGAGTTCGTCACCGTGGTGTGGTCCAGGCAGGACCGTGCCACTGATGTGGCCCTGGCGCGCACGCATCGTGCGACCACGGTGCAGGTGATCGCCAAGGTCGCCGCGCGCATGAACAACGCGCAGTCGCGCCTGGACGACATCACCACCGACATCGAGACGGCCATGGCCGACCAGCAGTTCCGGTTTCCGGTCGGCTACCAGTTTCCGCAGTACCAGTCGGCCGAGCCGCTGATGCCGCAGCAGAGCACCACCGGCTGGATCGGCGTGTCCATCGCCTACGCCAGCCACATCCCCATCCGCCGCCCAGCGGCATAGCACAAAGAGGACACGACAATGGAAGAAGCAGACTACAGCTACGTGGGCAGCGGCCACCTGTTGATCAAGGAATACGGTGCCGCAGCGCCGTTCCTGCCGATCGGCAACTGCTCGGTGCTCAACCTGGCCCCGCAGGTCAACACCCTGCAACTGGCCGATTTCACCCAGCCTGGCGGCGGCGTACGCAACCGCATCGACCGGATCAGCGACGTGCAGTACAACTTCACCTTCCACGATTTCAACGGCGAGAACTTCGCACGCTTCACCCGTGGCAACTCCAGCAAAGTGATTGGCGGTACATCCACCGCAGAGGATGTGGTCGCATACAAGGGCGGCTGGTCTCCGCTGGCCAAGATCGCCAGCGCCATCACCAGCGTGACCGGCCCTGGTGGGACGCCAGTCTACGTGGCCGACGATGACTACATGCTGGACAACGGCGGGATCTACATCCCCGCGCGTGGATCCGGTGAGTGGCGCTGCCAACATCGAGGTGACCTACAGCTACGCCGCGCACACCGTGACCGAAGCCTTCGTCAATGCGGCCAAGCAGTACACCATGGAGTTCGTCGGCCTCAACGAGGCGCGCAGCGGCAAGGCGGTGCGCATCACCGCGCACAAGATCAGCGGAGGCGTCATCGGCACGCTGGGCCTGCTTGGCGAGGACTACGGCGCGGGAGAAGTGACCGGCTCGCTGATGGCCGACACCAGCAAGGGCGTGGGCTTGTCGCGGTACTTCCAGGTCGTGGTGGTTGACTGATGGCCGCCGACAGTCTGGACATCCTGGACCCGGCGCCGACGGTCGTGCAGTTCCGGGGTGAGCGGCTGGAGATCCTGCCGCTCACCATCGGCCAGCTGCCGGCCTTCTCGCGGCTGGTGCGTCCGATCATCGCCGAGATGCTGGGCGGCCAGCATCCGCAGTGGGCCGGTGACGACAACACCATGCTGGTCGAGCTGCTGGAGCTGCATGGTGAAGCCATCATCCAGGCGGTGGCCATCGCGGCACGGCGGCCAGTGGAGTTCATCGCCGACAACAAGGACAGCGCCGAGCTGCTGGCGCTGGCCTACACCATCGTGGGCGCAAACCGCGATTTTTTTACCCGGGCAATGAAGGCCATCATGTCGGCGCAAAGCCTGGCGCGCGACCTTCCATCGAGTACGGCTGGCCTGACGACATCCAGTACCTCATCGGATCGGGCCATTCATTGAGCGACATCAAGGGCTACACGCTGGCGCAGTTCCGCGCGTTTTCAAAGGCCGCCGGCCGGGCCAAACGCCAGCGCCTACGCGATGAGGCGGTCAATGTGCGCGCCGCGCAGTACGAGCAGAACGACTGGTCACGCTACCTGAAGCAACTGGAGAGGGACGACTGATGGCAAGCAACAGTGGTGCAAATCTGCGTGTGCGCATCTCGGCAGACCTTGCCGACATCAAGCAGGGCCTGGGGCTGCTGCGCGGCGAGCTGGCCAAGGTCAAGGCCGACGCGGCCAAGGCCGCGCCGGATACCGGCGTATGGACCGCCGGCATCAGCAAGATCCGGCAGGAGCTCGGCAACCTGGCCGGCGCATACGTTGGCATCCAGACCATCACCGGTGGCATCCGCTCGCTGTTTGATGCACTGGACCGGGCCGACCGCATCGGCGAGCTGGCCGCGCAGGCCGGCGTGAGCACCGAGGAACTCTCCAAGCTGGCCTACGGCGCGCAGTTCTCCGGCGTGCAGATCGAGTCGCTGACCGACAGCATGGTCAAGCTCAACCGTGGGCTGTTCACAAACGAGCCGCTGCTCAAGAAGATCGGCATCACGACGAGGGATTCGGCGGGGAATTTTCGATCGGCCAGCGATCTGGTGAAGGATCTTTCGGATGTCTTCCAGCAGCTGCCCGATGGTCCGGAGAAAGCCGCGCTGGCCGTCAAGCTGTTCGGCAAGTCAGGTGCCGACATCATCCCGTTCCTCAATGAGGGGCGCAATGCGTTGGAGGAATATGGCGCTGAGGCCGAGAGGACCGGAAATGTCATCAAGCAAGGTGCATCCAATGCATCAGCTGAGTTCAGGGATAACCTGGATCGCCTGAAGGCGACCATGGCTGGGCTGGCAAACGAGACAGTCAGGAATCTTGTCCCCGCCATCGCTCAGTATGCGCAGACTGCTGTAGCAGCCGGCGAAGGCGCAAACGTCGCTGCCGAGGGCGGTAAATTCCTCTCGACCGTATTGAAGATATTGGCATCTGGCGCCATCGTAGTGAAGAACGTGGTCGAGGGTCTGACCAATGTGATCGGCTTCCTGGGGACCGTGGCGACCAATGTCGCGGATCTGATGGCAGGCACCCTGATCCGTTCGATGAGCGTATTTTCCAATGCAGCAAGAGGGTTGCTTACCGGGAAAAACCCGATCGACGTTTTTGGCGATGCGATCAAGGACGCGATCGTGGTTTTGAGGCAGAACAAGGCGGCTTTGAGCAGCACTTGGACCAGCATCCAGGGCGGCTTCATGGCCGCAAAGGACGGTATCGCAGAGTCCGCCAAGGATATCGCGGACATCGGTAAGCTATTTGCCGGGGCAGAGGCTGAGGCAAAGAAGGCCACCGATGCCATCGGCAATGGATCAGACCAGGCATCGCCGGCTGCTCAAAAACTTCTGGACACACTGCGTCAGCTGTTGGACACCGGCGGCGGCAACGGCAATGGCGGCAGCAAGACCAAGGACAAGATCGACCAGCTCACCGCAAGCACGGAGCTGCTGCAGGACGCTGCCAAGCGTGCCCTGGACAGCCTGGACAAGCAGTTCGAGGATCAGAAGATCGGCATCGCCGACTACTACGGCAAGCGGGTCGCGTTGCAGCAGCAGCTGATCGACCTGCAGATCGAGCAGTTGCAGGGCGAGCTGGCCGTCTCCAAGGAACTGGACAAGCGCCGGAGCCTGGAAGAGCAGATCATTATCCTGCAGCGCGACCGCCAGGGCATCGCGGTGGATGCCGCACGCGAGCAGGAGAAGGCCGAGAAGGAGCTCAACAAGACCAAGCTGGAGGGCTACCGCAACCAGCTGTCCGGGCTGACCGGTGGGCTGTCTGCCGTGGAGGGATCGATCAGCGCCCAGATGCAGGCCGGCTCGCTGGGCTACGTCGAGGGCGAGCGCAGGCTGCAGGAGGTCCGCAAGCAAACGCTGGAGCAGCTCCGGGCCCTGCGCGCCGAGCAGGCGGCCTACGTCGCATCTCTGGCCCCTGGCGACCCCAACATGGCCGCCGCGCAGGAGGGCCTGCTTGGCATCGATACCGCCATCGCCAACGTCACCACGTCCATGCAGCAGATGCGGCAGGACACGATGGATGTCGGGGTCTCGGCGCTTGGCTCGTTCTTCAGCAACCTGCGCGACGGCGCCATGTCTGCGGCCGAGGCGTTCCGGAGCCTGGTAGGCGATTTTGCCAAGGGCATCGGCCCAGGCCACGGCCAAGCGGCTGGTCAGCGCGGTGGCCAACCTGTTTGGCGGTGGCAAGACCGAGGCCCAGGATCCAGCGCAGGGCGCGGCCGAGCTGTCCAGCGCTGCCACGGCAACCACCATCGCCGGTGGGATCATCGCCTTCGGTGCAAGCCAGCTGAGCAAGTCGGCGCAGGAGCTGACATCGGCGGCGACCATGCTGATGATCGCCAACTCGATGGGCAGCTTTGGCGCCGCGCACGGGGGCGGCCGCGCCGGTGGGCTGAGGCTGACACGCAACGACATCAACCCGATGGTGTTCGGGGCCGCGCCGCGCTACCACGGCGGCGGCATCGCGGGCCTCCAGAATGATGAGATCCCGGCCATCCTGCAGCGCGGCGAGATCATCCGCACGCGCCAGCAGGAAGCGGCCCTGCAGGCGCGCATGAACGCCGGCCAGCAAAGCCAGGTGCCGATCCGCAACATCATCGTGTTCAACGAGGATGAACTGGCCGATGCGCTGTCCGGCTCGGCTGGCGAGAAGGTGGTCATCAACCACGTTCGTCGCAACGGGGGAGGCACAGGTGTCTGAGCCGGTCGCATGGACGTTCGCGTGCGGCGGCTCGTACACCGAGGAACTGGCCTGGTTGACCGACGTGCTGCAGGCACCCACCGGTGGCACGCAGCACCGGCGCTTGCGCCAGTCACCGCGCACGACCGTCAGCTTTCAGGCGCTCGAGTCAGGCGCATATCGCCGATGGATGGACCTGCTGCTGCGCGCCAACAGCTCCGGCCGCTGGTGGGTACCGATCGCGGTGGACGTCCGGCAGCTGACAGTAGGCGCGTTTGCTGACGACACCGTGCTCGACGTTGACATCGACGGCGCCCGCTTCACTTCCGGCGGCCACGTGCTGCTGATCGGGTCAAGCCCGCGCACGTTCGAGGTGCGACAGATCGCCAGCATTGGCACCACCACGATCACCCTGGCCACCGGCCTTGCCCAGGCATGGGGTCCAGGCACGCAGGTCATACCGCTGCGCGCAGGCCGGCTGTCGGCCATGCCGCAGGTGGGCCGGTTCACATCGGATGATTCCGCGCTGGTCACGCTGCAGTTCCGGCTCGAGGAACCGTTGGACGTCACGCCGGCCTGGCCCGGGAGCACGTACCGCGACTACCCGGTATTCGACACGCTCGCGCCAGTGTGGATGAGCGACCCGACCTGGACGCCAGAGCGGCTGATTGACGTGCAGGACGACGACATCTCAGTGCCAGTGGTCACCGACACCGCAGGCATCGCGCTCGGAAAGACCACGATGTACTACGCGCCGACCGGAGCGGACCAGGTGGCCGCGTTCCGCGCCGCGCTGTTCGCGATGGCCGGCCGCTGGGCGCCGGTGTGGGTGCCGAGCTGGGCGCATGACCTGCGCGTTGTCGCGCCAGCCGCAGCCGGCCAGGCATTCCTCGACGTGCAAGGGCCTCTGCTTTCCACGCAGCCGCTGGCAGCCAACCACCGCGACATCCGCATCGCGCTTGCCAACGGCACCGTGCTCTACCGCCGGATCACCGCCGTGACCGCACAGGGCGCCGCAGTGGATCGCCTGGCGCTGGACACCGCGCTTCCGTCCGGGTTTTCCGTGGCCGCCGTGCAGATGGTCTGCTTCATCACCCTGAGCGTGCAGGACGCCGACACCAACGCGCTGCGCTACTTCGACGCCGACACGACGCTCGAATGTGAGCTGACCTGGCGGGAGCTGGCACATGGCCTTTGACGCGCTCGAGCGCAGCAGGTTCAACGGCCGGCCCGTGCGGCTGTTCGTCTTCACACGGCAGATGCTCACGTGGCGATTTGCCAACAGCGACCGCGACGTCACGATCGGCACCGACACCTACCTTGCCGCGCGCATCGACCGCAGCGAGATTCAGCAGACCGTGCAGCGCGAGAAGGATGAGCTGACGATCACATTCCCCTACCTGCTCGACCCGGCCGCCGACGATTATCCGGTGACGCAGGAGCTGGGCGACAACTGGCGCCCGCATGTGCCGGTCGATGTGATCAGCGTGGTCTGCCTCGTGACGCATTACGGCGACACCGACCCGCCGAAGGTCGAGTGGATCGGACACGTCGCGCAGGCCAAGTTCAAGGACACGCAGCTCTCGTTGATCTGCGAGCCAAACAGCAGCGTGCCGGCCGCGCGCAACCAGGGGGCCAAGTTCCAGGTGAGCTGCTGGAAAACCCCGTACTCCACCGGAATCCGCGGCTGCAACATGGACCCGGCCAACTTCCAGGTGCTCGCCACGCTGACCGCTTCGAGCGGGATCACCCTGACCGCGCCTGAGTTCGCCGGATCGGCATTCACCCTTGCGGGCGGCTACCTGACCTTCACCGCCGCCAGCGGCCTGTTGATCCGCCGTGGCATCGAGTCGCACACACAAGGCAGCGACACGCTCACCATGACCGCCGGTGGGCCGGACCCGGACGTTGGCGATGTCATCACTGCACTGCCGACTTGCCCGCGCACCTGGGCCGCGTGCGAGGCGCGCAACAACACGATCAACTACGGCGGCGCGATCTACCGGCCCGTCAAGACGCCCGAGGGAGCATCCATGTCATGGGGTTGATGAGCGCCCGCCTGCGCCGGCTGCATTACGTGTGGTCCTGGCGCATCCGCTACTGGTGGCTTGACACGCGATCGGGTGCGCGCGCGCGCGCGGCGGTGTTCGTCGCCGCCGCGATTGTGTGTGCCGTGCAGCTCCTGCGCATGGCCGCAAGAGCATGGGAGGCGTGGCAATGACCTGGTGGATTATCCAGATTGCGATAATGGTCGTCTCCGCATACGTCTCCTACGCCTCGCGTCCGAAGGTCGAGCCGCCCAAGCCGCAGGAAGCGGACGTGCCCAGCGTCGAGGATGGTCAGACCGCCAAGCATCACTTTGGCACCGTCTGGATCGAAGACGAACACGTGCTCGCGTGGAAGATGATGGGCACCAAGGCGATCAAGACAAAGGGAGGCAAGAAGTGAGCGTGACCGTGACGACCCGCCATCTTTTCACAGTACCTGGCTTCACCCGCCGGCCCGGGTTCTGCCGCGGCGGCACGCGCCGGTTCTTCGCCGCCCACAAGCTGGACTGGCAGGACTTCGTGCACAACGGCATCCCGGACCACAAGCTCGAGGCCACCGGCGACGCCATGGCCCTGGCGCTGGTCGCCTGGGCGCGCAAGTGCGAGGAAGCAGACGATGGGCGGTAAGTCCAAAAAGGTCACGGTCGGCTACTGGTACATGCCGATGTTTCACCATGGCCTGGGCATCGGCCCGATCGACGCATTCCTCGAATTCCGTGCTGGCGACCGGACAGCCTGGGCCGGGCAGCTCACAGACACCGGCACGATCAGCGTCAACGCGCCAAACCTGTTCGGCGGCGAAAAGGACCAAGGCGGCATCGTCGGCGAGATGGACGTGCTGTTCGGAAAGGCCGACCAGCAGCCGAACGCCTACCTGCTTTCCGCGCTTGGAAATCAGATCCCGGGCTGGCGCGGCATTGCAACCGTGGTTTGGAAGGGCGGCAAGTACGGCGCGATGAACCCGTACCCGCAGCCGGCCAGCTACAAGGTGATGAAGATCAAGATGGGCTGGGAGCCGGGGGAGTGTTGGTATCCGGAGAAAGCGGAGATCGACATGCACTACGGACAGATCGCAATGCAGATTGGCGAGACGTCCGAAGGATGGAGCTACAAGATCGTCAGCAACACAAGCACCGATGACTACTCCGCGGAGGGATTCGATCATTCGAGCTGGGCAGTAGGATCATCTCCATTTGCATCTGCAACAGGGCACCCATATGCGCCTGCCGGAGGCTGGCCTAATGTCGTTGGGACAGAGTGGCCAATCAATAGCACTCTTTGGACACGCCGCATCTTCACGCTAAGTGAATCCGTGGATGTTGGCATGACGATTTTCGTAGACAACTACGCGACGGTATGGGTCAACGGGACGCTTGTGCTTCCAAGAATTGGAGATAGCCTAAATCCTAGCGTTGAAGCGTTCATGCATGAGTTCGTCATTCCGGCCGCAGTGCTCAAGCTGGGAGACAACGTGATAGCACTGAAAGCAGAGGATTACGGCACATACACATACGCCGCATTCCGTGTTAGCACTGACGGAACTTCAACAATGGCGATGAATCCAGCCCACGTCCTCTACTACGCCGCCACGCACCGCGAGATGGGCCGCGAGCCGGCTGCAGGCATCGACGAAGCGAGTTTCACCGCCGGCGCGGACTGGTTCTACAGCCAGGGATTCGGCATCTGCACATCCTCATATCCCTCCGCTGAATCCGCAGTCGAATTCAGCAACCGCATTCAGCGCGTCGCGGCATGCAGCGTTTCGCGCGATGTGGCAGACGGAAAGCTGCACCTGGACATCGCCAACGGGGTCTACGACCTGGCCACGCTCCCGGTGCTGACCGACGACGACATCCTCGAGTGGTCAGAGCAGCCAACAGCGTTCGATGGCGCGATCAACAGCGTGTCCGTCAAGTATTTCGACCCGATCAAAAAGCAGGACGTCGTGACGCCGCCGGTGCAGGCCCTGGACCTCGTTGACGCGTACGGCGTGATCCATCAGACCTTCGAGTACCCGGAGATTCCGACCGCCGCGCTGGCCCTGCGCGTTGCAAAGCGCGAGCTGCAATCAGCGATGACGCCGAAACGCACCTTCGAACAGAAGGTAACCCGCGCCGCATACGCGCTGAGGCCCAACCAGTACATGCGCCTGCAATGCCCCAAGCGAGCCATTGCCGACATGGTGTGCATCGTCGGCAGCAAGCAGACGGGGACGCTCAAGTCCGGGGCGATCGCGCTGGTGACCAGCCAGGACATATACAGCCTTCCGCAGACAACGATTGTCGAACAAGAGAGCGGGGTCGATACCACGCCATCCCAGACCCCGCTTGCGATCGCATTACAGGCTGCATTCGAGGCGCCCTACATCGAGCTCGCGCGGACGCTGGCAAGCACCGACCTTGCAGTGCTCCCACCGGAGGCCAGCTACGTGATGGCCGTCGCCGACGACCCGGCCACGAGCATCAACTATTCGATGTTCGTTCAGCCCGCTGGCGGCGAGTACACGGCGGTCGAGGACAGCGAGTGGTGCCCGACCGCGCTGGTCGTCGAGGGTGACGCCACAAGGACGGCGACCACGTTCACGCTCTCAGACGGCCGGCGGCTTGGCAACGTCGTCATCGGCAGCGCAGCGCTGTGGGGCAGCGAGATCGTGCGCGTCGATGCGCTGGACACCGCCGGCATCACCCTGGGCCGCGGATGCGCCGACACCGTGGCCGCGGTGCATGCGCCGAACGAGCGCATCTGGTTCTACGACGACGCGGCGGCATCTGACATCACAGAGTACGTGTCCGGTGAGACGCTCAACGTCAAGCTGCTGACCAACACCGGCAGCCAACAGCTTCCAATCTCTGCGGCCACGCCGATCAGCGTGCAGATGCAGGGTAGGGCCTCGCTCCCATACCCGCCCGGAAACGTGCAGATCGCCGCAGCGGCATGGCCCGCCACCGTGGCTGGCGAGTTCACCGTAGCGTGGGCTCACCGTGACCGGATCGCCCAGGCAGACCAGCTCATCGACGATTCCCAGCCGACGCTGACGCTTCCACAGAACCAGCGCTACGGCCTGCGATTCAGCGACGGCGCCAGCACCGTGCTTGTGGAGCGCACCGACATCGGCGCCGGCACCGCGACCGTGGTCCTGGCCTACACCGGCAACGTGGTGATGACGCTCTGGACGATAGACGACATCGGCGAATCGCTCCAGCAGCACACCCACACATTCGCCTACACGCCGCCGTCACCAGCGCCGGCGGCCAGCACGATCACTGCCACGGCATACAAACGTGGGTCATTGACGGCAACGGGAGCACGTAATGCCACTCGTCGATTCAGACCTGGAAAAGCTGGTCGAGCTGCTCAACAAGATCGACATCCGCGTGCAGGTGCGCCGCAAGACTGCAGCCGAGTGGACGTCGACAAACGAAGTCCTGCTTGATTCAGAGTGGGGATACGAGCATGACACTGGCAAGATCAAGATCGGCGACGGGGTGACACCGTGGGCCGGACTGGACTATTTCAGCAGCGGGACGTCACTGAGCGCTGACAACGCCGGCGCTGGAATCGTCATTGACGACACCGACCCGGCTGTCCCGATCATAATAAACGACGGTGTACGTGGCATAACACCCGGGACGGGGATATCAGTCGACGCGACAGACCCGCACAATCCGTTGATATCGGCTAGCGGGGGGAGTGGTGGAGTCGGCCCAAGCGTTCTCACAGTCGCATCATCGCCTGTTGTTAATCCGTCTTTCGCAAATACCTTTGTCAATATCACGGACCAGTCCGAGGCGCTTACTATAGCTAATCCAACAGGTACACCAATTAACGGGCAGTGGTTGACCATACGGATAAAAGGAAATACTGTAGCTAACTCGATCACATGGGGGGATAAGTATCGCGGTGTTGGATTTAACCTGCCAAGCGCCACTATCCCTGGCGAAGCAATGATTTTCAGCTGCATATACAATGCATCAATAGCCGTCATCAATATCTATGCGTACTCCCACGGATATGAGGGGAAGTACTATTGGTGGCCGTTCGTTAGAGGCCAGTTCCACTTTAATGGCGATGATGGAGGTTCTGTTTTCACAGATACGAGTTCATTTGCAAATACAATCACCGTTGTTGGTACTCCTACAACTGAAGCTGAAAATGCAAGGTTTGGGACGGCCGGGCTTAATATCCCAAATGTAAATAGCTACATTAAATGCAATAACACTGGATTTAGAATTCCTCCTAACCCGCAATTCACATTTAGGTTTTGGGTTAGGAAACTTTATGGGAGTTGGCCTACGGGAGAAAAACCGGTATTTAATGTTTGGGTGACTGGGGACACAAGCTGGACTGTTACTGTTAACAATAATCGTCAACCGACGTTCTATTGGCAAAATCCTAGTAACTCTATTTCGTACCCATACTGCGTCCAAGCAATTCCAGATGACACTAACTGGCACTTCATAACTGTGAATTGTGATAACAATAACAACCTGTTTTTCAGCATAGACGGAACCTACTACAACTCGTCGTCAGGGACTGGGCCTGGGCCTAATGGATGCAAAATACCAACTTCTGCGCCATTCTCTATTGGTGGTCAGCCAAAAAGCACAGGCTCCGGAACAGATGCATCGTGGCCTAGCAATGTCGCAATAGATGAGGTTGAAATCATTATTGGAGCGTGCATTTACACGAAGGGTGTAAACCACCAAGTTCCCACTACTGAGTTTCCTTCCGAATGACTCTCCATACACGCTACGATGAAAGTTAGAATGGAATGTCATCATCAATAAACGAATCAGTCGTAGCAGTTGCAGGCCCAGGCCCAGAAGGACGCACAGCACCGCGCGGCCTGCCAGCCGACTCACCGCGCGAACCGGCGAACTCGAAGTGCTCAAGGATCACCTCAGCGACCATGAGCTTGCCGCGCTTGCCCTCGGCTTCCCAGTAGTCCAGCCGCCCATCGACAAACAGCATGTCGCCCTTGCGGCAGTGCTCTGAGATGACCTCTGCCTGCTTGCCGAAGGCCTTGACGCGATGCCATGAGGTGAGCTCCTGCGTGGCGCGGCCATGAGGCGGCCAGCGCCGTCACAGCCTGTCGGCCAGGTCGTCCGGGTCGGTGTTGTAGTACGTCATGAGGCTGCGCAAGTCGCGGTGGCCGATCATCCTGGCCAGCTCCATCACGTCCAGCTTCTTCGACAGCCGCCAGATCGCTTCGGCGCGGGAATCGTGAAAGTGCAGCGTTGGAATCTTGGCCGCGTCGCGGGCGCGCCGCCAGACGACATCGCGGGTCCCGGCATCCAAGTCGAACAGCGTCGGCCGGTCCTTGGGCAGTGCTTCAATGATCGCGCGCGCCCGCGAGGATAGCGGGACGATCCGGCTGTCGCCATTCTTCGTGTCGGGCAACCTTGCCGACTTGCCGACAAGATCAGCGCGGGTCAAGCCCAGGATTTCGCCGGCCCGCATTGCGGTCTCCAGCGCGAACAAGAAGGCCAGCCCTGTGCGCTGGGCGGCGGTCTCGGCCTCCAGCCCGGTCAGGCCCAACGCAAGGGTCACGCGGTCGATTTCATCCTGCGTGATGCGGCGCTTGCGGCTGGGCGGGTGGGGCGGCTTCTTCACGCCCCTGGCCGGGTTTGTGTGCAGCCACCCCCACTCGACCGCCGACTCGAACACCGCCAGCATCAGGTTCATCTCCCTGCGCACCGATGCCCCGCTGACATCGGCCAGCCTCGCGGCCTTCCACTCGGCCACGTGCGCAGCCCTCAAGCCGGGCAGCCGGACAGGCCCCAGGGCGGACCGCTCCAGCGTCCCCAGCCGCGCCAGCTCCCACCGCTGGCCCTTGCGCCCCGGGCATACCTCCCGCCCGAACCGCCTCAGCGCGTCCGCGACGGTGTGTTCCGGCAGCCGCTTGCCCGCCAGCTCCGCCTCCCTGGCAGTCGCCCAGGCCGCCGCCTGCTGCTTGGTCGCGAACGTGGCAGACTCGCGGATCCCATCCTTGTAAAGCTCTGCGCGCCAAGCGGCGCCACGTCGTCTGATAGAGGCCATAGGGGCAGCATGGTGGCGTAATTTCTGGCGTAACCCACTCTCTGAATGGGCATCAATCGCCGGGAATCGACACCATAGCCTGCCCCAGTCTCTCAAGCCGAGACAAGCACTTACGCCATTTCACGCCACCAGCCGCCATGAGCCGTGATGGGGTAGACTCCCCTCTTGGGCACCAACAATCCAGACGTGACAATGCTTTCAGGTCGGTCTGGCGTAATTCGGGCGCTACGGCGCCCGTTTTCGTTTCTTGCGGAGGGCCTGGATCAGCCATCGCCCCACATCTCGGCCAGCAGCGCAAGGCCCTCGCTCTGTCGCTGCCGCAGCAGCACGGCCACATCGGCCCACACCCCGGCCGGGATGCTGCGCTCGCCCTGCATCCAGGCCCGCACGCGGCGGTCGTTGACTGCGAGATCACGCGCCAGGCTTGTCTGCCATCGATCTCCGTACAGCAGCCGGCCCGCGCGGGCAAGGTGCTCTGGACCAAAGCGTTGTGACCCGCACTGTGTCGCATCAATCCTGGTCATCGATGATCCTCAGGCCGTAGGCCGACATGAATCTGCATGTGCGCTTCAGGGCATCGAATGTCTTGCGGTCGCGCT